>Ga0256842_1000457_pt1 | contig 36108 bp, 28 predicted proteins | sample 4559240metaG_FD_185973 | JGI IMG/M metagenome (GOLD analysis project Ga0256842, IMG submission 185973) | Hydrothermal vent microbial communities from Guaymas Basin, Mexico - 4559-240 | ecosystem: Environmental > Aquatic > Marine > Hydrothermal vents | place: Mexico: Guaymas Basin | collected...
TTCTTCTTTGTCCATTGTTCTGTGTTTGGTTATATAAATATAAAAAGTCTAACGGTAACTTGGAACCATTAGACTTTCACTTTACACAGTTTATGGGATACTACCATTCTGGACTTTCCCATTTTCTATTGACAAAAAGATTAGTCTTCCACTAATAAAAAATCTAGTTGTTTCTTTTCTAAATTAGCTTTCTGTACCAATATATTTACGTTATCTCCTAATTGAAGTTTACGTTTATATAAACGACCTATCAAGCAGAAATTTTCTTCATCGAAGAAATAATGATCGTCGGTAATATCCTTAATACGAACCATTCCTTCGGTTTTGTATTCAGAAATTTCCACATAAATACCCCATTCGGTAACTCCCGAAATAACACCTTCAAATTCTTTACCAACCTTATCTTGCATAAACTCAACCTGCTTATACTTAATGGATTGCCGTTCGGCTGTTGCTGCCATTTTTTCTTGTTTAGAAGATATCTTACATAAATCTTCGTATTTCGATTTTAGTTTAGAAGCTTCTCCATTCAAATAACTTTGCAATAATCGATGAACCATCACATCAGGATAACGACGAATAGGAGATGTAAAATGAGTATAATACTCAAAAGCTAAACCGTAATGACCGATATTCTCTGTGGTATATTCCGCTTTAGCCATAGAACGAATAGCCAAAGTTTCTACCACATTTTGCTCTGCCTTTCCTTTTACACTTTTCAATAACTTATTAATCGAATTAGAAATATTTTTGGTCGAACCAATATTCATTCGGTAACCAAAACGTTCTACAAAATTTGAAAAAGCAACTAACTTGTCTTGATTAGGCGTATCGTGAACGCGATAGACAAAAGTCTTCTGCTTTTCTTTTTTATCTACTTTCCCAACATACTCAGCAACTTTTTTATTAGCAAGGAGCATAAATTCTTCAATCAATTTATGAGCTTCTTTCGATTCTTTAAAGTAAACACCTAAAGGATGTCCTTTTTCGTCTAACTTAAATTTTAATTCAACTTTATCGAATGCAATAGATCCATCTTTAAATCTTTCCCCTCTTAAAATCTGAGCCAATTCGTTAAGTTTTAGAATTTCTTCTTTTAAATCACCGTCCTCGCCTTCTATTATAACCTGCGCTTCCTCGTATGAAAATCGTCTATCAGAATTAATAATTGTTCTACCAAACCATTGTTTCTGAACTTCTGCCTTTTCATTAATCTCAAAAACAGCAGAAAAGCAAAGTTTATCTTCGTTTGGTCTAAGCGAACAAATTCCATTCGATAATCGTTCTGGCAACATAGGAACAACCCTATCTACCAAATACACCGAAGTTGCTCTTCGTATAGCTTCTTTATCGAGAACCGAACCTGGAATTACGTAATGCGAAACATCGGCAATATGAACGCCAACCTCCCATAAATTGTCCTTTATTTTTCTAATAGAAAGAGCATCGTCAAAATCTTTAGCATCGTGCGGGTCAATAGTAAAAGTGGTAACTTCTCTAAAATCTTTTCGCTTAGCAATTTCTTCCTCGCTAATATCTTCTGAAATAACCTCAGAAGCTTTAATAACTTTATCGGGAAACTTCATTGGCAAATCGAATTCAGCCATTATTGCATTCATTTCCGTTTCATTATCACCTGGCCAACCAAGTACAGAAACTATTTTTCCAATCGGACTTTTCGATTTCTTTGGCCAACTGTTAATCGCTACAATAACCTTCTGACCATTTTCTGCTTTTTTTAATTCTTTTGCAGGTAAGAATATATCATATGGCATTTTATTACTATCACAAATAACAAAAGCAAAACCATTAGATTCTTCAACCGTTCCTACAAATTCAGTTTTATGCTGCTCCAATATTTCCACCACTTCTCCTTCTGGCTGTCGTCCACGACGAATAGCATATAAAAACACTTTAACAATATCACCATTCAAAGCATGCATTAAATTATTTTGAGAAACAAAAATATCATCTTCCAAATCGTCTGAGACTATATAAGCAGCTCCTCTAGCAGTAAGATCTACGGTACCAATAATATAAGTTTCCTTGGTTGTATAAATAAATCGTCCTCTAGAGATTTCTTTCAATTGTTCTAACTCGGCCAAATCTACCATAGTCTGTTGAATTCGTTGTTTGAGAGCCTCTCCTTTAACGCCCAACTTTTTAGCAACTTGCCTATAATTAAGAATTAATTTTGAATTTTGCGAAAATACTTTAAGAATCTCATTGGTCAATTGGCGTTTATTCCAATTGAACGAGTTCTTTGTTTTAAGTCTATGTTTTGTTTTTTTATTTTTTTTCATAATAATTTAAATAAATACAGGTTAATAAATACAAAATGACACCTGTTACAGTTCAAAATTACAAGAAAGTAAAGTAATAAATGGCTTTTGCCAAAATTATTTTTATAATAAAGTAATAATTGATGTCGTTGGATAAATTTAATCTAAAGTATAATAATTCAAGATGAAAATTAAGATTTTTTAACATCTAAGAACACAAAATCACCCTATCGGGTGAACAATAATATCACATACTCTGATAATTTTGTATTATTAATTAACAATGATAAAAGATAAAAAGAAATGAAAAAATTAACTTTAATCTTACTTGCATTTGTAATCGTATTTTCATCATGTAAGAAAGAAGATGTTTCGCCAAGCGATTCTTCTAACAATTCAAATACTGACAACAATGACAATTCCACAACTACTTATTTATGGGATTATCAGTTTAGTGATTTTGATTACAATATCTCCAAAGATATTGCATTAGATAATAATGATAATATTTATGGCATTGGGAAATTTGATAATGAGAATTATGTATATTCCATTAATAAAGATGGAAATTTGAACTGGAAAGTTACTCTTTCTGAAGCATCATACAACAAACATGACTTAATTACCATTACTGATAACGAACTCATTATAGGCTATAATTGGGATAAATTAGCCGCACTTAACCTTAGTGACGGTAGTTTACTTTGGGAAAATACCTTAACAACAGGTTTTGTAGATATGGCATATAATAATGGCATCTTGTACTTAGCTCAATGCAATACTTTTGATCACCTAAGCATACTCTCTTCAATTTCACCATCGACAGGAACTACAAATTGGCAAATCAATTTAGATCATCACGCAGATCCAAGAATAAGCGTATATCAAGATAAAATTTGCTTAGCAACACGCAACGAATTAAGCACCTATAATTTAGGAATTAGTATATATAAAGACAATGGTTCTGACGCTTCTCTTTTATGGAGAAAATCTACTGATATAGATTATCAAAGTAAGCCAACAACTAGAGCCATTTTCGATGGTCAAGGAAATGTATATTATGAAGAAGCGGCTCACGACACAAGCTATATTCATTCTTATAAATTATCTGATGGTTCTGAAAATTGGGTGAAGAAATTATGTAATTATAGCTTACCTGATCCTGTAATTTTATATTCTAATGGAAAGATTATCGCCAGCTACAAAGATGACGACAGTTGGGGAATTGTTACAAGTATAGCAATTATTGATGCAAGCAGTGGAAATATTGATGCCCAAAAAGAAGGTGTTATTTTAGCCGATGAACAAGTTCTTCTCCAATCCAACAACTCATTCTTAGTATTTAATCGTTTAAAAGATTCTAAACCAACAATTCAGGTTTTAGATCAAACAGGCGGTTTAGTTTCAAGCAGAAATACTGAAGCATTTGGATCTTTAATTAGTTTTGATGATTGTCGAATTAATTCTTCAGGAAATCTTGTAATACTCGATGGTGAACATCTAGTATGTACCAAAGCAAATTATACTTCACCAACTATAGGAACTTGGTCTTGCAGACAAGGCACAAATAAAAATACAAAATCATTAAACTAAATGACTTAATCAATATCATAAATCCGAAGCCATCTCATAATAATTTGAGGTGGCTTTGTTCTAAAAAAATTGGTCGTAAAAAAACTCAAAAAAACTAATTAAAAAGACCCCCCAGATACTCACAACAACACTTAAATGAAGAAACTTTAGCTTTTCATTTTTATAATATTGGCTCAGTATAAAAGCACCGACAGGAATTGATAGAATTACAGGTGTAAGAATAACAATACCCCAATACCCATAAGAATTCTTAAGTTTAATAATTTGTCGTTTCTTCTTATTAACTTTTACTTTCAAAATCGGTTTTTCGACTTTCTTGACAATATGAATATTCCATACTTCAAGAATATACTTCCAGATATATAAAAAGAAGAAAGCGCCTGCTATTCCTCCAGAAATTGAGATAAACAGAGCTTCTTGATAATTAAATGCAACTGCAATAGGTAATGCAGCCACAGCAAATTTCACAGAACTAAGCAAAAAGAATCCCAATGCTTTTAACCACATAATTTATATTCTTTTTAGAATTACTCTTTTTCGCCGAAAGCAAGATCCCCTGCATCTCCTAGACCAGGAACAATATATGATTGAACCGTTAACTCATCATCAATAGCACCTGTCCAAATAGTAATTTCTGAGTCTTTAATATTGCGTTTAACATATTCAACACCCTCCTTGCTAGCAATTGCTGCCACAATATGAGTATGCTTTGGAATTCCATTTTTAAGCAAGGATTTATACGCCATCACCATTGACGAACCTGTTGCAAGCATTGGGTCCGAAAGAATTAATACCTTATCATCTAATCTAGGAGAAGACATATATTCGATCTTTATATCAAAATCGTTATCGCTATGATATTTTCGATATGCCGTTACAAACCCACTTTCTGCTTTATCAAAAACATTTAAAAACCCGTTACTTAGTGGCAAGCCCGCCCTTAAAATAGTCGCCAATACAACTTTATCTTTGAGAACCATAGATTTCGAAATCCCCAAAGGCGTTTGGATATCAACAGCTTCGTATTCTAATACTTTAGAAATTTCATAGCCAATCAAAGCTCCTATTCGCTCCATATTAGTTCTGAATCGTAACGAATCTTTCTGAATCTTTTCATCTCGCATTTCTGCAATATACTGATTTATAAGCGATTGTTTCTCGTTAAAATTAATAAGCATATCTAATTTCTTTTTAAGAATTGTTGCAATAAAGATAATAAATTTTGTTTGGTATGGTGCTGATACTGATAAGAATGATATGATTTAAAATTAAATGCTTCAAAAATCTGAGACTTATTGTTATGACTATGATTTTCTAAAGTAATATTATACAAACACAATTCTTCAATAATAGTATTTATCATTTTGTAATCTGCCCTTTCCTTTTTTGCTTCTGGAGCATAAGCAGTATACATGATATAAGCTTTCGATTTTGAAAAAAGCAAAAATGCGACTGCAGAAAGCTCATTTTTCTTATTGTAAATAGAATACATTTTTCCTCTTTTTAATCTAGTAGCACGAAGGATGATTTTTTGTATCGTTTTAATTTCATCCATTGAATAATTAGAATATTCTTTTATGAACGAAATAAAATTAAATAGAGAACGTAAACTAATACATCTAAGTTGATTATTATTTGCAATATCTAAATTTTGTTTTACTTCGGGACTAAAGGTTTTTGCAATGTTATTGTATCGCTTAATTAAATCTTTTTGAAAATATGGACTCGGGATAAATAATGGGTCTTGACTAAACTTATATTGATATTTACTGAAATGATAATCAATACTCACAAAGTTTTTATTCCAAAATTCTAAAATAGATTCAAATTCATCTACACTTAATGTTTTCGAAGACACTATACCCAAGTAGGGTATTAATTGAGGGAAATACACTTGTTTCTTCTGAACAAAAAATGGAAATACCCAATTATAATCATTCGCAATTAGAGCATACCAATCATCATCTATTAACTCTAGAAACCATGAAAAATGGAAAATCGAAGATTTAGGAGATGACAGAATTAAAGTATCCCATAATTTAAAATCAATTTCATTATTATGAAGTAGACGAATATTCAAAATAGAATTATTAATAATAAAATTATCTAGGCAATGAAATCTAAATATGCTTTCTCAGTATTTATTTCAATCCTCACAAAACTACCCAATCGTAACGCATAGTTTTGTTTAATATGACCTGCTGGAAAATCAAATAATACTGGATAATCAAAATCTTTTACTGCGTCTAAAATAATTTCTTTTGCCGTCTTTCCGAAAGGAATAGTATTATCGTTCATATCGCTCATTCCTCCAACAACAAGAGCCTTTAGGCGATCTAATTTCCTTCCAATTTTAAGATTCATCATCATTCTATCGATATGATAAAGATACTCGTCTAAATCTTCGATAAATAATATCTTATTATCAGTTTTAACATCTGCTAAAGTGCCTCTCAAACTATAAATAATGGATAAGTTCCCTCCTACAATAATACCTTCAGTACCTCCTAATTTATTGTCAGCAGAAGATTCAATTTCATAGTGCAATTTTTTACCTTCAAGCGCATTAAATAAAGATTGAATAGGCAAATCGTCTTGTTGATAAGCTCCAAAATTAATAGGCATACTTCCATGAATAGTTTGGATACCAATCTGTTCGTGAAAATAAGAATGAAAAACCGTTACATCGCTATATCCAATAATCCATTTAGGGTTACTTTTAATAATCTCAAGATCAACAAGTTCTAAAAGCCGTACAGATCCATAGCCTCCTCTTGCAAATAATATAGCCTTGACTTCAGTATTCTGAAAAGCATCATGTAAATCTGAAATACGTTGTAAATCGTTACCCGAATATTGATGATCTTCTTTAAAAATATTTTCTCCGAGCAAAACTCTATAACCTTCTTTTTCGATAATACTGATGGATGGCTCTAGCTCTTGTTTGGAAATTTTCCGAGCCGAAGAAATAATAGCTATTGTATCTCCTTTCTCTAAGAACGGTGGAGCAATACAACTATTTTCAGAGAGAGTATTCAAAACAAAAAGTTTTAGTAAGCATAAAATTCTTTAGGAGCTCTACGTGAAAAAGGAATGACAATGCCCGCCTTTACAGAATATAACATATCTAGACGCTTAATGTTGTCGTATTCCATAGAATCGTAATTATAAGCTCTTCTATTTTGGGTTAATGCTTGAGTCCATTCTATACCAATATAGAAATTAGACATTTTATTATTAGCATAATGACGATAACCAATAAATTCTGAAAACGCAATTCCATTAGTTAAACGATCGTAACCATTTTTATAATCATCAGAAACTTGTGGGGTATCATTTCCTGCATTATCAATTCTAATTTTATGTTGAAGAAAACCGATTCCTCCCTGTAGCATTGGGCCTGAATTTTTATTAGTCTGAAGAAAAGGCAAAATCTTTCCTCCTTTAAACATCAGTGTATAACCACGTTCCCCCAATAAAATACTTCCTGGAGTTCCATATTTACTAGTTATTTGACCGTTTTTAGTTTTTAATGGATCTAAAACAGAGTATGCTTCTTTTTTTAAATCTTGCCCAAACATGTAGCCTACTTCAAAAGTTAGAACCCAATTTTTCTTAAGTTTAAGACTAAATGCCGCACCTATTTTGTGATTAAATCCAAATCGATTCGACAAATCGCCTGCAGCTAACTCAAAAGCATAGAAAGCAGACATCGAAGGAATAATATCTCCTTGCTCCATTTCTTTTTCTTGACTAACAGAACCTGATTGAGTAGTTTGAGAAAACCCAATTACAAATAAAAAAGAAAATAATATAACAAGTGTGTATCTATACATTAGTATATATTGGCAGTTTTTTGAAGTCTTTTCTCGTCAAGAATCGTAATCTTACGACCATTTAATGCTATTATTTTATCTTCTTTAAATTCTGACAATAATCGTATAGCAGATTCTGTGGCTGTCCCCGTAATATTAGCAATCTCCTCTCTAGTTAAAGAAATCTTAATAACACCATCTTTGTCTAATCCAAAATCATTTTTTAGAAAAAGTAAGATCTCGGCCAAACGTTCTCTCACATTCTTTTGTGCAATATCTGTAATAAAAGAGTTAGACTTCCCTAATTCGTCACAAGCAAACTTCATAATATCAAACGAAAACTCATTATTACTATGCAATAAATCCAACCACGCTTCGGATGGAATAAAACAAAGATTCGTTTCTTCTATTACTTTTGCAGTTGTACAAGCTAGTTCAGAGCTCAAAATAGATCGATAACCAATAATATCGCCTTTCTTAGCAAAACGTATTATCTGCTCTTTACCTTCGATTCCAGTTTTATATAACTTAATTATCCCTTTCGACACGCAATATACACCGGTAGGTCTATTTCCTTCGTGGTAAATAATTTCTCCCCTTTTATGAAAATTACAAGATTTTGTATAATTAAGATTCTCAATTTCTTCTTGACTTAAGTGCTTAAAAATATTTGTCATATTAGAAACGCATTGCTCGCAAAATGGGATATCGTGATGGCTTTTCATTTTAATAATAAAAGTTATTTTATAAAAATATCTATAAAGTAGAATATGCAAATATAAGAAAAAATAAGAATGTGATACTCGCTGGATAATAATAAATAAAAGTATTTGTACACTTTTTAAAAAAGAGGAACCTTAATTAACACAAAAAAATGAGCTATTTTTGAAGGAAGAAAACGTAAATAAATTTATTTAATAACAGACTTGTGAACATATTTAAGATTCTCGAGATAACTTTATCTTATACTAATTATTTTAAATAGAGCACATTAGTACATTTAGATCAATTTTGCAAAATATTAAATAAATATTTGAAAATAAAACAGATAGAGTATTTGTAGATTCGCAAAAACTTTATACTTTTGCAGTTCGCTTTTTTAGGTGGATTATCCTTATGTCAGTAATCTAAAATAATTAAGTGTACAGATAGAATTAAATAAAGTCAATTATATAACAGTAAAGTAAATGAACACATTAAGTTACAAAACTGTATCGGCAAACAAAGCAACTGTAAACAAACAGTGGTATGTTATCGATGCAGAAGGAGAAGTCTTAGGACGATTATCTTCGGCAGTAGCAAAAATACTCCGAGGTAAAAACAAGCCTGATTTTACTCCTCACGTAGACTGTGGTGATAATGTTATTATTTTGAATGCACACAAAATCCGATTAACAGGAAACAAGTGGGCTGACAAAACTTACATTTCTCATACAGGTTACCCAGGAGGTCAGAGAACAATTAATGCTGAAAGCCTTATGGCTAAGAAGCCAACCGAAATGGTACGAAAAGCTATTAAAGGGATGTTGCCTAAAAATCGTTTAGCAGCTCAACAATTAAAGAACGTATATATTTACGATTCTACAGAGCACGAACACGAAGCGCAAAAGCCTAAAACAATCAAATTAAACGAAATTAAATAAGCTATGGAAGTTATCAATTCAGTTGGAAGAAGAAAAGCATCTGTTGCTCGCGTATACCTTAAAGAAGGAAAAGGTAATATCACAATCAACAAGAAAGATTATAAAATCTATTTCCCATTAGAGACATTACAATATATCGTAACTCAGCCCCTAAACACTTTAGAAGTTATGGGTAATTTCGATATCGTTGTTAACGTTAGTGGTGGCGGATACAATGGACAAGCCGAAGCTATTAGATTAGGAATTGCTCGTTCTTTGGTGAAATTAGACGAAGAAAATAAACCAGCCTTAAAAGCAGAAGGATTTATGACTCGTGATTCAAGAATCGTTGAACGTAAAAAGCCAGGACAAAAGAAAGCTCGTAAGAAATTTCAATTCTCAAAACGTTAATACACTTACTGGCAATTTGTTTAGTATCGAAATTAGTAAGACACTTCGTACGGAAGTTTACTTATTGATTGCCTAACAAATTACTGAATGTAAACAAATAAAAAAACATAAAATGCCAAAAACAAATTTTAAAGAATTACTTGAAGCAGGTGCTCATTTCGGCCACCTAAAAAGAAAGTGGAATCCAGCTATGGCTCCGTATATTTTTATGGAACGTAACGACATTCATATAATTGACTTAAATAAAACCGTCGTTAAAATCGATGAGGCAGCTGCTGCATTAAGACAGATAGCTAAATCAGGAAAAAAGATTTTATTCGTTGCTACAAAAAAACAAGCCAAAGAGATTATCGCTGAAAAGCTTCAAGGAACAAATATGCCATACGTTACAGAAAGATGGTTAGGAGGAATGTTAACCAACTTCCCTACTATTCGTAAAGCTGTAAAGAAAATGAATAATATCGATAAAATGAAAACCAATGGAACCATGGATATTTTATCGAAACGTGAGCAATTACAAATTATGCGTCAAAGAGCTAAGTTAGAGAAAAACTTAGGTAGCATTGCAGAATTAACTCGTTTACCTGCTGCAATGTTTATTGTCGATATCAATAAAGAAAATATTGCTGTTCGTGAAGCACGTAGATTAAATATTCCTGTATTCGCTATGGTTGATACTAATTCTGATCCAACTTTAGTAGATTTTGCTATTCCTGCTAATGATGATGCTTCAGCTTCTATTTCTCTTATTTCTGAAATCATGATTTCTTCTATTAAAGAAGGTCTTGCTGAACGTAAAATTGAAAGAGAAAAAAATGCAGAAAACAAAAAGGCTAAAAAAGAAGAAAAAGCTAAAAAAGTAGAAGAAACACCTGTTACTGAAGAAAAAAAGAAAGAAGTTAAAGCTGAAAAAGTTTCTGTAAAGAAGGATGCTACTGAAAAAGCACCTGCTAAAAAGACACCAGCAAAAAAAGCACCTGCTAAAAAAGCTACACCAGCAAAAAAAGCACCAGCTAAAAAAGAAGACAAAGAATAATTTTTTAAAGAATATAACAATGGCAGATATAAAAGCAGCAGATGTTGCTAAACTAAGAAAAGCTACTGGAGCAGGAATGATGGACTGTAAAAAAGCTTTGATTGAGGCTAATGGTGATTTTGACCACGCAGTTGAAGAAATTCGTAAGAAAGGACAAGCAATTGCAAATAAAAGAGCCGATCGTGATGCTACTGAAGGAGTTGTTTTAGCTAAGACAACTACCGACAATAAAAATGGAGCAATCGTCGTTTTAAATTGTGAAACAGATTTTGTGGCTATTAACGAAGATTTTATTAGCTTCGCCACCTCAATCCTCGATAAAGCTATCGAAACTAAAGTTTCTACTTTAGATGAGCTTAAAGAAGTAGAATTAGAAGGCCATAAAATTGGTGATTTAGTTGCTGAGAAATCAGGGATTATTGGAGAGAAAATTGAATTGGGAGGTTTTGCTAGCGCTTCTTCCGAAATGGTTATCCCTTACATTCATCAAGGTAATAAATTAGCTACTTTAGTTTCTTTTAACAAAGAAATTGACGCACAAGTTGGTAGAGATGTTGCTATGCAAGTTGCAGCAATGTCACCAGTCTCTGTAGATAAAGATAATGTTCCTGCAGATGTTGTTGCTAAAGAATTAGAAATTGGTCGTGAGCAAGCTCGTTTAGACGGTAAGCCAGAGGCGATACTTGACAAAATTGCTCAAGGTAAATTAGGAAAATTCTATAAAGAAAATACTTTAATGAATCAAATCTTTGTGAAAGATGGTAAAGCAACAGTTGCTACTTATCTTAAAGGTATTGACGCTGAAATAAAAGTAAATTCTTTCGAAAGATTTTCTTTGAATAACTAGAATTAAATAATATATGAAGAAGGATATTCTACTAGAGTATCCTTTTTTTATGCCTACTTATTACGAGAAATAGTATAATTGATTAATTCAATTATTGAGGCTTTGTAAACCGAATCAGGATAAAGATTGATAATTTCAAGTGCTTTATTTTTAAACTCATTCATCCTCTTAGTAGCATATACAATTCCTTCACTCTGATTTACAAACCCAACCACTTCTTTAATATCGGAATTAGTTTTATTATTTTTATTAATAATTTTTTTAATGCTCTTGGCCTTCGCTTTATCGGTGTTATTAAGTGCATAAATAAGAGGAATCGTCATTTTCTTTTCTTGAATATCGTTTCCTGCAGGTTTTCCTGTAATATTATCTAATTGAAAATCGAATAAATCGTCTTTTATCTGAAAAGCCATCCCAATATTCTCACCCATTTGCCACATTTGTTCTACTTCCTCCGAAGTTGCTCCAACAGATTTAGCACCCACTGCAGCACAGGAGGCAATTAGTACAGCTGTCTTTTTTTTGATAATTTCAAAATAAATATCTTCTGTAATATTCAATTTACGAGTTTTTTCAATCTGAAGTAATTCTCCTTCACTCATTTGCTCTACAGCTTTAGATACAATCTTAAGTAAATCGAAATTCCCATTATTTACGGCAAGTAAAAGACCTTTGGATAATAAAAAGTCGCCTAATAAAACTGCAATCTTATTTTTCCATAATGCGTTTATTGAAAAGAACCCTCGACGTTGATTTGAATTATCGACCACATCATCGTGAACCAACGTGGCGGTATGCATAAGTTCGATTAATGCAGCACCATTATTAGTTTCATTATTACTTCTCCCAAATAAATTGGCAACGAGAAATACAACCATTGGTCGCATTTGCTTCCCTTTTCTTTTTAAAACGTATTTAGTTACCAAATTAAGCAAAGACACGTCACTTTTCATACTAGATGAAAAGAAGCTCTCGAACTGCTTAAGCTCCTCTTTTATAGGCTGTTTAATCTTATCTACGACAGACATCTTTTATCATTAAATAGATTTGCAAGTTAAATACTTTTTTAATCTTCGAGCAAGGATTTTACAATTTCAGAAATACTTAATTCTTTATCTACAAATTCGACAACTTGCCCCGCTACAAATATTTGACTATAATCAGCATCAACACCAGACTTCTGAAGTAATTCGATTCCTCTTTCTAAATTCAATCTTTTTAATTTTAATTCGTTTTCCATTTTCTGAAGATATTCAGACTTAATAACAGAAGCTGGAACTCCCGACAATATCTTTGTCATTGTAATATCACTCGCTTTAGCCTTAAAAATAGCTTTCTTATAAGCCTCGTCAACCTCAGATTCTTGACTTGCAATAAAAACAGTACCCGCAGAAACTCCGTCAGCTCCTAGAGCTAGGATAGATTTTAAACCTTTTGCATTGGCAACACCACCCGCTCCAATAATTATTTTGGAGGGGAAAAGCATACGCAAAGCAGGAATTAAAACCTGTAAAGAGATATTCCCAGCATGCCCTCCTGCTCCTTGACCAACCGCAATAAATCCATCGGCTTTTTCTGCTTTTTGAGCATGAGCAACATTTATCACATCACAAAAAACAGTTCCTCCATATGCATGCACTTTTTCTATTACTTCACTCGGATTTCCAAGCGATGTTATTACCAAGGGCGTTTTATTTTTTACAATAACATCTAGATGCTCTTTATATTTGAGGTTTCCTTTAATAATAAGATTAATTCCAAAGATTCCTTTTTTATTCTTATTATAATCGTTTAGATTTTTAATATCGAGAGCCAGAGATTCTGAATCTAAATAATTCAAACTCGGCATTACACCGGCAATCCCTATATCGATAGCGGCTTTTAGCATCTTCACATTAGAAACTAAAAACATTGGAGCCATAATAATTGGGTGGCTGATATCCAACTGTTGAGTTAATCTAGTTTCAAGTTTCATAAAATTTGTTTTTTATTGATTATAGATTGAAGAATTATCTTTCATCGAATTTACTATTTTGAACCCTACTAATCGATCGTAAACATCCCCAAAACCTCGTAAATAAACATAAATAAGATAGTTATTTTCTGTTTCGTAATGAGTGCCTTCAGTTATTTGTGGGTCAAAAATGTTTTTTTCTTTGTTAGCAAAAACATATTCATAATTATAATAACCTTGTTTTAATTTTAACATCAACTGATAAGCCTTCTTTTCGTAACTATAAACCATTTTATTTTGCTCATTAGTCTGCCAATTGGTCAACTCCCCAAATACATATAAATCGCCATCGCTAACAGGCTCATCCATTGGCAAAACAAAATACACCTGAGCAAAATCAGCATCTACTTCAAAATCATCATAGTCTCTATTACGAACAATATAACTTCCATTAATATCCTTTTCGTTTAAATAAACTTTAAAACGTTTATCATCATCATTCATTAAACGAACAAAGTAAATATCATCTTCAAAATAAATTTTTGCTATTCTGTCTTGAAGATATTTTAGACTTTTCATATCAAATCGCCGAAATTCATTATAACCCTTGTATGAATTATCTTCTGTATCTTCATAGATTAACGCACCATCTCTAACAAATTGAGGCATTAAATCTGTCTTAGCCAATTGCCAAATATTATTCTGAACTACAACAACTTTTATATCGGAATATGGATCGTTAATAACCAGATCTTGCGTCAATACGGTAAAATCTACTTGTTGGTGAGTGCTTCTATATTTTGCTAATATAGCTCTACGGGTTGAAGCCTTAATTTCGAGAAGGTTCTCGCTGATAGAAAACCGTCTAGTTAAAACGAGCTTTTGTTCATCATAATCTTCGTAAACTTTAATAATATAATTACCCGAAACTTTAAACTGAACATTATTATTTGGTAAAAATAATTTATAATGAAAGAAATTGGTAAATGTATTGAATGAAGGACGAGGAGAGTCGATTTGATTTTCAAAGAAACCATTAAGATATTCGTTTTCAGATAAGTCTGAAACGATCCAATCTGCATTGCAATGAATTATTTTATACGAAAAATCTTTTATCTCATCAGATAAGTCATCAAAAGAAAGGAGTAATTGATTATCGCTTTGTAGGTCGATAATTGGATAAGAAATTTCCCAATCAGCAATCTCCATTTTCACTGCTTTTATTTGATCTTGGTATACGTAATTATCTAAAATTAACTCTTGAGAAAAGAGGTTTGTAAAAATTAAAAAAGCAAAAACGTTTAAAAAATATCTCATAAAAAATGGATTGTTACGCAAAGTTAACAAATAGTCTGCCATTTGAATGTATCTTAAAGTATTTTTGCATCTATCTAAATAAGTTTTTCTAGCTTTGCAATCTAAAATTCTTCTAAATAGCAATGCAAAAAATCGCGTTTCATACTTTAGGTTGCAAATTAAATTTTTCTGAGACAGCAACCCTCTCAAGACTTTTTGTAACAGAAGGCTTCGAGAAAACGGTCTTTAACAAAAAGGCAGATGTTTATGTTATTAACACCTGCTCGGTAACGGGCACAGCCGATAAAAAATGTAAAGCAGCCATAAGAAAAGCAACAAGACTGAATCCAGAAGCAACTGTAATTGTAACGGGTTGTTATGCTCAGTTAAAACCAAAAGAGATTGTAAATATTCCTGGAGTAAGCCTTGTTTTGGGGGCCAACGAGAAATTAAATCTTGATAAATATCTTGAACAAATAAACAATCGAAAAGCTCCAGAGGTTCATTCTTGCGAAATATCTGAAGTTGACAATTTCTTTTCGGCTTACTCTCTAAATGAAAGAACTCGATCTTTTTTAAAGGTTCAAGACGGTTGCGATTATCCATGTACATATTGCACGATTCCAAAGGCTCGTGGGAAAAGCAGAAATGGAACTATTGCACAAATAATCGAAGAAGCAGAAGATATTGCAGCTCATGCTGTTAAAGAAATTATATTAACAGGAGTAAATATTGGGGATTTTGGTAAATCAACTAACGAAACATTCTTCGAATTAATTCAAGCGTTAGACAAGGTTGAAGGTATAGAACGTATTCGTATTTCTTCGATAGAACCTAATTTATTGACCGATGAAATTATTAAATATGTAGCAAATTCAAAGAAAATAATGCCTCATTTTCATATTCCATTGCAATCTGGCTCCGACCATATTCTAAAAACAATGAAACGTCGGTACAATTCTAATTTATTCCGCCAAAAGGTTGAATTAATCAATAAACTAATGCCCCATGCAGCTATTGGGGTAGATGTTATTGTTGGCTTTCCATCTGAATCTGACACTCACTTTGAAGAGGCAAAGACATTTATCAATAGTTTAGATATTATGAATTTGCATGTCTTCACGTATTCCGAGCGTTCAGGAACACCTGCTGTGGACATTAAACCTATTGTTCCAATTAAAAAACGTCAAGAACGGAGTCGACAATTCCATGTATTATCAGATAAAAAACAACGCTACTTTAACGAACGCTTTTTAAATACAGAACGATCTGCTCTTATTGAAATAATGAACAGTAATGGCATTATGTATGGTTTTACAGATAATTATATCAAAATTGAGTTGCCATTTGATAAAGACATCCAAAATCAAATCGTTAAAGTCCGTTTGGATTCTGTATTAGAAAATGGAAATATGAAAGCCTCTTTAATTAAAAAATTATGAATTTATTTTTTGCTGCGTTACTTATTTTTCTATTAAATTTACCGTTCGGATTTTGGCGAGCCAATTTACGAAAACTTTCATTTTGGTGGTTTGCATCTATTCATATCCCCATCCCTTTTGTGGTTTGGGTACGTTATGCTTTTGGAATTGGCTTTGCCTTATATTCTTATCCTATTTTTATTTTTGCTTTTTTTTCGGGACAATTTTTAGGAGGATATATCAAGAGAACTTATTTTACAAATTATCAGATAAAGCCACAAATTAAAATTAATCCACAACGAAAATTAGTGGGGCTAAAAATAGATATGTCTCTATCCAAAAGCTCCACTTCAAAATTATGGAAGGCGTTTCTACCTTTACGAAATAAAATATCGAATCCTCTCAATTCTAATCTAATTTCTATCCAAGTGTACCCTAATCGGTTCAATATTGAAGATAAAAAGACCATCTTTACAAAATGGGCAAGTGTTGAAGTTTCGGAATTTGTGAATATTCCTGAAGATATGGAACGTTTCATTATTGAAGAAGGTCTATATGCTGTTTTCCACTATAAAGGATTTAACACAGATAATAATATTTTTAAATATATATTTGGAGAATGGTTAGCTAATTCGGAGTATAAATTAGATGATAGACCTCATTTCGAAATTTTAGGAGAGAAATATAAAAAGAATGATCCAAAATCTGAAGAAGAGATATGGATTCCAATAAAGAAAGAATCATGAATTACGAAGAAATAATAATGCAAGTTGTCGATTTAGCAAAGGAAGTAGGAATTTATTTGCGCGAGGAACAAAAGAAACTCAAGTCTGATGATATTGAAAAGAAGGGGCAACACGATTTTGTAAGTTATGTTGATAAAACTGCTGAACAGAAATTAGTCAATCAGCTTAAAATAATTTTACCCGATGCGGGTTTTATTGCAGAAGAAAATAGTGTGGAGCGCATCGATAAGGACATAATGTGGATTATTGATCCTTTAGATGGCACAACAAACTACATACACGGCATGTCGCCTTTCGCTATCAGTATTGGGTTAATGAAGAATCAGAAAATGATTGGTGGTGTTGTTTACGAAGTCGGTTTAGATGAATGTTTTTATGCTTGGAAAGATAGCTATGCTTTCTTAAATGGTAACAAGATAAACGTTTCATCAACAACTTTATTAGAAGATTCGCTTATTGCTACAGGATTTCCTTATTACGATTACTCGCGTTTAGAACCTTTTATGACAACGCTATCATATTTCATTCAGAATACCCATGGCGTTCGCAGATTGGGAACTGCAGCTACCGATTTAATATATGTGGCTTGTGGTCGTATTGATGGATTTTACGAGTATGGATTATCACCTTGGGATGTTGCAGCAGGGGCATTTATTGTTCAGCAAGCAGGCGGAATAGTTTCTGACTATAATGGGGACTCAAATTATATTTTTGGCAAAGAGATATTAGCAAGTAATAAAGGCATATATTCCGACTTTCTTACAGTCATTAAAGATACTATGTAGAAAATTCAGGTAGTATCCCATAAACTGTGTAAAGTGAAAGTCTAATAGTTCTAAAGCTTATTCTTAACAATTGGCTTAGGCTTGATATAAAACCGCAATAAGATCTTCTTGCTTAAAGGGTTTTGATAAATATCCATTCATACCCAATTTCAAGCATTTTTCTCGTTCCCCTTTTAAAGCATTCGCTGTCATAGCAATAATCTTAGTAGTTTCTTTACTTTCCTTCATTTCTATATTTCTAATCGCTTGAGTAGCTTCATAGCCATTCATTTTGGGCATCTGAATATCCATTAATATAAGATCATATTTATTTTCCTTATATTTTTCTACAGCTTCCAATCCGTTATTTGCTATATCAAGTATATGCCCATTTTTTTTAATCGTATGGGCAGCCACTTTCTGATTAATCAAATTATCTTCTACCAAGAGGATTCTAAGTTCTTGACTAACTTGAATAGGAATGTCTTTCTGAGTTTTTTCAATCTCAACCCTATCTTTAATAGAGTATTCTCCTGTAAACCAGAACGTACTTCCGTGCCCCAATTCACTCTCTATACCAACTTCGCCATCCATTAAATATGCTAATTTCTTAGAAATGGAAAGTCCTAAGCCTGTTCCTCCAAATTTACGTGTGGTTGATGCATCGACTTGAGAAAAATCTTTAAATAATTTTTTTTGATTTTCTTTAGAAATCCCTATCCCTGTATCCTTAACACTAAATCTTAAAATAACTTTATCTTTCGTTTTCTTAATAGGCTCAATATTAATATTAACAAACCCTTTCGCTGTAAATTTCAAAGAATTATTACAAAAATTAATAAGAATCTGTTTAATACGAAGTGCATCTCCCTCGATAAACTTTGGCGTATCGGGATGGATACTATGCGACAATTCTAACCCTTTTGATTGTGCTTTTAGATTAAGCATTTTTACAACACTTCCCACCTCGTCGAAAAGATTAATAGGGATATTCTCTAACTCTAATTGATTAGCCTCTATTTTCGAATAATCAAGTATATCATTCACAATAGAAAGCAAACTATTTCCTGATATATCAATTATTTCTAAAGATTTTTGTTGCTCTATTGTTAATTTTGTTTCTTTTAAAATATCAGCCATTCCTATAATTCCATTAAGTGGAGTTCTGATTTCATGACTCATGTTAGCTAAAAATAAAGACTTATATTTCGAAGCTTCTAGAGCTTTCTGTTTTTCTAATTCTAAAAGTGTTTTTTGCTCTGTTATTAATTTATTTTGTTGAATCGTATTTTCATTTAAAGTTTGAAGTTCTTCGTTATTTTGACGAAGCTCTTCTTCTACAGCTGTTAATTCTTCTAATTGTTTTTTTATTATTTGCTCATCCTCCTTCTGTTGGCTTAAATCTCTAATAACAGAATGGACAATTATTTCATTCTCAATATTCATTGGGGTTAACCAAACCTCGCAAGGAAATAATGTTCCATCAGATTTCTTATGAATCCATTCAAATTTATGAACTCCTTTTTCTAAAGCAATTGAAACCATTTCTTGAGATAAATCCGAACTTAACTTATTATTAATTTCTTTAGGAGAAATATCAGATGGTTTAAGATGTAGAATTGCATCTTTATTGGGATATTTAAATAATTGTGCTGTCGCTGAATTACAATCGTAAAATTTACCATCTTTCATTAATAAAATAGCATCGTTTGAATTCTCAAATAACAATTCAAATTTCTTTTTTTCTTCCTCAATTATTATACTCTTCCTCTCAATATTCTCATTAATAGTAAACAATTCTTCATTATTTTGACGAAGCTCTTCTTCTATAGCCTGCAGTTCGTTGTGTCTTTCTTTAAGTTCAAATTTAGAAAGTAATAAATTTTGGTTAGTTTTTTTAACTTCTTTTTCGTATTTAGAATTAAGATTCTGTATTAGAATTAAACTAAACGATCCAAAAATCATAAGAATAAATCCCGCTATTTTAAAAATTAATAACGAATGGGGACTACTAAATATACCTGTAATCTCAAATCCAAAGAAAGAATGAATTTCATGATAAAAAATGTATGTCAGAAAAGTTGGTAATAAGGCAATCATTAATTTTTGTCTTTCTCTAACTCCGAAAAACAAAACAGGAATCACAACTCCCATAATAATGAACAACAAGGGTGTTATGTATAAAACAACATTATAATTTGGATAAAATAAACTGGCATAAACCGATGATGATAAAAAACTTAAAGGATACAAGAAGCTAACAATAAATTTTGTCCAATTGGTCTTTTCATACTTATTTAATAATAAACACGATAATGCAATTAGGGCATCGAGTAAATAAGCTATATAAGGCGTATCGTTAAGGACAAAATTGGATAAAGTTAATATCGTAAATAAAATAAAAACACCTAGAATAAGATAGTTAAGTAAAATTATCGATTTCTTTTGACTTGTAGGCATATTTTCCCTTACGCCCAAATTTGAGAATCTCTCAAGGATATTTTTCATAATAAATAATAATTTTATCGTAAATAAATATTAACTAAATATTGCAATTAAGGCTTCTTGTTTAAAGGGTTTTGATAAGTATCCGTTCATACCTAATTCTAAGCATTTTTCACGCTCTCCTTTAAGAGCATTAGCTGTCATAGCAACAATTTTAACTGCACTACTACCATTTTCTTTCTCAATTCCCCTAATAGCATGAGTTGCTTCATAACCATTCAGATTTGGCATCTGAATATCCATTAATATAAGATCGTATTTATTTTTCTTATATTTTTCTACAGCTTCCAATCCGTCATTTGCTATATCAAGTATATGCCCATTCTTTTTGATAGTATGAGCTGCCACTTTTTGGTTAATCAAATTATCTTCAACCAATAAGATATGGAGTTCTCTTAAGCTTTCTGTATCTTCAATATCTTGTTTTTCTAATACAACAGAACTCTGAGAAACAATATTATAAACTCCTGTAAACCAAAACGTACTACCTTCTCCTAATGTGCTTTCTAAACCGACCTCTCCACCCATCATGTGAGCTAATTTTTTAGAAATAGATAACCCTAAACCTGTTCCTCCAAATTTACGTGTGGTTGATGCATCGACCTGAACAAAATCACTAAATAATTTAGCTTGATTTTCTTTGCTAATACCCATGCCAGTATCCTTAACACTAAACTTTATTGTAACCTCATTATTATCGATATTCATAGGTCTAAGGTCAATATTTACAAATCCTTTTTCCGTAAACTTAAGCGAATTATTACAATAATTAATTAAAATTTGTTTTATCCGAAGCGCATCTCCTTCAACAAATTTAGGAGTATCTGGATGAATAGAATAGGACAATTCTAAGCCCTTAGATTGTGCTTTTAGCCCAAGCATCTTATTTACACTTTCTATTTCATGATACAAATTAAAAGGAATGGATTCAAGCTCTAATTGATTCGCCTCAATTTTAGAATAATCTAGAATGTCGTTAACAATAGAGAGTAAACTATTCCCCGAAATATCGATTATTTCTAAGCTATTTCTCTGATCTTTTGTCAGTTTTGTTTCTTTCAGAATATCAGCCATTCCTATAATTCCATTAAGTGGAGTTCTGATTTCATGACTCATATTTGCTAAAAACAAAGACTTATATTTAGAAGCATCAAGAGCCTTTTGTTTCTCTTGTTCAACTAAATTCTTTTGTTTTTCAATAATTTTAGATTTTTCTTCTAAACTCTCATTAATTGTTGAAAGCTCCTCGTTGTTCTGGCGCAACTCCTCTTCAGCAGCCTGCAGCTCTTCATTTTGTTCTTTTAAATCTTCTTTATTTTTTAAAATTAAGTCATTTTTTTCTTCTAAATCATCGTTTAAAGCTGCTAATTCTTCGTTTGTTTGTTGCAGTATTTGCTCCGAAATTAGCAAATCACTATTTACCTTTTTAAGTTTCTTTTCATAACTATAATTAAGATTCTGAATAACCATTAAACCCATTGAAATAAAAATCATCATTACAAAACCAATAAGTTTATAAACAAAAAACGCACCTGTATCATAACTTAATAGATGATAATCAACTCCAAATAATAAATTGATCCAATCATATAAAAAATAAATTAATAAGAAAGGTAGAACTCCTAAAAACAATCTTAATTTCTTTTTAGAACCAAATAATACAACTGGCAACATTACCCCAGTAATAATAAATAAAAGAGGAGCTAAGTACAAAATAATATTATCTGTATAACCCTGAGACTTTGCAAAGGCAGAAGCAAATACAATCATCGTTGGGAAAAAAATACTAATTAAAACTTTTGATATTTTTGATTTATTATAATAATTAAGAATCAGTCCAAATAAAGCCACAAAAACATCTCCAGAAACGGCAAAACCGACTATAGGCCTATCGTAGATAATAAAATTAAAAATAGTAAGAAATGTAAATAAAAGAAAAATTCCTATTAAGAATCGGTTTAGTATTGTAATTGATTTTTGTTCACCTAAGGACATGTTTTTTTGGATTCCTAGATGAGAAATCCATTGCCAAAACGATATTACTTTATTCATAATGATGCTTTAATTTTAGTTTAATCATTGATACGAAGAAAGATTTAAAATGTTATCTATTTAAAAACCTGCTCCAAAGCAGTTAAAATAAACCCCTCAGGACTTGATTAATATCATTAATATCTCGCTCTTTTTGTCTAAATTTGCTAAATGGGAAAATAGGATATTTCGATTTCCTAAAATGTTAATTATTAGATAAATAATTTGTAATATACTTTTCAATGAAAAAACATAATTTTTACGCTGGACCTTCAGTATTACCTGAAGTAGCATACGAAGAAACAATCAAAGCTATTAAAGACTTTGCAGGAACAGGTATTTCTTTAATGAGTATTTCTCATAGAAGTAAAGAATTTGAAGCCGTTATGGACGAAGCTGAAGCTTTATTCAAAGAGTTATTAAAAATTCCTGATGGATATAAAGTGTTATTTTTAGGCGGAGGTGCAAGCTCACAGTTTATGATGATTCCTTTTAACCTGATGAACAAAAAAGCCGCTTATCTTAACACAGGAACTTGGGCAAAAAAAGCAATAAAAGAGGCCAAAGGCTTTGGCGAAGTTATTGAAGTTGCAAGTTCTGCAGATTCTTTATATAATTTTATTCCTAAAGGATACGATGTGCCAAAAGATGCCGATTATTTCCATATCACCACAAATAACACCATTTACGGAACAGAAATTAAACACGATATGGATTGCGATATTCCTTTAATTGCAGATATGTCTTCAGATATTTTCTCTCGTCCAGTAGATGTTTCTAAATACGATTTAATATACGGTGGTGCTCAGAAAAATTTTGCCCCTTCTGGAGTTACTTTTGTAATTATTAAAGAATCTATTCTAGGAAAGGTTGAACGTTATATTCCAACTATGTTAAACTACAAAACTCATATTGACGGTGGTTCTATGTTTAATACCCCTCCTGTTGTACCTATTTTTACAGGATTACAAACCTTAAAATGGTTAAAAGCTTTAGGAGGTCTTGAAGCAATGCAAAAAATTAACGAAGAAAAAGCAGCTTTACTTTACGACGAAATCGAAAGAAATAAATTATTCAAACCAACTATTCTAGACAAAGAAGACCGTTCTATCATGAATATTTGTTGGATTATGAACGACGAGTATAAAGATTTAGAGCAAGAATTCTTAAAATTTGCAACCGATAAAGGAATGATCGGAATGAAAGGGCATCGTTCTGTTGGAGGTTTCCGCGCATCAACTTACAATGCTTTACCAAAAGAAAGTGTTGAGGCTTTAGTTGCTGTAATGCAGGAGTTTGAGAAGAATAATTAGTTTTGAAAGTTACAAAGTTTTAATGTTGTAAAGTTATTTGGCTTGGGGCAAAAAATTGAAACATTTGAAGATATGGAAATATGGAAATATGGAAGCTTTCGATAAAGTTAGCTTCCGATATTTCTAAATTATCTCAAAAAGGTTCTTTAAGGAGAACTAAGAAGCTCAGTTTATCTAAAAACAAAAGTTTAGTTTAAACTTTACAACCTTCAAAACATTAAAACCATAAAAAGAAATGAAAATATTAGTAGCAACAGAAAAACCATTTGCGCCAGCAGCAGTATCAGCTATTAAAGCTGTAACCGACAAGGCAGGATTCGAATTGGTAATGTTAGAAAAATATACAGAAACAGCACAGTTATTAGAAGCTGTGGCAGATGTCGATGCAATGATTATCCGTAGCGATAAAGCCACAAAAGAAGTTCTAGACGCAGCCAAAAATTTAAAAGTAATTGTTCGTGCTGGTGCTGGTTATGATAATATTGACTTAACAGCCGCAACAGCAAATAATGTGGTCGCTATGAATACACCAGGACAAAATTCGAATGCTGTAGCAGAATTAGCCTTAGGCTTGATGGTAATGGCTGCTCGTAACAATTACAACGGAAAAGCAGGAACTGAGCTTTCGGGTAAAAAAGTTGGAATCCATGCTTATGGAAATGTAGGTAGGCTAGTAGGTAATATTGCACGAGGATTCGGTATGGAAGTATTAGCTTTCGACCCTTTTGTAGAGAAATCTGTAATTGAAAAAGATGGAGTTAAAGTCGTCGACTCTGTTGAAGAATTATATAGCTCTTGCGAATATATTTCTTTACATATTCCTGCAAATGACAAGACTAAAAACTCTATCAATTATGCTCTATTGAATAAAATGCCGAATGGTGGAACTTTAATCAATACCGCAAGAAAAGAAGTGATTCACGAAGATGAGTTAGTAAAAGTAATGAACGACAGAGAAGATCTTAAGTACTATTCTGACATTGCACCAACAAATTCAGATTTCTTAACAGAAAACTTTGCTGATAGAACATTCTTTTCACCAAAGAAGATGGGTGCTCAAACTGCAGAAGCAAATATTAAGGCAGGAAAAGCAGCAGCAGAACAAATTGTTGCATTTATAAAAAACGGAGATAAAACATTTCAGGTAAACTAATTTAGTTGGAAAGTAAAAAAGTTGTAAGGTTTTAAAGTTGGGAATTTTCTTTTTTAAAGATATATCTTAGTATTTTTTTAAGATTTTACAATAAAAATATATTATTAATAAATTGGTTAATGAGTTGTAAAGATAATATGAGGTAAAACCTTGTAACCTTTCAACTTTAAAACCTTAAAACCAGAGAATCGATGGCAAATATAAAACCATTCAGAGGCATTAGACCTCCTAAAGATTTAGTAGAAAAGGTAGCTTGTTTACCTTACGACGTAATGAGTTCAGAAGAAGCAAGAGCTATGGCAGGAGAAAATCCTATGTCTTTATTACATATTACCAAAGCAGAAATTGATTTCGAACCTGGATACGACGAACATTCAGAAGAAGTTTATCAAAAGTCTTTATCTAACTTTAAAATGTTCCAAGAAAAAGGATATCTAAGAAAGGAAGAAAAAGATATGTACTACATCTATGCTCAAACTATGGATGGCAGAACACAATACGGAATTGTTGGAGGTGCTTCTACTCAGGATTATTTAGACGGGATCATTAAAAAGCACGAACTTACTCGTCCCGATAAAGAGCAAGACAGAATGATTAATGTGCGTATTAATAACGCGAACATAGAGCCTGTATTTTTTGCATATCCAGCTGTTGCCGAAATAGATGCTATAGTAGAAGATATTGTTAAAAACAAACCTGCAGAATATGATTATACTGCAGAAGATGGATTTGGTCATCACTTCTGGCTAGTTGATAAAGACGAAACAATTGCTAAATTAAAAGAGCTTTTCGAAACTAAAGTACCTTATACTTATGTTGCTGATGGACATCACCGAACAGCTGCAGCTGCTTTAGTAGGTGCCGAAAAAGCAAAAGAAAATGCTAATCATACCGGTAACGAAGAATACAACTATTTCTTAGCTGTACATTTCCCTGATAATCAGTTAAAAATTATTGATTATAATAGAACTGTAACAGATTTAAATGGACATTCTAAAGAAGACTTTATTGCAAAATTAGAAGAAAAATTTACGGTAAAAGAAGAAGGTTCTGAAATATTTAAACCTGCTAAACTACACCAATTTTCAATGTATTTAGACGGAAAATGGTATTCAATGGAAGCTAAAGAAGGTACTTATGACGATAACGATCCTGTTGGTGTTTTAGATGTTTCTATCTTAACCAATTCTGTATTAGATCCTCTATTAGATATTAAAGACTTACGTCGTTCTAAGCGTATCGATTTTATTGGCGGAATTCGTGGTTTAGGAGAATTATCTAAACGTGTTGATTCTGGTAAAATGGAAGTTGCATTTGCGCTTTATCCTGTTTCTATGAAGCAATTAATAGACATTGCTGACACAGGAAATATTATGCCTCCAAAAACAACTTGGTTCGAACCCAAATTAAGAAGTGGATTAGTTATACATGAATTAGTATAATAAGCTTGCCACTTTTATAAAAGAAAGCCCCCAGCATTTATTTGTTGGAGGCTTTCTTTAGTTTATTAATCCGTTTATTCAAATTATAATCTTGTTTTAAGAATCTCTTCAACTTTCATAGAATCAATATTTCGGTTCTCGCCTAATTTCCACCCCCGTTCCTTAATTCGTGGAGGAATCTCCCAAACCAGATAGCATTTCTCAGAATATTCTGTAATTCGAGTTAATACATTAAATGAATGGAAAAACGATTCCGTCTTCTCAATAGCCTGTTCTGCAACCAGCCTATCATCACCTTTAAGTCCCCATACATTTCGCCCATATTGAGCCAATTTCTTTTCCTTTTCATCAAACATTACCTCCCATACCCCCGGCAAAACAATAGCCAGCGTTTGAGCATGATCAATTTCAAAAGTAACTGTTAATTCGTGCCCAATCATATGTGTTGCCCAATCTTGTTTCACACCAGAGCCTATTAATCCATTTAATGCCATAGTAGCCGAAAACATAAAATGCTCTGCTAATTCTATATTCGATGAATCTTTAAAAATTCTAGGTCCTATTTCGATTAAAGTTCTTAAAATAGTTTCTGAAAACCCATCTTGTATAAAAGAAGACTTATTAGAATCTGTAATATACTGTTCAAGGGTATGAACAAAAGCATCGATAACTCCATTTGCAATCTGCTTTTTAGGTAGCGATACAACTACTGATGGATCTAAAATAGAAAACTTCGGAAAACAATTTTCGTTAGAAAAAACTAATTTTTCTTGTGTAGAAACTTTTGTAATAACAGCCCCAGAATTCATCTCAGAACCCGTAGCGGGTAGTGTAAGAATAGTTCCGAAAGGTAAAGCATTTTCAATATCTCCACCGCCATTTTTAACCATTTCCCAACTATCTCCTTCATAAGGTATGGCAGCAGAAATAAATTTAACACCATCTATCACAGAGCCTCCTCCAACAGCTAAAACAAAGTCTACTTTTTCGGTATTTGCTAGGTCTACAGCCTTAATAAGCGTTTCGTATTTAGGATTAGCCTCTACACCTGAGAATTCCACAATCGAAAAATCTTTTAATGCATTTATGACTTTATCGTAAACACCATTTTTTTTAATACTTCCTCCACCATATACAAGTAAAATCTTATCGTCGGCCTTTAAGTATTTACCAATGGTTTCTATTTTATTTTGTCCAAAAATAAGTTTTGTAGGATTATATAATTCAAATGGATCCATCATATTTTTCAAGTTTTCGTATTTAAAAAAAGCAGCTTCAAAGAATATTGAAATCAATTCTACGAAACTGCTTTTACTTTTATAAGTATGTTACATTTATTTTTTTTCTTTAATTAAATATAGAAAAACAGGAAAGTGATCACTATATCCTCCTAACCATGCCCCTCCAGCAAAGGTTCTTTTAGGATAATTTTTAAACCTTCCAGATTGTTGGATTAATTCAGGGTCTTTAAATATTTCGGCTTTATAATACTTCCATTTTTGAGCATCTTTGTTAATTAAACTAGGCGAAAGCATTAATTGGTCAAACAAATTCCAAGTATCATTATAAGCCCCTGTACCGTTACCCGCTTTATAGAATTTTTCCATAGGATTAAAAAACTGATTTTCTGCGACATTATTTATATCAGCAGAAGTATTAATAACTTTTTTCACACTCTTATTGGTAGGGTCATCATTCAAATCGCCCATAATAATAATCTTTGCACCTGGTTCAATGGCTCTAATCGAATCTGAAATAGAACGGGCTAGACCTGCTGCAGCCTCTCTAAGTGGACTAGAGCGTTTTTCTCCACCTCTACGCGATGGCCAGTGGTTCACCTGAATATAAATAGATTCCCCACCCAATTTAGCATGCACAACTAGTTGATCTCTAGTTCTGAAATTGGGCTTTTTAGAATAATATAATCTTCGGGATTGCGAATTAATAATTTTCACAAAATCTTTTCTATAAATAAGAGCGACATCAATTCCTCGACGATCTGGAGATTCATAATGAACAATACCATAATTATATTTTTTTAAATTCGGATGATTAATCAAATCTCGGATAACTGCTTCATTTTCGACTTCCGACACACCAACAATCATTGGAGCTGTTTTGGATAAATCTGAACCCAATTGAGAAATAACATGCGACATATTATCAATCTTTTTTAAATAACGCTCACTATTCCACATGTTTTTACCCTTTGGAGTAAACTCATCTTGTAGGATTTTATTTGGATCTGGATCTACAATCGTATCGAATAGGTTTTCTAGATTATAAAAACCAATAGTAGCTAAATCATATGATTTTTGATTTTGTGCCGTTAAGTTAAAGGTTGATATTGAAAATATTACAAGTAATATTATTAGGCTATAATGTTTCATACTTTTATGTGTTTATTTTATTTGCGAATTGCTGTACAAAATAAAAGCCAAAAATTGTAAATATGAAAGAATATCACTTATTTTTTTTAATATTAATTGGTTAACCACAAATTCAAGCATTAATTATGATAGATATTAATGTTTCGAAGAACAAAAAAGTAAATACAAAATATGCAAAAAATAGAAATTTCATTTCCTTAATTTTAGAGATACATAATTTAACCAAAAAGTAATAATCAATCTAAAAAATAATCGTAACATTGTAGTCCCAAAAAAATATTGGTCATAAACTACTAAATATTTATTTTTGGAAATGTTCTTTTGAAAATATTTTTATTAATTAGATTGTAAATACAAAAAGAAGTGTTTACAACATTAAATTCTAAACAAATGAGAAGAATTCTACTACCAATTTTTATTGGTTTAGTCGGTTTTTCATTTGCACAAGAGGTTAGGGATACTAGTTCAGCCAAAATGGCGAATCTACCAACGATTAATCTTTCAACAGATGAGATTGACAACGAAGAGAGTGAAGAAGTAAGCAATGTTTCTAGTTTGCTTCAAGGCTCAAAAGATGTGTTTGTTAATACCGCAGGTTACTCCTTTGGTGCAGCACGTTTTAAAATGAGAGGGTACGATTCACGTAACACCGATGTGTTTATGAATGGGATACCTGTTAACGATATTGAAGGAGGCCGTGTATATTGGGGCATCTGGGGTGGACTTAACGACATGACCCGTAACAAACAGTACGTTAACGGATTAGACAAAAGTCAATTTGCTTTTGGCGGCATTGGCGGTTCTAATTACATTACTACTAGAGCCTCTAAGTATCGCAAAAGTATTGGAGCTAGTTACGCTGTTTCTAACAGATCGTACAGAAATCGAATGATGTTAACTTATGCAACAGGTGAAATGGCAAATGGCTGGTCTATTGCTGCTTCAGCATCTAAGCGATGGGCACAAGAAGGTTACCAAGAAGGAACCTCTTACGATGCTTACGCTTATTTCTTATCTGTTGAAAAGAAAATAAACGACAAACACAGTTTTGGAATTACAGCTTTTGGTTCTCCTTCTAAACGAGGAAAAGCTGGAGGTTCTGTTCAAGAAGCATACGACCTTACAGATAATAATTATTACAACCCAAATTGGGGGTATCAAAATGGAGAAAAAAGAAATGCTAAAGTTTCTACTTCTCACAAACCTCATATTATTCTTTCGCATTATTACACACCGTCCGATAAATTATCAGTAACCACTTCTTTAAGCTATGCTTTTGGAACGTACGGAACAACTGCATTAGATTGGTACAATACTGCCGACCCAAGACCAGATTATTATCGAAAATTACCTTCCTATTATGATGACCCTACAGCCAGCGCAGCTGTTGCTGAAGCTTTTAAAGCCAATCACCAGTTAGATTGGGATCATTTTTATACTGTAAATAAATATAATAAAGACGGACGTTCTTCATACATTATCGAAGAAAGAAAAACAGATTATACACAAGCTAACGCAAGCGTAATAGCTAATTATAAAATGAATGATAAAATTGCCATCGATGGTGGTGCTAATTACAGTTACTACAAAGGAAGACATTACAAAGAAGTTAACGATTTATTAGGAGGTCAGTATTATTTAGATATTGATAAATATGCAGAAAGAGATTTCCCTAACGATCCTGATATGATTGATAACGACATTAATAATCCAGATAAAGTAAGACACGTAGGTGATGTATTAGGTTACGATTACGATATGAATCAAACAAAATATTCTGCTTGGGGACAAGTATCTGCAAAACTAGAAAAACTAGACCTCTTTGCTGCTCTTAATCTTTCTAATACCACTTTCTGGAGAACAGGACATATGCAAAACGGTAAATTTAAGGACAATTCTTTTGGCGATTCTGAAAAACAAAACTTCTTTAATTATGGAATTAAAGCAGGAGCCACTTATAAAATTAATGGAAGAAATTACGTTTATGCTCAAGGTTATTACGGAACTAGAGCTCCTTTAATCAGAAACTCGTATGTTTCGGAAAGAACCCGAGATTTTACAGTTGATGGTTTATCGGAAGAAACAGTCATGTCAGCCGACGGAGGTTATTATTTACGTTCTCCTAGGATTAAAGCTAGACTCTCTGGATACTATGCTAAATTCCAAAATCAAACTCAAGTTTACAGTTTTTACAACGATAAATTTAACAGCTATACTAATCAGATTTTATCGGGAATCGATAAACAAAACATGGGTATAGAATTAGGTATCGACGGAAAGATTAATTCAAGCTTTTCAGCTAATGCCGTAGTGGCTATTGGTCAGCACACTTACACCAACCGACCAACAGGCGTAACCATTCAAGATAACGATGCAACACCTTTAGCACAAGGAACAACTATCTACCAAGAAAATTTTTACCAAGCTATGGGACCACAAAATGCTTACTCTTTAGGAGTTAAATATACTAATCCTCATTTTTGGTTTGTTACTCTAACAGCTAATTATTATCAAAACAATTATCTACAGTTTAACCCTGCTCGTAGAACAGCAGAGGCTGTTTCTAACGAAACAGGAACTCAGCAAATAGAATCAGGATCAGAACTATGGGATCAAGTTATCAATCAAGAAAAACTTAAAGATAATTTTACTTTAGATTTATTTGCTCGTAAAACTTGGAGAGTAAAAGGTTACTATATATACTTAAATGCAGGAGTTAACAATATTTTAAACAATCAAGATTTTGTAACTGGTGGATATGAACAAAGACGTTTCGATTTTCAAGACAATCCAAACGAATCTAATGTGGATAAATTTCCACCAAAATATTTCTACGCTTATGGTATTAACTACTTTGTAAGTGTTGGATTTTGGCTATAAGCTATCCTTGACAAATATTTAAATAAAAAAAGAAAATAATATATTAATATTTCAATCATGAAAAATACATTTAAAATAATACTAAGCCTATTTATCATTACAGGGTTAATGATGACAAGCTGTGTAAAAGACGATTTCGACCAACCAGAAACCCCAGATCCTTGCGATATTAGCTCAGGACTAACACCAACTTCGGGATTAACAGTTCAACGCTTATTGACAGAATATCCTTCTTTTAAAGTACTAGATGCTGCTGGAGAAGTAAGAGAATTTCCTGTTGATTCTAATTATATTTTCGAAGGCGTTATTGTTTCTAGCGATGAGACAGGAAACTTTTACAAAGCTATTTATGTACAAGATGCTACAGGCGGTATTATGCTTAGTATAGATGGTACAAGTTTATTTAATGATTATAAAATTGGACAAACTGTACATATCAAATTATCTGGGTTAACCTGCCATTATTCAACAGGTTCGTTCGAAACAGAAATTATTGAAATAGGTTACGGACAGTACTCAGATTCCTACGGTCAAAAGATAGGCAGAATTCCTGTTACAGTATTGCCACAGTTTGTAAAAAACAATTCTTGTCCTACAACGGTAACACCAATAGATATCGACATGTTGTCTAGCGACAATTCAAATATTGGTCGATTAGTTAGATTATCGGATGTAGAATTTATTGATAGCGAATTGGATAGTACCTATGCTTTTACTAATAAGAATACAGATAGACATATCCAAGATTGCAATGGGAACCAAATAATTGTAAGAAATAGTGGGTATGCAAATTTTGCTGCATTACAATTGCCACAAGGCAAAGGAACTATAACAGGTATTTATACTAAATACAACGGAGCAGTTCAGTTTATTATTAGAGATACTACCGATGTAGATATGAATGGTACACGTTGCGGTGGTGGTATAAATCCAGGTGCAGGTACTGGTTCTGGAACTTTCGACGATCCTTACGATATTGAAGCAGCAACAGCTAATCAAGACGCTGCAACTGGCGTTTGGGTAACAGGTTATTTAGTAGGTGTTTACAATACAGATGGCACAGATAATATTTCTGAATTTACACCTCCATTTACTATTGCATATAATGTATATTTAGCTCCTACAGCTGACGAAACTGATACAACAAAAATGTTAATGATTCAATTACCTTCAGGAGAAATTAGAGATTCAACAAATTTATCTAGCAATGGCGGTATGTACCAGCAAGAAGTAAAATACCATGGTGACTTACTAACTTATAATAACCTTCCTGGATTAAAAAATACTGATGGTTATTGGAAAATGTCCACAAATACAGGTTTAGACCCTAATTATGTTGATCCAGGAACAATTTGGTCAGAAGATTTTTCTGCAATTGCAAACCCTTACGATCCTATCACCTCTATGACTGTTGTAATGGAAGCAGGAACAAAAGACTGGCATGGTGATGGCTATAATGGTCAATCTGCAGAAATGTCCGCTTATGACTCAGGAGAAGCTAGTAATATTGGTTGGTTAATTACACCAGCTATTGATTTAACAACAGCAACTGCTCCAAAATTAACTTTCTACTCTGCTTTAAAATACTCAGCAGGAGATTTACTTACGGTTTGGATTTCGACAAACTACGATGGTGGAACTTCACCACAAACAGCAACATGGACAGAGTTAACTTCTGCAAATATTGTTGATTCATCTGATCCTGTAGATGGAGCATCAGGTTATAATTACACTACCTCAGGAGATGTTGATTTATCAACTTATACCTCATCTTCTACAGTATATATTGCATGGAAATATGTTGGTAGCGGAACTAACGGTGAAACAACTAAATATAGAGTTGATGATATTAGAATTGGAGAATAACTAGCGAAGCTAGAATTATTTTTATATCATAAAGGCTGTCTCAAAAGAGATGGCCTTTGTTTTTAATAGTAAATATCGGCTTTTAGAAGAAAAAAATAAATTATAACTAAAATAAGTGTAATTCGAAACACAATAATGAGTAATTTTATTACGTTAGCCACATATTGACACAAGCCTATTATTTCATAAACAGAAACAAAAACATGAGCAAAATAAAAATACTTTGGGTAGACGATGAAATTGATTTACTCAAACCACATATCATATATTTAGAAAACAAAGGTTACCAAGTAGATACCATAAATAATGGACACGATGCCATAGAGATGGTCGAAAAAAGCTTCTATGATATTATCTTTTTAGACGAAAATATGCCTGGTATTTCCGGAATAGAAACCCTAAACCAAATAAAAAGATTTGCACCTTCTATACCTGTAGTAATGATTACAAAAAGTGAAGAAGAGAATATTATGGAAGACGCTATTGGAGGCGATATAGCAGACTACCTTATCAAGCCAGTGAAACCAACTCAGGTTATCCTATCCATCAAAAAACATGTTCAGAAATCAGAAATTATTAGTGAAAAAACTAGCTCAGCATATCAAGGTAAATTTCAATCATTGCTTGCCGAAATCAATATGGCCAACACGTACCAAGAGTGGATCAATATCTATAAAAAAATTGTGTATTGGGAATTAGAATTAGAAAAGTCGGGTAGCAATGTGATGGACGATATTCTAGATATGCAAAAAAGCGAAGCTAATCTCGCATTTGGTAAATTTATCAAGAAGAATTATACCGAATGGTTTAAAGGTTCAGAAAAACCTATTATGTCCCCTGAAATATTCAAAAACTATGTCTTTCCAAATCTATCGGAAGAATATACCACCGTATTTCTTTTAATTGATAACCTCAGATACGACCAATGGAAAACCATATTGCCAAACATTCGCAAATATTATAATGTAGAAAAAGACGATTTGTTTTACTCAATACTACCAACTGCCACGCAATACTCGAGAAATGCTATGTTTGCCGGAATGATGCCTTTAGAAATAGATAAACATTTTCCTAATTATTGGCTGAACGATGATGAAGAAGGTGGAAAAAATCAGTACGAACCAGAATTATTAGAATACCAAATGGAACGTGCTGGAATTGATGAATCTTTCCATTTCGAAAAAATATTTAACAATAAACAAGGACAAAAAGTAGTCGATAATTACAAAGATTTACTCAATCATAAACTCTCTGTTTTGGTTTTCAATTTTGTAGATATCTTATCGCATGCCCGTACCGACTCGAAAATGATTAGCGAACTTGCACAAGACGAATCAGCTTACCGTTCGCTAACTCAATCTTGGTTCGAGCACTCTTCACTACTTGAACTCTTAAAAGTATTAAGCCAAGAGAAAGTAAAAATTGTAATATCAACCGATCACGGAACAATTCAAGTCGAAGAAGCAAGAAAAGTAATTGGAGATAAAAATACTTCGGTAAACTTACGTTACAAAATGGGAAAGAATTTAGATTACAATCCTAAAGAAGTATTCGAAATAAAAAACCCTTCAGATATTAAGTTACCAGCTTCGAACCTAACATCTTCGTATATTTTTGCTCTTAACAACGATTTCTTGGCCTACCCAAACAATTACAATCATTATGTAAAATATTACAAAAATACTTTTCAACATGGAGGCGTTTCCATGGAAGAAATGTTAATTCCTGCAATAACATTGATTCCTAAATAGTTTGAGAAGTGAATTAACATCACCGAAGTAGGATCTACAAAAGATGATAAGGACTTTATTTATTAGCTCAACACACACAACGAGAAATGAAATTAATTAGGCTGCATTTTTATGAAAAACTATTATCATAGTTCAATATTTATAATTACATTTGCACACGCAATTGAGAAATCAATTCGGGGTGTGGCCCAGTCCGGTTAAGGCACCTGCTTTGGGAGCAGGGGATCGTGAGTTCGAATCTCGCCACCCCGACCACTGATAACAAGGCTTTCGAGTAATCGGAAGCCTTTATTTTTGCTCTAAAATTTAACAAAAACAACCATCTTTAAAAAAATCTTAACCGTCTCGTAATCAGTTAATATTAATAGCCACAAAGCAAAAAACATAGCATATAGCTTTTGCAATTACACAAAGAATTTGTACCTTAGCAATCTACGAACTACTATGGTTAAATATCTTACATTTCTTCTGTTTTTAACACAAACACTAGTGTTATCATCTCAGGTTACTATTGAGCTTAGGATAAATAATAACACTTTTCGACAAGCTTACCTTTGCGCTATTAGAGGTAGCGAAATAGAAATAGTAAGTTGTACTAATTTTACTGGCGATAGTCTCTCGTTTATTCTTAGTGCAGCACCCAAAGGTCAGTATAAAATTTTGCTAAGAAACCATTCTCAAATTGACCTCATTATTGATAAGGATGAGCAAATATCTATAGTAACAAGTTTACCAAACTTAAAACAAAACCTAAAAATTACTAAGGGCAGAGATAATATTAATTATTATAGCTTTATTAATTTTAGATTGAAAGAAACCGCTAGACTAACAAAAATAATTGCTGATATTGGAGAAAGTAACCAAACAGCCGAACGAATTGGATTCCTAAAAGGTATTAGTTCTTACAAAATCCATCAATACGCCGACAGTATTATCGCAATTGATTCACAATCTTTACTATCTAAAATCATTGTTACTCAAATAATTCCC
>Ga0256842_1000458_pt1 | contig 36099 bp, 35 predicted proteins | sample 4559240metaG_FD_185973 | JGI IMG/M metagenome (GOLD analysis project Ga0256842, IMG submission 185973) | Hydrothermal vent microbial communities from Guaymas Basin, Mexico - 4559-240 | ecosystem: Environmental > Aquatic > Marine > Hydrothermal vents | place: Mexico: Guaymas Basin | collected...
CTCTCTTCAACTTATAATGAATATGTCACTAGTTGTTCATCTAATCATAAAATATAAAGAGCTACATGTAGAGCATCATAACTATACTCAAAAAGATTTGGCTTTAAATACAGTACTTTCTATGGCTAAACCATCGTTTTTTGTTGTAATAACGACTATTGCTGGTTTTTCATCTTTAGTATTTTCAAATATTTTACCTGTTATAAATTTTGGTTGGATGATGAGTATTGGAATAGTTATATCCCTTTTAGTTACATTTATCTTATTTCCAGTAGTTGTAGTTTTACTAAAGAAAAAAGAGATAAAACACTCAGATAAAAATACAGCTTTTTTTACTCATAAGATAGCAGAACTTGCTTATAACTATAGAAAAACTATTATATTTATAACTGTCTTAGTTGCATTGTTTTCAGTAACTGGAGCAATGAAGCTTAGAGTTGAAAATAGTTTTATAGACTACTTCAAAAAAGATACAGAGATTTACAAAGGTATGGCACTCATCGATAAAAAGCTTGGTGGTACTACTCCTCTTGATGTTGTTATTACTTTTAAAGATGATAGTGATGAAGTAAAATCTGTAGAAGTTGTTAGTGAAGAGGATGATGAGCTTGATATGTTTGAAGATGAGTTCCAAGAGACTGCTGAAGATAAGCAAAAATACTGGTTTACAGAGTCTAAAATGGCACGTATAAAAGAGGTGCATAATTATCTTGATTCACTAAAGCCAGTTGGAAAAGTGCTATCACTTGCAACAATGGGTGAGGTTATAAAAGTACTAAATGATGGAGTTGAAGCGGATGGTTTAACTTTAGCACTTTTATATAAAGAGTTGCCAGAGGATTATAGAAAAATTATACTCTCTCCATATCTAAATATTGAGAAAAATCAAGTCAGAATCAGTACCCGTATCATAGACTCTATGCCTAAACTAAATAGAGATTTACTCATAAAAAAGATAAACAAAGATGTGTCAAAAATGCTAAATCCAAAGTATGAGGAGTTTAGAGTATCTGGACTTTTAGTAATGTATGATAATGTTCTTCAATCACTTTTTAATTCTCAAATAAAAACTATAGGTATTGTTCTTTTTATATTATTTATAATATTCCTGATTTTATTTAAAAGTCTTAAAATTGCGATAGTAGCAATGATAGCAAACACTTTACCTGTAAGTGTTATATTTGGATTTATGGGTTGGATGGATATTCCACTAGATATGATGACCATAACAATAGCTGCTATAAGTATAGGGATAGCTGTAGATGATACAATCCACTATATATATAGATATAATCTTGAGTACAAACAAACAGGTGATACAAAGCTCTCTATTATGAATTCTCATGCAAGTATTGGGACTGCTATGTTTTATACTTCTGTTATCATTATGATTGGTTTTTCTGTGCTTGTGTTATCTAACTTTTTACCAAGTATCTATTTTGGAACCTTAACGATGATTGCTATGTTTATGGCAATTCTTGCTGATTTATTTCTTTTACCAGTTTTACTTTTACTTATCAATCCTAAATTTAAAGAGGATTAAAGTTCGAAACTTTTTGCCATATATTTTTGTATATCTTCTTTTTTTAGTTTTTTATTTGTGAAAAGTTCATTTGCTAGAACTCCTTGACCAAGAAGCATATCTGAGCCATCTTTGTAGGTAATATTTTTATCTTTTGCTAATTTTAAAAATGGTGTTAGTTTTCCATAAATTGCGTCAGCTACAAAAGAGGTGTTTTCTAGTACTTGATTAATTATTTTTAGTGGAGCAGGGAGCTCCTCATCTTTTAGTCCAGCACTTGTTGTATTTACAACTAAGTCATACTTTTCACATTTAAAATCTTTCCAAGTGCTACATGTAGAGATATTTTTAAAAGATTCTAATCTTGCAGAACCTCTGTTTAATACAGTAACTTCTAAATTGTCTTGAACAAATCTACTTACTAATGCTTTTGCAGTACCACCAGCACCAAGAACTAAAATCTTTTTAATATCTCCAAACTCTTTGATTGCATACATAAAACCATCAGCATCAGTGTTATAGCCTATTAGTTTTCCATTTTCATTGATGATTGTGTTTACAACTCCAACAGTTTTAGCAAAGCCACGAACTTCATCACAAGCTTTAAAAGCTTCCTCTTTATGTGGAACAGTGATATTTATGCCACTAAGTTTTAGGTTTAAAAAAGTTTCACGAAGTTTTGAGCCATCTTTTAAATGTGTGCGAGTATAACAAGCTTTGTAATTTAGATGTTTAAAGACACTATTGTGCATAAGAGGGGAGCGAGAGTGCGACACAGGGTCACCAAAGATAGAAAAAAGTTTCATACTAATCTAAATCTTCTAGTGAGTGAACAAGAGCGCCAAGTTTATTTGTAACTTCTAAGTACTCTAATTCGTTCACAGAATCAGCAACTATTCCAGCACCAGCTTGAAGAACTACTTTGTCCTCTTTTACCATTGCCGTACGGATAGTTATAGCCGAGTCCATATTACCATCAAAACCAAAGTAACCAATACTTCCACTATAAAAACCTCGTTTAAGACCCTCATACTCAGCGATTAATTCCATCGCACGAATTTTTGGCGCACCAGTCATAGTTCCCGCTGTAAAAGTAGCCATAAATAAGTCAAACATATCTTTATCATCAGCTATCTCAGCTACAACATCAGAAACTATATGCATAACATGAGAAAATCGCTCTATGTGCATCATATCTTCAACTTTTACAGTTCCAGTTTTAGCAACTCGGCTTATGTCATTACGACCAAGATCTATAAGCATAAGATGTTCTGCTAACTCTTTTTTATCTGCTAAAAGTTCATCTTCAAGCTCTTTATCTCTTTGTTTTGTATTACCGCGTTTTCTTGTTCCTGCAATTGGGCGAAGAAGAAGTTCACCCTCTGTAAGTCTAACCATAACCTCAGGAGAAGAACCAACTATATTAAAATCTTCATATTCCATCAAAAACATATATGGAGATGGGTTTTTAGCTCTTAAAATTCTATAAAAAGAAAATGGGTCTACTTTTATATTTCTTGTAAATCTGTTTGTCATTAGAATCTGAAAAACATCACCACTTCTTATCATCTCTTTTGATTCTTCAATCATCTCAAAAAACTTCTCTTTTGAGTGAGCAAAGCTACCCTTGTCTTCTCCAACATTACGAACATGATGTTTGTAAGTATACGAGCCTTTTAAATTATCATGAATATTTTGGAACTTTTCTTCATACTCTTTAAGAGTTGAAACAAGAGTGATTTGGTGATTTTTATGTGAGTAAACTAGGATTATTTTTGGAAGAATTAGATCTAAATCAGGAGTGTTTAATTCATCTTTTAAATCTTCCATAGCAGAACCGAGTTTAGGCTCAAATACCTTAACCATATCATAACCAATATAGCCAATAAAACCATCAACATAACCTATCTTTAGTTTAGACGTAGCTTTTTTATACTCAGTTGTGTCTATGTTTTTATAGTACTCTTTTAAAAATGTAAATGGAGATTTATCCTCTACATGTAGAATACCTTTAGCATCTGTATAAAATGTTTGATTATCTTTGTACTGAAGTCTTTCACGTGCACCAATACAGATAAAACTGTAGTTACCATCACTTTGCCCAGCACTTTCAAAAAGGTAAGAAATCTCACCTTTAAAAAGTTCTTTCATCTTTGCATAAACTGCAATAGGAGCTAATTGGTCTTGTGTAAATTGTTTAGAATATATCATGTTTAGATTTTAGTTAAAAAAGCACCAGCTTCTATTTTAGTTCTGATTGTTCTTAAAGCAATTCTTGCTTCAGACTCATTAGGAAAAGGACCTACTAAAACTTTATTTAAAGTTTTTCCAGATCTTTGAACTTTATGATACTTATACTTGTAACCTTGAGTAAGTATAGAGTCTAAAAACTTTTTATTTGGTTCATATTTTGAAAAAGAACCAACTTGAATGTAGTATGAACCAGTTGTTGCAGTTGCAGTTGTTTTAGCTTTTTCTGGTGTAGTTTTTTTAACTACTTTTTTAGGTTTTGATTTAGTAACAACTTTTTTTATTTTTTCTTTTTTAGATTCTTCTTTTAGTTTTTGAGCAATTTTTTCAAGTGAGTTGTTGTCTGGCTCAGCTTCTTGAATAACTTCAACATCTTCAAATAAAGGTTCTTCAACAACTTCTTCAGCTTGTGCTGTTTGAGGTTCTGGAGGAAGTATTGCTTGAGGTAAATTTTCAGTACCTTTAGAAGTTAAAGTATTCATAAGCATTACAACGATGATTAGAATCACACCTAAAGTAGCTACAGCTAAAACAATTTTTTTGTTTGAAGCTGATGAGCCACCTTTGTTTAGTATTATGTCATTTAGTTCGTTTTTTTCTTCCATTCTTTAACTCCTAATTTTTATTACATGTGCTTTGACCAAGAAGCTCCGCGCTCCTTAGCATAAACTTCATATGGCAAGGTAAGTATATTATACTCATCTGGCATATCGTTATTTGGAAACATACGCCATTGTTTTGGTTGTTTTGCAGCTAATTTCATACTTATCATTTTCCCAAGCTGTATAGCCTCTTGTAAAGTAGTATGACCCTTATGTATATATACATGAAGGTGACCTTTTGTTTTAGTCTCGTATGCTGTAAAATTTATGTATCCCTCTTCACGAAGCAATAATTGTGCCTTATGATAAAATCGTTCAGGGTCACGACCATTGTAGTCAATTACAATATTTTCAACTTTATCACGAGAGTTTACAAGAGAGTGAGCTACAGTTATCTCACCCTTTATATGCTGGTTGATTATAGACTGCGATAGCGTAGCATTAACTTTTTCAAATTTATTATAAAAAGTGCGACCTTTAAAGCTAAGTTTATCAACTACTGTATCTCTTTTAATCCAGTAATGATTTGTTACCATTTTTATAAGTTTTAAATCCATAGCAGTCATTTTTTAGCCTTAATAAGTGGGTTGGTTGTAAATTACAAAGTTTTGAGCTAATGCTTTTAGTTCTTCTTTGATTTTAGCTTGAAGTTCAGTGTTATTGATATCATCTAAAACATCAGCCATTTTGTTAGCAATTAGTTCAAACTCTTTTTCTTTCATCCCACGGCTAGTAAGAGCTGGTGAACCAACTCTTATACCTGAAGTTACAAAAGGACTTCTAGTCTCACCTGGAACAGTGTTTTTATTGATTGTTATACCAGCATTACCAAGAGCTAAGTCAGCATCTTTTCCAGAGATCTCAGTACCTACAAATGACACTAAAATCAAGTGGTTATCAGTACCACCAGATACTACATCATATCCGCGTTTAACCATCACTTCACCAAGAACTTTAGCATTTGCTTTTACTTGTTTAGCATACTCTTTCCATTCTGGAGATAAGTTGTATTTAAAACCAACAGCTTTAGCAGCGATAACATGAACAAGTGGACCACCTTGAAGTGCAGGGAAGATTGCAGAGTTCATTTTCTTTGCAATATCTTCATCATTTGTCATAATCATACCACCGCGAGGTCCAGCAAGAGTTTTATGAGTTGTAGTTGTAACAACATCAGCATAAGGGAAAGGGCTAGGGTGTTCACCAGCAGCAACTAAACCAGCGATATGTGCGATATCAGCAAAAAGGATAGCTCCAACTTCATCAGCAATTTCACGGAATTTTTTAAAGTCAATCTCACGAGCATAAGCAGAAGCACCACAAATGATTATCTTTGGCATAGTGATTTTTGCTATATCCATAACTCTTTCGTAGTTAATGCGACCATCAAGTTCAACACCATAAGTGAAACTTGAGTAATTTTTACCAGAAAAAGATGGTTTAGAGCCATGAGTTAAGTGACCACCATGGCTTAAATCCATACCAAGAAGTTTATCACCAGCTTTTAACAGTCCTGCATAAACAGCAGCATTGGCTTGGCTTCCTGAGTGTGGTTGAACATTTGCAAACTTACATGAAAAAAGTTTACATGCACGATCAATTGCTAGTTGTTCTACTTTATCAGCATATTCACAACCACCATAGTAACGCTTTTGAGGGTAACCCTCAGCATACTTATTTGTAAAAACTGAACCCATCGCTTCCATAACTGCTGGAAGTGTAAAATTTTCAGATGCTATCATCTCTAAATGGTCAGTTTGACGCTCTAACTCTTTTTCGCATAAATCAAATATTTCGCTATCGTACTCTTTTAAAAAACTCATTATTTATCATCCTCACATTCTTTTTGTTCATTATTTAAAGGTTTCATTGCTGGGAAAAGCAATACATCACGTATACTATGCTCATTAGTAAGCAACATTACAAGTCTATCCATCCCTATCCCTTGACCAGCAGTTGGAGCCATACCATAACTTAGTGCTTCAACAAAGTCAGTATCCATAGAGTGTGCTTCATCATCACCACACTCTTTTGCTTCACCTTGTGCTTCAAAGCGACCAAGTTGGTCTATTGGGTCATTAAGTTCTGAGAATGCATTTGCAATTTCACGACCAGCAATAAATAACTCGAAACGCTCAGTAATATTTGGATTTTCATCACTTCTTCTAGCAAGTGGAGATAAATCAACTGGATACTCAGTAATAAAAGTAGGGTCAATTAGTTTCTCTTCAACAAATGCATCGAAAAGTTCACCTTGAAGATAACCAAGAGTTAGATTATTATCTGCTTCAAGTTTATTTTTTCTCAGATAATCTAAGATTTTTTCTTTGTCATTAACTACATCTTGAGGTACGCCACCAATAGTGATAAGTGATTCTATAAGTGGAACCTCTGTAAAGTTATCAAAGTTTACAGTTATATCTCCATATGGAAGTTGTACTGGAAGATTTAGATGCTCAAAAAGATATTGAAAATATTCTTTTGTGATTTCTATTAAATCTTTATAAGTTTTATAAGCCCAGTAAAACTCAATACTTGTAAACTCAGGATTATGAGTAGCATCCATACCCTCATTTCTAAAGTTACGATTGATTTCAAATACTGCTTCAAAGCCACCAACGATTAATCTTTTTAGGTAAAGTTCTGGAGCGATTCTTAAGTATCTATCAACACCAAGTGCATTATGATGAGTTGTAAATGGTTTAGCATTCGCGCCACCTGCAATAGGGTGCATCATAGGAGTTTCAACTTCTAAGAAACCTTTATCTTCAAAAAATCTTCTTGTTAAACTTATAACTTTTGAACGAATTCTAAAAGTTTTACGAACATCAGCATTCATGATAAGGTCTAAGTATCTTTTTCTATAACGAATCTCTTTATCTGTAACACCATGGAACTTCTCAGGAAGTGGTGCAATAGCTTTTGTTAGAAGTTTTAAAGCGTCTACATGTAGAGATAGTTCACCTTTTCCAGTTATAAAAGGAAATCCAGAAACTTCTATGATATCTCCAACTTCAATGTTCTTTTTAAACATATCGTTGTAAAAACCTTCAGGAAGATTATCACGAGTTACATAAACTTGAAGCATTCCGCTTTCATCTTCAATCTTTACAAACGAAGCTTTTCCCATAATACGTAGAAGTTTGATACGACCACTTACAGTATAGTTACGATTTTCATCACGTTTATTTTCAAGTTCTTCAAGATCACTATTTACATTTAAGTACTTCTCTACTGTTGTGTTTCTAGATGATTTATTAGAATAAGGATTAAATCCAGCTTCTTTTAAATTTTTTGCTTTTTCTATTCTTTGTTGTATATATTTATTTTCAAATATCAATTATTTTCCTTGAGTTTGGTTACAGTTTTTGCAAATACCATATATTTGCATTGAATGGTCTTTCATTTTAAAGCCTAGCTTCTTAGCTATAGCATGTTGTCTCTTCTCTATATCTTCATCTACAAACTCAGTAATGCTTCCACATTCTGTACAGATAAGATGATCATGATGCTCTTTAGCTCCAAGTTCATACTTTTTACCTTGCGCTCCAAAAGATAGTGAAGTTACCATGTTTGAATCTTCTAGAAGTGATAGAGTTCTATATACAGTAGCAATTCCAGTTTTGAGTTCTGGAAATTTATCTTGTATAAGACGATGAAGAGCCTCTGGAGTTAAATGCTCATCAGAGTTATATAAAGTTTCAAGTATAACTTCTCTTTGTATAGTAAACTTTAAAGTATTTTTTTTAAGAAGTGCTTTAAAATCTGTGAGAAGTTGAGCATACTCTATAGTCCTATCTTTAAAATTTGTATTTATATTTTCCATACTATTCACTCTCTTTTTTTGAGTTATTAGTTTCCATACTTTGGGCTAATTTTTGCTTAGTTTCATTTACAATTTTTAGTGTTTCACTCTTAACTACATTATCAACAGTATCAGAAACTGCTTGTTTACCACTTTCAATACTAGCATTAATATCATCAGATATATCTATCGGATCAATTTGCATGATTATATCACCAGTTTTAACAAGGATTGGAAATATAAAACTGTTTTTCATTGAAGAGTCTATTGTTGAACGCATAGCTTTTACGTTGTATGTTGCAAAAGCAATAACTGACGCGATAAGAAAAAACTTACTTGCACCAAATACAAAACCTAAGATTCTGTCAAATATGCCAAGACCAGCGACTGAACTAAGCTTTTTAAATATTACACCAACAATAACCATAAATAACCAAAAAAATGCTAATGTAACTAAAAAACCAGTAAAAGTAATAGCTGCATTTGAATCAAACTTAAAGATTAAATCACTTAAGTATTGTCCGACATCATCACCAACACGGGATGCTACAAATATACCACCAATAATACCTAAAAGACCAAACAGCTCTTTGAAAAAACCATTTAAAATCCCTTTAAGACCTAAAAAGAGGATTACTACAGATACTACAATATCAAAATAACTATATTCCACTAACTACTCCATTCCTGTAACTATTTGATTTTTGCCATTTTCTTTGGCTTTATAAAGAGCCTTATCTGCCCTAGATATAAAACTATCAGGAGTATCACCCTCTGCAAATACAGTAGTACCAATACTAGCTGTTATATTAAGGGTTTCACCTTTATAGATTAGATTGTTTGCACGAATTAATTCTAAAATTCTATTTGCAATTTTTGAGCAAAATTTATTATCCGTACGATTTAAAATGACTATAAACTCTTCCCCACCATATCGGAAAACTTTATCTCCCTCTCTTAGTGTTTGTTTTAAGATGTTTGATATAAAAATAAGTATCTTATCTCCAGCAATATGTCCATAAGTGTCATTGACTTGTTTAAAATCATCTAAGTCTAACATCAACAAATGTATTTGATAATCTGATGTCGCATCTTCACAAATTTTATGTAAGTAAGTATTTAAAGCTCGTCTGTTAAAGACTTTTGTTAGTGAATCTATATTTGATTTCTTTTCTAATTTTTTAACTTGAGATGATAATTCTGTAATGATTTTATTGGCTTTTTCAACCTCTTTAACCATATGTTCTTGTATGCCTTTAAATTTATCTTTCATCTCAGGAAGGTCTATATGTTCATCAGAGTAATCATCTAAAACTTTTGAATGAATTGATGATATCTCTAAAAAGGTTTCATTTGATTTTTTATAGCTCTGTAAACCTTTAATAGCTATATCTTTATACGCATTATTAAATGTTGATTTAGCATATTCTAAAGTTGTGATGTTATCGTCTTCTATGCGACCCATAGCTTCAGCTGCATTTGTTAGATAGTTTACAAGTTGTTGTATGCTAACTTTATCTTGCTCATCAATAGTGACAACAAGATTTTTACACATCTCTTGCGCTAAAGATTTAAGTTCTTCTTTTTGCATCAAATCATCTTTCTAAATAAAAATATTTTACCATTATACATTTTTAATCATTAATTTACCTTTTAATGTATAATAAAGTGCTATTTTAGGTAGTTTTTAGTATTATTACAAAAATATAAATAAGTATAAAAATAAAAGGTTTCAAACATGAGTATCTGGAGTCCAACAAGCTGGAAAGATAAGCCAATATTACAACAACCAAGTTACCCAAGTCAAGACGAACTAAATAGAGTAGTTAAAGAACTTGAATCTTACCCACCATTAGTTTTTGCTGGTGAAGCTAGAAGACTTAAAGATCAACTTGCAGATGTTGCAAATGGTGATGCATTTTTACTTCAAGGTGGAGATTGTGCTGAGAGTTTTAGCGAGTTTCATGCAGATAATATTCGTGATACTTTTAAAGCCTTAATGCAAATGGCAGTAGTTATGACTTATGCTGGTGGTGTTCCAGTTGTTAAAGTTGGTCGTCTTGCTGGTCAGTTTGCTAAACCTCGTTCATCTAACACTGAAACTTTTGATGGTATTGAACTTGATTCATACCGTGGAGATATTATCAATGGAATAGAGTTTACTAAAGAAGCACGTGTTCCAGATCCAGAACGTATGATAAAAGCTTATAATCAAGCATCAGCTACTCAAAATTTACTTCGTGCATTTGCAACAGGAGGAATGGCTGATTTACATCAAGTACATAAATGGAACTTAGACTTTGCTCATAAAAGTGAAGTATCTGCTAAGTACGAAAAACTTGCAGAGGAGATTGAAAACTCTCTAAGATTTATGAAATCTTGCGGAATCACTTCTAAAACATATAGAAATCTTCGTGAGACTGATTTTTATACATCTCATGAAGCATTATTACTTCCATATGAAGAAGCATTTACTAGAAAAGATTCTATTACTGGTGAGTGGTATGATACTTCTGCTCATATGTTATGGATTGGTGATAGGACTCGTCAACTTGATGGCGCACATGTTGAGTACCTACGTGGTGTAAATAACCCTATCGGTGTTAAAGCTGGTCCTACAATGGATCCAGAAGATCTAATCAAACTTTGTAATACTTTAAATCCCCAAAATGAAGCTGGTCGCTTAAATGTTATAGTTAGAATGGGTGCTAACGAAGTTGGTGAAGGTATGCCAAAACTTATAAGAGCAGTTGAAAAAGAGGGTATGAATGTTGTTTGGTCTTGTGATCCAATGCATGGAAACACTATCAAATCATCTAACAGCTTTAAAACTCGTCCTGTTGATTCAATCTTAACAGAGATGAAACAGTTTTTCCAAGTTCATAAAGCTGAAGGTACTATTGGTGGTGGTGTTCATTTAGAGATGACTGGTAAAAATGTAACTGAGTGTATTGGTGGTTCATTTGTTGTAACTGAGGAAGATTTAAGTTCTCGTTACCATACTCACTGTGATCCTCGTCTTAACGCTGATCAGTCTTTAGAGTTAGCATTTTTAATTGCAGACACTTTAAAAGAATCTAGAAAATAGTTACTTTTTAGAAGAGATTAGTTTTCAATCTCTTCTAGTTTCTCTTCTATCTCAAACAACTCTTCCATCTTTTGTTCATAAATATTTTCAATCTTAGATAACTCTTCTGCTAACTTAGAAAGCCCAATCTCTTCATAGCATTTAGGATCACTCAAACAGTTGTTTTTATCTTCTATCTCAGCTTCAAGTATCTCTATCTCTTTGGGTAACTCTTCAAGTGCTATTTTTTCTTTAAAAGTTAGTTTTACAACTTGTTTTTTCTCCGCTTTACGAGCAACTTCTCGTTCTTGTTTTTGAGATTCTTTTTCCATATCTTCAAGAGTTAGTAGTTCTTTTTCTAACTCTAAGTACTCTGAGTATTGTTGGTAAGATTCCTCTATAGTTTTATCTTTTTTAAATATGAAAAGTTTTTTAGCAATCTTATCTACAAAATATCTATCATGACTTACTATTATAACAGCACCTGCAAAGTTTGTAAGTTGCTCTTCAAGGATGTTAATAGTTGGGATATCTAAGTCATTTGTAGGCTCATCAAGTATGAGAATATCTACATCTTTTGTAAAGAGTAGGGCAAGGGCAATTCTATTTTTTTCTCCACCGCTAAGAATACCAACCTTTTTCTCTAAAAACTCACGAGGAAATAAAAAGTTTTTTAAGTAACCATATACATGCATATCTTTTCCACGTACACTTACTCTATCTCCACCATGTGGGCAAAAAGTTTCCATCAGGTTTTTATCATCATCTAGCATCTCACGATGTTGATCGAAGTAGCCTATTTTAAATTCACCTCTTTTAATCTTGCCACTTGTTGGTTCAAGACGCCCCAAAAGAGCTTTTAATAGTGTAGATTTTCCACTTCCATTTGGTCCAACTATTGCGATTACATCTTTTTGAAGTATTCTAGTTGTAAACTCTTTTAGTAGTTCTTTATCACCTAAAGTTAAAGCTAAATCTTCAACTTCAAAAAGCATTTTTTGTTTGTTTATGCTTTTGTCACGGTTAAAGTGTTTTGCTTCTCTTTGAAGTTCTAATGACATTTTACGAATTTGAGCCGGATTCGTTTTTGCTGATTCACGAAGATTCATCAAACGCTCTTTACGACCCTCGTTTCTTTTAAGTCTAGCACGAACACCACGAGCATACCAAGCATTTTCACGCTTTAGTATGTCAAGTAAGTTGTCATGTTGTTTTTGAAGAGTTCTGATGTGTTCTGCTTTTTGAGTTAAGTAGTCACTATAACCACCTTTATACTCACGCAAAGTACAATCTTCAACCTCAATAGACTTAGTAGCAATTCTATCAATAAAATATCTATCATGAGAGATAAAAATAAGTGTAAACTTTTCTCTCAAAATCAACTCTTCCAAAAACTCAACCATATATACATCAAGGTGATTGGTAGGCTCATCAAGCAAAAGTACATCTGGTTTTTGTAAAAGTAAAGAGGCTAGGGCAACACGACGTTGCTCACCACCAGAGAGTAAAGTGATAGGTTTGTTTTCATACTGTTTAAGGTCAAAATGCTGGATTATACGCTCTATCTTATCATCTAAATTCCAAGCATTATGATGTTCAATATATTTAGATATATTTTCATGTTCATCTAAAAGTTTTTTGTTTTCAAAATCTTCAGCTAAAAGAAGTGAAAGCTCATTGTATCTCTCTTTTGCCTCATTTAACTCATAAAGTCCATCTTCAACAGCTTCACGAACTGTATGTCCATCTTTGAAATTTGGACGCTGATCTAGCATCTTAATCTCTAAGTTATTTTTAGTGATTCTTTCACCAGCATCTTGAGTTAAAGTACCGTTAACTATCTTCATTAGAGTAGATTTTCCACTTCCATTTTTACCGATAATTACGATGCGTTCCCCCTCATCTATATGAAAATTAACCTCTGTTAAAATCTTTTGTGCTGAGTAGTGTTTTGAAATTTGTTGTAGGTCTATTAGTGCCATTTATATTCTTTCTAATTCTTGTTCAAGTTTATCATTACATATCGCTTTTGCAGTATACCAATCGGCTATACCTTTATCGTTGTATTGATATTCTCTTTGTTTTGCAGGTATTACAGAGTTTCTTAGTTTTGAACGAATTATACCTACTATTATAAAAGTAAGTATCATAGAGAAAAAAGCTATAAAGTAATCATATATATACCAAGCAAGTAAAGTTGTTGTAATTGTTACAAATTGCAGAAAAATACGAAGTAAAAGAGATATTAGTTTACATTTTTTAGAATGTATTTTTGGTGTTGGTTCTATCATCTCTAAAAAATCATTTTGCATTTGAGAATTATAGCTAATTAAAATTAATCTACATATAGACTAAAGAGAGTTTAGTTACTTAGACTAAAGAAAGTTGATGAAATATAGTTTTATTAACTTTTTTTTGCTACTATTACATAAATTATTTAAAGACTAAGGATTTTAAAATGGCAAAACATCAGTTTCAAACAGAAGCAAATCAAATATTAAACCTAATGATTCACTCACTTTACTCTAACAAAGAGATTTTCATAAGAGAATTAGTATCAAATGCATCTGATGCACTTGATAAATTAAATATGTTAGTTTTAACAGAACCAAAATATAAAGAAGTAACTTTCGCACCACGTATAGATATCGTAGTAAACAAAGAAGCTAAGACTTTAACTATTAAAGATTCTGGTATCGGTATGAATGAAGAAGATTTAATGAACAATCTTGGTACTATTGCAAAATCAGGTACTAAAGCATTCTTAGAAAACCTTACTGGTGATCAAAAAGAAGATTCTAATTTAATTGGTCAGTTTGGTGTTGGTTTTTATGCTTGTTTTATGGTTGCTGATAAAGTAGAAGTTACAACTAAAAAAGCTGGTGAAGAGCAAGCCTTTTTATGGACTAGTGCAGGTGATGGTGAGTTTGATATTCAAAACACAACTCAAGATGGTCATGGTACTACAATTGTTATGCATCTAAAAGAAGATGAGGGTGAATTTTTAGAAGAGCATAGAATTGATTCAATTATTAAAAAATACTCAAACCATATCCCTTTTCCAATTTTTATGGATAAAGAAAAACATATACCAGCTGTAATGGATGATGAAGGTAAAGAAGAACTAGAGCCATCAAGAACAGAGATAGTAAATGAGCAAATAAATCGTGCAAATGCACTTTGGACAATTGCTAAGAAAGATATTACTGATGAAGAATATAAAGATTTTTACTCTTCAATCGCGCACTCTTCCGAAGAACCATTAGCTTGGATTCATAACAAAGCAGAGGGTGCAGTTGAATATACTACACTTTTTTATATTCCATCAAAAGCTCCAATGGACTTATTCCGTGTAGATTATCAAACAGGTATCAAGCTTTACATCAACCGTGTATTTATTACAGATGATGAAAAAGAATTAATGCCAGTTTATTTAAGATTTTTACGTGGTATAATTGACTCTAAAGATTTACCACTTAATGTATCTCGTGAGATTTTACAAAATAATGCTATTATGGCAAAAATTCAAAAATCTTCAGTTAAAAAAGTTCTAAGTGAACTAGCAAAAATGTCTAAAAAAGATAAAGAAAAATATGATCTATTTTATGCTGAGTTTGGAAATGTTCTAAAAGAAGGTTTATATAACGATTTTGAAAATCGTGAAAAGATTTTGGAATTAATGCAGTTTAATACTATCAATTCAGAAGAGACTGTAATGATTGAAGATTTTGTTAAAAATGTAGATGAAGAGAAAAAAGAGATCTATTACTTAACTGGTAAAACTTCTTTAGCAATGCTAAAATCATCTCCAGCACTAGAGAGATTTAAAGCTAAGGGTATTGATGTTTTAGTTTTAAATGAAGAAGTAGATACTATTATCTTTCCAATGGTTACAGACTATAAAGAGTATAAATTAGTATCTGTTCATGATGCAAAATTTGAAGAAACTGAAGAGGAAAAGAAACAAGAAGAGGAAGTTGCAAAATCTTATGAAGGTCTTGCAAAAGAGTTTAAAGATGCACTAAATGATGCTGTAAAATCAGTAGAAACTACTACTGAACTTGTTGATTCTCCAGTAAAACTAAAAGAAGATAAAGAAAATCAAGAGTATATGATGTACCAAATGATGAAACAAATGGGTCAAGCTCCAGCAGATATGCCAGAGCCAGCTCCAATTCTTCAAATAAATCCTAAACATGAGCTTATCATAAAGTTAAAAGATTCTGCTGATCAAAATCTTATCAATGATGCAGCGCATGTACTTCTTGACCAAGCAAAACTATTTGATGGTAAAGAGTTAGGTGATACTGCTGACTTTATTTCTAGATTAAATAGAATTATAAGTAAAGCACTATAATTTAAATAAATGAGTGTATCCTACACTCATTTTATATAATAATTAACTATTAACAATTTTTATGATACTCTACATGTATGATAAATGAAATGATAGAAAAAAGAAGATCAGAGAATGCTGAGCTTCGTAAAGCTATTAATACAATTCTTAAAGATGGTAACACTTTTTTAGATAAGCATCTAAAAGAGCTAGATATCTCTTCTTATAATTATGACATCCATTTAGCAGTTGAAGAATTAGGACTTGATGAGAGTCTTATAGAACAGCTTATTGAAGACTACATTATCCAAATACTAAAATCAAAACTATCTTTTTATGACTATATTCAAGAGTTAAAACAAGCTCAACTAGATGGAATAGATCTTAATTTTAAACCTATTCGTGACTTGGCTCATAAGAATCTTGGTGTTGCAAGAAATCTACGCATAGAGGATGCTCAAAAATTATTGACAGTACTATTAAAAGATGATGATTTAGACTATATGAGAGTTTGTGCAAAAGCTTTAGAGATAACGGCTATAAAACTAAATCCGTTATGTGCCTACGAAACTTTAAAACTTATCCAAGTAAAAAATTCTTTATAAAATTATTTTCCATTAAAAGATTTTGAGATCTCTTCTAGTTTATTTGCAGATTTTGCTTTATATGCCTTAGGTTCCTCTTTTGCAGGAAGAACAAAGGCTAAAAGAATAAAAATAAATGAAAAAACTACACCACCAAGTATGCTGAGGGTAAGTTTTAGTTTAAAATCATTCATATTTTATTAGTCTCTTTCTGTTGTCATATAGATCCAAAACTCTTTATGGGAATGACCTTTATCTAAAAAGTAAAGTTGAAGAATACTAACTCTATATAGAGTAATTAGCATTTTCGCATATGGTATAAAAAGACTTAGTTTTATAAAAATTGATTGCTCTTTTTCGCCTTTGCTTGTAATCATCTCCTGCATACCTATATTTTTACTTAGATATACTCCAAAAGATATGGAAAAGGCAAAGTTAAGAATAAGACCAAATATTATATATGCAACAAAGTCTTGCTCGTTCATTCCTGCTATCATAAATATACATTCCTTAGTTTAAAACTGTAGTTTAGCAAATATAATCTTTTTTATTCATAAGATTTGATTTTACTTTTTGTAAAAAATGTTCCAAAAGGGATAAGTGATGCTATGAAAAAGATTATAGTTTGCCTTAGAGACCATTTTGCTTCTATCCATGCTTTTACACCAAGATATAAAAATATAATAAATAAAGCACCGTGAAGCATACCTGCTAGCTTAACTGCTATTGGTAATCCTAGCATATATTTTAATGGCATAGCAACAAACAATAAAAAGAGATAAGAATAACCTTCTATTGTATTAATTAACCTAAACTTTTTAACATTTTTTTTCATTATTTTACTTTCTGAGTCTACTTTTTTGTAATTATATAATCAAAAAGTAACAAATGCACTATATATATGAAATTATTTATTAAGTTTATTTAACAATTTTTATAATATAATACGCGTAAACTATGTAAAGAAGGTGTATTTATGGAAGAGACTAACCTCATAGCAGAAGGTTTTAAGTTTATGGGCCTTGGAATGGGAACAGTGTTCATTTTCTTGATTATATTAATAATCTCAATGAATATAATGTCAAAAGTATTAAATAAATTTTTCCCTGAAGCAGCACCAGTGCTAGATAGTAAATCATCAAGTGCTAGAAAAGATAATAAAAAAGTAATTGCGGCAATTACTGCAGCAATTAAACATCATAGAGAAGGTTAAGGATTAATATGGCTAAAAAGTTTATAGATGTAATGGATACGACTTTCAGAGATGGATTTCAGTCTGTTTTTGGTGGTCGTGTACTTATGGATGATTTCTTCCCAGCAGTAGAAGCGGCAAAAATAGCAGGTATAAATCACTTTGAATTTGGTGGGGGTGCTAGATTTCAGTCTTTATATTTTTATTTAAGAGAAGATGCATTTGAGATGATGGATAGATTTCGTAAAATTGTGGGGCCAGATGCAAATCTTCAAACACTTTCGCGTGGAGTAAATACTGTAATGCTTGACACTGGTTCAAGAGAGCTTATTGACCTACATGCAAAAATGTTCAAAAAACATGGAACTACGACTATTCGTAATTTTGATGCATTGAATGATATTGAAAATCTTAAATACTCAGGTGAAAGTATTTCTAATCATGGTTTAAAACATGAAGTAGTTGTGACAATGATGGATTTGCCTCCAAGTTGTACTGGTGCTCATGATGTTCCATTTTATGAAAAAAAACTTCGTGAAATTTTAGATGCAGGAATTCCTTATGATTCTATATGTTTCAAAGATGCTTCTGGTACATCTAACCCTCAAAAGATTTTTGAGACAATTAAAATGGCTAGAGGTTTAGTTCCTGAAGGTACACATTTAAGATTACATACTCATGAAACTGCAGGTGTATCAGTAGCAGCATATATGGCAGCATTAGAAGCTGGTATAGATGGTATAGATTTAGCAGCTGCACCAGTAAGTGGTGGTACAAGTCAGCCAGATATTTTAACTATGCTTCATGCTACTAAAGGTATGAATTTTGATTTTGGTGGACTAGAGATTGAGAAAATATTAACTTATGAAAAAGAGTTACATGCTTGTTTAGATGATTATTATTTACCTCAAGAAGCAACAATGGTATCTCCTATAATACCATTTTCTCCAATGCCAGGTGGTGCATTAATTGCAAATATGCAGTTGCTTCGTGAACATGGTATTATGGATAGATATGAAGAGGTAGTAGCTGCTATGCAAGAAGTGGTTGAAAAAGGTGGTTATGGAACTTCTGTTACTCCTGTTTCTCAGTTTTATTTTCAACAAGCTCTTGAAAATGTTATACAAGGTCCTTGGAAGGCAATTGCACCAGGTTACGGAAGAATGGTGCTTGGATATTTTGGTAAAACACCAGTTGAACCAGATCCAGAGATTGTGAAAATTGCTAGTGAAAAACTAAATTTACTACCAACAACAAAAAAAGCGATAGATCTTGCAGATGCTGATCCAGCTAAATCTTTAGAGAGTTGGATAAATAGACTTAAAAATGAAGATATAGAGATTACTGAAGAAAATATTTTTATTGCGGCAGCATGTCACGATAAGGGTATATCATTTTTAAAGGGTCAAAGTAAGTTAGATGTAATGAAAAAAGAAGATATGAAAGAAGATTGCACAAAAGGAAAGTCAATGGGTAATGGTAATTATACAGTAGTAGTGGATGGTCAAAAATTTAGTGTTCAAGTAGCAGAAGGAGATGCAGATATTCAAGTAGTTGCAGTAGAAGGTGAAGCTGCAGCTGCTGCTCCAACTCCCAACGCACCTATTAGTGATGGTATTGATATAAAAGCTTTACTTCCTGGTAATGTATGGAAAATAGTGGCAAATCCAGGACAAAATGTTCATGAAGGTGATGTTATAATGATTTTAGAGTCTATGAAAATGGAAATAGATGTTGTAGCACCAAAAGGTGGGGTTGTCCAAACTATTAATGTCGCTACAAATGATAAAGTTGTAGAAGGTCAAGTTGTAGCTGTAATAGGATAAATTAATGAAAAATATTTCAGTTAAAATTTTAACAATTTTTATGTTTTTTGCATTTACAAGTGTTTTTGCAAGTGAACATAAATTATCTAGTGAAACAACAGTTTCAACACATAAAGAAGAAACATATAAGTCGAAGCCTTTTAATGAGATGATTACAAACTTTCTAAAGTCTACAGGTATTGTTGCTTTGGTATACCCTGATCCAGACGAATTGGATTTTAAGGGTCAAAAGATGAGCAAGTTTCATAATGGACTTGGTCGTGTTATAATGATTTTAGTTACATTTTTACTATTTTATTTAGCGATTGCTAAAGGGTTTGAACCTTTATTATTATTACCAATAGCATTTGGTGGATTTTTGTCAAATATTCCAATTGCTGAAATATCTGGACCTAATGGCTTTTTAGGTGTTATTTACAATATGGGTTTATCCAATGAATTATTTCCAATTATAATTTTTATGGGTGTTGGAGCAATGACTGATTTTGGTCCATTATTATCAAACCCTAAAACAGCACTACTTGGTGGGGCTGCTCAGTTTGGTATCTTTGGAACACTTGTTGGTGCAGTTGCCTTGGCTCAAGCTGGTTTTGTTGATTTTACTCTTCAACAAGCTTCGGCAATTAGTATTATTGGTGGGGCTGATGGTCCAACATCTATTTTTATTGCAACTAAACTTGCACCTGAACTTTTAGGAGCTATTGCAGTTGCATCATATAGTTATATGGCTATGGTGCCAATTATTCAACCACCAATTATGAGGCTATTTACAAATGATAAAGAGCGTAGAATTAAGATGAGTACACTTAGGCATGTATCTCGTTTGGAAAAACTAATTTTTCCTATCTTAGTACTTGTTCTTGCTATTTTGGTGTTACCAGAATCAACACCTCTAATTGGTGCTTTTATGTTTGGTAACTTTTTAAAAGAAAGTGGTGTTGTTGAGCGTTTAAATGATACTTTGCAAAATGCACTTATTAATATAACAACTATATTTTTAGGTCTTGGTGTTGGAAGTAAATTAGCTGCAGATCAATTTTTAGTTCCAGAAACAATGTTTATAATGGTCTTAGGTATTATTGCCTTTTCTGTTGGAACAGCATCTGGTATTTTAATGGCAAAACTAATGAATATGTTTCCAGGACATAAAATAAATCCATTAATAGGTTCAGCTGGTGTATCAGCAGTTCCAATGGCAGCTCGTGTATCAAATAAAGTTGGTATGGAGTATGATAGAACCAATATGCTTCTTATGCACGCAATGGGTCCCAATGTAGCGGGAGTAATAGGTTCAGCTGTTGCTGCTGGTGCGTTAATTTCAATTTTCAAATAATATCTTCAAGTGTAAAATCAGCATTTATTTTTATAAATTGTTGATTTTATCATCTATATATACTTTTATTTGTAAAAGTATGATAACATTCATCAAAATTAAGGAGTTTCAATGAGTAACTTTGAACAAGAATCACTACAGTATCACATGGCGCAAGATGAGTTTGACACAAATGGTAAAACAGGTACGTTATTAACAAAATCTTGTAATACAGAAAAAGAATTATCAATGGCATATAGTCCAGGGGTAGCTTATCCATGTCTTGAAATTGAAAAAGATATAAACAAAGCATATGATTATACTAATAAAGGTAATCTAGTAGCTGTTGTTACTGATGGAACTGCAGTTCTTGGATTAGGTGATATCGGTCATTTAGCTGGTAAACCAGTTATGGAAGGAAAGGGTGTTTTATTTAAGTCATTTGCAAATGTTGATGCTGTTGATATAGAATTAAATACAAAAGATACAGAAGAAATTATTAAGATTGTTGCTGCAATGGCTGATAGCTTTGGTGGTATTAATTTAGAAGATATTTCTGCTCCAAGATGTTTTGAAATTGAGGATAGATTAAAAGAAATTTGTGATGTTCCAGTTTTTCATGATGATCAACATGGTACTGCTGTAATTACAACTGCTGGTCTTATGAATGTATTAGAGATGAGCGGTAAAAATGTTGAGGATTTAAAGGTAGTAGTTATTGGTGCTGGTGCATCAGGTATTGCATGTTCAAGAATGTATAAAACACTTGGTGTGAAAAATATCACAATGCTTGATTCTAAAGGTGTAATTCATAATGGTAGAGAAGATCTGAATAAATATAAACAAGAGTTTGCATTTGACACAGAAGATAGAACTTTAAATGATGCTATTAAAGGTGCTGATATGGTTCTTGGTCTTTCTGGTCCAAATCTAATCTCTCCAGAGCAAGTTAAGACAATGAGTGATACAACTCCTATTATCTTTGCTTGTGCAAATCCTACACCAGAAATTATGCCACCATTAGCAAAAGAAGCAAGACCTGATCTTATTATTGGTACAGGTAGGAGTGATTTTGCTAATCAAGTAAATAATGTTTTAGGTTTTCCTCAAATTTTCCGTGGTGCACTTGATGTAAGAGCTACAAAAATTACAGAAAATATGAAAATGGCTGCATCAAAAGCGCTTGCATCTCTTGCTCGTGAAGATGTTCCTGATTATGTTAAAAAGACACATGATAGGGGTGATGATATGACTTTTGGTCCTGAGTATATTATACCTTCACCATTTGATAAAAGAGTACTTCCATGGGTAGCTACTGCTGTTGCAAAAGCTGCTATTGAAGATGGTGTTGCAAGACTTAAAGAGTTTAATGAAGATGAATACTTTGCACGTCTTACTAAGATGAGTGAAAGAAGATAGACAATTACAAAATCCTTAGATAATAAGGATTTTGTTTTTATTAGATTTTATTGTACAGCGTTCATAATTTTTACGATTAATGGTATAACACCATGACTTTTTGTTTTATCTATAAAACCATCAGCACCTAAAACTTCTGCTTCCCTTTTATTATTTTCTCCTGTCATAGAACTATTTACAATAATAGGAATATTTTGTGTCATTGGATTTGCTTTTAGAAGTTTAACAACAGTAAATCCTGACATCTCTGGCATCTCTATATCTGTGATAATCGCAGGAATTTCTGATGCCCTTTCACCAAGATTATTAACATAGTCAACAAGTTTTTTACCATTGTCAAATAGTTTCATTTTTATATTTGAGTGTTTGAATATTAGTGTTAAATGTTTTTGAGCAGTTTTAGAATCTTCTGCAATTAATACAGTTCCGTTTAATAGTTTTTGAGGAAGAACTAAATCAGCTAAGTTTGATGGAGATTCTTCTACATTTACCATAGCTTGAGGTACTACATCTGCAAGAAGTTTTTCATAATCAAGAACAAGACACAATGAACCATCTTCTAGTCTTGTATCATTTATAACTACATTGTCTTCACCAACTCTATAACTATCTGGTGCATGCATCTCATTCCAGTTTTTCTTTATAACCCTATATGCAGACATAATTCTAAGACCGATGATAATCCCGTTAAAGTCACAGATAAGAATATTGCTTTTTTTAATATCTTCTCTTGTTAAGTTTACATCTAACCATAATGGAAGATTCAATATTGGGATCTGTAAACCACGAAGGACAATAGTACCTTCAAGCAAAGGGTGTGATGATGGGATTTGAGTCATATAATGATTTTTAGCCTCAACAACTTCTCTAGTTTTGAAAACATTGATAGCATAATATGCTGAATCTTTATTATCGCTTACTCTAAACACTAATAGTTGTAGTTCATTGTTTTTTGCTAGATTTGTAGCAGCATCAACATTATCTAATATAGACATAAATACCCTTTTAATAATAGTAGATAAATAATACCCTAAATATGCTTGAATGTTAATAATGAAATGGTAAAATAGGCATAAATATTAAAAAGGTATTACAAAAATGAAAATTTTAATCGCAATGATTTTACTTAGTTCTGTTATGTTTGCTAAGGTTTATTATGCAAAGGTAGAACCCTATGAAGTACGAGATATTAGTTCTAATGTTACAGGACTTGTGCTTTATGCAGATGAAAATTTAGTTGGTAAAACTTTATCAGATAAGGCATATATTCGTATAGATTCTATCGTAGATACAAAAGAATTAACATTTATTGGAGAAAAATTAGCTTACATGAGTGAGATGATTAAAGAAAATGAAAATGTACTAGTTAATTTAGATGACTCTTTAAAAAGAAAAAGAGTTAACTATAAAAAGGTATCTAATTTAAAATTTAAATCAGCTGTTGAGAAAGATAGAGAATTTTATGATTTAGTAGCTAGTGAAAATATCTATTTAAATACAAAAAAAGAGGTTCAAAATCTTAAGCTTCAGATAACTGACTTAAAACTAAGACGAGTTCAACTTCAACGAAGTATAAAAGATAAAAATTTAAAAGCTCCAAACTTTGTACTTTATGAGATGATAGTTAAGCCTGGTAAAGTTGTAAGTATGGGTACTCCTTTAGCAAAAATTGCAGATGCCTCAAAGGCAAAACTCACTATTTACCTTGATGAAGTTGATGTGGAAGATTCTGGTAAAAAAGTTATATATATTGATGGAGAAAAAACTACTTATAAAATATCTCGTATGTTAAATATCGCAGATTCTAAAAATATATCAAAATATATGGCTCAGATTATTATAAAAGCTCCAAAACTTTTTTCAAAACTTGTAAAGGTTGAGCTAAGAGATGAGTAGTAAGAGTGCTTGTCCACTTGATTGTTATGATGCTTGTGAGATAGTTTATAAAAATGATAAAATAACTGCTCTAAAAGATGGTCACACTAAAGGTTTTTTATGTCCACATCTAAATCATTATGAAGAGTTTGAACAAATAACTAAGCCTAGATATAATGGTGTTGAAATTAGTTTAGATGAAGCTTTGGATAAGTTAAGAGAGATACTAAAACAAACACCTAAAGATAAAACACTTTTTTATAAAAGCAGTGGAAATTTTGGACTTATGCAAGATGTAACTGGGCATTTTTTTACCTCTTTTGGTGCGACCTTAACAGACGGAAACTTATGTGATGGAGCAGGGGATGCTGGGATACTTGAAGGTCGTGGAAGTAACAAAAATATGCCACTATCAGAGATAGCTAAAAGTGAAGTAGTGATAATTTGGGGTAGAAATCCACATACTACTTCATCTCATCTACTTCCACTTTTAAGAGATAAAACTATCATAGTTATAGATCCAGTTAAAACAAAGATAGCAAAAAGTGCCGATTTACATATACAGCTAAAACCTCATACAGATTTACAACTTGCCATGTTTTTAAGTAGATTTTTACATATTGAAAGTTCTTGTGATGAAGATTACTTAGAAGAATTTGCTAGTGAATATGAGGAGTTTTATGAACTTACACAAACCCTTAGAATAAAAAAAACTCTTGATAAAATAGATGTAGATTTAGGTGATATTGGTAGAGTATTAGCTCTTGTAAAGAATAAAAAAGTAGCCATAGTTTGTGGTTTAGGAGTACAAAAGTATAGAGATGGTGCTGATGTTATGCGTGCTATTGATGCTTTTGCAGTTAATCTCTCTCTCTTTGGAAAGTCCGGGTGTGGTGTAGCTTACTTAGGAAATTCTCGTGAGGGTATAGAGTCCCCATTTAACCTAAAAGCTAAAAAAGTATCTAAGGTAGATACAAAGTTCTCAGAGTTTGAAACTGTATTTATACAAGGTGCAAATCCACTCTCACAAATGCCAGACACTTTAAGAGTTCAAAAAGAGCTAGATGATGTTAAAAATATAGTGTATTTTGGAACTGAAGAAAATGAGAGTTCACAAAAAGCTCACTTAGTAATCCCAGCAAAAAACTTTTTATGTAAAGATGATGTGCGTGTATCTTACTCTCATCCTAAAATGAGTTTTATGAAAAAAGTAAAAGATTGTAGTTATGGAATAAGTGAGTATGATTTGAGTTTTTATCTTTGTAAAGAGTTTGGTATAGAGCTAAAAAGTGAAGAGGAGTACCTAGAACACTTTAAAAGTTTTGAAAAAAGAGATATTGAAGAGATTCCATATAAAGATGGTTTTGATACGGAGGATGGTGAGTTTTTATTTTTAGAGGAGTTAGAACTTCCAAAGATAAAATCAGATGCAATTTATCTAATAACTTGCAAAAATCCAAAAAGTTTAAACTCTCAGTTTAAGCGTGAAAATAAGGTATATCTAAATAGTTCTTTTGGATATGAAAATAATGATTTAGTAACTATCTCGTCTGTAAATGGAAGTGTATCTCTACATGTAGGGATAAATGAAGATTTGCGTGATGATTGTGTGTTGATATATAGTGGAACAAAGGGTGTAAATAATCTCACCACTTCACTTCATAGCTATGAAGGTAAGGGTGCTATTTACCAAGAGAATAGAGTAAAAGTTTCTATCCCTTAGTTGATTTATTTACGATGTTGAACGAAACTTGCATAAAGATCTTCAAAACCAGTTTCACTAGAGTGCTCAACTTCTGTCATAAGGCTAATTGCTTTTTTAAATTCACCATTTTTCCATAGTTTTACAGCTTCTCTTGTTTTTTGGTGGACAATAGCATGATGTGATGACATACTTGAAATTGTTTTAGTGTCATCTTTGATTTTTTCTTTGTTTTTATCAAACCATTTTCCAAATCTACAACTATGTTCATCTACAAGTTCATCGTCTGTACCGTTGATATAAGTACTATAACCTAAAAGCTTAAATAGTATATGGTCTATTTTTCCAACACCTATTCCTATTTCATTCGAAGTATTTTCTGTTATGTTTGATATAGAATCAGAGTTTGATATAACAAACTCTAACTCTTCAAAAAATGAGTTCATAGTTGCACTCATCTCTTCAGTGTTTTGTCTGAAAATTTCTGAAGTATCTTGAATCTCAGAAGTACTTTGTTTTAGTTGACCGATGCTTATCTCAACTTCATTAGTTGCTTTTTGAGTACGCTCTGCTAACTTTCTTACTTCATCAGCAACTACAGCAAAACCACGACCATGCTCACCAGCTCTTGCTGCTTCAATAGCTGCATTTAGCGCAAGTAAATTTGTTTGGTCTGATATATCTTTAATAAGATTTATAATATCTCCAATAGATGATACACTTTCATTTAGTGCATTTGCTCCATTATTTAAGTTGTCTGCTTCTTGAGAAATCTGTTCAACACCGGTACTAATACTTTGAGACTCTCCTTGAATTACAGCTATTCGTTTTGCTGTCTCTTCATTTAAATCACCAGCATTTATAAGTTGCTCAGAAACTGACTCCATGATTGTTCTAGTAAATGAAACACCACTTCCATATGATTTTATTAACATTTGAACAATATTTGCTCTAGCTTCATCTTCTTCACTTAGTCCAGATATGTCTTTAGAGTTTTGCTCATTATCAATAATCTGATTTTGTAGTCTACTTATCTCATCTTGTAGCTCTTGATTTTGTGCCTCAAGATCTTTAACTTTTTCTTGTTCCTTAGAACATCCTCCAAAAAAACTCATAATACACCTCTCAATAATTTTATCTGCTGTATTGTAACCAAATAATATATTTTTTATGTTAAAGTTACACCTATATGTTACTTGATTCTAAAAAAAATTTATTAAATATTAATACTTACAGAGATTTAAAAAAGAAAGTTAGTATAAAAGAGTGTGGACAAAAGTTAGTTGAGTTGTCAAATGATTTTGCTAGATTTTCTCCACACCCTTATCTACATGTAGACGCACCTTATGGTTCTAAATCTCCTTTTTTTGTTCGTGAAGAGTTGCTTACTCGTCTACATGTAGCGCAGAGAAAACTAAACTCTTTAAAATCTGGATATAAACTAAAAATCTTTGATGCTTATCGTCCATTGGCTGTTCAAAAATATATGATAGAGTACGATACTGCAAGATATGGTCTAAAAATAGCTCAAAAGTTTTGGAGTCCTATATCTGAAAAAGTTGAATTAAATCCTCCACCCCACTCAACTGGAGGGGCGCTTGATTTGAGCATAATAGATGCAAAAGGATTAGAGTTAGATATGGGTACAAAGATTGATGAGTTTGTAGAAGCTTCGTATTCTGATTTTAATGATTTAAGCTCTACATGTAGAGATAATAGAGCTTTACTTTTAGAAGTGATGAATGGGGCTGGATTTACTCAACTTCCAACAGAGTGGTGGCACTTTTCATTTGGTGATCAGATTTGGGCTATAGAGCATAATAGTTATGCGAAATACGGGCTTATTTAACTCTTTGTGCTATTATATTATCAATAGATTCCAAATCAAGTTTGGAATGACGAAGTTATTATGTTTAGAATAACGAAATGGATAATGAAATGAATATAAAAGAATTAGATAAAAAATATGTATTGCCAACTTATGCGCGTGGTGATGTTGAGTTTGTAAGTGGTAAAAATGCGAAGCTTATTGATGCTGATGGAAAAGAGTATATCGACTTTACTTCTGGGATTGGTGTTGTAAGTGTTGGTCATGCAAATGACAGAGTAAATGCTGCTATTTGTAAACAACTCTCTGAAATTACTCATACTTCAAACCTTTACTATATTGCTCCACAAGCTAATGCAGCGAAAAAAATAGTTGAAGCAAGTGGTTATGATATGCAATGCTTTTTTGGAAACAGCGGTGCTGAAGCAAATGAGGGTGCTATAAAGATTGCTAGAAAATATGGTGAGAAAGATGGAGAGGTTAAAAAATATAAGATAATCACTCTTCAACACTCTTTTCACGGTCGCACTATCACAACAGTAAAAGCAACTGGTCAAGAATATATGCATAACTATTTTGGTCCATTTCCTGATGGCTTTGTTTATGCTGATACTATTAGTGATATCGAGGGACTACTTGATAATCACACTTGTGCAGTTATGATTGAACTGGTTCAAGGTGAGGGTGGTGTAGCTCCTCAAGATAAGGAAGAAGTAAAAGCCTTAGAGAAACTTCTAAAAAGTAAGGGTGTACTCTTGATAGTTGATGAAGTTCAAACTGGTGGTTATCGTACTGGTGAGTTTCTAGCTTCAAATGTTTATGAGATTACTCCAGATATTGTTACTTTGGCAAAAGGTATTGGTGGTGGTGTACCTATTGGTGTAGTTATGACCTCTTTAAAAGATGTTTTAAGTGCTGGTGATCATGGATCAACTTTTGGTGGAAACTTTTTAAGTACATCAGCATCATGTGAAGTGTTAGATATTTTAAAAGAGTATAAAGATAGTGGAGATTTAGAATATATCACTAAGTATTTTAATAATGCGTTAAATGAGCTTTTTAATACCCATAAGGAGTTTTTTACTAAAAAAGTTGGTATAGGACTTATGTGTGGACTTCGTGTTAAAGATGCTGATACTTTAAGTGCTATTTTGGGTGCTGCTAAAGAGAATGGTGTTATGGTTTTAAAAGCAGGGCGTAATACTTTAAGATTTTTACCACCACTTACAATAACTAAAGAGGAAATTGATGAAGGTTTTACATCTCTTAATCGCGCTATCTCTTCTTTGTAGTAATCAACTTTTTGCTAAAGAGCAAATAAAAGATTTTGATAACTATATATCTGAAAATAAGCAGGAGCAATTTGAGGCTGATTATAAAAAGAATGAGGCTGAGAGTTCTAAGCTTCGTGATTCTTGGATAGCTCCGATTAACTTAAACTATAGATATGATAAAAGTAATCCTTATAAAAACAAGCAAAAGCAAAAAAGTGCTGGAGTTGTTATGGATCAGCCTATCTTTCAAAGTGGTGGAATATACTATGGTATAAAGTTTGCACAGGCTTCAAAAGTGTATGGAGATTACTCTGTAGATGTTTCAAAGAGAAAGCTTATTAAAAATGCTATCTCATTACTTATGCAAATAAAGCAGATACAATTAAAAGAAGCCAAACAAAAACTTCAAATAAAAAACTCTGAGATAAGTCTTGCACAAAAAAAAGAGGACTATTTAAATGGTCAGTTGGATTCTGGTTTTTTAAATAATGCAATTATTGAGAGAAATATCGTTATTCAAGCACTTTATGATATACAAACAAATAAGCAAAAACTTTTGTCACAGTTTAAGTCTATATCTGATGTTCATCCAAATGAGTTAAATATTCCATATTTAAAAACTCTTAGTAAAGAAGACTTTCTAGGTAAAAATATTATACTAAAGATGTCAAAAAGTGAGATAGAGAGAGATGGATATAACAAAAATGTAACTGTTGCAAAGTATCTTCCACGTATAAATTTAGTAGCTGGATATAATTGGCAAAAGAGTGAGGATCAGTCTTTTTTTTCAGGTTCTAGTACTGTATCTCAAGAGACAGATTATTATAACTATGGATTTCGTGCTACGCTACCACTTGATATAAATACTTTTAGAGATATAGAGGTATCTAAAGTGGATTACTTAAAATCAAAGTTGGTTTTAGAAGATAGACGAAGAGAGTTAACTACTACTTATGAACAAGTTATGCAAAATATACAAAACTACGATAATAAAAAACAGTTGAGTAAAGAAAATACTGATTTATATAAAGATCTACTTTCTCAAACAACAGACCTTTACAATGCTGGATATAAAACAAAATATGATGTAGAACTACTTCAAAACTCTGTAAATATTGAAAAACTAAATATACAGATATTTGAGATAGATAAACAACTATCACTTCTAACACTTTATGAGACTTATAAAAATGAGTAAATTTAGTACATATATGACAGACTGGCTTTATGGTGAAGATGGTTACTACTCTACTTATAAAAATATTGGTAAAGATGGTGACTTTTATACTGCAGTAAGTACTAGTAAGTTTTTTGGTGGCACTATTGCTAAACATATCATCTCTTTAGTTGATGAAGGCTTTTTGAAAAAAGGTGGGACTATTTGTGAGATTGGTGCTCATCATGGTTATTTTTTAGCTGATGTTATAGAGTTTATCTATACTTTGAGACCAAAATTATTGGAGAGTTTAAAGTTTGTGATTATTGAGCGTTTTGATGATTTGCAAGAGTTTCAAAGAGATTATTTTGCTGAGAGTTTTGGTGATGTGGTAAAACTTACTCACTACAAATCATTAAGTGAGTTAAAATGTGATAATGCTTTTTTTATAGCAAATGAGATCTTTGATGCATTTCCTTGTGAACTTTACTACAAAGGTAAAACAGCACAAGTTGATGGACATAAAATAGAGTTTGATGTTGATGATAAATGGGTAAAAGAAAAGGCAGATAAATACCATAAAGATCGTGGAGAGATAGCTGTAGGTTATGAAGAGTTTGCAAAAGAGATGGCCTCTACATGTAGAGTATTTGAGTTTATGACGTTTGATTATGGAGAGATGAAAGCTCGTCCTGATTTTTCACTTAGAATATACTCAAAACATAAAGTATTTCCATTTTTTGAAGAGGGTTTAAAAAGAGAAGAACTGTTTGCTAAGAGTGACATAACTTATGATGTGACTTTTGAACATGTTAAAGATGCTTATGAAGAGGCTGGTGTAGAGTTTATAGAGATTAAGGCTCAGATGGTTGCCCTTGTAGATATGGGTATATTAGACCTGTTAGAGATGCTTAAAGAAAATGTCCAAGAGAAGATATATGATCAAGAACTTCAAAAAGTAAAGACTCTTATCATGCCAAATATGTTGGGTGAGAGATTTAAAATGTTAAGGTTTAGAAAAAACTAAACCTTACATGTAGAGAGATTATAGGTTTTCTATAATTTTTTGAAGTTCCGCAGGACGATTTGAACTACGAATAGCAGTTTCTTTAGAGATTTTATTTTGTTGTAAAAATTCTAAAAGTTGATCAGTTTGAGTAACCATATGTGTTTCATTTTGATTAAGTTGCATTTGCGAGTATAGTTGATGAACTTTATCTTCACGAATAAGATTTTGGATAGCTGGGTTTGTTATAAGTACCTCTTGAGTTGCTATAACTCCACCACCAAGTCTTGGCATAATGGTTTGACTTATTACAGATATAAGTGAAGAAGAAAGTTGCGCACGAACTTGGGCTTGCTCACCAGCATCAAAAACATCAATAATACGGTTAATAGTTGATGGAGCAGAGTTAGTATGAAGTGTCCCAAAAACGATATGACCAGTTTCAGCAGCTGTTAAAGCCGCAGAGATAGTCTCCTTATCACGCATCTCCCCAACTAGGATAACATCTGGATCTTGTCTTAGTGCATACTTTAGTGCAGCCTTAAAGCTTTCAGTATTTTCACCAACTTCACGCTGAGAAAAAAGTGATTTTTGATTTTTATGAACAAATTCTACGGGGTCTTCAATGGTGATGATATGTTTGTTTTCTGTTATGTTAATCTCATTTAGCATTGATGCTAGAGTTGTTGATTTACCAGAACCCGTTGGGCCAGTTACAAGTATAAGACCTTTCTCTTTTTTAATAAGTTTTTTAAATATAGGGTTGTTTCCGAATTTTTCAAGATTTGGAATCTCAATAGGAATCATACGAAATGCACATGCTATTCCATCAATTACTCTATAGTAGTTAACACGAAAACGACCCACATTTTCAAGTTCAAAAGAGAAGTCAAGTTCATTATGCTCTTCAAACTCTTTTTTTTGTTTATCTTCGATAAGTGAATATGCCATCTCTTCAACTTGTTGAGCATCTAAAATAGGTAAGTTTAATGGTTTAAGCTTTTTATCTATGCGTATCTGTGGTTCAGCACCTGGAACTAGATGTAAATCTGAAGAGTCAAAATGTAAAACACTCTTTAGTAGTTTTTTAATATCAATTGGTTTTAATTCTGGTTCAGCCATAATATTTCCCTTTTTTAGTGGTTATTCTATGATTTTTGGTACAACAAAGAAATGATCTGCACTTTGTGGAGCATTCTTTAGTATCTCATCGTTGATTGTAGCATCACATGCTGGAGTATCAACTCTTAACATGGTAGCTTCATTATTCATGGCAAATTTGTCATCGATACCATCAGTATTTAACTCACTTAAGTTATCAACAAAACTCATTATTTCTGAAAGTTGACCTATAATCTCTTCCCTTTTTTCATCGGCAACTTTTAAAAATGACAATTTTTCTAACTTTGTTAACAGTGCATCATCTACTTGCATTTAACACCTTTATAATTATTTTACTAGATTGTATCAAAAAAAATCTAGGTATTTGATGAAAGTTTAACAAAATATGCGATATTATTTTAAACTTTTTAAGAATTATAGATACACAAGGAATATTTTTGAGTTTAAAAGAAAACATTGATATGGTAAAAGAGGAGTTAAACTCCGAAGAGAAGTTTTTTGAAAAAGCGGTTATAACTGAAAAATTTGTAAAAAAGTATAAAAATATAATGATAGCATCAGTTGTTGCAGTCATAGTTTTAGTAGCTGCTAATATTGCTTATGAATCAAATGAAGCATCAAAGAAAACAGCAGCAAATGCACTCTTAGAAAAGCTAATACAAAATCCTAGTGATAAAATGTCATCTTCAAAATTAAGTACATTAAATCCAGCACTATATGATGCTTGGTTATATTCACAAGCTTCTGTAAATAAAGATTTAGCAACTATGAAAGAGTTAAAGAACTCTAAAACATTGATTGTTTCTGATTTAGCAAAGTATGAACTTGCAGATGATGTAAAATCTTTAGATAAGTATGCTTCTAAGCAAGATGCGATTTTTAAAGATTTAGCACTAGTTCAAGCTGCTGTAATTTTACTAAATGAAAATAAAGTTGAAGAAGCACATAATGAATTGGAAAAAGTTTCAAAAACATCATCACTCTCTAAAATAGCTAATGCACTTATGCATTATGGAATAAAGTAATACATTGAAATATTTATATTTAATATTTTTTATAACAACAACTTTATTTTTTTCTGCTTGTGCTTCAAAAGAGGTATTTGAACCAGAAAATGTAAATGATGATTGGGAATACTATGGAAGTAGTGATTTTACAATAGAAAATATTGCACCAAATGTAGCACTTGTTGATGATAGACAAGTAATCGTAAATGGTGAAGTGATAGAAAATATTATAATAGCTGAAGATGAATCATTACTAGGTTCTAGTGATGGTTGGATAATTAGTGCAACTATTGATGGAAACTTAACACTTAGAAGTATGGATAATTCTAAAACACTAGAGCATTTTGATCTTAAAAGAACAGTAGCAACTGCGAGTGTAAAAGATGATACTTTAGCAATCTTATTTACAAATAATAAAATGGCACTTTATTCTATTAGTTCTAAAGAGTTACTTCTAAAAGAGCAGGGTGATGCACCAATAGTTGTTAACTCAAAAGTTGTAGCGCCATACTTTAAAGATAATCTTGTAATATTCTCAACACTTGATGGAAAAGTTGTTTTAATCGATATAAGCAAAAGAAAAAAATTAAGGACTGTTATCGTAAGTTCTGAAGAGTATTTTAACAATGTTATCTATTTTAATTTTGTTGATAATAAGATTATAGCTTCAACTCCTAATAAAGTTTTATCTCTTGCTAAAAAAGAGATAAGAGTTAAGTATGATATTAGAAATGTTGTAGATGATGGAAAAAATATTTATTTATCAACTAAGCAAGGTGAGATAGTCTCCCTTACTCCAGATTTACAATTAAATAAAAAAGTAAAATTTCCATTTGCACATTTTCTTGGAATGATAATGGGAAAAAATAGTTTATATGTACTTGAAAAAGAGGGTTACATCATAGAACTTTCAAAAGATTTGTTAGAGTATAAAATATATGAAGCTGACGTTGAAGATGGATATATATTTATAGATGGAAAAGTGTTTTATATTGATGATGAGTATATACTCGTAGAGTAATAAAATTGTCAAATGAACTAGAAGCTTTTATAGAATATATAAGTGTTACAAGGGCTCTTAGTAAAAAGAGTGTAGAAGCATATCAGAGTGATTTATCTGCTTTAGAAGAGTTGTTGTCTAAACCTCTTATATCTTTAGACTCACAGGCTCTTTTAGTGGCTTTAGGTACTTATAAAAATAAAAGAACGCTAAACAGAAAACTATCTTCAGTAAATTCATTTTTTGATTTTTGTCATAAGAGTCAATTTTTAGATACAAAAACTAAGCTAAAATTTGCAAAAGTTCCTAAATTACTTCCAAAATTTTTATCATTCTCTGAGATTCAAAATGCTTTAGAACTCATAGATAGGTCTACTTGGCTTGGTAAGCGTGATTATGCACTAATACTATTCTTATATGCAAGTGGTGCAAGGATAAGTGAGTGTTTATCTTTAGGTAGAGAAGATATAGATGGTGATTGGCTTCATATACGCCATGCAAAGGGTGAAAAAGAGCGGATAGTACCAATAGCACAAATAGCGATAAAAGCTATAAAAGAGTATTTAGATGAGTTGTCGTTTGAGAAAGATTTTGTTTGGTGTAATTATAAAGGAGATAGTCTAAGTCGTATATCTGCATATAAAATAACTCAAAAATATCTTGGAGTGTCTCCACATGTTCTTCGTCACTCTTACGCTACTTCACTTATATCTGGTGGTGCAGACTTGAGAGTTGTTCAAGAGTTGCTAGGTCATGCTTCTCTTTTAACAACGCAGATTTATACACATATACAAAAACAAGATTTAAAAGATACAGTAGATGTATGTCATCCAATGGCTAAAGAAAATATATGAATAAAGTAAATAATCCTTTTTTCTCAAAACCATTTTTAGAGTCACTTTTCTTTACGCAAAATAAATGGCATCAGCATGGAGTACTTTTACATACTCTTCGTGTAACGTACTATGCAGTGAAAGCTGAAGGTTTTAAATTTTTAGCAGCTGGACTTTTACATGATATCGGTAAACCTTTTACAGCATTTGTTAAAGATGATGAAGATAGAGAGTTTGGTGAATATAGTTTTACCGACCATGAGGAAAAATCTTATCAGATTATTAAAAACTGGCCTTTTATAAGTGAATATACAAAAACTATAGTTAGGTATCACTATCTTATAAGAGATATTAAAAAATCAAAGACTGAAGATCCTGCTAGATATGAAAGAAAAAAAGCTATATGGGATACTCTTAGTGATGAGATAAAAGAGGACTTGGCAAGCTTTTTGCTTTATGATGATAAAGGTAAAGGTAAAAAAAGAAGATAACTCTTAACACTATTGTAACAATGTTGATGTACAATCTTAAAATACAACAGATATAGTCTTTGGTTTTTCAAACAAATAAATTAAAATAATCTGATTTATTTTATCAAATAAGCTCTACATGTAGAGATATATGCTATAAAAATTAAAATAAGTTTGATAAATCAAATAAAATGATAAATAAAACAATGAAAAAGGAAAAATACTAATTTTATGGAAACTATTAATTTAATAACTATTGTAAGTATCGCTTTTTTAGGCTCTTTTGGTCACTGTATTGGTATGTGTGGTGGGATTGTTCTTGCATATTCTAGTATAAAAATAGAACCAAGTGCTTCAAAAGTGTCTCAAACAAAAGCACATCTTCTCTACTCTTTTGGTCGTGTTACAACTTATACTTTCTTAGGAGTTTTATTTGGAACTCTTGGGGGAGTAGTTACTTTTAATAATACTGCCAATGGAATTTTATTTATAGTTACTGGTATAGTTATGGTTTTAGCTGGACTTTCTCTAATGGGTAAAATAAAATTTTTAACTTTAATAGAACACTCTTTTTCATCTACCTCAATTTATAAAAAAGCATTTCAAAAAATACTAAACTCTAAAAGTAATAGTAGCTTTTTTATACTGGGAATGCTTAACGGACTTTTGCCATGTGGTTTTGTATACTTTTTTGCCATAACTGCAGCAAGTACTGCAAGTCCAATTTATGGAGCACTCGTTATGTTTATATTTGGTGTTAGTACAATTCCAGCTATGTTTTCTCTTGGATTTATCGCATCACTCTCTTCTGCGACAAGTTTTAGAAATATGATGATGAGCCTATCTTCACTAGCAGTTATACTTTATGGGTTATTTACAATATATAATGGCTACGGACACTTCACTAAATA
>Ga0256842_1000459_pt1 | contig 36053 bp, 56 predicted proteins | sample 4559240metaG_FD_185973 | JGI IMG/M metagenome (GOLD analysis project Ga0256842, IMG submission 185973) | Hydrothermal vent microbial communities from Guaymas Basin, Mexico - 4559-240 | ecosystem: Environmental > Aquatic > Marine > Hydrothermal vents | place: Mexico: Guaymas Basin | collected...
GCATTGTAGTTACAAAACTAGCTATTAGTGTAGCCTTTAGCTGATTTTTAATTTGCTCTAAAAGATTTCTATTTCTTTCTCTTTCATCATCAGAAGTAAATAGATTATCTGCGGCTTTCCCTACGCTATCTACTACTTTATCAACTCCGCCTGAAATAATATCTGAAAACCAACTCATAGCATATCCTTAATTGTTTCAAGCAAAAACAACATCATAGGCATACTTATAGTAGCTAAAATGTCATTAGCCTCTGCATCGTGTTTAGTTGTAAAACTATCGTATATCTCTTTACATGTAGCTACAATAACTACTACACTTAATGCAATAAGAGAAGAACTAAATATAGTGATTATACTATATAAAGCTAATCCATAGAGTGCATGGTTAGCTTTATCTTGTGGTAAGTTTATAATCTTAAAAAGACTCTCCATTCATGCTCTCCTGCTCATCTATATTTTTAATACAATGTTTTGACTGTATCTTCCTCAAAAACCAACATATCACTTTTTCTACAATATTGGCTTTGTTGGTTTTTATCTTACGCCCTATAATTCCGCTTATCGTTTCATCAGGGCAGTATGCACCTATATACACAAGGACTTGACAAAATTGGTCAAGTCCTATAAGTATATTTGTAAGTCTTTTTTTCATATCCTCAAATCTTCTACAACTTTTAACAATTTTTCAAAAGTCTTACAAGCATTTACCTTACTTTCAAGTTTATTGTTAGCACCTCTAAGGGTCTCTCTTTGTGTTAAAATGTCTGCATATTTCTTTTTAACCGCTTCTACATCTCCTCCAATAACTTGAATTTCGGCTATCTTTGTAACAACCCAATCGGTTTTTTTAAGGTGTCTTTCAGCACCCCATCTGATTGTGGCGAGTGCAACTTTTTTAAGTCCTTCTAGTGTATTTGGAATATTCCAAAGTTTCTCTTTGTTTTCGTCTGTATGATACGGTTCTATATTTTCATAAATACTGTTTTGTATTTTCAATCTTTTTATCATTTTATTTCTCCTTAATCACTAAAATTTATATTAGATAAGACATTTATAGGATTTCCACTGTCTGCGTCTTTTACTATACCATCTATGATATCATTCCAACCTATGCTGTTATCATCATGGTCTTTTATATCCGTACCATACACATTAAGACTTATAGTACCCGCACTATTGTAATTATGTATAATTTTATTATCTTGTGAAGCATTTTCTTGTATTAAGTGTATATGACTGAAAGTTACAGAAGTATGAGTAACATAAGTATTACGTATACACACATTAATTATATTACTTTCTCCCTCATCACATGTAATACCATCTGCTGAGGGATAGCTACCAAAAAATATACTATTATTACCTCCATACGTGTTAATTACTCCCGCATGATGCCACGACCAACCTATATCAGTGTTGTTTTTTGGACTAGATTTTACTTTTAGTCGTCCATGTAGTGTATACACTAGCAATGTAGTATTATATAATAAAAACCCTTGACAATAATTATAATTATCATTGGATGTTACAGAAGGTTGTATAACACTATATGTATCGTCCCGTGGATATAATTGTATGTATTTAGAAGTACAGAGAATATCTATATCTGTATATACTACAGGGTTATCCTCGTCATCGCTTCCTTTTATGTATATTATACCTCTACCTCCGACAGGAATACTATCACAAGCCTTTTTTATAGTTTTAAAAGAATTTGACGAACTTCCATCGTTGTCATCATCTCCATCAACATCATCAACATAAAAACTCCTATCAAATTGCCCTAAAGCACCACCTACATCATCCCAAATTTGTTGTTTGAATTTTCCTCTATTTGCTACCGTCTTTGTTGATATATTTCCATCGTTATCTTTTTGTTGAATAGATACATCTTTAGATGTACTATCAAAGATGTCGTTATAAGCATTTGCAAAATTCACTAAGTTAAAATTTGCTATGTCAAAAGGTAAAGCCATTTTATTCTCCTATTATTATTGAAATCTGAGCTTGCTGAGCTACTGTTTGTGTTAAAAGCCCGTTTAGAGCCACCTCTAAGTCATCAAGACTATATGTAGCCTCATCAGGTATCACTACTGCTTCAGCACGATTTGCCGCACTCTCAGCAGATACTTTGTAGCCATAAGCAAGATTTTTACTATTTGAAGCATCATTCCTATAACTTAATGCACTATTTTTATATCCCTCTGCAAGCCCCGTCCAATAATTTACATTACTCCACTTATCTATTAAATCATCACTTAAAGTATTTGCTTGACTTATAAAAGTAGGCAAATCATTATTAAGAAACGCCGTAGTTTTACTGTTAAAAACTGTTGGACTCTGTGTATTCGGGTTGGGAATATTTTGTATATTATCTATATGTATCGCCATTATATCACTCCATTTATTTCAAGATTGTAGTCGCTAAATACTGGGTTGCTTTTAGTCATATAGAGGTCTTTATACCATCCAAAGACACTCTCGCCGTCTTCTAAAACATATAAGCATAAAGTAGAGCTTAACTCCTGCAATAAGTTAAAGACTTGTGGGGCTAAATCGTTGTGTATCTTTAGTTTAACTACATATTTTTTAGTTTTATTTCCTTCCTGTAAAAAGTCATATCCACTTGAATTTGTAACTTTTTTAGAAAAATCTCTACTTCTTTTTTCATATCCAAAAAGAGCATCGCCGATATAATGAGATTGTCCTACAATACAAGTGCCGACTTTGTTAGCGTCCCCTTTAATTTTTATAGCTATTTCATTTATATTTATAAAGGGAGAGCTATCTATAACAGAATTTACAGGATTGAAAGAGCTATAAAAGTAATCGTGAAAACTATCTACTACTCTGTAATGTAAATCAAAAGTATTTGTAGTGGTTGTTTCAGTATTGTGCCAACTAACCTCTACTTTTGTGCCATCAACTCCTAAAACCGCTACAGTATCGTAAGTGGTATCAACGCCATCAACATCGCTGAATATAAATTGTATATCTTGATTAAAAGAAGTCCAAGATGTGCTAATAAACTTGTCAAATACCGCTAATTGGTTAAAGTAAGGTTGCGCCTCCCACATTAAAGGGTTTTTTAAAGGATTTACACCTTTATTATCACCAAGAGCCTTAAAAAGAACTGTGCGGTTTGCCTCCACCTTTAAATTAGACCCTGTAGATGGATTGTATTTGCTATAGTGTAAATCTAAAACTACCAAATCTCCTACATAGTAATCTTCACTCTCATTCCATGCTGGAAAGCTTGGTAATAAAAGCATATATACGGCATCTCCTACATCGTCGATAGTAGCTATATTTTGGGGAGATGTGTCAGCCCCTCTGTCTCGATAAAAATTTATCTCATAAGTGTCATCATCGTTTAAATCTTCTCTTTTAAAATATAAACCCCCTTGCGGTGTAATATGATAATTTTCTTTATACACTTTAATATCGTACAAAGGGTCTATTTTTTCCCCATAGTATTTTTTATCAACAATAAACAAACCCTCTGTGGGATTTTCAAAAGTAGCAGCATGCATACCCATAGCTACTTGATAGTTCTCATCGTCTAATATCCGTACATCTCCTACATTTTGTATAGTATCTTTTGGTACTAATAAATTGTCATAGAAATATATGTTGTAAGGAAATAGAAACATCCCGTCAAGAGATGTTCTTTTTCCTGTGCTATCTCTCACTATTACATTATCTTGTTTTTTAGGCACTACTACTTTCACGATGCAACCTCCATTATTATTCCACTCTCCCCTTCATTTCGACTTAAGACTCTCTCCATTCTTGTTATTTTCTCGCTTTGAAATTCGGTAACTCTTCTAAGTTCTCTTAACTCTTCTACGACTGCACTTTGGTCTATTCTTACGGGGATATCACTTCCATTTCGCATGGGGATAACTGCCTCTGGATACCCTGCTTCCCCTATAAGTCCAACTGTCGGAGATGTTACGATACCACCGTCTGCATATTTTTTCAAATCTACATAGTCATCAACAGGAATAGGATGTTCTTTGTAGTAGTCAGAATAATACTCTATTTCTTTTTTTACATACTCTTCAAATTTATCAACAGTATTATATTTCTTAAGCAGCCAATCCCAATGCCAAGCTGTACTGCTTTCTGTGTCAAAGCTAGTCATCTTAAAATCTTTGTCAGTTGCGACTAAACGATTTCCCCCTGTGTTGTTTGGTAACACTTTAAGAACTTTCGATATATCCGCAGGGGTAATTCCTAACTCACTAAAAGAAAAATACTTCTCTAAATCACTATCGGTTAAAACACTTTTATTTTGTAAAAGAGTCTTTTTATCTATCTTTTTACTATCATAAAGAAAAGTAAAAACATCCCTACCCATAATATCGCTATTTTCCACGCCAAGCTCTTTTAAAAGCCCTAGTGTTTTTGTTATATCTTTAATGTCGAGATTTTTAAGATAATCAGCACCTTCCCACTTGATATTTCCTAATATGTTCACCCATTTATCAAGCTCTTCTACTGTTTTAGGTTTTAAAATATTAGCGAAAGCTTTTATGTCTGTTGGCGTCATCATAGATTTATCGGTGTAAAAGTCTGATAAATCTAAACCATCATCTACACCGAATTGAGTGTTGATAGCACTTGTATATTTGTTTATAGCATCTGTTAAATCACTTGTAGTAGCATCTTTAGTTATGCCTGTGGTATCTCCGGCGATTATAACTTTCATAGCTTGTTCGCTTGTATCAAAGATGTTATAGAAACCCTGCATATCGTTTGAAACACCGTTCAAGACACTATCAAGCAACCCATTATTTTTTGTGGCTATTGCACTTGTTTTAAGACTGTTTGCTACTGCTTCTAGTGATGTTAATGTATTTTGTGCATTAACATTATCACCAATAGCCACTTCACTATTTAGTTTGCTTTTAAGTTCGTTATAGCGTCTTGCATAAAACTCATAAGAGACATCAGCACTGTATCCCGTACTGTGCCAACTATCTAAAAAGTTCCTCACATTGTCTTTTAAGCTTTTAAAAGTATTTATCAAAGAGAGTTTAAAGTTTGTTTCGCTCTCTTGTAGTTTAGCATTAAGAGATAACATATACTCTTTGTATTTGCTTTCATCATTAAATTGTGCTAGTGTGGCGTCTTTTAATGCTTTTGCAGCATTGGTGGCAGATTCCAAAGCATTGCCTAAATCTTCCCATTCTTTTAGTGTTTGAGGTGTAAGATTTTGTTTAAAAGCTTTGTCAAATCTATCAGCAAATTCGCTAACTGTAATACCTATAACACCTAAATTTTCTTCTAGTATTTTAAGGTCTTTGTTTAGATAATCTGCTCTGTATTTCAAAGCTCCTGCTGTATCTCCGCTATTTACAAGTGAATACTCTGCGAATTTTCTTTTATCTGTAATAAATTGACTGATTTGAGAGTAAAAAGCTTCATAAACTTTTTTATCAATGCTCTTTGCGTAATCTACCCATACTTGATAAATCTTGCTATCGTTTCCTGTGGCATCTATAAAAGCTTTAGTAACTCCTCCACTTAAAAAATCGTCAATACTATCAAATCTACCGCCTTTTACAGTGAGTTTCTTTACTATATCCATCTCTTGCAAAAGGTAGTCATAAGAGCTTATAACGGACTCTATGCCTCTCTTTTCAGATTCTGTAAATGCTTCGTCTTGCTCTTTAGACCATTTCTTAGTATGAAACCAACTCTTCTTTTTGTAAAAAGTCTTTAAAAAGTCTTGCCCACTTACACTATTGGCGGTAGCATCTCCAAAGATGTCTATACCTTTTTGTTGCCCTGTAACTTTTGTTTTTCCAAAAAGTCCACCTAAAAGACTTCCTACGAGACCACCGAGTAATGTACCAACACCCGGTATAGCACTACCTATAGCCGCTCCCAAAGCTCCACCTACACCAGCGTGAGTATCTGCTCCAAGTATCATATCACCGATGCTTCCTATACCAAAACCAGCTAAACCAGCGGTAGCTAAACCACCTGCAGTAGATGCAAGACTTCCGGTTAAAGCACTTCCGCCTCCAAGAACATTAGCACCACCAGCAACAAAACTACTAGCACCTGTGTAGCCTGCACCGTAAAGCTGTCCCGCTATTTGCCCCATATATGCACTAGGTGCTAAAAGCATCGCGCTAGGGTTTGCTATGGCACTAAAAGCTGTTTTGACACCACTTATAGTACCTAATACATTTGAAGGTAATGCTGATTTTCCTTGTAATACTTTGCCGTCCGCTCCTACTTTTACGGCTGTTCCTTTGACATTTCCGCTCCAAGTGCCATCTTTTCCTAGAGACAACCCAAGGTCTTTTAGCTGTTTTGCCATAGTTGATTTTTGCGTGCTAAACAGAGATGCTACTGAATTTGTCAAATAATTGCTCGTTCCTTTTATTAGAGGATTAAAAGCAGTTTTTGCAACATTGCTAAACATCCCAAATTTAGAGTATAGACTGTCAAGCGATTGATTTATCTTATCAAAAAAGGAGTTATTAGCACTCTCGTAAAGTGATGAAACAAAATCATCCCAAACGGTAGTTGTTTTTTTAGTCTCTTTTTTAAATTTATCAAAGAACTCTTTTTTGTAAATTGAAACTAATCCTTCTAACTCTTTTGGAAGCAGATGTTTATAATTTTCTCGTATCTGTTTCTCTTTAATCGCCCAAGCTTTAGCATAGTCGCCTATTGTTTTATAGTATGTCAAATACTCGCTTGATTGTTTTTTTAAATTTTCTTCGATTTGCTTTATGTCAGCAAGCGGATTAGCGTATGATCTTGTCTCTTCATAAAATCCGACTATTGCTTTTGTTGTTTTTTGTAAATTTTCTTTGATTATCTCAGTAGAGCTCTTTACTTTTTTATTAGTTTTAGTAGTTTCGTTTCCAATTTCTATCATTGAAGATTTAAAATTTTTCATAAACTCACCAGCAGTAATTCTGCCGGTACTCATACCTTTTGACAAATCTTTGATTGTCTGTTTTGTTTTTTCTATCTTTTTGTTTACAACATCTATATCTCGTAGAGGAATTAAATCTATCTTTTCCCCTCTTATTGAAGATGGGAGTGAGTTGTATAGACTTATCGCTTTATTTCCTATTTGATTTGCTTCATTAAAGGCACTCACAATTCCTTTAACAAAATACAAAAAGCCTAACTTTGCAGTATCTAATACACTTTCAATTCCACTTACCGCATCTTTTATAAAACCAAAGCTATAAACTACATTACCTATGGCAGTTACTGCAATAGACTCATAGTTCTTCATCTTGTCTTTGGCAGAAGTGCCGAAGATATCATCTATCATCTTTAGTCCAGCCCTACTTGCGGCATCCATAGGTTTTATAAGTCCAAAAGATATAGACCTCTCCATACCTTTTACTCTAGCACCTATTCTATCCATGGTATCGTGATAATCAGCTGCCATTTGATATGTGCTTTGAGAGACTACAAGTCCTATTCTTTGTGCTTCATCGCCGAATTTTTTTAAGTCACTTGCTGTAATTCTCAATATACTACTTGCACTTTTAGAAAAAATATCCTGTGCAATAGCAGTTTTTCTGAATCCATCTGGCATTTTTTCAAGGCGTTTTAAAATCTCTTTGAAAGCGATGTCTGTGCTAGTAAAATGCTCTCTTGCATAGCCAGCACTTATACCAAGCTCTCGCATAGCTTTTTTAGCAGCACCTCCGCCATCTCTTTCAAAATTATTTAATCGTCGCACCATTGCAGATAATCCAGCGTTTAGCTCCCCTGTGCTAACCGCTGAAAATTTAGCAGCATATTGGTATTTAGATAATGCAGTTACTGAAATTCCGAGTTTTTGAGCTAATTTACCTGTTGCATCTGCGGCATCAATAGAGTCGTCTATCATACTTTTAAATGCTTTGACTCCCTTGATGCCAGCATAAGCAGTCGCCATAGATATAATCGCTTTTTTTATATTGTTTATGGATTTTTTAACTGACCTCTCAGCTCTGTCCATCCCATTAACAAGCTTGGCAGTATCTGCTTTTACATCTATGATGACTGTTCCGACTTTGTAACTCATTTTCCATCTCCAAATGCACTTATAAGCAGATTGGCTATATCTGATTGTTTCATCTCATCATTCGCTAAAGATGCTTTTTTAAAATCTTCATCACTCATCGCCGTAAATCTGCCTACTCCCATAATTATATGAGTATAATGTTTTCTCGACAAACCACTCCATTTCAAATTATCTTTTACACTCATATACTTATACCCCATAGCTCCGTTAAATCCATACTCAAACTCACACCGGCTTGATGCCTGTGCAAGAGCTACTTCAAATGGCTGTAACTCTTTGCACCTAGCCCTCTTTTTTAGGCAGTTGGCTACTCTCCAAATTGCTTTTTTTCAAACTCTGCTTTTTTAAAATCCAACGCTTTTAGGATTGTGATGTAGCCTTTTATCTCTGCATAATCCCTAAGCTTTTCTTTATCAGAGCCATTTACTAGCAAATTAAATCTTTTTTTTGCCATCTTTTCTTCAAAGCTGTCTCCACCGAGGAGTTCTAGCTCTTCATCTAACTCTTCGGATGTCTCATAAATTCGTTCTCTCTCTTCGATAAATCCTAAAGCCTTATCAAACTGGTCTGCTTTTTCACAAAGGTCTATCTTTTTATTCAGAGTCATCTCTTTTTTGCTTAATTTGTTTGCTTTTTTAAAGAGTTGCTTGAATTTTGCAATTATTTTTTCTAGCTCTCTTTTCTCTTTAACAGTATAATCTCTGTAAAATATTTCTAGTTTTTCTTTTGTCTCTCCCCCCTCTTGAATTTCAAGAGGGATTTTTACATCAAGAGTTAACTTCATATTATGCCGCCGCCGTTACAGTAGGCTTAGTTGTTTGCTCTAAACTTACTACAGATTTTGGGAAACCATTTTTTTCTAATCCTGCAACCTTATAACTTGGTACTATCGCAGTAAAAGTAAACTGTGTGCCATTTGTGCCGCCGCTATTTGGAAGTTCAATTCTTACCTCTATAGGTGTAGTTGTACTTGCATCAAAAGCCGCTTTTATCACTCCATTGCCCTCTGGTTCTGTTGGGTCATAAACATAACTCAAATCCAAAGCTCCAAGTTTCAGTGTGCCTAGAACTTTCTCTATGTTTTCATTATCGAGGCTATCGATAGTGATCACTTCTCTACTTCCAAAGTCTATATCCCCAAGAGTTTGTATATCCCCTGCGAGTTTCCAATTAGTACCGCCATCATCGCTAACGCTTAGTGTTGTATTTTGTGATTGAATTGCCATTTTTTATCTCCTAATTTTAAAATCTAATAACTCTCTGTAAAGTTCTATATCATCTTCATATAAATCTTGAACTGATATATCACAACCTCTTAACTCAACTATTTTTTCTATAACTTCATCTTTTAAACCCTTAACCTCGCTATAACTTTTAGCAAAAATATCAACTTGAAATCTTATAGAGTTCATAAACACATTTCCATACAGACTCTGCTCGTTTATATCTGCAATAACCATATAAGTGATAGCTGGATAACTTGCATCTTGTGGCATTTTGATTGGATACACTCTATCGCACACATTTTTTAATGTGGCAAACAAATCTTTTTCAATCATAATTTTGCCAACTCCTTATCAACTCGTTTTTTCATATATTCTCTAACAAAATTTATTGACTCTTCGCCCTTTTTCTCAAAGGCTGGACGCATGAAAGGATGCGGTCTTATCCCTAATCCTTTTGCAACTATTTTTCTTCTTCTTTTGCCAAGTTTTCCAGTTCTCTGTTTTTTCATAGGATGGTCAAGTTTTGCATAAGTTCCAAACTCAACAAAGTGAGCATACCATCCACCTTTTTTGACTCTTGGTGTAATTGAAAAGTGAATAATGTTCTTATTTTTACTTTTTCGCTTTACCGCTCCAATGCTTTTTTTCAGTGTTCCTGTATTTGTTGGAACTAATGCCTTCGCCTCCTTTGCAATTGGCTTAGTGCCTGCACGAACTGCACCGACAACTACATTCTTTTGAATACGCTCAGGTAGTTTTTTTAGTTTTTTTAGTATCTCTTCCATACCTATAACTTCACTCATCACGCAACCTCTGTGCAAATCAATTGTAAAGTTTTGTTTGCTTCACGGATATTTAAAACACTCTCTATATTAAACTTACGGGTACCGTACATTACCCGCATTTTCGGCTTTACCCCATCTATATATCGTATTTCAATTTTATGAGATACTTCTGCTTGTACTCCTGCCTTATAATACTCTTTAGCACTCAAAGGAGTGATAGAGGCATAGGCTGTTTTAAAATTTTCCCAACCTTTTACAACCTCGCCAAAATCATTCTGTGTTTCAGAATATGTTTGAATGACTATCTTGTGTTTTAGACTTCCTGCTCTCATACTGTTCTCACTCTGTATGGAGTTAGTAGATTTTCTATGAATTTATTTCCAAAATCAGAGATTGAAGCACCTATAACATATTGCTCTCTATTCTCAAACAATGTTGAAATTTTTACTTTAATGTATTGTTTCACTGCTTCTGGCACTGTTTCATACCCAGCGGTAAAAGTAATTTTTACGGCTTTTTTGTGATCTTGTAAAGAGGGGAAAGTCGAACTTATTAGTTCTATGTATTTTATGTATGAAATACCGTTGTTTTCATACACATAATAATTGACGGAGTTAAGAGTCTGATAATTTCCACTTTCATCCAAATACTCAATTTTATCAACTGTCTGTATAGGGTTTTTTGGTAGCTTTGAAACAAAATCATCTGTATAAAGTTCAAAAGTAGCACTCTCTAACTGTCTGTTTGTTACATTTTCTACATGCTCACGCACTGCAACAATTAAAGATGATATAAGAGCGTCACTATCATTATCTAAGACTCTTAAAAAATCTTTAGCTTCTGATAACGATATAGGCTCTTGTGTTGGCACTACTGTTTGGACTAACTGCACTATTTACCCCTTGCTTTTTTTATAACCGTTGCATCTCTCTTGATAAGCTCTTCAACTGCATTAAAGATTTCATCTTCACTTAACACCTCACCGTTGAGTTCCGCTTCTTTAAGCACCGCTTCTTCGTATAGTTTGTTTAGTTCGTTTTGAATTTTGCTCTTTTCTAAAATAGCCTTTGATTTTGCTTCATCTTCAAGCTTTTTGGCTTTTATACCATCAACTTTTTTTAGAAATACATCTAACTCTTTTTTGGTTTTAGGCTCTGCAATGCCTTTTTTGATAAAGGCTACAGCTTGTATATCTGTAACCTCTATCTCTTGTCCGACTTCATGAACACCACTAGCACCGCTAAGGTGCTGTTTTAAGATAAGTTTCATCATTTATCCCTAAGACGCTGCGTTTTGACCTGCGTTAAATGCTTCACCAACAGTTGCTTTTCCATCGACACGAACAGTTACTTGAAAGCCAACCATTCCAGTACCAGCGTATAGCTCGTTAAGTCTTTGGATAGTCATTGCCCCTCTATCTGCGATTTGATAGTAAGAGAAGTCACCAAGAACGATGAACTTATTACCCGCTCCTAAATCTGCCATTGAATTATCAACAACTACAGGACGACCTTTGATAGTAGGGTTTGTTCCATCCGCAAGAGTTGAAAGGATGTAATTCCCGTTTCCATCTTTTAGCTTATCAATTGCTTTAAAAGTTCTATCATTCATTCTCCAAGTCGAAGTAGCTCTATACTCTTCTTTTAAATCGTAGAAGATGTCAATGATTTCATCTGCTGTAACTGCATCTGTTGCCGCTGTTGTAGAACTTGCTCCAACTGTAGCACTAACTGTATAACCGGTAGGCTTTTTAACACCATCACCGATTGCAAATGCTGGAGACTCTGCTTTATCTACACCTCTAGCGATTTGACCAGCCATATATGCTTCGAAGTTAATAGCCGTATCTGCTAACAACTCACGAGAAACTTTGATAATCCCACCAAGCTTCCAAGCACCAAGCTGAACATTTCCAAATGTAGATTTTGTTTGACCATATGTACCCTCTTCATCAATCCAATTAAAAGTTGGTGCGTCGCCCTCAGTTGGAATGTTTGTTGTAGAGGTTGTACCTAGTACGCTAGATATTGAACGAGTACGACCTAAAGCGTTTAGTTTTTGGATAACAGTATTTTGATAAGTTTCTGGCACTGTGTAACCACCATCAGCGTCAACACCCTCAGTCATTGAAGCAACTGCATCATTTAAGTTTGCACCTGCAAGATAGTTATCAAATGCTTGTCTGTACTCTGCGTTTGCTTCAACCGCTCCATGAGTAGCAGATGGAATAACATCATCTACATCCGATTCAAGCTTTGCCTCAGTCTTTGCAATTTCTACATCACGGTTAAGCTTTGTAAATTCTGCATGTAGTGCATCATAACTCGCTTGTACTGTTTCATCCATAGTTGGGTTGGCATCATTAAGGGCTTTCATTTCACCCAACTTTGCAGCTCTTGCTGCGATTAATTCTTGTAAATTCATAAATTTACTCCTTGTTCTAAGATAAAAAGCTCTCTGTCTCTTTTTTGTTGAGCGGATAAATCCACCACCTTTGGTTGTTTGACTTCTTCTTTTGGTAAAAGTTTCGCAACTGCCTCCATTTCAAGAGTTTCATTTTTAATTATTGCATTATTGCAAGCTTTTAAACTCTCGATAGTCAAAGAATATGCAGATGCCTTGTCTGTTTGTGATTCGACTGTAATAATGTCATCCACAAAACCAGCATCTAGCATTTCAGAACCATAATAAAATGACTCACTTTCCATAAGACTTATAACTTTATCTTTTTTCATATTTGTCTTAGCTACATAAGCATTTGCAATAATTGAAGACAATCCCTCGCTAATATTTGCACCCTTTCGCAAATCAATATAATTTCCGTTAATAGGCAAAGATGCAAGATGTATCATATAGACACTATTTGAGTGAGCTGTTACTTTATCCCCTGCAAGTGCAATATAAGAAGCTATACTTGCCGCTACTGCTCCGATTTCTATAGTTACAGTGCCTTTGTTGTACTCTTTAAGTGCATTAAATATTGAAATTCCACCAATCACACTTCCACCAACTGAATTTAATTTTACTTTTAAATCTTTCGTTGCATTAGAAATTTGATAAACAATCTCTTGTGGGTCGGCTTCCCACATACCTATCTGCCCATCAATTATTATTTCATCCATTTTGACCTACTTTGTTTTGATTTTCATTTACTGTTTTAAGCGTCGCTAAATTTAACTGCACATAAGTTTCATCCCCAGCTTCAAGTTGGTTTTCGTCTTCATAAGCTCTTATCTCATTTGGAGTTATCGAGCCGATATTAAATCGTGTTTGGTAGTATGATGCTCTTGTCGCCGTATCAACTCTTAGCATTGCATTAAATTTGAATTTAAAAACTGTAAAGCGTTTTTCATCTTGTGAAAGAAGTGAGCGTCTAAACTGTTCTTCTATGATTGTGGTAAGTGGTAAAATTGTACCGCTGTAGAACTCTAAATATTTTTGTTCTAAATTTCCATAAGCCGTATTAGCAGCATCATTTAGCATCGCAACAGGTACGCCAAAGATTGCGGCAACTTCTTCGCGGTTAAATTTTCTACTTGCCAACCATTCCGCATCACTATTTTTGATTGATAAAGGCTTGAACTGAAGACCACCCTCTAAAAGAAGTGGAGTTCCTGCGTTTTGAAGCCCTGCGTATTTTTCCTGTAAATCTTCTTTTAATCGTTCGTACGCCTCGTCGCTTAACTCTCCGTCCATTTCAAATGCCCCAGAGGGTGCAGTGGCATTTTTGAATATATCGTTTCCATATTGCCCTGCATTTTTAGCAAATTTTAAAGCCTCTTTTGCATACTCAATACGAGATAAGCCTTTAAGCCCTTGCGCGTCTGGTATGTCGTATATGTGTAAAATTTTGCTTGAATGAATTACTTTGCCATTGTATGTGTATATCTTTTTACCATTTTTTGAAAGTGATACTTCCATACTGTCTGCAACGAGTGGATAGAGTGATATAACTTCGCCTAACCCGTTTCTTATTATTTGTGTGTAATGATTGCCTCTTAAATCTAAATCTTGGCTAATCATCTTTTTATACATAGAGGCTGTGAGTTCTGGGTTTGGTTGGTATCTTAGAAGTTCGTATAATTTTGAGGAGTAATAATCCTCTTTGCCTTTTTTAGTGCGGATATAAGTTTTGAAAGGGATAACTGCGAGTGCATTCGCTTTGATATTTACGCAACTAGCAACGATTGCTATCTTTTGTGCATTGTTAGCAGTTATTGAAGCATCAGCCCTGCCAAAGAACGCTTTTATAGCCTCTTTATCAGTAGTGCTGACTTCTGCTTTCGCTTTTGAAAAAGGATTAAGTTTATTTAAAAAATTTCTCATAATGAAACTATATCACTATTAGAAAAAATGGTTAATTTTGTTTACTTTTATAAACATTGAAGAGAAAATCATCAATATTTAAGCCATTTTTTCTACAAAATATAATTATCTTTACAATTGGAGGCTTATTTTTCATAATATTTATTCTCAGTGTGGAATATGAAATATCAAGCGCATCTGCAACATGATAGTCATATACAAAGCCGTCAGTATCTTTGCTTATTACATCCTTTATTCGTTCTATCATCTCTCTTGCTTCTACAAATACACTCATAAGTCTCTGATACCTCTTTTTTCATACACACTTGTACTCTCTTCTGTTTTACTTGATATAAGGTATGCCAAGACATTTATAAAAGCAGCTGGACCGTCTATCTTTGCGTTTGGTCTTGATTTGTTTGGCTTAATGTTTCCGCTTGCATCCGTGAGGATAGAAAGATTGCTTATCATCCAGTTAAAAACAGGATTGTTTGGATGGATGATTTTTTTATCCCTTACCAAGTCGAGGAAATATTTTGTAGGAGACGAGAGTGTCAGATAACCTTGTCTGATAGGGATACAATTTTCAAAACCAAACTCTTTTTCCAATTTATTTACAATCACACCAGCTTTGTATGGATCATAACAAAAAGCTTCACATGTAGATAGATTTTTTTCTATATCTGCACATATAAAATCGTAATCTATGCTATCTCCATTGGTTGCGGTTATATATCCGTCTCGCACCCATGCGGACAATGGCACTCTCAACTCTCTCTCTCGCTCATATATGCGGTTTTTGGGAATATAAAACTTTGGATTTAGATATATATATCCGTTTTTTTCATATACAAAAACGCTAGAGCTAAAATCATCTGTGATAGAGAGATCCTCACCTATGATATTTGTTTCAAACGGTATCATCTCTCCTGCACAATCCATCCATTTATCGTAAGGTAGATATGATTGCGCAGCATTTGTCCAACGATTAAGTCGCTTCACTAAAAAATTATTTAACTTTTCTGGTCGCTCTTTTGCCTCTTTTGCTGCCTGAGCAAACTCATCAGGGCTGATGCTTATACCGTAGTTTGGATTTGCATCTCTCCATGCGTTTTCTTTAAAAGGATCGTCTTTTGTATTTGATTCTGCGATAAAAGCGAAAAAATTATCATCTTCTATCACTCCCTCCAATATCTGTTTAGCATATACATACAGACTGTAAGCCGGTGATTCTATATAAAATCCTGCTGTTGTGATAGATATCATCAGCGGTTGTTTTCTCGCCCCTTGCGAACTCTTGACAACATCCCATAGTCTGTCATCAGGATGTGCGTGATGTTCGTCTGCTACGCCGACAGTTATATTTAAACCGTCTTCACTCTCACTATCTCGCCCCAAAGTGGAAAATGTAGTATCATTTTTGGTAAAAGTAAGCTTAGAGTATGCCTCTTTTACATACTCTTTTAACTCCTTATTGGAAGTCAGCATCTTCTCTGTACCGTCCCATGCAAGTTTGGCTTGTGCTCTTTTTGTAGCAAAATATATAACCTCACCGCCCTGCTCTCCCCGAACGATACTATCTGCGATGCTAAGCCCACTAGCTAAGATCGTCTTTCCATTTTTTCTAGGTAAAAACAAGAACACCGTGTTAAATCTCCTCACCCACTCCCCCTTGGAGTTTAACTTTTCCCACCCAAAAGCTATCATGATGACTTTCTTTTGCCAATCTTCTAGTTTTATATATGTGCCTGCCCACTCACCTTTATAGTGTTTAAGTTGTTCGATGATAGCTATATATGCAAAACCTAGTTTTTTATTAAATCTAAGATTTGATTTTTCACCTCGCTCAACATCAGCTAAATCTCTTTTGTGTCTAGCAAATGTTTTTTCGTAGTATGGTTTAGACATCTATATCCTCAATTTGCTGATTTATATCCGCAACAAAATCAAAGATACTAGGCTCATTTTCTCTCTGTTTACTACCTAGTTTTAGGTTTAGGTTTTTTCTACTTATCATCGACAACCCCAACTGATTTGCATAAGTGAGCAATGTCTTTTGTGTCATCTGCAGTGCGTTAAACTTTGGATTAAGATAAGTCGCCAAAGTTTTAGGAGACCTGGACACAACATTTTCACTGCTTAACTCTTTTTCCAACTCCAAATATCTCTCATACGCTTTAGCATACACAACTATCAAAGGCTCATCAACTTGACTATAATGTTTGCCTAACTCTTTTTTTATTTCCTCTATTTTTCGAAGTGCGGTTTTACCTAGAATTTCCACATGTTCCTTTTTTTCCATACTATTGGTGGAACTTTTAGTAGCAGGCACATATCTCTTAAATTCCCCACTTTTGATTTTTTTGTTGATGGAAGTATGACTCACTCCAAACTCTTTCGCTATGGAACGAATAGAGGCAGAACTTCCCTCTACTCTTACTTTTATGTCGTCCCAACTAATCATTAACCCTACCCCCTCGTGTAGGAGTTTGTAAAAATTTGGGAGTAGTGTCGGTGAATGAAGATGTAGGATGTGAGAATTTTACCGTACCCTCCCTCCCTTGTTTCTGTGTATTGGTTTTTATATTATGACAAGAAGTGCAAAGACTTTGTAAATTATTTAGCGATAGTTTAGCTCCACCATCTCTAATCTCAACTTTGTGATCCACTATGTTTGCTGGGCGACCGCACATCTTGCACAAAGGAAACTTAGAGAGTTGCAATCCTCTTACTCTTCTCCATTCTCGGCTGTGATAAAATTTGTCGCTCTCTTTGTTTCGGTAGCTCTTGTCATACTCTCTGGTTTTTGTCTGTTTGCACTTTGGACAACCTGTTTTTTCATACTTCTCTTTGGTATATAGTCCGTGGATAGGACATATTCTTTTTACAATCATTACGCTACTCTCATCTTTTTAGTTATGGCTATCTCTCCTAGGGCTAGCATCTTGGTGAACCTCTCTTTGTCTATCGTGTATTTGATATTGTCATCGGTGATTACAGTGCCGTTTTCCTGGTCGTAGTATCCTACTATCAGTTTGCCATCTTTTTTTATTTTTATTTGTGGATTTAGATAATTTAAATATGCTTGTTGCTTCATAAAGTTTGTGAGATTGTATGTCTTGCCGTTTGTCTTCGGATCGTTTGCATGTAGCATATAAGCATAAGCCATATCACTATGCGATATATGTTGATGATTTGCCATATACTCTTGATATGCTAACTCTTTATTTCCAGTATATTTAGATGAGTATCTGCATCTAAAGTACATATCTTCAAAATCTTTGTCAAACTGTTGAAATGCTGTATTATTATTTATATTAAATACTTCGTTCGGTTGGTGTTCGGTGCTGTTTATCATTTGCCCTAAACTATGGGCTTGGTGGGTGTTCGTTTTGTTCGGTTGGTGTTCGGTTGGATTTTGCGCGTAGTTGTAGTGTTGTCTATTTTTTATGGTCCAATGCGATAAAAATATATCTATCTCTTTGTTAAATTCATTTATCCAGCTGTGTGCTGTTGAGGAGCTTGTTCCCCAGGAAGTAGCATAAAACCTTATGCTGTTGTGGTCGCCGTGTTCCATATCATCCCAATACTCCATAAAGGTACGAGCTTTTTTTCTACCTCTCACACCTCTTTCTGTTTTTAACTGCTGTATATAGTCTGTTGGATATGTTCTGTAATTCATCCTACTCAAATCACACCTCCAACTTGGACGGTTTCGCCCTCATATTCGTACACTTGTACCGAAACATCTGTGAAGCATGTGTGTGGTCCGTCAAAGAAGCATTTGGCACATCCACTTTTCCCGTCTCTGTTTTTTAAGATTAAGATTTCGGCTGGGTTTATGGGTTGCTCGGCGGTGCTTGGGTCGTTTCTGTTGTAGTAGCTCTCTCTGTGAAGTGCTAGAACTATCTCTGCATCCTCTTCCACTGCTCCGCTCTCTCTGATGTTGCTTAAAAGCGGGCGTTTGTTTTGCTGTCCCTCGTTCGCTCTGTTTAGTTGAGAGAGAAGAAAAACTACTACGCCATACTCTTTTGCTGTTTTTTTGATAAGTTTGGTTATCTCGCTTATCTCTTGTGGGATATTTTTGCCATCTTTTTTAATATATCGTAGATGGTCGATGATCCAATACTTTACATGTGGATTTTTTCTAAAGATTATGCTCGCTTTTGCTACAAGCTGATGTATGCTGATGTAGCTTTGGTCGTGGATGATGATGTTTTTGCTGTATCTTAGTTCATCCAAAGAGCGTTTAAATCTATCTGGATTTCGCATCAAACCTCTTTTGATGTCGCTCAAACTCTCGTCTGCTCTTTGGGCGTGGAGTCGTCTCAATATTTGCGTAGCGCTCATCTCAAGAGAGTCAAAAAGAACTCCATCACCATTTTTGTCTGCATAGTTTGTGATGGTCGTCGCAAAGCTGGTCTTGCCCATACTTGGTCTTGCGGCAACTACTACCAAATCACCAGGGCTAAAAGCACCGATGATGCCGTCGAGAGCTCTTATACCACTTTTATAGCCGATATAGTCCTTATGTTTATAAGCCTCTTGGAACTCTTTTTCAAACTCTTCTACTATCTCTTTTATATCTTTAGACTTTTTGGAGAGGGATTTATCGGCTATCTCGTTTAGGGATTTGCTTATGAAGCCTAATATATCGTACACCGCCTCGGACTCTCCTAGCTTGTTCTTGACTTCGCTCATCATCTCAACAGTTTCTCGCCTCTGGCTTTTGTCTCTTAGCTCTTCTATGTATCCGTCCAGACTTGGGAGTGGATTTGTAGAGGTTATCTCCAGCATCGCCGTTTCATCCCAACGGTTTTGCTTTTGTAGCTCCATAGCGATAAACTCTTCGTCTATCGGTTTTTCTGCTCTCTCTAACTCTATCATCACTTCATACATGTAGCGATGTGCTGGTAGATAAAAGTCCTCTGGAGCGAGTTTTGCCATAGAGAGTATAAATATCTCTGGATTAAACAAAAAACTAGATAGTACCGCTCTCTCTATATTTATGTTGTGCAGGTTATTCATCGCACACTTCTTGAAAAATGTACTCTGTTTTTTTCTAGCTTTTCAGGCGGTATGAGATACTTGCAGTAGCTTTTGCCCTCAACCGGCACGGAGATGACATCGAAACCCTGCTCTATGAGTTCAGGTACTCGACTTCGCAAGTTATTGCTGACAAATCGCTGGCAGGCTTCCGCAGCACTCAAAGGTCCATCGTTCAAAAGGTGTCTTACTATCCTAAAAGATTCACTGTCTCTTTTTATCATCTTACTGCCTCCTTTAGTCGTTTTCTTAGGTACATGATAAGAGTGATCTTATCTCCTGTACTCTTAGCTGAATTTTTTACCGCCTCGATGAGTTGCAAAATCTCTTTAACCGAGGACTTCATCTAGTTTGTCTTCTATGGCTCGAAGTTTTTTTCGCATATCGACTGCTATGTGTTTTATTCTCTTCGCCTCTTTTTCATCTATTACACCGTCTTCTAAATCATAAATTACTTCATCAGCGAGGAGTCCGAGCATACCTTGTACTTCTAAAACACCTATTTGCATAGATTCTTCTACTGGTGTAGCTTCATCTGCTTTTGGAGCTGATTTTATAAAAAAGCCAAATTTGCCCACTATGGCATCGAGGATATTTTTTTGCTCCTCTTTATCCATTTCATTTAACATAATGAGTAATTCATCTAATTTGATAAATTTTGTAGTTTCGTTTGAGGAGAGTCTTTTATAGAGCTGTATGTTTTTGCTTTTCCCACACAGTCCTAAAACTTCCGCCATATAGCTGACACCGTTGATGTCGTTTTTCTTGCCAAATATAGTTATGTTCTCTTTGATGATGTCGTAGAGAAACGGATCCTTATAAATATTGTGCATATCCAACCCTTTGTGATACTTCAAGACAACCTGCAAAAAGGGTTGAAAAATTTGCAGGCTGACTTGAAGTATCAAAAATTTACAAATGTTTCCATTCGCATTTTGGAATTATATATTAATCTATATATATTGTCAATAGTTTTTAATATATAAACTTTATTTTATCTTTAAAATAACTGCCATTTATATTTTGTTTAATAAATATTAAAGTAAAATAAAAAGAAAAGGGGTTGAAAATATGGAGAGTGATATAGAGCGTTCAAGACATGTCATAGAGTACATCGTAAAGCACATACATCTTCAAAGTGCATTTTATATAACAGCGATGATTTCCGTAGCTATCGTCGCACTACAATTTAGATATATCACAAAATGGAATAAAAAACAGTTAACAATCAAAATGCTATATGAGTTAAAGGATAGTCTAAAGATTCATTTTGATTTTTTGCATAAAACCTTTAAATATAGAGATTTGACCGAACCTATAAGCTGTGATACTATACATAATGCAATGGGTGGGTTTTTAGAAGATGAAGCAAAGACAGAGGGAGATTGTAAAGTAAGTGAAGTAGTAAATATCTCAGGTAAAAAATTTGTTTATCACGATGATGGTAAAAATATAAAACTTAAACTGGGTAATTTTTTAAATGATCTTGAAGCTTTTGCAACAGGAGTAAATGATAAAACTTTCGACGAGAAACAATCAAAAAGATTGATGAGAGGCATAATCGTAAGAGCTTATAAGTATTTCAAACCATATATCATACATCTAAGAGATGATCACAAAGAAGTTAGTCAACTTGCTTATAGAGAGTTATTTATATTGGGTGAAAAATGGAGTGAATAGATTATACTTAAGCTTTAATTTAGTTAGATTAGCTTAAAATATGGAAGATGGATACATAAAAAAGGGGTTGAATGATGTACTTATACATAGACAGTAAAAACTTAGACAGGATAGTTGAAGAGTGGCCGTCGTGCTAACCCACTAAACTGTAAAAACCCTCAGGCTGGTTAAAATCGGTCTGAGGGTTTTTGTTTTAAAACTCCAAAAATATAAAAGATATATACAACTATAGAGAAAAAATCATAAAAAGTTTAGAGATATTTGAAGTAGATTAGCTTAAAACTTAAATATAGATTAAAGTAAATGAAAAATAAAGCATTTTTATGGTATTATATTATCCATATGAAAACATGGATATAAGAAAAATAGGAAAGGAAAACTCGAAATGTGTAATAAAATAGAAGCGAAAACAGTAAGAAAAATTAACTATTTTATAAATGGTTTTAAAAATGCTTTCGTTCCTAATTATGATGATTTTTTAGTTGAAGCACCGGGACACTATCTCAAAAGTGTCAGCAAAAAGAGAAAAAAGAAACTAAGTACCTATGAAAAAAACAGAAATAGACAAAAAAGTACAGCAGATAAAAGAATCACAGCCTAAATATAAGCCTAATACTGCGATACAAAACAACTACTATCACTATGAGATAAATATATCACCCAAAGAATTAAGTACGCTCGCACAAAAAGATCCCAAATCTGCCCAAATGTTTTTAGAGTTGCAAAAAAGCCAACTAGAACACGCAAAAGAGGTAGATCGAAGGATACTAACACTAGAAGAAAAAGAGCAGGACATGAGACACAAAGAACTGCCATATGCAAGGAGGCTGTATGCAAGAGGTCAGATTTTTGCTTTTGTAACTATTTTGCTAGGCTTTTTATCTGCAGTTGGATTTGGATACTTAAAAATGGAAAAAGCAGCTATCGTCAGTATCGCCATAGCAGGCGGCACGGTTGTTGCACAGTTTCTAGGGAACAGCAAACCAAAAACAGAAGAAGAGTAGTCTCTTCTGTAAAAAAATCACCCATAATACTTATACTATACTCCTCGATACCTTGCCAAATATCCTAAAAGTGCTTTGGTCATCCAAGGATGTGGTGTAGCTTTCGTAATCTTTGTTTGTGCTTATGATGCGTAAATGTCCATTTTCATTTATCTGTAGGAGTTTTACCATGAGGGTGTTTCTGAAGTTTAGCACATAGAGCCCCTCTCCTATATACTCTTTGATACTGCTGTCAAAAACTACCCAGCTGTCCGGAAAGAGCAGAGGGATCATACTGTAGCCGTCCACCTGCATGGCAAAAAGAGCTGTTGGAGGTGTGGTTTTGAAGACGGCTAAGTCTAAAATCAACTCGCCCACTTTTTCCACACTGTCTATCGACTCTACATTTACACCGCCACCTGCTCCAACTCTTGGAGATAATTTTGTGACTGATATAGTATTTTTACTATTTACAGGTGTATAAATTAAATCTTTTATTTTAAATCTTACCTTATCATTGAAACCATTACTATACCAGTTATTCGCTGTTCCCTCTGAATATTTAAGAATTTTAGCCAGTTCTTTAAGGCTACTAATATTTAGTATTTTTTTAGCATCTTCAAATAACAATTTATCTTCTTTTGTCATTTTTTTCATTTTTCCACCTTAAAACTATTAAAAACTATTGACAATCTATATAAAATACTATATACTTTCATCATATTTGCATTATCATAATACAAATATAATGAAAGTATATTACAAAATGCCTTAAATATGAAAGGAAGATGTCTTGAAATTTAGCCAAAATGTCTCATTTTTGAAAAACATTGAGTTTGGATTGTGGGAAAAGAACAGAGATTTAGAGGATTTATGCAGTAGTTGCGATGCAAAGCTATCCAGCGTAAAGACCAGACTGTATATGATAAACCTATATAGAGAGCTATACACCCCACTAGACAAAAAGCTACACACCTACCTACTAAAAAACTGCAAAGGCTACAAAGAGTGGGCAAAGGAGATAAAGATAGGTGAGTTATCTAGTAAAGTCTAGTAGCCATTGAGTTAAGTTCTACATGTAAAGCTTAACTGAGTGTGAAAACTCAAAGTTTTTTAATTTACCCCTCGCTTTCCACGACCAAAGCGAGGCACTTTTGAAGTGATGTCACGATGAACAGAACCCAAGCTAGGGGATGGAAGCTTGAGGAGCTTTTTATACCTGCTTATAAAGTAGGCAGATATAAGGAGTTGATGATGGATTGGTGGTTAATCATATTTTTAGTGTTTATGACACTATGGCTGTTTGATGAGTAGAGGGAGCGTATGCCCCCCTCTAGCTACTTTTTGGTAGCAGGTTTTGGTTTTGGAACTTGCTCTTTGTCCTTTTGTTTAGATTTGGTATCCTCATAGACATCTCGCGTACTGTGTCCGCCCGTGTTGACGGTATTGATAGGCTTGTCACTCATCTAGCATCACCTCCTTTTTTAGTTAGATAGTATGAAAGCTAGGTATATGACATTTATAATGCTAAATATCGTAGCTATGTTTGTCAAATCACTTCTTCTGTTTTGGTTTTTTGTATTGCTATCTATGGCAGCTCTAGTGGAACTTAAAAAATCAAATAGAGCTTGTGATTTAGTCCATTTATCGTCTTTGTATTTTGACATTGCCCGCAAATCACTTAAGCCACCAAGCTGAATATCTCTAAAAAATGCCATAGCAACCAAGCAGATGACGATAGAGAATACAGCCAAGACAACAAACCCCATAATAGATTGATTCCAAGACGAGTGGTATAGCTGGGCTATTATGCCAAGCATCAAGAAGTTTACCCACAAGATAGTTTTGATAATCGATATTTGATTTGGCATCACCGTTCTTGTAAGGGCATCTAACACTCTGTTTTCAGATGCAAGATGAAGCTTAAGATTGTGTTCGTAGTTTTCTACTTCAGTGTTCATTTTCACTCCTTAAGTTTAGTTTGGAGTTGTTGTTTAGTTTTCGTCAAAACATTATACCACAACTCCACAGTGAACTTTTAAAGAGTTGATAAAAACCAATAAAAGGGGTTGATGGTGAAAAACATAGTCAAGTTCTTGCTACTTCTACTAGGAGCAGTAGCATACAGTAAAAAAGAGTTGCACCAAGCAGGTGTCAAGTTATGAATATAGATAGTTTAGAATTTAAAAGAGGAGGACAAAATGTCTGAAGAAGCAGTAGTTTTACCAAAACGGGTTGAAGCATTTGTAAATGCTTTTCAAGCACTAGGTGGGGGAGACCTATCTATACAAGCAGGAGATAAGCTCTCAAAAGCCATCAAGGCAACTATGATAGAGGGTAAAAAATCAACAGTTACCATCACTCTTGGCATATCGAGAACAAATGATGAGATGATTACGATAGACGGAGCGGTGAAAGCTACACTTCCAACTCCTAAAGTCACAGGTGCTTTCTTTGTGGATTGCCAAAACTACTTACCAAGTAGAAACAGACCTGACCAGCAGGTCTTAGACTTAAAATAGGATATACAATGTTTGAAAAATTGATAAAATTGGTACAGAGACCGTCCGAGCAACTAGATGGTAGAGTTTTAGTACATAAAGATTATGAGGTTAGAACAGATACAAACTACAAGCCGCCTCTGGCTAGAAATGTTATCGCTCAAACCATACTGGATAAGTATGATTTTATAGAGTTTGTAAACGAGTATAAAAACAAACAGACCAAGCTCTTCTACAATGAAGACCAAATCAAAGCGGTGTTTAACTATCCACTTGAAGACAAGGCTGACTATGGTGACTCTTACTGCACTATGGGGCTTAGATATACAGATGTTTTTAGCCGTTTTGTTTCAATGCTGGATAGAAAAATGAGCCAAAAAGAGTTCGTAATGATGTTAAAAACACTAGAGCCTTATATAGTAGGCTTTGACGGTAAAAAAATAGACAATATGAGCATAATAGAGATTGCCGAAAATCTACAAGCTACGAAAAACATAAACAGCATACAGAGAAACACACAACAAAAGTTTACACTTGATGTTGAAATCAGCACCGGGCATAGCGAGATGACAATACCTAGATACATATCGTTTGAGTTCCCTATCTTTAAAAATGATTTGCAACTTAAGACCAGATTTGAAGTTGAATTGTTTTTGAGTGGAAGCGATAGCGGATTTGAAGCGGTACTTGTATGCTACAAGTTGGACCAGCAAAAAGAAGAGGCGTTGAAAGAGCTAACCAACCAGGTACAAAACGGAATAGATGGAGTAGATAGCTTTATGAGCTAAATTAATATACAAAAAGAAACCAAATGAAAGTCAAGAATAAAGACAAGTTAAAAGCGATAGAGATGTTTATTAGTGAGCAGACAGATAAAACAATAAAGAGATTGATAAGTATCCCCGAAGAAATAGATACAGGCGAAGATGAAGTTGAAATAACGAATGTTCTATTATTAGCGATGAACTTACATTATTCGCTTCTAAGAGCTGTAAGTTAGCCCATTCATCAGACCTCTACATGTAGAGGTCGATTGAGTGTATTTATACTCAAAATTTATCGTCTCTCTTTGGAAGACGTACATGCAATAAAAGTCATGCACAACCTCCTTTTTTTAAATTTTTACAACGCAACAATCACAACACAAAATGTTGCATGTGCATCGTCCAAAGAGAGACTAAAAAGGGAGATACTATGGAGTATATAAGCAGAGACGGCAAGAGAAAAGTTACAGTTATAAAGATAGCGGATGGTTATGTTTATTTCAGGTTAAATGGCATAAATCAAGTCGTAAATGAAAAGAGATTTTTAGCAATTTATGAGGAAGTCAAAGATGACTAAAACAGAGTATCTATATGGTAGAAACTTTAGTGCTGATATGCTAAATCAACAGTTAAATATCTGCAACTATAAACTAGAGAGACTAAAGCTACTGTTAGATGAACTTTTGAGTGTCAGCATGTACGCTAGAGACGAAGCGAGGATAAGAAAGGTGCTAAGGGCAAGAGAATGGAACGAAAATTTAAAAACTGAATGTGAGGAGATGTTGAGATGAGAGACCATACAGAGTTGTATGAAGATATAAATAAATACGAACAAGAGTTGTGCGAAAGAGTGGTGGAGATATTGAACATAAAAGAGACATCCTTTTATGATTTACCTGCAAATGTAGGTAGGGCATCTTCGAGAGCTGCCCATCTCATAAAAAGGCTAAATCCAATGGTGAGAGCGATAGCCTCTCTTACTGCCAACGAAGCAAAAGTTCTTGAGTTTCTGCTGGAGGAGTATAAGTCAGTCCAAGGTGATACTCTACCGTAGTATTTCCATACTCATCGGCATATCTTGATACAGCGATAATCTTACCTTGATATTGCTGTATCAAGTCATTTACTAAAGATAGTTTGGTAAATGAGAGGACGAATTTTATATCTTGTAGCTCTTTTAGAGAGAGCAACTCGTTTTGTAGATTTGTCATTGATGAGCCTCCTGCGTTGTTTTTGCAGTGTATTATAGCACAAAGGAGGTTTTTCAATGAACAAAAAGGAGCAAAATAAATGATAAATAAATTAGAATTGATGGATATGGTAGAGGAAGAGCTAAGGCTGGATGCACAAACACTCATATCAAAACTTCCCCTTGTGCCGATAAAGTTTGAAATCATAAATGGCAGAAAAGTGTCCGTATATGAAAAAAATAAGGTGCTAAAAGCTCTAAAAAAAAGAAAATCAAGAGAGGGAAGCACCGCATTGAGAATTAAGATAGAGATGATCAAGGTATTAGGCAATGAGCAAAGATAAGTTGCTCTCTGAGTTAAAAGAGCTCAATAAGAAGTTGGAAAATGCCATATATCTACTCAAAGAGTACCAGGGACAACGGGTAGAAGATATAGAGACAGATAGAGATATAAAAGAGTACAAGATGCTCAAAACCATAGTAAAAACTTTAGAGGAGGTAGCGTGAAAAAAAATCCAAGAAAAGAGGCAGAGTTAAAGAGATTGTATAAAAAGCTCGAAAATCTAAAACAACAAAAAAATAAAGTAATCAACCAAATAGTAGCCTTGGAGCTGGTAAACGAGTATGATATATCAGAAGAGACAAAAAAAATACAAGGAGTATAAGATGGAAGACGGATGGATAAGTAAAAAAAAGTTAGCAAAGTGGCTGGGTGTATCTGGTTCTACCGTACTAAGGATGGAGAAAAGAGGAGTCTTACCAAAAGCTTGGCGACCAACCACAGGGATAACTCTGTTTGACTTCGGGAAATGTAAAGAGTACATAAATAATCACTCCAAGGCAACAGCTTAAAGTGATAAAAAAAGGGGTTGATATGAAAGTTGATTTTATAAAAGAACTATTAAACCAACAAGATAGTTTATCTACGCATAAAACTTTAAATATGATTTTAGAGTTTATAAAAGGATATGGCGATGAAAAAGGATTGCATAAAAATTTACATAAATTTATTCAAACAAAATTAAAGGAAAGTAAATATAAGCAAGATAGTTCAAAAGCATTTAGCTAAAAACTTCGATATTTCACTTCCAGCAATGAGACCAGATTAAGCAATAATCTGATAAAATAATAGAGAAAAGGATGGGATATGAACGATATATCATTATGTGATTTTTACAAAGAATTAGAGAGCCTACTCAAAGAATACGATAAACATATAACCATAGGTGAAGATAAAGCAAAAATAGACTTTGAACACTGGCTATTTGAAGCAAATAATAAATCTGTAAAACAAAAAAAAGCAATAAGAGAGTGGTTCAAAGAAGAACATCTTGACGAAAAAGAAAGAGATATGTTTGCAAATGGCTATAAAAGCATAATGACCGAGTATGTAAAAAATAAATATTGCAATATAGTAAAACTTACATGTAAAGAGTTAGGCATCACTCAAAAAGAGTTAGCTTCTTTGATGGGGGTCAATGATGGAACTCCAGCACAATGGAGCAGTAAGGGAGATATTCCAGATATGGCAAAAAATTTTATGAAAACTTTAATTGATTATAAAAAGACAAAGAATAAACTTGACAGAGTATCAAAAGCACTTTTAACACTTGACGAGATCAAGGTGTCGTAATTTTCACAACCCCCTAAAATGATTATTTATCATATCTAGTTTCACAAAAAACGATAAACAATCATATAATTACTTGACAAACATTATAAATTAGCATATAATTTCATACAAATATGATTATTTATCATATTTGTTCTTTAAAAAAGGATTGTTAAAGTTTAGTTTTTGTGGTACAATCAAACAATGAAAAAAGTTTATACTTAGACTGGTAAATATCTCTATGATATTTCTAAGATAACTTTAGGTGTAGCAGTTATAACACCACTTGTAAAAGGTGGCAGTATGAGTATGGTTTCGCTAGGTATAGCACTTGTTATGTTTATAACAGGTGCATTTCTCATAAAAAAAGGAGAATAAATGGACACTCAAACGCTTATAGGACTTGCTATTTTTACTGTTGCAGTAGTAGCAACGGTTCTTATAATGGGTAAACTAGATAAAGACAAAAAGACACACCACAACCACTAAACCTCAAACAATCCTTTTAAAATTTTAGGAGGATTATATGCAAATCATCACATTTCACGACACACAACTACATCTGCAACCAGATGAGCAACACGAGTTTTTACTTACCAATAAAGAGGTGGCTTTAGGATATGGCACCAATATTCAAAATTTAGCACACACAAAAAATAACAATTCTGACGAACTTATAGAGAACAAACACTGGATACGAAAAACCGTAAAAACAAACGGTGGAAAACAAAAAGTCATACATTGGACAAAAAAAGGCATAGTGAGACTTGGCTTTTTCATAAAATCACAACAGGCAAAAAAGTTTCGTGACTGGGCGGAAGACTACATCATCTATAAAAAAGCGGACATAAGCAACCCACACCAAATAGCAGGCTACAAAGGTATGATAACAAAGCAAAAAAACGAAATCAAAAAACTAAAAGAGTTAAACACCTCATACTACGAGCAGATGAGCGAGGCGAAGATGCAACTGCAAAAGGTAAAAAACTCACTCGGAGTCGATGGAGCTGCATTTAGAAACGAGAGTAGAGACAGAGTGGTTGACCTCTTTTTGCTCTTTTATAAACAGGCAAACGAGTTTGGGGATTTGGCGGAGCAGATGAAAAACAGAGCCAAACGAAGCAGAGAGTTTCTAAACTCCTTAGAAAAGTTCCTAAACATAAACGCAGACAAATACAAAAACAGCCCGGGACCACTAGGGTAAAACTGTGGCGGGACAAAGCGAGTGGAGAAAAGCACTCCACCACTGCATCAGCTCTATTCTCTCCGTGATATGCTCTGCTTTTTTATCAAAAGCACTTTCGCAAATGGGCTTCTAAGCTGATAACAGAGATGAAAAAACAGTACAAAACCCCTCAAATACCACTATCCAACAATCACCAAATAGCAGGTTACAAAGGTATGATAACAAAGCAAAAAAACGAAATCAAAAGACTAAAAGAGTTAAACACCTCATACTACGAGCAGATGAGCGAGGCGAAGATGCAACTGCAAAAGGTAAAAAACTCACTCGGAGTCGATGGAGCTGCATAGAGCTTAAATAAGTACTTTATGTACTACTTTATATGATACAATATGTACTTTTAGGAGGAGTTATGCATTTTGCAAAAACTTTTAACTCGGTAATGAAAAGTCTAAACATAACAAACAAGCAATTATCCGAGATATTAAAAACACAATACAACTATCAAATAAGCAAAGAGAGTATTGGCAAATATAGACAAGGAGCTAGAACTCCAAATCCTACTTTTATAGAATTATCTGCTAAAGTTCTTAATATTTCAACCGATTATCTACTAGGTGTGCAAAATAAAGAATATTTTATTAAAAAAATACCTATTATAGGCACGGCATCTTGTGGCAGAGCTGATAGAAACCATTTTCAAGACACCAGTGCATTCACTCTATATAATGGAGAAAACTATAAACATAATCTATATTGCGTCATCGCAAATGGGGACAGTATGGCACCAGAGATAGAAGACGGTGACGAGGTTATATGCGACCCTACCGCGGAAGTGCAAAACGGAGATATCGTTCACTATAAGCTTTTGGGAGAGAGTGCTATAAAGGTGTATTATAGAGATGAAGATGCCTTTATCGTACAGTTTATACCATACAATCCAAATCAAAACTTCAAAACCAAAACCATAAGACTAGATGAAGAGCTAGCAAATGAGCTGGAGATATCCAAAGTAGTAGCAGTAAATAAACTAAAATTTAACAACAGACTAAGCAGACTAAAGCTGATAGGAAAGGCATAGTATGGATATCTTAAGGATAAAAAGAGTTTTAGGACAACCTGATTTTGGAGGATGCAAGCCTGTATGGATTAGGGCGGATGACGGAGTTGAGTATCTATTAAAATTTCGATACGACGGCAACGAGATGGATATATCAAATTTCAACGAATACTTATCTTATAGAATCACAGATATGCTAAATTACAAGATATCCCCTCAAGGTATCAAGTTTATAACTATACATAGTGATGATATCATCCTTTTTGAAAATGCAAAGGTAGATATAGAGTCTGTTGAATTTGCAAAAAAATCTTTAGGTACAAATCTTGGCATACAGAAGATACCTTTTGCACAAAAAGCAGAGAGCGTAACAAACAGTACCTTTAAGAAGCAGGTGGCAAACATAGACAATTATGTACTGAATTCGGATAGAAATAAAGAGAATCCAAATCTTTTATTTAACAAACAAAACAGTAAATATTATGCCATAGACTACGGATTGGCTTTGTTGTCTCATAGAGTATATGAGAAGATAAAAGATGGTGACGATATCGGGCAGTATGTGATGCAACTACAAAACTGCAATGTCACGGAAGATATGTTTTATGTATTTAAAAATCAAAAAAAAATCCAGATAAAAAGTGAATTTAAAGAAGTTTTAGATAAGATTTTAGCTATAATAGATGAGTGTCCGAGTGAGTGGGAACCAACAAAATATAGAGAACAGATAGCAGAGATAGTTGCATTTAGAATGCTAAACAGAAGATTGTTTGATAAACATAAATGTCCAAGTGAGTTATACTAAAATGAAAAATATAATGAATTATGAAATCATACACTACTACCCTAACAAAACTACACTAGAGTTTATAAACATAGGAGTTATAGGGTACAGTTCTAATTTTTTCTCTTTTAGACTACTCGATGAAGAGATAGAGCATCTTAACTGTTCATTTATAAATATAAAAGCACTGATGGGGACTGTAGAGCTTTTAAAATCAAAACTACAAAACTGTAAAGGCATAAAAGAGCTAGCAAGAAGCGATATGTACTTTGATGATTTTGGATTTAGCAAGACTATGCTAACTAAAGTATATGGGGATTATCAAAAAGAGTTGGACTCTGTATATGGGGATTTTATATCTTATAAGTTTGAAAAACCAAAGATTGTCCACGATAGAAGAGAAGAGATAAAACTTCTCTCAAAAGAGATAATCAAAAAAGAGTTTAAGGGCTCCGTATCTTTTATGGAAAATCCATATTTTGATTTTGTATTGAACATAAAAGATGGAAAAAAAATCAAACAGTATCCGACTATAATAGGAAGTCTATTTAACAGTGCAGATACTTCAAGAGCACTAAGACTACTGATAGAAACAGATATAACAAAAGGTATATACGGATATATAAATCATACCGAAGAGATCATAAGACACTCAAAAGTGGCTAAAAAAACTCTGTCTATCCTAGAAGAAAAGCTAAACTTTAATGCCAAGAACTTCAGTAATGAAAACACTATCATAGACTCCATAGCTACTCTAGCAGCATAATACATACTCTAATATATTTGTTTTTATCTAACTCTAGTTAAAGATATCGTTTATTTTTTTTATTTTTGCTTCAGCTGTGTTTTTTATATTTTCCAACTGTTTTGCGAAGTTTATTATCTCTTTTTTACCATCTAACCTAAATGAACCATCCTCTACTGCCAAATTGTCAGAAGTGCCGTGAATAGTAACAGATATAGAGCTTCCTTTTTTGGACGAACTAAACTCTACACCAAGACCTCTTGTGGTAATCGGTATGGTTTTTTTAAAATCCATCTTGGCACTTTTTGCCTTGTCTGCCCAAATAGATGTTTTACGAAGTTTAGCTATCAATCTTGCTAGTTCCTCTTGAGAAATAGCATCAGAATACCTTTGTATAAAAAGCATATTATTGTTTAAGGTAAGGGAATATTTTTTATCATCACAATAGTTCATCTTAAATATTCTACCAATACCATCTTTTTGCTTTAGCATATTTGTACATGTTGCAAACATACCTGAACACATAATTATAAGAAACACGAAAGCTTTCATAAATATCCTTTTTAAAATTATAGCGTACTTAAAATTTAGCATACTTAAACAACCTCTACATGTAAAGCAAAAATAAAGATATTTTAGATTATAGTACAATATGTACCTTTTTTAAGCTTATTTTAAAAGTACACATTGTACTATTTCATCATAGCTTATAAAACATAAGCCATAAAAAGTTTTTTAATTTACCCCTCGCTTTCCACGACCAAAGCGAGGCACTTTTGAAGTGATGTCACGATGAACAGAATCCAAGCTCAGATTGTATAGCGTCTTATAGTAAAGGATGGAATGATGCTCTAACTAAAAGAGAGGATGTTACAAATAGGGCAACATCTATGAGTAAACAACTGCAAAATTTAAAAGATACAATTGAAACGGGTAAATTTCAAATCAAAAAAGGCGACAAAATAGCTCAAATAACACTATTAGAACACAAATCATATCTATTTGGTATAGACACCAAAGAAGAACCTAAAGGTGGATTTGGGAATACAGGGATATAAAACAGCGAGATGCAGACAAATACAAAAACAACCTAGGACACTAGGGAAAAACTGTGGCGGGACAAAGCGAGTGGAGAAAAGCACTCCACCACTGCATCAGCTCTATTCTCTCCGTGATATGCTCTGCTTTGTTATATACTCCAGCCGTTCCGCCCTCTACATGTGCGAGTTGTCTCTCTATGGCATCTGATATGATACCGTGGATATAGATATTTTCGTGAAGGATAGTGGAAGCGGTATGTCTAAAGCCGTGGGCAGTCTGTTTGCCCTTATATCCAAGTCGTTCTAAAGCTCTGTTCATCGTGGCATCACTCATTATCTTACCCCGGGGTGTTTTAAAGACATACTCTTCGGTATGATTTATCTCTTTTGCTTTTTTCAATATCTCTATGACCTCTTTTGAGAGAGGCACTAGGTGCGCTCGTCTGGTTTTCATCTTTTCAAGCTCAATTGTTATCATCTTTTTTTTGAAGTCTATCTCATCCCAGCGTAAAAATCTAACATTGTATGGGCGTAAAAATGTGTGAGCGCTAAAAAGCAAAGCTAACTTGACTATCGGCGTGATGTCAGAGCGAACTATATCACACAATAAACGCTTTAATTTTTGAGGACTTGTAGTGTGTGCAAAGTTTTTAGAAGCCACTTGGGGGATGATAGCGAGTCTGTCAACATCATTTGGAACATTGTGTTCTACATATCCAAGAGCTAGAGAGTACCGCCAAATCCTTTTGCAGAGATTGTGTGCAAGTTTTACAGTATGGTTTACGCCTCGACTGTTTATATCCATCAAAAAATTAGCTATATCAAATCGGTCTATATCTCGTATATCCCTCTCTCCAAAATATCGCAAGATATCTCTATCTATCACACCACAATTTCGCTTATAAGTGCTAGGAGCCAAATCACTTTTCATAAATGTCTTAAAACCGGGTACTATATCTTTTATCTTTTTTATGTTATCATCTCGTTTTAGTTTGGGATCTACTCCCTCGAAGAGTTGTTTTTGCAAATCAAACCGCTTTTCTCTGGCTTTAGCGAGAGACAAGATAGGATATTTACCTAAAGTAATCTTTTGGTATTTTTTTGTCATAGGTGATTTGTATCTAAACTCAAACACCTTAGAGCCTGATTTTTTAACAGTGAGTTGAAGCCCACCACCATCATAGATACAAAACTCTTTATCTTTTGGCTTCAAACTCTTAATCTGCATGTTACTTATACCCTTAACAATTCTAGACATATCCAACCCTTTTTCCGTTACTAAATGCGTTATTAAAATAGTGAACACTCTTGCGAGTGTCTGAAAAGGTATGATAGCATAAAATCCCATAAAATCGAAGAAAGAAGCGTTTTTTAAAAGGTTTAGACAAGCATAGAAAAGGCTAAATGGTGTCCCGGACGGGATTTGATTTATCTTTAATATGCCTATTTCTTGGGATTTTAAAATTGTTTTTTTCTTAAATGCGTTACTAAATGTGTTATTGTATTTTTATTTTTTAATTAGGGGGTGCTCATAAGTTCACTGTTGTCCTCGCAACGACTAGGCACCTCTCGGCACAACCGACTGTCTTTTAGCTCTCTCACCGACTCTTGCCAATCTCCCTTTTTTATTGCTCGTATCATCTTTTTGAACTTCAAAAAACTAGGTTTCCCCAATTGAAATATTATATCTATCAGTGATGTCTTTTTGTTTTCATCAAACAGATCAAAGTGATCAAATATCTCTCTAAGTTCACTCTCGCACCTTTTTATATCGTTTTTTAGTATGTATATAGCCTCATCAGTGCTTATACCGTTGTCCTCGATGTTTCGTCCAACTCCGATTGTAAGCTTGCCAGCTGGGCAAAGATAAGGTTTTAGTTTTATCCCCTCGTGTTTTATGATGTATTCTTCAGTGATCATTTTTAGCCTTTTTATTTACTTCGGCATTTATACCTGTAAACTTTTGTAATAGCACTTGTGCAAATCTACTCTCTATAATTCCTAAAATTGCATAACTAGATACACCTATGAAGCCAATTATACCATCTCTACCGTTTAAATCAGCTGGTATGAAACTTCCTAATGCATTAGCTGTAAATCCACCCAAGAAGGCATTTATAGCCATAGCACTATTGCTCCACACCACATCATTATTCATTTTCTTTTGCTTTGAATAATCGTACATATATGCTACTACTCCTCCAAAACTTCCTAAGATAATATCTTTTGCTGTATCTAAAAACTGTAGCATAAAATGTACATAATTACTATTTGGTATCATCTCTTCTCCTACCATACATTATTGAACTTGAACTTAGTAGAAGATTTAAAAATATCATCATAAATCCGATACCATACACTACTAACCTAAACCATTTATATCTTGTCATCATCTCTTTTTCACTGACACCTTGCACAACCACTATTTGTTGAGGCTTCACTACACTAGATTTAGATAAGCCTCCAAAACCTATATCCTCATCAGGTAGCACTCGCCACTCTAAATACTCTTTATCGTGTTTAAATAACCAACTATACCCCATCCAAGTTGAGTCAGTACCACTACTCATAATTGTTACTAATTTATGACACCACTCTTGACTGTTTTTACATATTTTCTTTTTAGTCCAATATCTGTCTTTACCATAAGAGTATTTAGGGTTACTATCAAATACATATTTTTTATCTTGTAGATTAAATGCCCACACACTACCACTATTACTAACTTTCATGTGCCCTGCACAAGTATGCAAAGCCTTATGTATTTCTTTTTCAGACTTTATACTATGCCTAGTGTAGAGTCCATCTTTATCCATTAATAGCAAATCATTTACACACATCTTTATCTGTGATAGATTGTATTTAGCTTGTGTTCTAGCACTGTTTTCTAAGCTAATTCTCCAAGCTGTATCAATTGTTAGTGTAGAAATAATTGTTAGTAATATAAACAATACAGATTTAGTAGAGTATTTATGTTTCATTGTTACTCTTCCCAACTAACTTTATTTTAGCCCCATTTCTAGCACAAGACTTTTTAAATATCTTTAATATTGCCTCTGCTTCTTCTGAAATGTTTCCTAAATCTATCTCTAAT
>Ga0256842_1000460_pt1 | contig 35973 bp, 28 predicted proteins | sample 4559240metaG_FD_185973 | JGI IMG/M metagenome (GOLD analysis project Ga0256842, IMG submission 185973) | Hydrothermal vent microbial communities from Guaymas Basin, Mexico - 4559-240 | ecosystem: Environmental > Aquatic > Marine > Hydrothermal vents | place: Mexico: Guaymas Basin | collected...
TATTAGTTTACCCTTTAATAAGATAAACTCCACTTGATATATCACTAATATCTAGTTTTAATTGCGAAGAGTTAATACGTTTAGAAATAACTTCTTTACCTTGGATATCAAAAAAGGATCAACATATATTTAGGAGAATCAATAATGAGTCCAGTCTAAAAAGGGTCTTTGTCGCCAAACTCGTCGTTGTCAAGAATTTTCCAATCCTCATTAACAACGAATTAACTGCGGTTGCAAAATTCTCTCCGCCTCGATTTTGATGAAAATCTACCTTTTTAGAGTGAACTCAATAATTTTAAAAAAAACTTTCTGCCATCTGCAATAGCCATTGCTGGAGTGGGTTTTAAGGGTTCTACTTCTTTTTGTGCTGATAAATATTTCATTAGGCATGCTTCCTGGTAATAATAAGCTCAGTTATGATTTTAACAATGCTTCTCGATACATTCTAACAAACCTAAATCCTACTTCAGAATATGAAAAGTGATCTTCCACATATTGAATCATAGCTTCTTTATCGTATGTAGTTTCCTCTGTCATCATTGCCTTCATTGCTTCTGCTAGAGCCTTTATATCATTAGAAGGAATTAATTTACCAAAATCAACAGGTAATACTTCCGGAATTCCTCCTACTGAAGTAGCGATAACAGGAATGCCACAGGCAAGATTCTCGGGAATAACAATTGAGAATGTTTCGTAAAAACTAAAAATTATTGAACAATGACAAGTATTCATCATACTTATTAGTTTATCACCTTCGAGAACACCGGTAAAACTAACAACATCATCAAGCCCAAGTTCTTTTGAATATCTTACTGTATCTTCCCAGTCTTGTCCATCTCCTATCATCACTAATTCAAAATCAAGATTCTTGTCTTTTAGTATTTTAACAGCATCTAATATTCCTCGCATATTTTTTGATTGTTCCTCAAAACATGAAATATGCGAAAACCGAAACTTCTCACTTTTTAGATTATTATCAGGTTTAAAAGAATATACATCGACAACATTAGGAATAATTTGCCAGTTTCTATGATTGATATTAGCAGCTATCATTGCTTGTTTCAACACATTAGAGACTGTAGAAATACCACTGGAATAACGAACAATTTTTTCTGTTAACTTCTTACGAAACAAACCATTATATCCATCATGATGTTGCATATATCTCGACCAATGTTCTGTAATGACGTATGGTACTTTATATCTTATTTTAAAAAACAAAGCAATAATTCCGGCTCTTGTAAGAACATGTACGTGAGTTATATCCGGAATGAAATCGGTAGATTGAAGAATTTTCCATGCAGCAAGATGCGCTGCAATATACCTCCATCCATTAATAATAGTATTTAAAGGTGACAAAAACGATTTAGCCTTTCGTGTATAAATTATTATTTCGCTAAGATTTTTAATTGTCTTTGTTTGTACTTCGTAAACATCATTAAGTTTTGGAACAGTGACCACCGATATGACATTTACATGGGCATATTTAGATACTGCTTCAGCATGTCTTTGTACAAAAAGCCCAAGCATAGAGTCAAATCTATTAGGATACCATTTTGCAAGGAATAATATTTTAAGTGCCTTTTCTTCCATAATTCGCACAAAGATAATGTTTCACCCACATTATTCACTTAAAAATATAAAAATATCAATAAAAACCACCTATTAACAGTTGTCATTTACTAAACAAACTGCATCACAAAAAAAACATAATTATCAACTATTCAACAAATTCAATCTGACTTAGTGAAGTTTAAATTATCTAATATCAAAAACAAACTACAGCCAACAGTAATTTAACATTTAAAAAACACATAATAACAAAGCTCCAAATCAAATTTAAATTTCAACTTATTATTTTTCTTATTTTTGCCCGCTAAATATAAGCATAAGATAGTAAAATGAATTTCACTTAATTGAAGTTTTCAAATAGAACAATAATTTATATACAATGTCAAAGCAATATCGTACATATTCAAATCTTGACCTAGCAAAAATTGGTAAAGAAGTAAAACAAGAATGGGAAGCAAATCACATTTTTGATAAATCGATAGAAAATAGAGCTGGCGAATCTACTTTTGTATTTTACGAAGGTCCTCCTTCTGCTAATGGAGTACCTGGTATTCATCATGTTATGGCACGAACCATAAAAGATTTGTTCTGTCGTTTCAAGACTATGCAAGGATATCGTGTAGAACGTAAAGCAGGTTGGGACACTCATGGTCTGCCTGTGGAGATTGGCGTAGAAAAAAATCTTGGCATCACAAAAGAAGATATTGGAAAGAAAATAAGCATTGAAGAATACAATAAAGCTTGTCGTACAGAGGTAATGAAATACAAAGACCTCTGGGATAATCTCACCCAGAAAATGGGATATTGGGTTGATCTGGACGAGCCATATATTACCTTTGACAATAAATATATTGAGTCCGTATGGTGGCTTCTTAAACAATTATACAACAAAAATTTACTTTACAAAGGCTATACTATTCAACCATATTCTCCTGCTGCAGGAACAGGATTAAGTACACATGAACTAAATCAGCCCGGTTGTTACCAAGATGTAAAAGACACCACTGCCATTGCTCAATTTAGTGTTATCACTAACGATAAATCAAAATTCCTTTTTGATAATGTTGATACTGACCTTTACTTTATTGCTTGGACAACAACACCTTGGACTTTACCTTCTAATACAGCATTAGCTGTAGGACCAAAAATTAAATATTTGAAAGTCAGAACTTTCAACCCATATACTTCTGCACCTATAACTGTGGTTATAGCCAAAGAACGATTAGAAACATATTTTCCAGCAAAAAATGCCGAATTATCAATAGAAGATTTTAAAACCGGTGACAAAAACATTCCATTTAAAATACTTGGTGAATATAGCGGAGAAGAGCTAGTAGGTATTGATTACGAACAGCTTATACCATTTGTGAAACCTATGGGGAAAGCATTTGAAGTAATTGCCGGTGACTTTGTTACTACCGATGATGGTACAGGTATTGTTCACATTGCTCCTACTTTCGGTGCTGATGATGATAAAGTGGCAAAAATAGCAGGCATATCTCCTTTGGTAGTGATTGACAAAGAAGGAACTCGCCGACCAATGGTTGATTTGCAAGGACGTTTTTATCGTATTGATGATCTTGATGCTGCCTTTGTTAAAGAATATGTAAATACCGATCTATATTTAGAATATGCCGGTAGATATGTGAAAAATTCTTATGATAGTTCTCTTACCGATAAAGATGCAACCTTAGATATTGATTTATCGGTAATGTTAAAAATGCAGAACAAAGCATTTAAAATAGAGAAACACACTCATAATTACCCTCACTGTTGGAGAACAGATAAGCCTATTTTATACTATCCTTTAGATTCATGGTTTGTAAAAACTACTGATTATAAAGAACGTATGATTGAGCTTAATAAAACCATTAATTGGAAACCAAAATCGACAGGAGAAGGTCGATTTGGCAACTGGCTTGAAAATCTATTAGACTGGAACTTAAGTCGTTCTAGATTTTGGGGTATACCATTACCTATTTGGGTTAGTGAAGATAGAAACGAACAAATATGTATTGGTTCTGCCGAAGAACTAAAAGCAGAAATAGAAAAATCTGTTCAAGCAGGGCTAATGGATGATAATCCACTTGCTAATTTTGTCCCCGGTGATATGTCAAAAGAAAATTACGAAACTTTTGATTTCCATAAACCATATGCTGATAAAATAATATTGGTTTCACAAAATGGAAAACCCATGTATCGTGAACCAGATTTAATTGATGTATGGTTTGATTCCGGCTCAATGCCTTACGCCCAATTTCACTACCCATTTGAAAATAAAGAAAGCTTTGAAGAAAAATACCCTGCTGATTTTATTGCCGAAGGTGTTGACCAAACAAGAGGTTGGTTCTTTACATTACATGCAATAGCAACAATGGTATTCGATTCTGTAGCTTATAAAAATGTAATCTCAAACGGACTAGTACTAGACAAAAAAGGTAATAAGATGTCTAAACGTCTTGGGAATGCAGTTGATCCATTTACTACAATCGACAAATATGGCCCTGATGCTACTCGCTGGTATATGATTACTAATGCTCAACCATGGGACAACCTTAAGTTTGACACTGCAGGAATTACAGAAGTCCAACGCAAATTCTTTGGTACACTTTATAATACGTACTCATTTTTTGCACTTTATGCCAATATTGATGGATTTACTTATGCCGAGAAAGACATTGAATACAATAAAAGACCTGAGATAGACAGATGGATCTTATCAGAACTTAATACTCTTATTGCAGAAGTTGAAAACTCTTACAACTCTTATGAGCCAACACGTGCCGGTAGAGCTATTCAATATTTTGTTGATGCTCATTTAAGTAATTGGTATGTTCGACTTTCACGTCGTAGATTCTGGAAAGGAGATTATTCTGATGATAAAATATCAGCATATCAAACACTATATCGCTGCTTAATTAGTCTAGCAAAATTAAGTGCTCCAATTGCGCCATTCTTTATGGACAGATTGTTTCAAGACTTAAACAATATCAGTAGAAAAAGTAATGCCGAATCAATTCATCTAAGCGACTGGCCTAAGTCAAATTCTTCTGAGATTGATAAAGAATTAGAAGAGAGAATGCAGTTGGCTCAAAACTATTCATCAATGGTTTTAAGTCTTCGTAAACTTACAAAAAACAGAGTTCGTCAGCCACTACAAAAGATTATGATTCCAGTTAGCAGTGAACATTTAAAGACTCAAATTGAGAGAGTTAAAGATTTAATTCTTTCGGAAGTAAATGTAAAAGAACTGCAATTTATCGCTGAAGATTCTGAAATACTAGTAAAGAAAATAAAACCCAATTTTAAAACTTTAGGACCTAAGTTTGGGAAGATGATGAAGCAAATTGCAGCTGCAATTAATGCTTTTGACGCTGATAGCATCAAAAGATTGGAGCAAGAGGGAGTTTATAGTCTAAATATCGATGACAAGGAAATTGAAATTACGATTGATGATGTTGAAATATTAACTCAAGATATTCCAGGATGGGCAGTTAGTACCGTTGGCAATCTGACAGTAGCTTTAGATATTACAGTTACTAACGAATTGTATAAAGAAGGACTTGCAAGAGAATTCATTAATAGAATCCAAAACATTAGAAAGGACAAAGAATTTGACGTTACTGATAAAATAAATATTGATATTTTAAAAGACGACAAAATTTTTGATGTAATTAATGAATATTTTGACTATATTTGTTCAGAAACATTAACCCAAAACTTAAACTGGGTAGAATCAGATAATAGTTTATTAGAAAACTTAGAATTGACTAAAGATTTATTCATTAGAATTAATGTCACAAAATAGCACTAGCATATTAATATTTAAATATATAAGCCATGAACGAAGAGACTAAAGCAACACGTTATAATGATGAGGAGTTAGAAGAATTTAAACAAATAATATTGCAAAAATTAGAAGAAGCAAAGAATGACTTAAAACTTTTAACAGAAGCATATACAAACTCAAATGAGCATGGAACAAATGATACATCTCCAAGTTTTAAGGTGCTTGAAGAGGGATATATGGTGCGTTCTAAAGAAGAAAATGCGCAAATGGCAGCACGTCAACAAAAGTTTATTAAAAATTTGGAGAATGCACTTATTCGTATTCAAAACAAAACTTATGGTATTTGCCGCGAAACCGGTGTATTAATTCCTAAAGAGCGTTTACGTTCAGTGCCTCATGCTACTTTAAGCGTTGAAGCTAAGCTTGCTCAAAACAAGAAGCACTAATTCTTAAAACCTTTTTTCACTTTGAAAAAACCTTTTTTAATAGTTTTACTGATACTATTTATTGATCAGTTTATAAAAATATGGGTAAAAACTCATATGTCTATAGGTGATTCTATTCCCGTTATAGATAACTTTTTTTATATTCATTTTGTGGAAAATGAAGGAATGGCTTTCGGGTGGAAGCTATTTGGGGGAGGTAACTTTGGCAAGGTATTCTTAACCCTATTTCGCATAATAGCTGTTAGTGGCATCGGTTACTATTTGTATCTTATTGTAAAACAAAAAAAACACCCTTTATTTATCTTTAGTATTTCACTTGTTCTTGCAGGCGCAATAGGTAACATTATCGATAGCTTATTTTATGGCTTAATATTTAGTAATAGCGATTTCTATCATATTGCATCATTATTCCCTGAGAATGGTGGGTATGCGGGCTTTCTTCATGGTAAAGTTGTAGATATGTTTTATTTCCCTATTTATGAAGGAAATTATCCTAAATGGTTTCCTGTAATTGGTGGCGAGTATTTTCAGTTCTTTCAGCCGGTTTTCAATCTCGCCGATGCATCTATCTCTATTGGTGTAGGCATATTAATATTCATGCAAAAGAGATTCTTCAAAAGTGTAGATACTGAAAACTATTCAGAAGAGGACTCTGAACTAATTTCTTAATTTCATGGCTTTTATTACTGGAGCAAACGGCTTACTAGGTTCTCATTTAGCACTCGTATTATTGCAGAATGGAGAATCAGTTACTGCACTAAAACGCAAATCCAGCGAATTGAGTTTTATGCAAAAAACTTTTAAAGCCTATTCTTCTAATTATCAGGAACTATTTAATAAAATTACCTGGATAGACGGAGATATTCTGGACTTTCTTCATTTAGATGATATTATTTCCGAACATAAGGAAGTATATCATACTGCTGCAATGGTAAGCTTTAATCCAAAAGATCACCAAAAAATGTTGCAAGTAAACGTAGAAGGAACTAGTCAAGTAGTAAACTCCTGCTTAAGACACAAAACAAAACTAGTTTACTGTAGCTCTATTGCAGCTTTAGGAAGAGGACAAGGAACAATATCTACAACAGAAAATGATTTGCGCGACTCAACCTTCAAAAGTTCAGTATATTCAAAAAGCAAATTCGAAGCTGAACAAGAAGTTTGGAGAGGAATTGCAGAAGGTTTAAATGCTACAATAGTAAATCCTTCGGTAATATTAGGCCCCGGTGATTGGTCAAAATCTAGTTCTCAATTATTCAAAACTGTTGCCAATGGTCTGAAGTTTTACACCAATGGCACTAATGGTTATGTTGATGCTAGAGATGTTGCAAATATTATGTTTAAACTAATGAAATCTGATATTACAGCTGAACGTTTTGTTGTATCTTCTGAAAATATTAGTTATAAAACCTTATTCACTTATATCGCTAAATCTCTAAATGTAAAACCCCCATATCTATTGGCAAATAAATTTCTTTCTGAATTAAGTTGGAGGCTATTAAAAATAACTTCTTTATTGACTAATAAAACCCCATTAATAACAAAAGAAACCGCTCAAAGTGCTAATAGCCATTATAGATATTCATCAGAGAAGGTAATAAAAGCATTAGATTATAATTTTATTCCAATAAAAGATAGCATCGAAACTATTGGCAAAATCTATCTAAAACAATAATCCCCCACCAGACATGATATACAAAGCAATTTGTTTTATTGTAATATATAGAACAATTATATCTATAAAATCAATTGTATCTAAGCATAGCAAAAGAAACAAACCAAATGAAATAATAATTTCCCAATATTGTACGAAAATAAATTTTAAATTTGCTAATTATGATATCTAATTTATAACCTTATGGAGCAAATTCATATTACCAAGAAATCAGGAGAACTAGTTCCTTTTGAAAAAGAGAAACTTAGGAAATCTCTGGTTAAATCCGGCGCAGATAATGACACCGCTGAAAAAGTTATTAATGAGCTATTATTATATGTCAAAAATGGCATGTCCACACATAAGGTTTATAAAAAAGCATATTCCATATTAAGTAGAATTTCACATCGTACGGCAGGCAGGTATCGTCTAAAGAGTGCAATAATGGAATTGGGCCCAACAGGTTTTCCTTTTGAGAAATTTGTAGGAGCACTTATTGAAAATCAAGGATTTAATGCCAATACCGGAATTATAGTACAAGGTAAATGCGTAACTCATGAAGTAGATGTCGTTGCTGAAAATAAAGATAAGATTATAGTGGTAGAATGTAAATTTCATCGTGAGGGGAATAGAAAAAGTGACGTTAAAGTTCCCCTATATATTAGGTCAAGATTTAATGATATTTACGAACAATGGATTAAAGAAGATAAGATTAAAGACAGAGAATTTGAAGGCTGGGTTGTTACTAATACAAGATTTACAGGAGATGCAGAGAAATTTGGAAAATGTAGCGGACTTAATCTTATTGCATGGGACTATCCAAACGACAACAGTCTGAAAAATATGATTGACAGATCTGGCTTACACCCCTTAACAAGTTTAAAAAGTCTTACAAAAAAAGATAAGGAAGCTATATTAGAACAAGGAATAGTGCTATGCAAAGAACTTAGCGAAGAAATATTACTTAAGAGTAATATTGATACTAAAAAATTCAAAAAAATACTTTTAGAGGCACATAACCTAACATCATTTTAACGATATATTAATGGAAGTAAAACCAAAAAAACATTTAGGACAACATTTCCTTAAAGATAAGAATATAGCAAAAAAAATAGCTGAAACACTACAGCTTAATACTCCAACAATACTGGAAATTGGTCCAGGGATGGGAGTATTAACTACTTTTCTTAAAAACAACACCTCGGAACTCTATGTTGCTGAAGTAGATCCTGAATCAATTGAATATCTTGTTGAAAATAAAATTATAGACGATCATCATATTGTAGGAGATTTTTTGAAACTAAACATAGAGAATTATTTTGATACAGAAGTGTCCATTATTGGAAATTTCCCTTATAATATTTCTAGTCAGATAGTTTTTAAGACTATAGAGAATAAAGAAAAAATCCCAGAATTTGCCGGGATGTTTCAAAAAGAAGTTGCAGAAAGAATATGTGCTTCTCCTGGCAACAAACAGTATGGAATTATTAGCGTTTTAGCACAGGCATATTACAAAACTGAATATTTATTTACTGTTGATGAACACGTATTTAATCCTCCGCCAAAAGTAAAATCAGGAGTTATAAGACTGACAAGAAAAGAGAATTTAAATTTGGGATGCGACGAAAACCTCTTTAAGAATGTGGTTAAAACAAGTTTCAATACACGTCGTAAAATGCTAAGGGTAAGTCTTAAAAGAATTATTGGCAGTAATGATATTCTCAAAGATGAGTTTTTCGAAAAACGCCCCGAACAGTTGAAGGTAGAAGAATTTGTATGGATTACCAATAAATTAGCAAATGAAATTTAAAGCTTAATTAAATAGTATTAAGTCAATATCAAAAACCAAGCAGGAGTTCTTAGGAATATCACCAACAGAACGCGAACCATATCCCATTGAAGAAGGTATAATAAGCTTTATACGCCCTCCCTCTCCAATTAAAGGAAGACCAAGCTGCCAACCAAAAATTGTTTGGCCTAAATTTAGTTTAATAGTATCGGCATTATCAAAACCGGTACCATCTAATAAATATCCTTTATAGTTGACAGTAACATCAGAATAGGCATTAGGATGAGTTGTTCCTCCGTCTTTATCGATAACATAAAACAGTCCAGAAGTTGAATATTCCACTGCGGGAAGATTATGATCTGAAATATATTTTTCAATAGCTATTCTATCTTTATCAGCTTGACTCTTTTGGCAAGACCAAGTACTTATACCGATGATAAGTAATACCACAATAAAAACAGAATTTCGTAACTTATACATATTTAGTTGTTTTACATTTCCAACAAAGGTAACAAAAAATTAAGATAACAAAAAAAAACCGTCAAGAGAAATCATGACGGTTTCTAAAAAATAAAAAAAATCTAATTCATATACCCTTTAGCCTTAGCCTCTTTGATACAAGCAGAAATGCCGTTTTTATCAATTTTACGGATTCCAGCGGCAGATACTTTTAAAGTGATATATTTATCCTCTTCAGGGATATAAAATTTCTTAGTCTGTAGGTTAGGGTAAAAACGTCTTTTAGTACGGGCTTTTGAGTGAGCCACATTATTACCTGATATTACTTTCTTTCCTGTTATTTCGCAAATCTTAGACATCTCTATAATCTTTAAATATTTATTCCAAAAACGGAGTGCAAAATAAATCAAAATATTTTGATTAAACAAGATAAATAATTATTTTTATTATACCTCCACCTTATATTGTATTTATCTATATATCTGTATTTTACATCTATGAATAAATATACTTTCCCTGATAGCACAAAAATAACATATAAGTTTTCAACTAAATAATGAACTATATATATTAAAAATTGTGGTATTATTTAAACAATGTATTAATATTAAAGCAAAGCCTTTCTAATGCTATTCAAGGCAGTTTGTACCGACCAATTGATATTTCTTTGGCGTTGATTTCCAAACTGATATTTTTTTGCACTAACACCATTCTCATCAGCAACAGCAATCCAAATTGTACCCACAGGCTTATCAACAGTACCACCGGTAGGTCCAGCAATACCGGTTGTAGCAACGGCAATATCGGTATTCATAATCTTTCTCACTCCTGTTGCCATGGCACAAGCCACTTCATAGCTCACAGCTCCTTTTTCTTCAATAATATTAGAGTCTATTCCCAAAATATTACTTTTTATTTCATTAGCATAAGCCACTACACTACCTTTAAAATAGGAGGAGCTACCAGCAATAGAAGTAAGTTTTTCTGCTATCATACCACCGGTACAACTTTCAGCTGTTGATATTGTTTTACCTGCATCTTTCAGCATATTACCAACAGTTTTCTCTAAGAGGTCATCATCATAACCATATATAAGACTTGGAATAATTTTCTGCAAATCATCAATATGCTTCTGCAACTGACTATCAGCTTGCGATTGATATTCAGATTTAACAGTAATTCTCAAGCGTACTCGCCCGGGCGAAGGCAAATAAGCCAGAGAAGTATTATCAGGTAAAGCATTCTCCCAATCAGCAATCTTATCGGCAAGAAAAGACTCTCCCATGCCACTGGTAAGAACAGTTCTTTGAGCCGAAGGTTTTACTTTGCATAAATTTGAAAAATAAGGTATTACCCACTCTGTCATAATACTTTTCATTTCAAAAGGAACACCAGGCATAAAAACAAAATGAGTTCCTTGTTTTTCAAAATGCATACCAGGCGCTGTTCCCTGCGAATTCTTAACAATTTCGCAATTATCCGGCAACATCGCTTGCTTTTTATTAGATTCTGTAAGCTCACGTCCTCTTTTCGCGAAAAAATCTTTCACATAATCTAATACTTCTTGGTTTAAAACCAACTTACTACCAAAGAAATCACATATCGTATCTTTTGTAAGATCGTCTTTTGTAGGCCCTAATCCTCCGGTAACCAATACTAATTTTGCTGTAGCCATACTATCATGTAAGGCATCTGTAATTGCCTGCCATGTATCTGAAATTGCTATAATTCTGTTAACACTGAGTGCCTTTTTATTCAATGCCTCAGCCATCCAACTAGCATTAGTATTTAATACTTGGCCAATAAGTAGCTCATCACCAATACTAATAATATCTATACCCTTTTTATCGCTTTTCTCCATTACTAATAAAAATTAAAAACCAACAATAATATCATCCAATTTACGTGGAATTATTGACATTACAGGAATTTTTGATTCTCTGATAAATGAAGTTGCCGATGAACCTACAAATAGCTGAGTAAAATCATCTTCTTGCTGTGTCATAATTATTGCTAAATCAATTTCTTGATGCTCCTTTATATACTTATTAAGTATTCTTCTTAAATTAGAATCACCATCATTTGGGTGAATAATCTCTCCTTTAACTTTCACTCCCTGTTTACTAATAAAAGATACCACTTGCTTCATTTGGGAATTTATCTGTCTAATAACAAAATCTTTATCTCCCCATATCGCAGACACAACCTGTATATCTGCATTAAAGAGCTTAGCAAACTGTATTGCCCAACTAACTTTTTGACGAGTCTCCTTTGTAAGGTCCAGTGGTAACAAGATATTTTTAAAACCTAATCTCAAATCTTTGCCTCCAATTGTTACCACAGGAATTTTAGAAGTCCTTAGTATTTTTGATGTGATTGAACCTATACCAGGTTGTTCTTCACCTCCAACAATTAAAGACCCTTTTCCCATAACAATTATAGAGGCTTTAATCTCATCTGCAAAACGAACTATTTCACCATGGACACTAGTAGAATATTTGAGGAAATTTTCTACTTTGATATTATTATGTTTTTCAGATATTTCCTTAGCTTGTTCCTCTAATTTATCTTGCACTAAGCTATGAAACGATTCTTGCTGCTGACGATTTAAGAGTTTACCTAAAACACCTTTTTTTTCTTGTAAAACATATAATAAAACAACTTCACCTCCAACTATTCTAGCTAAGTGAATTGCTTGATGTAATGCTAAATTAGACTGGTCGCTAAAATCAGTGGGTACCAATACTTTATAATTATTTACTTCCATTAATTCATTATATTTAAGTGATTAATATTTTGCAAAACTACAAATTTACTTGTATATCTCATTTTTTCAATTATTTTAAAATTTATTATAATTATCTATTCCCGATCACAAACCACCACATAATATTCATTTACAGTGTATTACTCGCATTTCCCTTTATAATTTGTAAAATATTTATTTAAAAAATCTATAAATTATTATGAAATATTAACCTTTAAATGCAGTTTGTATTAGAATTGAAAGTAATTTTGTGCTGAAACTAGAATATTTTATTATGAGAAGAATTGAAGAATCAGAGTTAATAGTAAATCCAGATGGTAGCATTTATCATTTACACATATTACCAGAACAATTAGCTGACGATATTATTGTTGTGGGTGACCCACAGCGAGTTGAAATTATAAGTAGTTATTTTGACACTATAGAATGTAAGATACATAATAGGGAATTTGTAACACATACCGGCACATTAAATGGTAAACGACTAACAGTATTAGCAACAGGAATTGGTACTGACAACATAGATATTGTAATGAATGAGCTTGATGCTGTAGTAAATATCGACCTCAAAACACGACAAGTAAAAAACCATAAAAAATCCTTAAACATAGTACGGCTTGGAACATCAGGAGCCCTACAAAAAGACATTCCTGTTGACTCATTTGTATTTTCTTCTTATGGATTAGGTCTTGATGGTTTATTAAACTTTTATAAAGATAGAGATAAGGTTATAGACCAAGAAATGACTAATGCCTTTGTAGAATATGCAGAGTGGAATAAAGATTTGGCGCGCCCTTATATAGTTTCAGCCTCCAAGAATTTGGAAGATAAAATAAGTAAAGGAATGTATAAAGGCATCACTGCTACTGCTCCCGGCTTTTATGGACCACAGGGTAGAGAATTACGCTTAGCTCTTTCGCAACCTCAGATAAATAATATCCTCGAGAATTTTAATTACAAAAATCACGTAATTACAAATTTTGAAATGGAAACATCCGCCATTTATGGTCTTGGCTCTATCTTAGGACATCAAACAGCAACAGTATGTGCTATTATTGCAAATAGATATAACAAAACTTACAGTGCTGATTACAAAAAAACCGTTGTTAAATTAATAGAGATTCTACTAGGACATTTGACCTCATAAACTAAAATACTGGTGGAAAAAATATTGGACAAAGATCAAATTAAATCACTTATTCATCTTCTCGAAGATGATGATGAAGAAACATATAAGCTTATATTTCCTCAGTTAATTGATATGGGTGAAGATTTGATACCATATATTTTAGACGCTAAAGAGAGGAGTATAAATCCAATATTAACAAGTCGTCTTAAAGAAGTTTATATAGAGCTCAACCTTCAGACTTCTATCAAAGAATTGACAGACTGGAAACTTCACAATTCTAGAAATTTATATCAAGGATTAACAATACTAGCAAAGTATCGGTATCCTAATATTGACCTTAGAAAAGTTAGTGAGGTTATTAATAAAATCCGCCAAGACTTATGGTTGGAAATAAATGATAACCTTACTGCTCTTGAAAAGGTACGGATCATTAACAATATCTTTTTTGATATTTATAAATTTCGCGGCGACACTAAAGATTACTACGCCCCTGAGAACTCATTTATAAATGATATTCTAATTAGAAAAAAAGGAAACCCTCTTAATTTGAGTGCCATTTATTCCATTATTGCTCAAAGTGTTAATATTCCAATATATGGAGTTAATCTACCAAAAAATTATATGTTGGTATATGTGGAAAAACTATATTCACAACCTTTAGATAATTTTCAAGCCAATGACATTCTTTTCTATATAAATCCTTTTAACAGAGGAGAAATTCATTCAAAGAATGATATAATTAATTATCTGAGGCGAATAAATATCCCTGTTGAAGAGCAATATTATATGCCATGTTCAAATATAGTAACATTGAGTAGGTCATTAAACAACCTTGTCAAAATCTATAAAAACAAAGGCGAAGAGAACAAAATATATGGTTTTAAGAAACTCCTTGAAGTTTTATCTTAAAATATAAGTTTTTCCCAGATGATAGAAGTATATAGCGATAGTTATTTTATGAAAGAAGCTTTGAAAGAAGCCACAAAAGCTTTTGACAATGATGAAGTGCCAATTGGTGCTGTGGTGGTTTGTAATAATAAAATAATAGCAAGAGCTCATAATATGACAGAGACTCTAAATGATGCCACCGCTCATGCAGAAATGTTAGCAATAACAGCTGCTGAAAATTATTTAGGAAGTAAATACCTAAACAAATGCAGTCTTTATGTTACTCTTGAACCATGTGTAATGTGTGCAGGAGCAAGCTATTGGAGCAGAATAGCAAAAATAGTATATGGTGCAAGCGACGATAGGTATGGCTATAAAAAAGCTGGCAACAAATTATTCCACCCTAAAACAGAAATTATAAGTGGTGTTATGAAAAAAGAAGCCGGTGATATTCTTAAAAGCTTTTTTCAAAACAAAAGATTAAAATCATAAAATATCATTTTGCTTCCATAATTAAAATGTTAAATCCAAAAATCCATATCTTTGCCAAATATATTATAACACATCAAAATTTATGAGTTTATTACGCACACTTTTAATACTAGTTCTACTGTATTATGCCTTCAAAGCAATTACGCGATACTTACTCCCATTTTTGGCTAAACGATGGGTTAACAAAGCCCAAGAGAATTTCAGAGAACAACAAGGCTATGTTGATCCAGAAGAAGCCAAAAAACGCGAAGGAGAAATAAAAGTAGAAACTAAACAAAATAATAATACACGTTCAAAATCTAATAAAGATGATTTGGGCGATTATATTGAATATGAAGAAATAGAAGAAAATTAAACTTTATGAATATAAAACTAAACTATAAGAAGTTAGCTCCATATGTAGCTGGAATTTTAATCTTTCTAATTACAGTATTTATTTATTTCGGTCCATTATGGCAAGGCAAACAAGTTAACCAGCACGACAAGAAGACTTTTGAAGGCATGAGCAAGGAAATTGTTGATTTTCGTAATAAAACAGGAGAAGAAGCCCTGTGGACTAATTCAATGTTTGGCGGAATGCCTGCATATCAAATTTCTGTTGCGAAAAAAGAAAATCTAATTCGATATATTGACGAATATATTTTCCGATTACATCTGCCTCGACCTGCCGATTATGCTTTCTTATACATGGTAGGATTTTTTTTATTACTACTTATTTTAGGTGTTGACCCCTGGCTTAGTATTATTGGAGCTCTCGCTTTTGGCTTCTCATCCTATTTTTATATAATATTACAAGCTGGACACAACTCCAAAGCCCATGCAATAGGATATATGGCTCCAACCCTTGCATTTATTATTTACACCTTTAAATCCAGAAAATACTTACTCGGAGGCTCGCTTTTTAGTCTTTTTATGGCATTAGAGCTTTATACTAATCATCCACAGATAACTTATTATCTGATGTTTATTGTATTGGCCTATGGTATTGCAGAATTTTTTGGAGCACTAAAGGAAAAGCAACTTATTCATTTTGGCAAAGCTGTTGGAGTACTTGTTATTGGCCTTATATTAGCAATTGCCGTAAATACAGAAAATTATTGGACAACATTAGAATATTCGCCTTATACAATTCGTGGTAAATCAGAGTTGAGTTTCAATAAACATACCAAATCAAGTGGACTGGATAAGGATTACGCTACACAATGGAGCTATGGTATAGACGAAACTTTTACTCTATTAATACCTAATGCCAATGGAGGAGCAAGTGTTCCTATTGACAAATACGCTCCAAAGCAGTTTAATGATTTCAAAGGTCAGTACAAACAATATATTGGTGGTTATGGCAGTTATTTTGGCACTCAACCAATGACAAGTGGGCCAGTTTATGTTGGTGCCATTGTAATGTTCTTTTTTATTCTTGGTTTATTTATTATAAAAGGTAGATTTAAGTGGGCTCTTCTAGGTATAACCATCATAAGCATAATGCTTTCTTGGGGACATAACTTAATGTGGTTCACAGATATATTCTTCAATTATTTCCCTGGTTATAATAAATTTAGAACAGTATCTATGATACTGGTTATTACAGAGCTGACAACTGTTTTACTCGCATTCTTGGCATTAAATAAAATATTGAAAAATCCAAAAATAATAAATGAAAACAAAATTGGATTTTATGTAGCATTAGCATCAACAGCTGGTATTAGTCTTTTATTTTATATTATGCCGGAGACTTTCTTTTCTTTCTTAAATCAACAAGACCAATCTCAATTAATCAGTGCCCAACAAAACAATCCACAACAAGCTGCTGCATATCAAGCTATGTTCAACGAAATTGCACAGTTGCGTATTAATATTTTTAAAGCTGACAGCATTAGAAGCTTTATATTTGTAATATTAGCAGCTGCGTTAATTTGGGTTTATTCTATTAAAAAATTCAATAAAGCAATTGTTTATGTTGGCTTGGGAATATTAATACTATTTGATATGGTTGGTGTTGACAGAAGATACCTTAATGATAATCATTATGAAAGAAAACCAAGGAAACAAGTTCCTTATAGAATAACTCCTGCCGATATTCAAATATTAAATGATAAAGAGCTTGACTATAGAGTTTATAATACTACTGTAAGTCCTTTCAATGATGCCTCTACTTCTTATTATCACAAATCCATAGGGGGTTATCATGGTGCTAAGTTGCGCAGATACCAAGATTTAATTGAGCATCATTTATCCGTTGGCAACATGGAAGTTCTTAATATGCTTAATACAAAATATTTTATTGTTGGCGGTCAGGGACAAGCACCTACAGCGCAAAAAAATCCTAATAGACTTGGCAATGCATGGTTTGCAAAACGAATACAATTTGTTCCTAATGCAGATCAAGAGATTATTCATTTAGGAAAAGTTATTCAGCTAAAAGCTTTAGGGAATATTGACAACTTAAGTGTTTATGGTCGTAAGCTAAAAAATATAGACACTGTACTTATTACTTCTCCAATAAAAATCGGAGACAATAGTAGTTTAAACCTTAGCAGACTCCCTATAGGTGAAAATGGCGTTTATATTTTAGGAAATGATCCTCAGAATAATGATTCCAATTTTATAGATATTAGTGAAATCCCAGGAGGCAATTTACTAGGTAAAAAGCTATTTGAAACAAAGGTAATCTTTAACTTTAAAGCAAAAGATATAGCCGTGGTAAATGATAAGTTTAAATCCTATTTTGATAATAATAAATTCAACTATTTACCATCAGCTACTATAAATCTAACTGAATACGAGCCTAATCATTTAAAATATGCTACACATGCACAAAGTCCTCAGTTGGCAGTATTTTCTGAAATATATTACGACAAAGGATGGAATGCTTATATTGATGGAAAACCTGCAGAATATATACAGGCAGATTATGTTCTACGAAGCATGGTAATTCCTGCCGGTGACCATATCGTTGAATTTAAATTTGAGCCAAAGTCGTATTATTATGGCACAAAGATAACTTTTGCATCATCATTAATTCTTATACTTCTAGTAGGTGGAGTTCTTTTCTTTGAAATTAAAGGGAAGAAAAAATAATAACGCAATAATTATTTTGAAGAAAGTACTAATTATAAGCTATTATTGGCCACCTAGCGGTGGGGCAGGTGTTCAACGCTGGCTTAAATTCGCCAAATATTTACCTGAATTTGGCTGGGAGCCACACATATATACACCTTCCAACCCCGAAGCTCCAGCCTATGACGACTCTCTTCTGAATGAAATACCTGAAGAGGTGGTTGTTGTTAAAAGGAAAATATTTGAACCTTATTCTTTCTATAAAAAATTTACCGGTAACAAAGGAAATGTAAATGCCGGTTTTTTATCAGAAAATGAAGACTCCAGGAAGAAATTTACCGAAAGCCTCTCTATATGGATACGTGGTAACCTTTTCATCCCTGATGCCAGGATTATGTGGGTAAAACCATCGACAAAATTTTTAAGAAAATATATTGAAGAAAACAACATTAAAGTTGTTATTTCTACCGGACCTCCTCATTCTATGCATTTAATTGCAAAAAAGCTAAAAGCAAAAACAAATATTAAATGGATAGCTGATTTTAGAGACCCTTGGACTAATATTGATTTTTACAAAGACTTAATGCTTACTAAAGTAGCTGATAAAAAACATCATAAGTTAGAAAAATCAGTTTTGCAGCAAGCTAACAAGGTTATCACTATTGGTAATACAATGGCTAAGGAATTAGAAAAAGTAAGAAGGAGCTCCATTGATGTGATTACTAATGGTTACGACCTAAGTGATTTTAATGATGTTGTAACTAAAATAGATAATCATTATTTCACTATTACTCATGTGGGCTCAATAAATTCCGATAGAAACCATGATATTTTTTGGAAAGCTCTGAGAGATTTATGTAATAAAAATAAGGAATTTGAATTAAAGCTTAAATTAGTTTTTGTTGGCAAACTCGATTATCAGGTTATAAAAAGCATTAAAGATTATAATTTTACCGACAAAACTGAGATAATAAGTTATATACCTCATAATGAAATTATTAAATATTTATATAGTGCCAATTGTCTGTATCTTCCTTTAAATAACACTCCAAATGCAAAAGGCGTTCTATCTGGTAAATTATTTGAATATCTCGCAACAAATATTGATATTGTTGGCATTGGCCACCCGAATGGAGACGCCGCAGAGATAATATCAAAAACAAAGTCCGGATATATGATAGATTTTAATGACAAAACAGGACTTATCAATGCTTTTGAAACTATTTTTAAGAAAGAAGGATTACTTACAAATACCATTTCAGAAGATAGATTGAAATACTCAAGAAAAGAATTGACTAGAGATTTAGTAAAAATTCTTGAGGAAATATTACAAGCTGATTTATAGCTCTATATTTTAACTATAAGCCTTAAATTCACCTGCCTATTTGTTAAATAATTAGGCACAGAATAGTAAGAACCATTTACATCACTAATCCACATATACGAAAGTGTATTATCAATTTGCAAGAGATTGAAAACTTCAACACTTATCCAAGCCGATTTGATATAACGCAAAGGATTTTTATATTTAATTTTAGTTTCCTCTCCTATAAGTTGCTTTGAAAAACCAATATCAACTCTTCTGTAAGCCGGAAATCTACGAGTCTGTTGATAACGTTGATGAGTAGGCGGTCCAAAGGGTAAGCCGGAGGCATAAACCAAATTAAGGTGAACTTTGAATGTTGGATAACCCGGAACATAATCTTGGAATAACATATTAAACACAAAGCGCTGATCGGTAGGACGAGGGATAAAACCCGGCTCTACCTTTAAACTATCAGCAATTTGAGTATCTGTAGTTACACCGGCAACAATTTTTTCTCCTCCTTTATTATAATATTCAAAATAATAATCATCAGAAATATCCTCCTGTGTTTGCATTATTGACAGGCCAATCCAACTCTCCGCATTCTCCACTAATTGACCATGAAGTTTTAAGTCTAATCCGGTAGCATAACCTATAGCGTTATTCTCGGCAAAATATCTAAGACGAACATCATCCATTTCGTAAGGAATAAGATCCCACATATATTTATAATATGCTTCCATTGTAAATTTGAAAGGGCGATTCCATGCATCAAAAATCCAATCTGAACCAATAACAAAATGAGCAGATTTCTGAGCTTTAATATCATAATTAATTGATCCATCAAGATAGCGCATTTCTCTATAAAACGGAGGCTGCGAATAGAGCCCAGCAGAAATTCTATAAGATTTCTTAGAATCAGATGTTGGTTTTATAAAAAGTGAAAATCTTGGACTAAGAAGTAATTCGTTGCTAAAATCCCAATAATTTGTTCTAATACCGGCATTTATTTTATAAACAGAAGAAGAGTCTGACTTTCTTAAAGTCCAATCACGCATAGCATAAGCAGTATATCTGTTTGACACTACAAATTGGTCAGCTTTCACTACATCGTTGAGTATAATTTCATTAGGTCTTGAATAATTTGGAATACTATTATTTATATTATCCTTTGGATTTGGCAAACTATACCCGGCTGAATCAATCATTTTCCATTCTGAAAGCTTATCATCTATTATATCGTGCCTAATATTAGCTCCCCAACTCCAGTTACGATATTTACCTCTATGCTGAAAAGATGTCACCAAACCATCGAGCGTATTTCTGGCATGATGCAAATATGTACCCACACCCTTGTTAAAGGCTACCTCTCCAAAATCATCTTTACCGAGGTCATTTTCCAAAACATCTAACCAATATTGCCCCATAATATCATAGCTCTCAGTCTCTAAGGTTCGATATGCCGATGCAGCAAACTCAAGTTGAGTCCTATTATTATGATATTTTAGGTTTAGTGCTCCCATATAATTCTGGAATTTATCCACCTCCTGTCCGTCAAAATAAACAGTAAAACGAAGGACTTCGAATATACTACCAAAGTTGGTTTCTCTAGTTTGAGGTATGATATTGTAATTATTTACAGCATAATTTCCAAGAAAACCAAGTTCCCAAACATCGGTAATATCATAAGCCACAAAAGCTTGAATATCAGTAAATGAAGGTTTATAATCTCCCTTAGTATCAAGACTATTAAGAATATATTGGTTTGTTTTGTATCTAGTGCCTATAAGATATCTAAGTCTTTGCTTTGCCCCTACTCCTTCGATATGTGCGCTTGCTCCAAGAAGACTTCCTGCTACCGATGCAGCAAATTGCTCTGGCTCCTTATATTTTACATCCATCACTGAAGCCATCTTGTCGCCATAATAGGCAGAAAAACCACCAGATGAGAATTTTATATCACTAACTAAATCAGAATTGGCAAAATTCAGGCCTTCCTGCTGTCCTGATTTTATAAGCATAGGCCGCTGAATTTCGATACCATTAACATAAACAAGATTCTCATCAAAATTACCTCCACGAACAGAATATTGAGAACTTAATTCGTTGCTACTATAAACCCCTGGCATTCTTTTTATAAAAGCAGAGATTATATCTCCATTTGGTGTTGGAATAGCCTCAAATTCAACTGGTTTGACATGAATAATCCCATCATAAGCATGTCGCTTTGCAGTTACACTAAAGGTGTCCATTTCCAGAGCTTGATCAAGAACGATATTTATCTCCAAGCGTTCACCTGACTTAAGCTTTATAGTTTTGAATTTTTCTTTCAAAGTAACATGCGAGAATTGCAATTTAATGCTGACATTAGCAGGAATCATCAATTTATAAGAACCATCCTCTTTTGTGGTAGCTCCGATAGAATAACCTTGCACAGCAATATTTGCAGGAGGGTCAAAAGCCTTACCTTTTCTATCAAGCACAGTACCATATATTTCAGCTTTTTGGCCAAAACTATTAAATATAATTAGCTGTATGATTATGACTAAAATATATCGCATCAATTATGAAATTCCCATTTTAATACTACTGCAAAATAACGTTTTTAATTGGCTTTATTGTGGAAAATTATTTTGGAAAGATTTTCTGTGTTTTAACATCATAAATAACTTCCTCTTTTTTACCATTCTTGTATCGCAATTTTAAAACAAGAGCTCCTTTTTTATCCCAATAACTCCACACTCCATGTTTATAAACGCCTTTATATTGACCTTCACCTTTCTTTTTACCATCAATATAATATTCAACCCACTTCCCTGTTGGTTTGCCATCTATTAAACTTTGCTCTTTATATAAACGCCCCCTGTTATCATAGAATTTCCATTTCCCTTCTTTCAAGCCATTTTTGTACTTCCCAACTGCTTGTAAATTCCCCGATTTATACCATTCCTTAAAACTTCCCGTACGTAAGCCATCTTTAAAAGCTCCCACATATTTCTTTTTACCATTACTATAATATTGGGTGGCAGGACCATCTTTTAAATCATTTTTAAAATTAAAAATATAATTTGGTTTTGAAGATTTAAACCATGTTTTCCACTCACCATTCATTTTACCGGCAATATAACTACCACTAGCTGCAGGTTGTCCATTATCATACCACGAATTCCACTCACCAGTTTCATAATTATCTTTATAATTTCCTTCTTGAAGCTTCTGAGCATTCTCAAACCATGTTGTCCATAAGCCTGATTTCATACCATCTTTATAATGTCCTTTTTTCCATAACTCACCTGTTGCATACCAATATGTCCACTCTCCATTCATTAATCCTTTAATAAAACTTCCTTTGCTGGCTTTTTTCCCATTTTCACGATAAAAAATCCAGATAGAATCCTGCAAATCATTTTTCAAGACACCCTCCATTTCTATATTCCCATTAGCATACCACCAAGTGGCATAACCATTAAGGCTATCATTGACAAAAACCCCTTCGAATTGCTTCTTACCGGTTTGATAAAATTTATATGTTTTGCCGGTTTTTAAACCATTTACATAATCAAACTCTTCTTTTATCTGAGAATTTTTATAAAAATATTGCCAATGACCATCAAATTTTCCATTTAAAATATGCCCATTAGCTTTTAATGTACCATCTCTATAATACTCCTTATAATCACCATTTTCAGAAGGGAAAACAGTCATTAATTCTCCACCCAAATACCACTCTTTCCATATCCCAACCTTTTTATCATTCTTATATTTTCCTTGCAAACGTTTATTTCCATTAGGATAATATGAAACCCATTTACCATCTTTTATGCCTTTTTTATAGGTTCTAATTTCACTTATACTGCTATCTCTTCTAAAATAAGTACATTTTCCATCCAGTTTTCCATCTATATATTTCTCACGATTCTTTATAGAACCAGTGGAATAATACTCAATCCAATCCCCCGATTTCTCTTCGTTCTTAACTTGTCCTTTAACTTGCAACTGCTTGTTTTCAAACCATATAACAAAAGGCCCATTGGTATAATTAATCTTACTAAGAGTATCTCCATTTTTATAAAATGCTAACCACAGACCAATTCTTTTATTATGGTCAAAGCTGCCTTTTTCTTTTATATTACCATTAACATAGTAATTTTCGTAGTCACCATCATAAATACTATCATTTACAAAACCAGCTTTGATATGAACTTTACCATTAGGATATTTTATTGTTTTTGTAATTCTCTCCTGAGCAGAAACACTCACTGTGAATAAAATAAATACTATTAAAACTTGTATTTTACTCATAACATATTAATTATTTATTTCTATTTATAGAATAGTTTACTAGAGCAATTAAAGACTCTTTATATTCAGAATCAGGATAATAATTTAGCATTTTTATTGCGTTATTTAAATACTCCTTCATCTTCTCATTGGTATATTTTATTCCGCCACTATTATTAACTAAACCAATAATTTTATCAATTGTTGCTCGCTTGGTACTTCTGTATTTAATATCCAGAATTGTTTTCTTACGCTCCACAGCTCCCATTTTATTTAATGTATAAATAAGGGGGAGAGTCATTTTCTTCTCTTTAATATCGCCACCCGATGGCTTTCCTGTCTTATTATCTTTCTCAAAATCAAACAAATCATCACGAATCTGAAAGGCTATTCCCACATTTTCACCAAAATTGCGCATCAGCATAACCTCCTCCTCAGAAGCACCTGCTGAGGCAGCCCCAGCCGCACAACATGAAGCTATAAGCGAAGCCGTTTTCATTTTTATTACGTCAAAATAAACGGACTCATCAATATCCAATCGTCTGGCTTTTTCTATTTGTAACAATTCCCCTTCACTCATCTGTTTGGTAGCATAAGATACTATTTCCAATAAATCATACTCCTTGTTCTCCAAGGCCAAAAGCATACCTTTAGAGAGTAAGAAATCACCTACCAGAACAGCCGCTTTATTTTTCCATAAAGCATTTATGGAAAAGAATCCTCTTCTAAGATTAGAGTCGTCAACCACATCATCATGCACCAAAGTAGCAGTATGCAAAAGCTCTATTAAAGCAGCAGCACGTTGTGTATGCTCATTAGTATTAGAATGCAATCCCGCACTTAAAAAAACAAAAAGAGGACGCATTTGCTTACCTTTTCGTTTAACAATATAGCGAGTAATAAGGTCTAACAAAGAAACCTGAGTCTTCATACTCTCCTTGAATGTCGATTCAAAAAGTTCAATATCCTGTTTTACAGGTCTTTTTATTTCTTCAAATGTCATTAATAAGTATATATTAAATGAGAAAAACAAAGGTCAAAGGTAATATATTTGTTGATTGTGATAAAGATATTTACATATTATGATTTTTTTAAAATCTAAATTAAGAGAATAAAACATTTCTATTATCGCAAGCATTTTTTTCGTTTTTTTGCATTTCCAATAGAAATGTGGATATTTATTTTAAAATTTTGTATTTCAATTTATTATGAAAAGAGCAATTATTAAAAATCTATTACAGCAAGACGAGTTTAATCAAAAAGTATTGGTTAAAGGCTGGGTAAGAAACAGAAGAGGAAGTAAAAATGTGGCTTTTATAGCCTTAAATGATGGTTCTTGCTTAAATAACATCCAAATTGTAGTAGATTTTTCAAAGCTAGGGGAAGAAGTAATGGAAGGAGTAAGTGTTGGGGCTTCTTTATCCGTTGAAGGTATGTTGACAGAATCTGCTGGCGGTGGTCAGAAGATGGAAGTTGTAGCAGATAAAATAGAAGTACTTGGTGTTGCTGACCCGGAAAAATATCCTTTGCAACCAAAAAAACACTCGCTAGAATTTTTGCGTGATATAGCACATTTACGTTTTAGAACAAATACTTTTGGTGCAATAACAAGAGTCCGTCATGCTATGATATTTGCCATTCATAAGTTCTTTAACGACAATGGCTTTTATAATATTCACACTCCAATAATTACAGCATCAGATGCTGAAGGTGCTGGTGAGATGTTTCAAGTATCAACACTTGACTTTAAGAATCCTCCTCTTAACGAAGAAGGTGAGATAGATTATAAACAAGATTTCTTTGGAAGAAAAACAAATCTTACAGTAAGTGGTCAGCTCGAAGCTGAATTGGCAGCTTTGGCAATGGGACAAGTTTATACTTTCGGCCCCACTTTTAGAGCTGAAAACTCCAATACTACCAGACATTTAGCTGAGTTTTGGATGATAGAACCTGAAGTTGCTTTTAATGACTTAAACGATAATATGGATTTAGCTGAAAGTATGCTTAAATTCGTAACCCAATATGCTTTAGATAATTGCATGGACGACTTGCTATTTTTAAGCAAACGCCTTAAAGACGAAGAAAAAGGTAAAAAAGCTAATGAGCAATCTATGGAGCTTATTGAAAAACTTAAATCCATAGTTGATAACGATTTTGTTAGACTTACATATACCGAGGCTATTGATATTCTTAGAAATTCTAAACCCAATAAGAAAAAGAAATTCGATTACATTATTGAGGGTTGGGGAGCAGATTTACAATCAGAACACGAACGTTATCTTGTAGAAAAACATTTTAAAAAACCTGTTATACTTATCGACTACCCTGCTGAAATAAAAGCTTTCTATATGAAAATGAATGATGATGGCAAAACAGTAAGAGCTATGGACATCTTATTCCCGGGTATAGGTGAGATAGTTGGAGGATCGCAAAGGGAAGAAAGACTTGATGTATTACAAGCAAAAATGAAAGCCATGAATATTCCTGAAGAAGAAATGTGGTGGTTTATGGATACTCGACGATTTGGCTCAGTGCCTCACAGTGGTTTTGGATTAGGATTTGAAAGACTTATATTATTTATAACAGGAATGAATAATATCCGCGATGTAATTCCTTTCCCTAGAGCGCCAAAACAAGCTGAGTTTTAACCCACTATTCATCGTTTATTCATACAATTCGCTTTGTTTTTGTATAAATAATGCGGATAAACATATAATAATAAGGAGATGAAAAGGTTTTCATCTCCTTATTTTATAATATCAAATAAAACTTAACTATATCCTTTCTACAGAACTAGCACCTGAAGTGCTAACATCAACTTTTTTTACACCTCCACCATAATTTATATGTGAAGCTCCACTACATTTCCCGTTAAGATATTCCATAACTTTTACATTAACTTTAGAAGCACCACTTAAATCAATTTCAGCATTATTAACTTCCAAATCTTCAAGATATGAATGGCTAGCACCGGAAGCGTCAATTTCTAAATTATTAGCATAACCACTAAGGTTAGACTTTGACGCACCACTTTGCTCCAAGTTCAATTTACCAACTCTGATTTTTAAATTAACTCTACTTGCTCCACTAAGGTCTATATCCATTTTCTCAGATTCAAATCTATCGTTTGATTCTAAATTACAAGCACCACTCAAATCTAATTCGTCAATTTCGGGCATTGTAATATAAGCATTCAATTTTTCAGGATTTCTAATATTCCCTTTAGTTTCTATTTCTAAAACGCCATCATCAACCTTTACTTTTATATATTCCTGTATGTTATCATCAGTTTCTATTACAAGACTTTGCTTATCCCCTTTTACAACATTAATATGAAAAGCACTTCCTGCCTCTATACCATGAAAAGCAGGAACTTCCCTATTCTCTTTTATAACATTACCACTACCTTCAATACCTCTTACAAGAAAACGAAAGGGTAAAATCATATAAATTACTAATGCAATGCCAATTCCAATTAATAATGATCTTAATTTCATAAATTTTAAGTTTTTAGAGGTTAAAAAATAAAAATGCACAATAGTATATATAATAAAGACGACGAATATATAAAGATAAAAGTTACACCATAATATAAATTAATCTTCCACATAAAGTTCGTCAACTATATTCGCAACGCCTATACTAGCTTTCTCACTAATTCTCTCTACTCCTTCGAGGTATTGAGAATGAGCTTGAGGATCAATATAAATTCTTCTACAACCAATCTTAGTTTCATTTAACAAGCCTGCGGCCGGATAAACCGAAAGAGAGGTTCCAACAACTATCAAAATGTCGGCTTCCCGAACAATATCTGTGGCATTCCCCATTTTAGGCACATCCTCTCCAAACCACACAATATGAGGCCTTAACTGAGCTCCATCTTCAGCCAAATCCCCTAATTTAAGCTCCCAACCATCAAGCTCATAAATCAAAGAAGTATCCTTTTCACTCCTTACCTTTCGCAATTCACCATGTAGATGCAATACTTTGGTTGAACCTGCCCTTTCATGCAAATCATCAACATTTTGAGTTACTATATGCACATCATATTTCCCCTCAAGTTTGGCTAAAGCATAATGAGCGACATTAGGCTTTACTTCTAAAAGCTGTTTGCGTCTTTGATTATAAAAATCCATTACTAATTGTGGATTTTTTATCCAGGCATAAGGAGTTGCCACCTCTTGTATACTATGATTCTGCCAAAGCCCGCCATTATCTCTAAAAGTTAGGATACCACTTTCAGCACTCATTCCCGCCCCTGATAAAACAACAATTTTTTTCATTATATCATTATTATAATGTTTATAGTATCTACAAGAAATACCCTACCAATAAACAAAAAAATTAGGCATAAAAATACAACATTTATCATAAATTTAAAAACCTTATTATTTATTTGCTTGTGATAAACTATTTAATCAATACGTAAGAACGAAAACCAAAACAACTAACTTTGCGCTACTTCAATCAAGTATTGAAAACATTAGTCAACATAATCATATATCTCTACATCAATTAATCAAAACTAGACATAAATGGACGATTTATTAAAAAAACAAGCTCTTGAATATCATTCCAATGGTAAACCGGGGAAAATAGAAGTTGTTCCCACAAAAAGATATTCAAAACAAAAAGATTTATCATTAGCATACACACCTGGAGTTGCCTTCCCTTGTTTAGAAATAGAAAAAAATCCCGAAGATGCATACAAATACACAGCAAAAGGAAATTTAGTAGGCGTTATTACTAATGGCACTGCAGTTTTAGGATTAGGAAATATAGGAGCAGAAGCTGGAAAGCCCGTTATGGAAGGTAAGGGTCTCCTCTTTAAAATATTCTCTGATATAGATGTTTTTGATATAGAAGTTAATGAAACCAATATTGATGACTTTGTAAAAACAGTAAAAGCAATTGCCCCAACATTTGGAGGTATTAATCTTGAAGATATAAAAGCCCCTGAATGTTTTGAAATAGAGAACAGATTAAAAGCAGAACTTAACATTCCGGTAATGCATGACGACCAGCATGGCACAGCAATAATTACCGGTGCCGGTCTAATAAACGCCTTGGAGCTAGTTAACAAAGACATTAAGGATATTAAACTATTTGTTAGTGGAGCAGGAGCTGCTGCTTGTGCATGTACTCGAATGTATATTCAACTAGGCGTTGATATAAATAATGTGTTGATGGCAGATGTAAATGGTATTCTTACAAAAGACAGAACAGATTTAAGCATAGTAAATAAAGAATTTGCCACCGACAAAGACATTAAAACGTTGGAAGAAGGTATTAAAGGAGCAGACGTATTTTTGGGTTTATCTGCAGGAGGAGTACTAAAACCACATATGCTAAAATCAATGGCAAAAAACCCAATTGTATTTGCAATGGCAAATCCAAATCCTGAGATAACTTACGAAGACGCAATGGCCACACGCGATGATTTAATATTTGCAACAGGACGTTCTGACTATCCAAATCAAATAAATAATGTACTAGGTTTTCCATATATTTTTAGAGGAGCATTAGATGTAAGAGCATCGGCAATAAACGAAGAAATGAAGATGGCCGCGGTATATGCTATTGCCGCTTTAGCAAAAGAACCTGTGCCCGATATAGTTAAAAAAGCTTACAATAATGAGAATATGTCTTTTGGCAGAAAATACATTGTACCAATTCCTCTAGACCCACGATTAATAGAATTTGTACCACCTGCAATAGCAAAAGCAGCAATGGATTCAGGAGTAGCCAGAAGACCTATTTTAGACTGGGATAAATACAAACAATCTTTATTAGAAAGAATGGGTATTGACCACGCAATTATGCGTGGAATGACAGCAAAAGCAAAGTCAAATCCAAAACGAATTGTATTTAGCGATGCCAATAATATTAATGTATTGCAAGCAGCAAGAATAGTTAAAGATGAAAATATTGGCAACCCAATATTAGTAGGTGACAAAAAACGATTAAACAAATTAGCAGCTGAATATAAAATTGACATCTCAGACCTAAATATTATTGACAATACAAATGATTCTGTGGCAGAACAAAGAACTAAATACGCCAAATTATTCTTCCAAAAAAGGGAAAGAAGCGGTATATCAATGGTAGGAGCAGAACGCCTAATGTTAGATAAAAATTACTTCGGAGTAGCTATGGTAGAATCGGGAGATGTTGATGCTATGATTTCAGGTATTACTTCACCCTATGCAGATGTAATACGTCCTGCATTGCAGATTGTGGGCAAACGAGATGAAGTAAATAAAATAGCGGGAATGTACCTACTAAGAACAAAGAAAGGCCCATATTTCTTTGCAGACACCTCCATTAATATGGACCCTACAGCAGAAGACTTAGTTGACATTTCATTACTAACAAAAGAAAAAGTTGAAGAATTTGGTGTTAAGCCGGTTATGGCAATGTTATCGTATTCTAACTTTGGCTCCGCTAAAGGTAAAACCTCTACTAAAGTTAAAAAAGCTATTTCATTACTCCACAAAAATCATAGTGATGTAATGATTGATGGTGAAATGCAAGCAAATTTTGCATTAAATAAGGATATAAGAATAGAACGCTATCCATTCTCAAAACTAGGTGATAAAGATGTAAATACTTTAATATTTCCTAATTTAAGTTCAGGAAATATTGTTTACAAAACACTTCAAGAAATAGGCTCTGCTGAAGCTATAGGACCGATAGTTATGGGACTTAAAAAACCTATTCATGTACTACAATTATCCAGTTCCGTCAGAGAAATAGTAGATATGGCAACTATTGCAGTTGTTGACGCCGGCAAATCCAGATATTAAATTTTCTCACTGGCACTATTTATCTAAAATAGTAAGTGAATATCAATTAACAGTAGCTGTTTATTAAAACAAATATTTTAATCACTTTATATAGAATTTATTATTTAATTTTGCATTTACAAGTTTGAACTAACATTAAAACAATAATTATGGCTAAATTCACCAAGCAAGAAGCGTTAGATTATCACGCAAATGGAAGACCCGGTAAAGTACAAGTTGTTCCAACCAAACCATATCGAACACAAAAAGATTTATCCTTAGCATATTCTCCAGGTGTAGCTCATCCATGTCTTGAGATTGAGAAAAACAATGAAGATGTTTATAAATACACTAATAAAGGCAATTTAGTAGCCGTCATTTCAAACGGAACTGCTGTACTTGGCTTAGGTAATATCGGAGCTGAAGCAGGCAAACCAGTAATGGAGGGAAAAGGTTTATTATTTAAAATATTTGGTGATATTGACGTGTTTGATATTGAAATTGGCACTCAAGATATTGACAAATTTGTAGAAACAGTTATTGAGATTGCTCCTACATTTGGAGGTATTAACCTTGAAGACATAAAAGCCCCGGAATGCTTTGAAATTGAAAAAAGAGTAAAAGAAGCCCTTGATATACCAGTGATGCATGATGACCAACATGGAACTGCAATTATTTCTGCTGCCGGCCTTGTATCTGCTTTGGAATTAACAGGAAAAGACATCTCAAAATGTAAATTAGTAGTTAGTGGAGCAGGAGCAGCCGCTGTAGCATGTACTAGATTATATATTTCATTAGGAATAAAACCGGAGAATGTATTAATGTGCGACTCTAGAGGTGTATTATCTACAAAAAGAGATAACCTTAATGCCTCCAAAATGGAATTTGCACAAGATACTGATGCCGTTACATTAACAGACGCTTTAGTGGGTGCAGATATTTTTCTTGGACTCTCCGTTAAAGGTGCTATGAGTAAAGAAATGCTTGCCTCTATGGCTCCTAACCCTATAGTTTTTGCCATGGCAAATCCTGATCCTGAAATCTCATATGAAGATGCTTATGCAACTCGTCAAGATTTAATCTTTGCAACGGGACGCTCCGACTATCCAAATCAAATTAATAATGTACTTGGATTCCCATTTATTTTTCGTGGTGCACTAGATGTACATGCTACTGCTATCAACGAAGAAATGAAAGTTGCTGCAGTATATGCTTTATCAGAATTAGCAAAACAACCCGTACCTGATGTAGTACAAAAAGCATATAACAAAACTGATATGAGTTTTGGAAGAGAATATATTGTACCAACACCTCTAGACCCCCGCTTAATAGAATATGTGGCCCCTGCTGTTGCTAAAGCAGCAATGGATTCAGGTGTAGCAAGAAATCCAATTGAAGACTGGGATAATTATAAAGCAAAACTACGTGAGAGAATGGGTATAGACCATTCCATAATGCGCTCAATGTTTAGTAAAGCTAAACGCAATCCTAAACGTGTAGTTTATTCTGACGCAATGGATATAAATGTGTTGCAAGCAGCTATTCAAGTTAAACAAGAAGGTATTGCCACTCCTATCCTATTAGGCATAAAAGATGCAATAACTGAACTAGCAAATCAATCAAATATTGACCTTAGTGATATTGAAATAATTGATAATACTTCTGCTGAAAATGCAGACAAAAGAAATCAATTTGCAAATATTCTTTATGAGAAAAGAAAAAGAAGAGGTATTTCTTTGAAATCTGCTCAGAGATTAATGTTCGATAAAAACTATTACGGTGTGGCAATGGTTGAAACAGGAGAAGCAGATGCAATGATTTCTGGTACTAAAACAAAATATGCTGATGCAATTCGTCCTGCATTACAAATCATCAACAAAAAGGATGAATTTGGGAAAATTGCAGGTATGTATATAATGAATACTAAGAAAGGACCTTATTTCTTTGCTGATACAACCGTTAATATTGACCCAACTGATGATGACTTGGTAGATATTACTGTATTAACAAATAAAGCAGTAAAAGAATTCGGTGTAGATCCTGTAATGGCAATGTTATCATATTCAAACTTTGGCTCTGCAGAATTAGAAAGTGCAAAAAAAGCTTCCAGAGCAATAAGCAAACTACATAAAGATTATCCTGAAATTATGATAGATGGTGAAATGCAAGCTAACTTTGCTCTAAACAAAAGCCTAAGAATAGAGCGCTACCCATTTTCAAAACTTGGTAATAGAACCGTTAACACATTAATATTCCCTAGCCTATCTGCTGGCAATATTGCATATAAAATGATGCAAGAAATTGGACAAACAGAGGCTATTGGACCTATAGTTATGGGTCTTAAAAAACCTATTCATGTTCTTCAGTTATCTAGTTCTGTACGTGAAATTATAGACATGACTGCAATAGCAGTAGTTGATGCTCAACAAACCAAAAAATAATCTTTTAATATTATCTATAAAAAAGGCACTTTGAACAATGTTCAAAGTGCCTTTTTTTTATATCATAAGGTATTTTGACTTTAAAAATATTATCACCTAACAAATATCATATTTTTTCAAAATGTTTATATAACATAAATAAAGAAAAATCATTAATCTTTGTACTATCTTAGTGCTCTCAATAAAAGAAGTTGATAGATTATATTAAATCCACCAACTTCAGTGTTAATAAACAAGTCTAAAAGCATGTTAAAATCAATAAATTCGGTTTTAGAAACACCTCAATCTCCCAATAGAGGCACATGTATTATTATAACACTTTCAACACTAACAATTTTGAAAATACATGGAGTAATCTCCAATTATTATAATCATAATCACATAAAACACATAAAATAAATATTATGGCAACATTAAAAGAAAAGCTTTTTGAAAAAATAGAAGCACACAGACCAAGAACTACTAAACTAGTTAAAGAATATGGCGATACTATAATTGACCAAGTAACTATAGCTCAAGCAATAGGTGGCATGCGTGGTATCAAAAGCTTAGTAACAGACATTTCTTATCTTGACCCAATGGAAGGTATTCGTTACCGCGGTTATACTTTACCAGAAGTGTTTGAAAAATTACCTAAACCAGAAGGCGCTGATATGCCTTATGTAGAAGCATTATGGTATCTATTACTTACTGGAGAAATCCCAACTGCAGAAGAAATGAACGACGTATTAACAGATTTTGCTAATCGTAGAACTATTCCTCGTTATGTTTGGGATGTTATAGACTCTTTCCCTAGTGAAAGTCATCCAATGGCTATTTTATCTGCAGCTGTTATGGTATTACAACGTGAGTCACGTTTCAACATTGCTTACCGCGAAGGCATCAGCAAAATGGATTATTGGGATAGCACTTACGAAGATGCAACAAACTTATTAGCAAAAATGCCTTTAATTGGTGCTTATATATATAATAAATTATATCAACCTGAAAGCAGCCACCGTTACCCAGATCCAAGTTTAGACTTTGGTGCTAACTTCGCTTATATGATGGGCAAAGAAAAACCTTATGATGATGTTGCAAGAATGTATTTTATTGTTCATGCTGACCACGAAAGTGGTAACGTAAGTGCTCATACCGGTCACTTAGTTGCTAGTGCATTATCTGATATTTACTACGCTACTTCTGCAATGATTAATGGTTTGGCAGGACCTCTTCATGGTTTAGCTAATCAAGAAGTATTACGTTGGTTACAAGGATTACAAGAACAAATGGGAGGAAAAGTTCCTTCTACAGAAGAAATGAAAAAATATGTTTGGGATACATTAAATAGCGGACAAGTAATTCCTGGTTATGGTCATGCTGTACTAAGAAAAACTGACCCAAGATATGCTATTCAAAGAGAATTCTGCTTGAAACATATGCCAGACGATCCATTGTTCCAATTAGTAAGTAAGCTTTATGAAGTAGTTCCTGATATTCTAAGAGAACATGGTAAAGCTAAGAATCCTTGGCCAAACGTTGATGCACAATCCGGTGTTGTACAATGGTATTATGGTGTTACTGAATACGACTTCTACACTGTATTATTTGCAATAGGACGTTCTATTGGTGTTCTTTCCAACCTTGTTTGGGACCGCGCATTAGGTTATGCTCTAGAAAGACCAAAATCTCTTACTACTGATATGTTAGAAGAAAAAGCTGGCATCAAGTAGAACTTAATAATATTAGATAGTGTCAGGTAAATATAATTTTACCTGACACATTTTTATTTTACTTAAATCGATAAACCCAATATAGTTTATAAAAAATAAACTTAACTAAAATTCAAAACACATGAAAAAAGTAACTGTTGTTGGAGCTGGAAATGTTGGTGCTACTTGCGCTGATGTTCTTGCTCAAAAAAACTTCTTAGATGAAGTTGTATTAATAGACATTAAAGAAGGTTTTGCAGAAGGTAAAGCTTTAGATATTTGGGAAGCTTCTGCTATTAATCATTTCGATACTCGTGTAAACGGTTATACTAATGATTACTCTAAAACTGCCGGATCAGAAGTTGTTGTAATTACTTCAGGTATCCCTCGTAGACCAGGTATGTCTCGTGATGATTTAATTTCTACCAATGCTAAAATAATGATGGATGTAGTAGGAAAAGTTACTAAATACTCTCCTGATGCAATTATTATAGTAGTAGCGAATCCATTAGATGTAATGACTTATGCAGCTCACAAAGCATCCGGAAAAGCAGCAAATAAAGTGTTTGGTATGGCTGGCATCTTAGATACAGCTCGTTATCGTTCTTTCTTAGCAACAGAAATTGGCGTATCTCCTAACGATATCCAAGCCCTATTAATGGGTGGACATGGTGATACAATGGTACCTTTACCACGTTACACTACTGTTGCTGGTATTCCTGTTACTAAATTAGTAGAAGCTGATAAATTAAATGCAATTATTGACCGCACTAAAAAAGGTGGTGGTGAAATAGTTAAGCTTCTTGGTACTTCTGCATGGTATGCTCCTGGAGCTGCTGCTGCTCAAATGGTTGAATCAATCGTTAACAATCAAAAACATATCTTCCCAGTTTGTGTTCGTCTTGATGGACAATGGGGACAAAAAGGTGTTTATTTAGGTTCTCCAGTACGTTTAGGACGTGAAGGTATCGAAGAAATTATCGAAATCGACCTTAACGAAGAAGAAATGAAAGATATGGAAACTTCTTCTGCTGCCGTTAAATCTGTTATGGATGTTTTTGATAGTATGAACTTGATATAATTATTCATTTTTCATAATAATTTAGCACCCTCACAATCTTATTTTGTGAGGGTGTTTTTTTGCTGATTATAAAAACTCGTTATTCCCTATGATTTAGAGAACGACAGTCCGTCTAATAACCTCCATTTATTTAGTTTATATTTGGTAAATTATCTAATTTTTAGCAAATATAAGCCTTTTTGGCGGTAGATTAATAAAACGGGGAATAAAATCTCAATAATATATGTTAGCTTAGAGTAGCTGATTTTAGGTTTGAGAGTAAGTATATAAGTAAAAAATATAGACAAAACTTCCTTTAGATAAACTCTTAGTTTTGATATTCCAATTATATTAATTAATCGGCGC
>Ga0256842_1000461_pt1 | contig 35943 bp, 32 predicted proteins | sample 4559240metaG_FD_185973 | JGI IMG/M metagenome (GOLD analysis project Ga0256842, IMG submission 185973) | Hydrothermal vent microbial communities from Guaymas Basin, Mexico - 4559-240 | ecosystem: Environmental > Aquatic > Marine > Hydrothermal vents | place: Mexico: Guaymas Basin | collected...
TCATTTTGATGTCCCAAATTGCAAGGTTTTAAACTGATTTTTAGCATATCTTTGCATTTTTGTCAGCCTTATTTCAAGAAAAATGTGTGATAAAATGGTAGCTTAGAGCGTTTTTCAGGGATGACTAGTTTAGCCAAAATTTGCCCTTGTCAAAAGACTTTACTTAGTATATTAAAACAAAAATTTTAGGCTAGTAAGGTCTGATTTATGACGGAAAGGTATTTCATTATACTCCCGCTTCTTTTTTTATGTCTTGGTTGTGTATCTTCTTCACCACAAACAAAAATAAAAAGATTCCCCCTTGTTCTCCTTCAAAAGGAAGTTTCGCAAGAAGAGTCCAAACCAGAAAAAAAGCAGGATATTTTACCTGAAAAAGAGATAAAGGAAGAAAATGTTGTTCCAAAGATAAAGATTCAAAAAGAGCATGCATATAAAGAAAATAAAAAAAACTCTCTTCCATCATCTCCTCCTTCCCCATTACCTAAAATAGGCCCTACTCCCAATTTGCCATCCTCTACCCCTTCTTCCCGTCTCCCTTCTGTGCCTATTACGATAAACCCGCAGGTTCAGGCCTATATTAACTTTTACACCAAAAATCCAAGAGGACGCATTCATTTTCAAAAAACGCTTATGCGGGCAAGGGAATATCAACAGCTTATGGAAGGGATTTTGACCAAAGCTGGCTTACCCAAGGAGCTATTTTACCTGGCCTTTATAGAAAGTGGATTTAATAATCATGCTTATTCCCGGTCTCATGCTTGCGGTCCCTGGCAATTTATTGCTAGTACGGCCAGAAAATACGGTTTGAAAATAGACTATTGGGTAGACGAAAGAAGAGATCCCGAATTGGCCACAAAGGCAGCGGCTAAATATCTTTCTGACCTTTATGCCCAGTTTCACGATTGGTATCTCGCCGCAGCCGCCTATAACGCTGGGGACGGGCTTATCCAACAACTGGTTAAAAAATATAAAATAAAAGACTTTTGGGTCCTGGCGAAAAAGGCTCACATCAAAAGAGAAACCAAATACTATGTACCCAAGTGGTTAGCTACAATTGTCATTGCCCGTAACCCACAAAAGTATGGTTTTAAAGCCCCACAACCCCTTCCCTGGAAATATGAAAAGATAGAGACATCTGCTCTAGTAGATATTTCTTTTTTGGCAAAAAAAACAAAGATAGGCCTAGAAAAACTAAAACATTTAAACCCTGCCTTAAAAACCGTGTTTGCCCCCCCTTATGATTATTTTATCCGCGTTCCTAAGGAGAAAAAAGACATTGTCCTTACCTATTTAGAGGAACAAGAGAAGATAACGCAAGTTTTTTCCCATTTTTGCACTTACCAAGTACAGCCAGGAGATAGCTTGTGGAAAATCGCCAGAAAGTTTCATAAGGACATAAGCTTTATTGCCAAGTTAAATAACCTTTCTTTTCCTTACTTACTCCATCCAGGCCAAAAACTGATTATTCCTTACGGCGAACCCAAGCGACAAATCTATACCGAACGGGATGAAAAGACAGGCAAACTGCGGATTGTATATACAGTTAAATCTGGAGACAGCCTCTGGAAGATTGCCAGGCAGTTTAATACCTCTGTAGCAGAATTAAAACGGGTGAATAAAACCAATGGTTTGCTTCACCCTGGTGACCAATTGGTTATCCCTTTACCTTCCAAAATTATCATCTATGAAGTGAAAAAAGGAGATACCCTTTGGGACATTGCCCGCAAGTTTAACACTACTCCCAAAGAAATCATGTCTTCAAATAACCTCTCTTCTCCTATCATCCACCCTGGGGATAAGCTTAAGATAAAGAGTTCAAGTTAAAACAAACCACAACAATTAGCATTAATAATGGTGGTCCCAACGGGATTTGAACCCGTGTCTCTGGCGTGAGAGGCCAGTATCCTAGGCCGCTAGACGATGGGACCACCTTATATAAAACTGGCTGGCGGACCAGGATTCGAACCTGGGCTAGGAGATCCAGAGTCTCCCGTCCTGCCGCTAGACGATCCGCCAGCTAGTTTATTTTTAACCTATTATTCGCATAAAGTCAAGTGAACTTGAAAGAAAGTTTCACAAATTGAGTTATGAAAGACAGTGAAATCTATTCCCAAGATCCACGATTGATTTATAGTATTCCGCAAAAATTTATGAATTTCCTTCCAACCTCAAATAAAAAGTCAGCGCCGAAGCGAACGAGGCCAAGGCAGTTCGTCAGCCACCCGCAGGGCTTGGCCTTGACCGCATGAGCTAACAAAGGCGCTATAATTATAATTGGACTTGAGGGGAAAATGAATGTTTTTACCTTTTAGGTAAAAGGCGTTTTTTAAAAAAATCGCTTTATTACAGCTCACTTATGAGCTCTATTGGAGGGCAATCACGGATTGTGGGCATTCAGAAAATCTTGACATCCTTTATTTTTGTGATATAAGCAAGGCGAAAATTAGATTTAAGGAGGGAAAAAGGTTGGCAAATCATAGGTCGGCCATTAAGAAGGCAAGACAGGATGAAAAGAGGCGTATGCGTAATCGTTTTTATAGAACACGTGTAAAGAATGTCATTAAGGCCGTAAGAGTAGCGGTAGAAAATAAGTCGGTAGAAGAGGCCGAAAAGGCTTTAGCCAAGGCCATTCCAGTTATTGCCAAGGCGGCCAGTAAGGGCGTACTTCACTGGCGTAATGCTTCCCGCAAGATTTCTCGCTTGACCAAGAAGGTCAATGCCTTAAAGCAATCCCTTGCCCAAGCGGCTTAATGTTGCACTCTTAAAACTTCGTATATCCGCTCGGCCATTCGCTGGAGGATACGGCGAACGGCTTGTTTTTTGTTGTCTTCTGTCTGGCTTGGTGTTTGGCCAAAGGTAAAACTTTCTTGATCAAAAAGATAGGGATTCTCCCAGAGAATCTGGCCGTTTTTATCTGTAAGGACAACCTTTATAGCTAAGCTTATTTTCCCGCTAAGTGCATATTCTTGGTGAGTATAGGCTATACTTGTTTCTTGATAATTGAGAATCTCTCCCTGTAAAAAGGCCTCGGCCTTTTCCTTCTTAACCAACTTGGGCCCTTCACCAGTGCTAAATTCATACACCAAGGCATTTTGCAACAGGTTCTCAATTCCCCTACGGTGGGTCTTGTTAACAAAAGGATAAATATAAATAGTATTTATACCTAACCTTTTAATTCCCGTTTGCTCTTTCTGTAGTTCCTGTAGGCTAAAGCGATAGCCACAGGCAAGAATAAGGTTAAAGGCTAAGAGGAGAAAGACCAATTTTTTCATTTTACTTTACTACTATATTTACTAATTTATTTGGTACCCAAATAATCTTTTTGATTGTCTTGTCTGCGATAAGTTCTTGAATGCGTGGCTGTTCTAAGGCCATTTTCTCTACCTCTTCTTGAGATAAGCCTACGTCTATCTCCATTCTAGCCCGCACCTTGCCATTTATTTGGATAACCACGGTTATTCTTTCTTCCTTTATTGCCTCCTCATCCCACTTGGGCCAGGGCACATCTATCAACCAACCTTCATGTCCCAGGACATGCCAGAGTTCTTCGGTAATGTGGGGCACAAAGGGAGAGGCTAAAATGACAAAGCTTTCTATCGCCTCTTTGAGGACACTTAAAGAAGTGTCATCTTTATGACCACTTTGCCAGAAGTCCGAAATGGTGTTTAAAAGTTCCATTAAGGCACTAACGGCCGTATTGAAGTGGAATCTCTCTATGTCTTCGGTAACCTTTTTAATCACCTGATGCGTCTTGCGGTGTAAGGCCCTTTGGGTAGGATTAAGCTGGCCGGTTTTATAGGCCTCTTTATCCTTGATATAGGGTAGCATTTCCTTTACCAAGCGCCAGAGCCGGTTTAGAAAGCGATATGCTCCTTCTACCCCTTGCGCACTCCATTCTAGGTCTCTTTCTGGCGGGGCGGCAAATAGAATAAAAAGTCTTACTGTATCGGCTCCATATTGGTTCATTAACTTTTCTGGATCAACGATATTCTTTTTGGATTTAGACATCTTCTCCAATCGTCCAATCTCCACTTCCTTACCACAGTACACGCATACCTTTTTGCCGTTTTCTTCTTTAACCTCTTCGTCTGGCACTAAGTAGCCATGCTCTGAGCAACGGTAAGTTTCCTTACAAACCATACCTTGGGTTAAAAGACGCAAAAAAGGTTCATCTATATCCAGATAACCAAGGTCACGCAACACCTTGGTGAAAAACCGGGCATAAAGAAGGTGTAAAACCGCATGTTCTATACCGCCAATGTATTGATCTACTGGAAGCCAGTGCTTTAGCCGTTTTTTATCAAAGGGCGCCTTGTCTTCATCTGGGCAGGCATAGCGGGCAAAGTACCAAGAGGATTCAACAAAGGTGTCCATGGTATCGGTTTCACGCCTGGCCTTGCCTCCACATTTGGGACAAGTTGCTTCATAAAAGGCTGGATACTCGGCCAGCGGAGAACCACCTTTGCCTTTAACTGTTACCTCTAGAGGCAACACTACAGGTAAGTCTTCTTTAGGCACAGGCACAATGCCGCACTTAGGGCAATGAATGATGGGAATGGGTGCACCCCAATAGCGCTGGCGTGAAATACCCCAGTCTCTAAGCCGATAACTGACTGTAGGTTTACCCAGTCCCTTTTCTTCCAGATACTTAGGAATGGCCTTTTTGGCCTCTTCTGAAGGCATGCCGTTAAAGGGACCAGAGTTAACGAGAACACCTGGTTCGGTATAGGCCTCTGTCATTGTTTCTGGGTTGAGCTCTTCTCCTTTTGGCTGGATGACAACGATAATGGGCAGATTATACTTTTTGGCAAACGCGTAATCCCGCTGATCATGGGCAGGCACGGCCATCACTGCACCTGTACCGTATTCCATTAAAACAAAGTTGGCGACATAGATAGGAATCTTTCTATCCAAAAGGGGATGACGGCAATAGGCACCAGTAAAGACGCCTTCTTTTTCCGTATCTTCGGCACTCCTTTCAATGTGACTTTTTCTCTTCATCCGCTCTACAAATTCCCTTACCTGCTTTTCCTGTGGCGTCCCCTTGGAAAGCTCTAGGGCCAAAGGATGTTCAGGGGCAAGGGACATAAAGGTAACGCCATAAAGGGTATCTGGCCGGGTGGTAAAAACAGTAATATAGTCATCCCTACCTTCTATAGGGAATTTAACTTCAGCACCTACACTTTTCCCAATCCAGTTACGTTGCATGATAAGGACCTTTTCTGGCCAGTTTCCTTTTAATTTTTCAAGATCAGCCAAAAGCTCCTCGGCATAGGCTGTAATCTTAAAAAACCACTGTTCTAATTCTTTTATCTCCACTTCACTACCACAGCGCCAGCAGCGGCCGTCTTCTACCTGCTCATTGGCAAGCACGGTCTGACAGCCAGGACACCAATTAACCGGAGATTTTTTGCGATAGACAAGTCCTTTTTCATACATTTCAAGGAAAAACAGTTGTTCCCACTTGTAATAGTCTGGATCACAGGTAGCAAATTCCCTATCCCAGTCATAGCTAAAGCCAAGACGCTTTAGTTGCCGCTTCATATAGGCAATGTTGTCATAGGTCCACTTGGCTGGATGAATACCATGGGCAATGGCCGCATTTTCAGCCGGCAGGCCAAAGGCATCCCAACCCATGGGATGTAAAACATTAAACCCCTGCATGCGTTTATACCTGGCCAAGACATCGCCAATGGAATAATTGCGCACATGTCCCATGTGGATACGGCCAGAAGGATAGGGAAACATTTCAAGGACATAAAATTTGTCCTTTTGTGGCTCTTCGGTAACTTTAAACACCTTCTTCTCTTCCCATTCCTTTTGCCATTTTTCCTCTATCTCCTGTGGATTATATGTCTCTTGCATGGCTGACTCCTTTTACCAAGTTAATATTTCATCGTAGGTAATTTTTGTTTTCGCCACTCCTTCCTCTATTTTCTGTTTAATTTTTCCATAAACATCTATAAGATATTCCCTTTTAAACACTACAAAACCATTGGCATATTTTATAAAATTTTCTTGGAATATGGTTAATACTTGCCGATATTTTTCTTTGTTTTCCGCTTTTACGCGTTTACTTTCAAGTTTTTTATTGATTTCTTCTAATTCTAACACAAGATAGGGAATTTCTACAGCTAAATCAGCATGTTTTTGTTGAGTTTTCGTAAACCTCCTGTCAGATGCCTCTCGGCGATAAGAAATCTTTTTAATTTGAAGAGCAACTTTTTTCCTGAAATTTTTACAATAGCATCAATTCCCTTTTTATCCAACTCTGCGGATGAGTTTAACTTTTCTTCAAAAAGAGCATTCCAAAGGTATTGAAAATGAAATTGGGTAAGAATGGACATCCATATCCTATACAACCTTGCTTTAAAGCCTTCTTCTACAAACTGTAAAGAACAACCGTAAAAATATTTTTTAATGAATTCATATACATAAGGGCTAAGTTTTTCCCGCCAGTATATTGCAAAGATTTCATCATAATCTTTAAAATCCATCGTGTCCCAATAATAGTGATAATACAGTTCTAAAGGAAGCAAGTCTTTTGGTAAATCCTGCTCTACGGTTTTGATCCTTCTAAGTTGAGAATACTTTGCTACATTTATGTTCTTTAAAAAATTCTCGTATTTCTCCAAATCATTTTCCCAATTACGTATTATAGCCATTCTTTTTTTATTATCTCCCATTCTTTTTTACTAGGCAAAGGCAAAAGTTTTAATTGGGTTATGCTTAAATGGTAAGTCACCTCCCGAAAAATATCTTTTATATATCTTTTTACCACATTCGTACTTAGATACTCTACAACTTCTTCGTCATCTAGGTCGTAGTTTAGGGTAAGGATGCTGTTTTTCTTTAACAGATGATACACATCACCCATCCAGGGATAAAGCCTTGCATCATAGGCAGCACCCACCCTCCCATCCTCTCTAAACCCTAAACCAACCACGATATGAGGTTTGGTAAAAAAGTTTCTTAAAGTTGTTATCTTTTCTTTCGCAATCCAATAACCAGTAAGGGATTCATAAAGGATGTGGTTACATTTTAAGTTACTCCCGTTTAGAATAGGAAGATGACCAGATAATTTTTCTTTTTTTACATGTGGGTGATGTTTTATTTCTGGAGTTCTGGGAGATATTTTTATGTCATAGACATCTCCCAAACGATAACTACATAAATCATCTAGTTTTTTACTAAAAGTAGTAGAAAATAAAATAATCTCTCCCTGCCACCTATTTTCTTTTCTAATTTGAATGACTTTCCCTTCTTTGTATTCACTTAAAATGAATCTGTGAGACATGGCCTTCGTTTTTTTAAAATTTAACACTACCGTAGCCACATCTGCCTCTGGTTTAAAAACATCTGGACCTAAATATATAATCTGCGTTTTGCCGTGTCTGGCAAGAAAGCTCCTTAATTTTTTAAATTCATCAAGAAACATAAAGGTGGCAGGCACAATAAAAATCAGCTGTCCATTTTCTTTAAGTAAATTAATAGATTTTTCAATAAAGGCACCATAGAGATTATACTTTCCATACCAGGTAGTATAGATATTCCTATACTTTTGTTTAGTCGCATTGTCCACTTTGAGCGAATAATGGTCTGATAGACTTGGAATGCCATAAGGCGGATTGCCAATGATAAGGTCAAAACGCAGTTTTGTATCCCAGAGTAAATAATCGGCGTGAACTAAGTCTATATGAGAGGTAAGATATTCTATGTGCCGGATAATCTCCTTGTTTATTTCTACGCCAACCTTTTTGGCTTTTTTAAAGAGAAAAGGATTTTTTCTTTTTATTCCTATTAAAAACTGTGCGCCACCACAGGCAGGCTCTAAAATAGAAATTTCATTTTTTTTAAGTAAACCTCCTGCAATCAGCTCTACCATAAAATCTACTACCCAGTCAGGTGTGAAGAAAATACCGTAATCTTTCTTTTTTGTCTGAGCAATTGCAGGAAGTGGTTTCATATTTTTCCTAATTATTTTTTATCTTTGCCTTTCAAATATCTCCATATTTCTCTGACCCTTCATAGCCACAAACGCCACATCTGGGTGAATTCACTATGGGTAACATAAAATCAATATCATTTTCACCTTCTTCGGCGGCATGTTGTTCTGCACATTTATCGCAAAATGTTTCATAACAATAAGGACAAACCAAGTTTGCTTTTTTTCCACAAATCTTACATTCAAATTCTATAGGCAAATTTCGCATCAGTATTCTAAAACCAGGTCCTTTTCTTTGCTCAATTACCTTTAAAGTAATCTCTGTTGAATCTCCAAAATCATAAATATAGAAAAACTCATCTCCTACTTTTAAAGCATTTTTTAATTTGGTCCTCATCTCCATAGAACACTGCATATCTTTGTGAGTATAAAATTCACTTAAATGACCACAGCATTCAACCCAAATGTCCCTGATAAATTGGTCTAAATCTCTTAAGGTATAATCCACTGGCACTTCAATATGTAACCAGTAATCTCTATAAGCAAACAGACCAATATGAAACACATCTACTTTTTTCTCAATTGTTTCCTCTTTAAGGCATTTTTTAAGATGTCTTATCGCACCCCTCTTTTTTATTATTCTTCCACATAAGTAACATTTTCCTTCAGACATTGCCCCCTTATTTCCTTTCTTTTACTTCTTTATGATAAATCGCATCCAAGATACCATTAACAAAGGCAGGAGAAGTCTTTGCGCCATATAGTTTGGCCAATTCAATGGCCTCGTTGATGCTCACCTTTGGCGGCACATCGTCTACATAGAGCATTTCATACACGGCTAGCCGTAGGATATTGCGATCTATAAAAGACATGCGTTCTATACGCCAGCCAGAGGCATAACGCTCAATTAAAAGATCAATCGTTATTTGATGTTCAGTTACCCCTTTAACTAGCTCCCAGGCATATTCCAAAGAGATTTGTGGAGGACGGTAATGTTCTCCAAAATGTCTCCATATCACCTCAAGAGACTCTTGGGTAACCTCCCGTTGATACAATACCTGTAAGGCAATTTCTCTTGCCTTCCTACGTACCTGTTTTAAAGGTAAAGACGCTGGCTCTCCCTCCATCGTTAAAACTGCCTTAAGACATTGGCCATTTCTATCGCGGCCATCGCCGCCTGCCATCCTTTATTACCTGCCTTAATGTTAGCTCTTGGTAGGCTAAAAGGCTCATTCTTACTTTAACCCCAGTTGTTTTTTAATTAATTCACAAAGAGTATTTTTTATCTCCGCATGTCTTGGAATTGGAGCTTTCTTCCCATTTTTAGGATTTACATAAATATCATGTTTGGCTCCATGTCGTTTCAAGTAGCACCCCGCCTGTTCTAATTCTTTAATTAACTCCCTCCTTTTCATAATTGAATTTCAAGCTCTTTCTTAAATACCTTTTCTACAGGTAATTTTTCCTCTTCTGCCATCATAAGTTGATATACCTCTTTTATATTTTCTTCTAACTCTGCAAGAGTTTTGCCTTGACTAAATACACCTGGGACTTCTTTTAATCTACCTACATACCATCCTTCATCAATCCAGTATTCAAGCGTAAACAGCCTAGCCATAGCCGCATCTCCTTAATTTTTGTTAAAGCTGCCTTAAGACATTGGCCATTTCTATCGCGGCCATCGCCGCCTGCCATCCTTTATTACCTGCCTTAGAACCAGCTCTCTCTATGGCCTGCTCAATTGTATCGGCCGTAATGACACCAAAACCAATAGGCACGCCTGTTTCAAGCTGTACCTGGGCAATTCCCTTTGTCGCCTCGGCGGCCACATAGTCAAAATGCGGCGTTGCTCCCCTGATGATAACGGCCAGGGCAATTAGGGCATCATAACGACCTGATTGAGCCATTTTTTTTACGGTAATTGGAAGCTCAAAGGCCCCTGGCACCCGCACTATCTCTATATTCTCATCTAAGGCCCCGTGACGTTTTAGGGCATCAAGAGCTCCCTCTAGTAATTTTTGTCCCATAAAGTCATTAAACCGACTAAGCACAATCCCAAATTTTAACCCTTGCGCCAATAATTTCCCTTCTATTACCTTTGGCATTGTCTGCTCCTTGTATATATCAATTACCTTTACTACTTGCTGTCTTCTTTTCTTCTCCAACGATACTTAACAAATGTCCCATCTTTACCTTTTTGGTAAGTAAATAACGGTAATTTTCTTTTGTGGGAGGAATTTCAATGGGCACCCTTTCTACTACTTCTAGACCATAACCTTGGAGACCAACAATCTTTTTCGGGTTATTAGTCATAAGCCGCATCTTGCGCACCCCTAAATCTCTTAAAATTTGGGCACCTATACCATAATTACGCAAATCCGGCTTAAAGCCAAGCATAATGTTTGCTTCTACCGTATCATATCCATGATCCTGTAGGGCATAGGCCTTTATTTTGTTGGCAAAACCAATACCTCTGCCTTCTTGCCGCATGTAAAGCAGAACCCCTTTACCTTCCTTTTCTATCATCTTCATGGCTGTGTGAAGCTGGGGACCACAATCACAGCGTAAAGAACCAAAGACATCACCTGTTAGACACTGAGAATGCACCCGTACTAAAATGGGTTGGTCTGGTTTTATCTCACCTTTGACCAGGGCCAAATGATGATTAGGGTCTACATCACTTTCATATACAATTGCCTTAAATTCTCCAGCAATGGCCGTGGGCAATACAGTTTCAGCCACCCGCCTGACCAAAGAATCATGCTTTATGCGATAGGAAATTAAATCAGCAATCGTAACAATTTTTAATCCATGTTTTTCGGCAAATTTTTCTAAATCAGGCAGTCTGGCCATGTTACCATCGTCTTTCATAATTTCACAAATTACGGCCGCTGGCTTAAGTCCGGCCAGTCTCGCCAGATCCACTGAACCTTCTGTATGACCTGCCCGCACTAACACCCCACCTGGCTGTGCCCTTAAAGGGAAAACATGGCCAGGCGTAACCAAGTCTTCTGGCTTAGCATCATCAGCAATGGCCGTAAGGATAGTTACCGCACGGTCATGGGCAGAAATACCGGTGGTTACTCCCCTTCTGGCTTCAATAGACACAGTAAAGGCTGTTCCCTGAGGAGGACGGGGATGAAATTCGCTCCCCTGCAGAGGTAGTTTTAGCTGTTCTACCTTTTCTGCCGTCAGGGCCAAACAAATTAAGCCCCGGCCATATTTGGCCATAAAATTAATCGCCTCTGGTGTAACCTTTTCGGCAGCAATACAAAGATCACCTTCATTTTCTCTATCTTCATCATCTACTAAAATAACCATCTTTCCTTGGCGAATGTCTTCAATGGCTTCTTCAATCGTAGCAATGGGCATTTCTCCCCTCCCTGTAAAGATTGTTTTCAATAATAATTTGGATTAATAGGAAATGCAAGGGGCATAGTAAAAGGACCTGAGGCTGTTTGAAAAATATAGTTAACCGCATAATTCTATGTAATTTGTGGAGACCTTTTTCCCTTCCAAGGCCCAATCATAATTATAGCGCCTTTGTTAGCTCATGCGGTCAAGGCCAAGCCCTGCGGGTGGCTGACGAACTGCCTTGACCTCGCTCGCTTCGGCGCTGACTTTTTATTTGAGGTTGGAAGGAAAAAGGAAATTTTCTTTTTCCCCTTCCTCCTTTCACAACTTCTTTTTGGCCAAGGCCGAGTGTGGTCAAGGGCAAGCCCGAAGGGCGCAGCCTGCGCAAGGGCGCAGGTCGGAGCGAGCGAAGCGAGCGTAGACCCTTGACCACTTAACGAGGCCTTGGCGTATAATTTTTGTAAGTAAGGAGGAAAGGAAATTCATCAATTTTTGCGGAATACTATAAATCAATCGCGGATTTTGGGTCAATGTTCAATTTTCAAACAGCCTCAAAGGACCTTGTTAATCGTTATGTGTGTGGTAAAATCTTTTTTATGGAAACCAGCGAAAAGATTGCCCTTTATGCGGTTGTTTTTAATCTAGGCCTGGTGGCCTTTAAAACACTTCTTTCCTGGTACTCAGGCAGTCTGGCCTTAACGGCCGAAGTGATTCACTCTTTAACCGATGTTATTACCTCTGCTGCCATTTTAGTAGGTATTAAATTGTCTAAACGGCGTTCTGCTTCCTTCCCTTATGGTCTTTATAAAATAGAAAATCTTGTCTCCCTGATCGTGTCTTTATTAATCGTAGGGGCTGGAATTGAGGTTGTAAAAACGGCCTTCGGCGAATCAAGGGGTCTACATGTCTCACGCTTACCTTTGACGGCAGCCGGGGTTGGGTTAGCCATGATGGGAGCTTATCTTTTCTCCTGTTATGAACACAAAAAGGGTAAGGAGCTTAACTCGCCTAGCCTTATCAGCGATGCTCAGCATCTCCGCTCAGATGTCCTTTCGGCCATAGCCATTATGGCCGGACTTATGGGAGAATATTTGGGTCTACGTTTGGACAAGGCCGTCGCCATTGTTGTAGCCATCTTCATCATCAGGGCCGGAGCACAGATTTTCATTGATAGTATAAGGGTACTTTTAGATGCCTCGGTAGACTTTGCCACCTTGGATAAGGTAAAAAACATTGTCCTTTCTCATCCCGCGGTAGAGGAAATTAAGGCTATTTGGGGACGTAATTCAGGGCGATATAAGTTTATTGAGCTTATCATTACTTTAAAGGTCAACAGTCTAAAAAAGGCTCATATCGTTTCTCATGAGATTGAACAGCGCATAAAGGCAGAAATCCCTCATGTAGATCATATCCTTATCCAGTATGAACCTAGAGAAAAAGATTTTTTAGTTTATGCGGTTCCTCTTGCCGAGGACAAACATACCCTTTCCGATCACTTTGGTGACGCCCCTTATTTTTACTTTTGTAAAGTAGGGCTAAAGGATAAGAAGATCCACACAGAAAAAATAGAAATAAATCCTTATACTTTATTGGAAAGAGGAAGAGGAATAGAAGTAAGTAAATGGCTTTTAAATAAAGGAATAGATATTGTTCTAACCCGTAAAGAGCTAACGGGGAAAGGTCCATTTTTTGTCTTGTCAGAGGCAGGAGTAGAAATTAAAACAACTCAATGTCGTAACTTAGATGAAGTAAAACAAATGATATTTCAGAAAAAAGAGGAAAATAATTAGTTAATATACATCTAAAGAACGCAGACGATGCTGGATTTAAATAAAGAGAGACAAGTTTTAATCCAAGCACACTTAAATGGGGCAAGTGGTAAGGAAATTGTGAGGCGGTATACGCAGTTAATAGATGATTTTGTCCAAGAACAATGGACAAAGATTGCTTCTGCCCAGGCCAACGAAGAAGTGGCCCTCATTGCCATTGGCGGATACGGACGCCAAGAGATGAGCTTTCACTCAGATGTAGATTTGCTCATTCTACATAAAGAAAGGCCTTCACCTGCGATTTCAGAGATCCTTGTGGACTTCGTTCAGTCTTTTTGGGATTATAAGTTGAGATTAGATCACAGTTTTCGAACGGTAAAGGAATGTCTTCAGATGGCCCAAAAACATTTTTTGACTTTTATGTCCATGCTTACACCTAGATTCTTGGTCGGTAATTATCAGCTCTATGAGGAATTCAAGCTCTCTCTCCAGCAATATACAACCTCTTCCCGTAAACAGGTTTTAGAAACGCTTTTACGTAAGTATCAGCAGAGACATAAACGATACAGTGATCACATTTATCTCCTTGAACCCCACCTTAAAGAAGGCGTAGGGGGATTGCGCGATGCTCATACCATTTTATGGGCAGGTATTATTCAGTTTGATATTGCTAATTTTGATGGTCTTTATCAAAAAGGCCTTCTTTTAAAAAAAGAAAAACGGGATTTAGAAAAGGCAATAGATTTTCTCTGGAAGGTCAGAAATCATCTGCATTATCTAAGTAATAGAGAAAACGATGAGCTCTCTTTTGGTTGTCAGGAAGAATTTGCACGTTTTTGGAACTTAAAGGATACAGGCAATCTTAAGGCCGTAGAAAGATTTATGCGTCTTTTCTTTACTCACTCCTTTCATATCAAGCATATTACTCACCTCTTTCTTGACCGCATCTTAGAAGAAGATAGATCCACCTCTATCAAGTCCTTAGCTCCAGGCATATTCTTAAGTAAGGGAAAGATAAAGATCACCACAAAAGAAGTCTTTTCAAAAGATCCATCTCTTTTGGTAAAAATATATACTTGGGCAGCCCAATATCAGGCCAAATTTGATATCTCTGTCCATACCCACCTTCATCAGATCGTTCACTCCTTTAATCCCGCCTTTTCCCAAGATCTAAAGGCAAGAGACGCCTTCTTAGATTTTTTAACCACAAACGCCAACTTACTTCCTTTATTAGAAGACATGACTTATCAGGGGCTCCTCTGTGCCCTTATCCCAGAATGGCAATATATTCTGCACCTGCCACAGCATAATATTTATCACATTTATACCGTGGATTTACATTCTTTTCATGTGTTGCAAGAGATTAAACGCCTACAAGCTGGGGAATATAAAGATAAATTTCCCACCTTTACAACTATTGCCCAACAGATAAGGAATGTAGAGGTATTACTTCTCGCTGCCCTGCTTCATGATTTAGGCAAGGGTGCCGGACATCCCCACCAGGAAACCGGGGCTAAAAAAACAAGAGAAATTCTTAGCAGGTGGCAGATTCCTGAAGAACCAGCAGAAACTATTGTATGGCTTATCAAAAATCACCTTCTTTTATCCCATACGGCCCAGAGACGAGACTTAGAGGAAGAAAAGGTAATTATTGATACAGCCGAAAAAATAGGAGATCTTAATCGTTTAGAGATGCTTTATGTCCTTTCTTTTGCCGATGCCAAGGCCACTGGACCCAGAGCCTTTTCTGACTGGAAGATGGCCCTGATTACAGAACTCTTTTTAAAGATCAAGCAGGTCATGGAAACAACCGAGTTTAGCCGCCACGGCACCTGGCAGAGCTTGGAAAGGATAAAGATAGTCCTAGCAGGGAAATTAAAGGATAAAATGTCCCCAAAGGCTTTGTACCATTTTTTAGAAATCCTTCCTCCCCGCTACCTCCTCCACACACCCGTAGAAGAAATCCTCTTTCATCGGCAACTGGCTGAAAGATTGAAATACATGCCTGTAGTGCTTCATTGGGAAAACTATCTGCCTCCTACCCATTTTAAGGTCACGGTGGCTACTTGGGATTTCTTAGGCCTTTTTGCCAAAATTGCTGGGGCCTTTGCCTTACATGACTTTGATATCCTTAACGCCCAAGTGCATACTTGGGGAAATAAGATTGCTTTAGACACCTTCTGGGTAAAGACAAAAGAGACATACGAAATAGAAGAAAAGCAAAAGGCAGTAGAAGAAACTCTATGCGCAGCGATCGAGGGTGAAATAGATTTAGAAAAATATCTCCAAAGCAAATGCCAGCCACGGCCCTTTGAACGCCAGGATTTACCTCCCGTACAGGTCAAGATCAAGATAGACAACAAAAGTTCCTATTTTCATACAATTGTTGAAGTCCATGCACCAAACAAACCATGTCTGCTTTTTAAACTGGCCCATTGCCTCTCTAAGTTAAAATTGAACATCTATCTAGCCAAAATTTCTACCAGTTTGGATCATGTAGTAGACGTCTTTTATATCCAAGAAAAGGAAGGAGGGAAAATAGAAGAACCGGCAAGGATTGCCCAGGTAAAGGAAGCCTTAAGAACCCTTTTGTTTCACGCCTGAATCTAACAACAGGTGTGTGGGTATAAACATAGCTGATATAGGTTGAAAATCTCACTCATGCATTGACATCCTTTTTTCTTCTTGCTACTAGCTTTAATATGCCTGCCAATTTGCCGCCACAGTATTTTGTTGCCGAAAAGAAATACCGTGAAGCCAAGTCGGTGCCAGAGAAGATTGCCGCCTTAGAAGAAATGCTTATGCTCATGCCCAAACACAAAGGTACGGATAAACTGCGGGCGGCCCTAAGACGCAAGCTGGCGCGGCTAAAGGACGCGCAGGAGGCGGCTAGGAAAAAGGGGAAGCAGGGAAGGAGTTTTGTGATTGAAAAAGAGGGGGCTGGACAGGTAGTGCTTGTCGGCCTGCCTAATGTGGGCAAGTCTACTTTGGTGGCCCAAACGACCAAGGCCGAGCCCGAGGTAGCTGAATATCCCTTTACTACCCGTATTCCCACACCAGGCATGCTGCCCTATGAAGACGTCCAGATTCAACTTATAGACCTGCCACCTTTAAGCCAGGAATACACCGAACCTTGGCTGATAGATATGCTTAAACGGGCCGATCTGCTCTTGATCATGCTTGACCTAACGGCCGATCCCCTTTCTCAATGGGAGGAAACTGTCCTTTTGTTAGAACGGTTTAAAATTGTTCTTAAAGAATTAAAAAAAGAAGTACCTTCTGGTTGGATGGTGAAAAAGGCAATGGTAGTGGCCAATAAGATAGATGTACCTGGAAGTGAAGAGACGCTAGAAATTTTTAAAGAGTTATGGGGAGTAGACTTGCCTTTTCAGGCCATTTCGGCCAAGAAAAAGGTAAATATAGAGGAAATGACACGCGGTATTTATTCCTTTTTAGATGTCATTCGCATTTACAGCAAGGCCCCTGGAAAAAAGCCAGACCTTGATACCCCTTTTATCATCAAAAGGGGCAGTACCGTCTTGGACTTTGCCGAAAAGGTGCATAAAGAAATTGCCGCCAAGCTAAAATTTGCCCGGGTGTGGAATAAGGAATTAAAAGGTCTACGGGTAGAAAGGGATTATGTTTTGCAGGATAAGGATATCGTAGAACTCCGCACCTAAACTTGGACAAGTTCAATGTTTGCCTCTTTTAGCATCTGTCTAGAAAGCTCATCTGGATAACCCTCAGCATAACAAATCTTCTTAATCCCCGCATTGATGAGCATCTTGGTGCAGATGATACAGGGATGATGCGTGCAATAAATGGTTGCTCCTTCTACAGAAATGCCATAACGGGCCGCTTGAATAAGACAGTTTTGCTCTGCATGTAAGCCTCGACAAAGCTCATGTCTCTCCCCAGAAGGGATATTCATCTTTTCCCGCAAACAGCCAATGTCTAAACAATGGGCCAATCCCGAGGGAGCACCGTTATAACCTGTGGCCAGGATGCGCTTATCCTTTACCAAAACTGCCCCTACCTTACGGCGCAAACAGGTAGAACGCTGGGCTACTAGCTTCGCAATGCTCATAAAATATTCATCCCAACTAGGTCTAGACATCTTACCCTCTCCTTAGGAATAATAGCAATTTTAAAGAAAAAGGCAAGGGAAGAGGCTTTGAAAAATCCTAATTTTTAGTGCATAATTGATGAAGCGGAAGACAAAATGGGTTTAGCCGCCAAGCTTATTCCAAAATATGAAGGTTATCTGCCTTAGGAAGGTGAGAAAAGGAGGGAAATTATTGACGGTCAAGTTTATGATATAAGTCCAACCAAAAAGAAAATTTTTAAAATAAGGAGAAGCAATGAAACCAATCATCTTGGGTACAGCGGGACATATTGACCACGGGAAAACAGCCTTGATTAAGGCCTTAACCGGCATAGATACCGACCGCCTTAAGGAGGAAAAGGAGAGGGGCATTACGATAGAACTTGGCTTTGCCTTTTTGACCCTGCCTGGAGGACAGTTAGTTGGCATTGTGGATGTACCGGGACACGAGCGTTTCGTCCATCACATGGTGGCTGGGGCAGCCGGCATTGACCTTGTCGCCCTGGTCATTGCCGCCGATGAAGGGGTAATGCCCCAGACAAAAGAACACTTAGAAATTTGTTCCCTTCTTAAGGTAAAAAAAGGACTAGTTGTTATCACTAAAATTGATCTAGTAGAACCAGACTGGCTAGAGCTGGTGGAAGAGGACCTCAAAGAGTTTTTAAAGGGTACTTTTTTGGAAAATGCACCCATTGTTAAGGTTTCTTCTGTTACCAAAGAGGGGATTGAAGAACTAATCGCCACGCTAGAAAAATTAGTGGCTGAGATCCCGCCTAAACCAGTTGATACTCTGTTTCGGCTGCCAATTGATAGGGTATTTACGGTCAAGGGGTTTGGTACGGTGGTAACAGGAACGACCATTGGAGGGAAAGTGGCCGTTGGGGATGCCCTTATGCTTTATCCTAAGGGCAAACTGACAAAGGCCCGCAACCTTCAGGTGCACGGCAAGAATGTCAAAGAGGCCGTGGCTGGCCAAAGAACGGCCATAAATCTGCAAGGGATAGAAAAAGAAGAAATAGAAAGAGGAGATGTCCTCGCTCCACCAGGAGATCTCATTCCTTCCTATATGCTTGATGCCACCTTGGAAGTTCTGCCTAGCTTTCCCAAATCCCTTAAAAACAGAACCTTGGTACGGCTGCACCTTTATACAAGTGAGGTTTTGGCCTATGTCATTTTGTTGGATAAAGAAGAGCTAAAACCGGGAGAGACCGGTTTTGTCCAACTACGCCTCCAGGAGCAGATCGTGGCCCTGCCAAGGGATCGGTTTGTGATTCGGTCTTATTCGCCTATTGTTACTATTGGTGGCGGCATGATTCTGCATCCAGCGCCACCTAAGCACAAACGGTTTAGAGAAGAAGTAGTTGCCGATTTAAAAATCTTAGAAACAGGCAGCTTAGAAGAAAAGATCTTGGCCCATCTACATGAGGCTAAGTATAAAGGCCTCTCTAAAAAGACCCTAAGGATTTTTACCAATACCTCAGAAGAAAAACTCACCGCCGCCTTACATACTCTCGTTCAGACAGAAAAGATATATTGCGTTGATATGGAGAACAAGCACTATCTCCATGCCAAATTTGTGCGTAATCTTGCCATTAAAATTATTTCATTTTTACAAGGCTTTCATAAAACACATCCTCTTTTGCCTGGTATTGTTAAAGAGGAATTAAAAACCAAACTTTTACCCTTTATTGAGGATATCCTTTTTGCCTTTATGCTTAAACACCTTGAAGAAAAGGGAGAAATTGTTGTTGAACAACACTTGATAAGACTAAGGTCTTACCAAATTAAGCTAAGTACAAAAGAAGAGCAGCTAAAAGAAAAATTACATCAGCGTTTAAAAGAAGCCGCTTATACCCCACCTTCTCTATCTGAACTGGCTAAAGAATTAAACACCGATGAAAAAAAGCTTATATCTCTGTTACGGCTTTTAATAGACGAAGGAAAGGTCATCAAAGTAAAAGAAGGCCTTTATTTTGATGCCAATTTAATAGGGACGTTAAAACAAAAGTTAAGTGAATACATAAAGAAACACGGCGGCATTACCCCCTCAGAATTTAAAACCTTGACCAGTGCCTCACGCAAGTACAATATTCCGCTTTTGGAATACTTTGATCGCATCAAATTAACGGTCAGAAAAGGCGATAAGCGGGTGTTACTTTAAGTTAAAAGGGCTTGCATTTTTTAGAATAAATTTCTACAGTTGAAGCTTAATTGAAAAGGGCAAGGGAGGAAGAGGAGATGCCGTATGAAAAGCGAGAGACATTTAGAGAATTGCTTGGACGAATAACAGGAAGGTTCCCAGATAACCCGGCCATTTTCTATGAAGGGAATACCCTCTCCTATAAAGAACTCTTTGACAAGGCCAATTGGGTAGCTTATGGTTTATATAAACTGGGCGTGCGTAAGGAGGATAAGGTCTGTGTGTGGATGCCCAATGTCCCTGAATGGGTCATTTCTTGGTGGGGCATTCCAATGTTGGGGGCAACATTTGTGCCCATTGATCACTGGTATAAAATCGTTGAGGCCGAACACATCGCCAACCATTCAGATGCTGTTGCCCTGCTTGTTTACCATAACTTTAAGACTTGGAACTTTTTAGACATACTCAAGGAAGTCAAGGCTGAAAAGCTGAAACATATTATCGTTGTGGGCAATGAGGATGAGGCTAAAGAAGTAGGGGGAATGACCTTTGACCAATTGTTAGAAATGGGAAAAGGCTGGGCGGATAATCAGGACTATCTTAATGAGATAAAAAAGGTCAATCCTGACGATGTGGCTGCCATTTTATATACTTCTGGCACTACTGGCAACCCTAAAGGAGTAATGCTTTCGCATCATCAGATTATCAAAAATGCCTACGATCAAGGAGAGCGAATGGAGATAAGCGAAAAGGACAGACTGGTAGTGCCAGTACCCTTTAGCCACTGTTTTGGTTGTGTAATGTCCATTACCATGCTGGGCAGTGTTGGTGGAGCCATTGCCCCTTTAATTGCCTTTGATGAAAGGGATGCTTTAGACGCCGTTCAAAGGTATAAGTGCACCATGATTCATGGCACTCCGACGATGTTTTTACGTGAATTAAAACTTTTTAGAAGCGAAAAATTTGATACCTCTTCTTTAAGAACGGGCATTATGGCCGGTGCCCATTGTCCTGAGGATTTAATGCGGGCCGTAACCGAAGAAATGGGACCAAATATGTGTATCACTTATGGTTTGACCGAGGCATCTCCTGGGATCACAACTACAAGTTTGGATGACAGTATAGAAGACAAGGTGAATACCGTTGGTAAGGTATTGCCTGGAGTTGAAGCTAAGATTGTGGATGACAATGGTAAAGAGGTACCACCCGGTACAGTAGGGGAGATTATCTGTAGGGGCTACAATGTCATGAAAGGCTATTACAAGGCCCCAGAGCTTACGGCTGAAGTTATTAAAGATGGCTGGCTTTATAGTGGTGACCTTGGATTTATGGACGAACGGGGGTATATTACCTTTAAGGGGCGGAAAAAAGAACTTGTCATCACAGGTGGTTTTAATGTCTATCCGCCAGATGTAGAACGCTTTATCAGGGAATTTGATAAGGTACTGGATGTGGCCATCATCGGTGCCCCAGACGAAGATTTAGGTGAGGTTGTGGCCGCGGCCGTTATTCCAGCTGAAGGGGTAAAATTAGATCCGCAAGAGATCGTTGACTTTTGTTATGGCAAAATTGCCAGTCCAAAGGTGCCCAGATATGTTTACATTACCGATCACTTCCCCTTAAGTGGACGAGGGAAGGTACAGAAGTATAAGTTGGTAGAAGAAGTAAAGCAGTTGATTAAAGAGAGTAAGCTTAAAAAGATTATCCCTACGGCCGTAAAGATGCGTAAGGAAAGGGCCAAGAATCTCTTGGGTAATGGTAGCTGGAAGGAATAAAACCTTTTGGCCTGTGGGGCATCCCACAGGCCGGTATCTTAACTATCTCTAAGGTTCCCACCTTTTTACCTTCCTTACTTGACACATCGTCTAAGCGTGATAACAATGGCTGCATCAAATCAAAAGGGGTGGAAGAATGATAGAAACAAAGGTGCTTCCTAAGGGTTACGAGCCAGAAAAGGTAGAAGAAAAGTGGTATCAGTATTGGCTAGAAAAAGACCTTTTTAAGGCCAATTTAGAGGAAAAAGGAAAGGTCTTTTCTATGGTGGCCCCACCACCCAATGTGACCGGTTCTTTGCACATGGGGCACGCCCTAAACAGCACCCTCCAGGATATTCTTGTGCGTTATAAAAAGATGCTCGGTTATAATGTCCTTTGGGTACCTGGCACTGATCACGCCGGTATCGCCACCCAAAATGTGGTAGAAAGGCAGTTGGCCAAAGAAGGTCTCTCCCGTCAGAAGTTAGGAAGGGAAGAGTTTATCAAACGCGTGTGGCAGTGGAAGGAGGAATATGGGAATCGGATTATCAATCAACTTAAACGTTTGGGTTGTGCCTGTGACTGGAGCCGGCAGCGTTTTACCATGGACGAGGGCTTTAGTCGGGCGGTCAAGGAAGTTTTTGTCCGTCTTTATGAAGAAGGTCTAATTTACCGGGGGGACTACATTATTAACTGGTGTCCTCGCTGTCAAACTGCCTTAGCCGATCTGGAAGTAGAACATGAAGAAGTAGACGGGACCCTTTATTATATTCGTTATCCACGTGTAGACGGACAAGGATACATTACCGTAGCTACGACCAGACCTGAGACCTTGCTGGGCGATACGGCCGTAGCCGTACATCCAGAAGACGAACGCTACCAAGGGCTAAAAGGCATAAAGGTTTATGTGCCGGTGGTTAACCGGGAAGTGCCGATTATATTTGATGCCTACGTAGATAGAGAATTTGGCACGGGGGCCTTAAAAGTAACTCCGGCCCATGATCCCAATGACTTTGAGCTGGGTAAAAAACATAACCTACCGTGGGTAAAGGTCATTGATGAAACCGGACACATGACGGCTGAGGCCGGTCCCTTTGCCGGGTTGGATCGGTTTGAGTGTCGGCAGAAGATCGTGGCCTATTTAGAAAACCAAGGGCTTTTGGAAAAGATAGAGCCCATCAAACACAGTGTTGGGCATTGCTATCGCTGTAAGACCGTCGTAGAACCAATGGTCTCTAAACAGTGGTTTGTACGCACAAAACCACTCGCAGAACCAGCCATAAAGGCCGTAAGAGAGGGCAAAACCAAGCTTATTCCTCCAAATTGGGATAAGACCTATTATGAATGGATGGAAAACATAAGGGATTGGTGCATTTCTAGGCAGATCTGGTGGGGACATCGCATTCCAGCCTGGTATTGCCAGGCCTGCGGTGAAGTCATCGTGAGCAAAGAAACACCTAAAAGCTGTCCCCATTGTGGGGCAACAGAATTAAAGGAAGAAACTGATGTCCTTGATACCTGGTTTAGCTCGGCCCTTTGGCCCTTTGGCACTCTTGGCTGGCCTGATGAGACGGAAGAACTCAAAATATTTTATCCCACTTCTGTCTTAGTTACGGGCTTTGATATCCTGTTTTTCTGGGTGGCCCGGATGATGATGATGGGACTGCACTTTATGGGCGAGGTACCCTTTTATGATGTTTATATTCACGCCTTGGTGAGAGACGAAAAAGGTGAGAAGATGAGCAAGACCAAGGGGAACGTAATAGACCCCTTGGACATGATTGCCAAATATGGCACCGATGCCCTGCGCTTTACCCTTGTAGCCCTAGCGGCGCAGGGACGAGACATCCGTCTTTCGGAGAAGCGGATAGAGGGCTATCGGCACTTTATTAACAAAATTTGGAACGCCGCTCGGTTTGTCTTGATGAACTTGAAAGAAGATACTAAGCCCGAGGTGGAGCCTGAAAAGAGCACTGTGGCCGATCGGTGGATCCTAAGCCGTCTGCAGAGTGTAATTGCCGAGGTAAGGAAAAATCTGGATCTCTATGAATTTGATAAGGCCGCTTATGTACTTTATCACTTTGTTTGGCATGAATTCTGTGATTGGTATCTAGAGTTGATTAAACCGGTGCTCTATGGCACTAATGAAATACTCAAGAAGACTACCCAGGCCGTCTTACTTTATACCCTTTCAGAGCTTCTTAAGCTCCTACATCCCTTTATTCCGTTTGTTACCGAAGAAATCTGGCACCATCTGCCTCATACTGAAGGCAGTATTTTGGAAACACCTTATCCAGAGGCAAAAGAAGAATTTAAAGACGAAACTGCCGTGACCGAAATGGAAAATGTGATTGGACTGGTAAAGACCATTCGGAATATGCGAGGTGAAATAGGCATTTCGCCAGGTGTAAAAGTAGACATCATTGTTTCTACCCAAAGACAAGATATCTTGACCCAGATAGAAAGGCATAAAGAAGCTATTTGCCGTTTGGCTGGCATCAAGACCCTTCAACTTAGCGTGCGGGCCGAAAAACCATCTTATGCCTCGGCCGCTGTCTGGCATGGAATGGACATCTACATGCCACTCAAGGATGTCTTTGACCTAGAAGTAGAAGAAAAACGCCTTAAGAAAGAAATAGAAAGGCATATCAGTGAACTTGAATTAACTAAAACTAAGCTTTCTAATCAGGACTTTCTTACCAAGGCTCCAAAGGCAGTAGTGGAGAAGGAAAAGCAAAAAAGGGCCATGCTGGAAGAAAAGCTGGAAAAGCTCCGTTTTAACCTAGAACGTATTCAGGACTTAAAAAAACAGGCTAAATCCAAGAGTTAACTATGATGTCTTTTTGGCCAAAAAAGGGGCGGTGGTTACTACCGCTCCTTCTGGTCTTCTTTTTTATCAGTTGCACGACCGCCCCCATTACTGAACGCAAGCAGCTTATCCTTATCCCAAAGTCAGAAGAGATTACCCTTGGTCTTCAGGCCTATAAGCAAATCTTGAAGAAGGCCAAGCTCTGCCATGACCCTAAGGTTGTCCATCTGGTCAATAAGGTCGGCTGGCGCATTGCTAAGGCTGCTGACAGGCCTGACTTTGCTTGGGAGTTTAAGGTTATCAAAGACGATAAAACGGCTAATGCCTTTTGTCTGCCTGGAGGAAAGGTCTTTGTCTATACCGGTATTTTACCTTACACCAAGGACGAGGCAGGGTTGGCCACGGTAATTAGCCACGAAGTAGGACATGTTATTGCTCGACATGGGGCCGAACGCATGAGTACCCTCCTTCTGATAGAGTTGGGGGAAGCTGGTTTGGCTGCGGCCTTAAAAAAACATTCTCCGACCGTGGCCAAGGCCTTTTTAATTGCCTATGGTCTGGGGGCAGAACTTGGTATTCTTCTTCCCTACAGTCGCCTGCAAGAATACGAGGCCGATCACATTGGCCTCATCCTTATGGCCAAGGCTGGATACGATCCTAAAGCGGCCATTGCCTTTTGGGAAAGAATGCTTAAACGAAAAAAGAAAGGTCATATACCCGAATTTCTTTCCACCCATCCGGCCGATGAAAAGAGAATTGCAGCCCTAAAACAGTTATTGCCAGAGGCGATGCAGTATTACCACCCTAAAATCGGGCAATAAGGCTCATCTTTTCACTACAGGGTAAACGATGGAACTGACGGATTTCCTGAAAGAGGCTATCTAAACGAGAGCGTTTTAAGAATTGCCTTTCTAAGTGGGAACAATATTTGGCGGCCAGACGATAAGAGTGATAATAGCGTTGCCACTGTTGGGAGCTAAGCCCCTCTATAGGAGCAAACTGACCAAACAACTTGTGACGCAAGAGCCGTATCTTCTCTTCATTTATAGCGGGGGCTAAAAGTAAGAAGGACAGTAAAAACTTATCAATTTCTCCCAACAACTCTAATTCCAATTGCGTCGTCTGACGTTGTCTTTCCCAGAAATAGATGAGGTGAAAAAAATGACTAACCTCTTCAAAGACAGTGCAGAGGTCTTCTAGCTTTACCCACTTGGCACTCTTTCTTTCCAAAAGGGCATGTAGCTGCTCTTGAAGGTAGAGGGAAATATTGATTGTATCGTCTTCGGTGTAAACCAAGAGGGCACCGCGTCTCCGGGCAAAGGAAGCATCTACGAGTTTTCTCTCAATAAGGATGCCTAAGGTCTGCTCGTTGATGATAAAATCTTTTGCCCTAACCGGTAAAGAAACTCCATAAATACCTTCTAAAACAGATTGAATCTGCTGAACCATTACTTATTGTAACTTATCTAGATCAATTTCTAAAGGTAATATACCCCTGCGGTGTAACTTCCTCTGAGCCCATCGGCTACCGGTGCGTAACCAGCGCTCGTATAGCCGCAAAAGATCCTGCCGCGTAGAAATAGATTTTTCGCTGATCTCACTCAGCACATCTACAAGAGAAGGAAACTTCTCGCTTAGTTCCCTATACACGGGTACAAATCGTTTGTCTTTTTTATAGGTCTTAAGGATCTCGGCCAGATCTAAATAGGCCCGACTGCCCAAGGTAATGAAATAATCTATATCTACCAACTTACGCCTGAAGCTTTCAGCAAAGAAGCCAGCGATAAAGAGGCTATAATCGGCAATGTGTTTTAGGGCCCGGATGCGTCGTAATAAATCGTAAAAACGACTTTCCAAAAACACCTGGGCCAATGCCTTTTTGTCTAGATCTTCAGCGGCATGATATACATACTCGGTGCGGAAAAAGTAAGTAAGAAGATTGACCACATAAAAGGCAGTTAATTCATCTATCTCTATTTGGAGATCGGCCAATGCATCCTCAACGGCCTTTTTAAAATACTCCATTAAACTTGTTCTTACCAGAGGCATGGCCTTTACCTCCTTATATTTATATTCTAGCCACATATGAAAAAAAGGCAAGAAGGGAACCAATTGCATGTCTTGACGATTACCTTAATCCCTTATAAAAATGAGAAGCTCATTAATGAGGAGTTTACAATGTTTAAGATTGCACCCTCAATCCTTTCGGCTGATTTCTCTCGCTTAGCCGAAGAAGTAAAGGCAGTAGAGGAGGCTGGAGCTGATTGGATTCACATCGATGTTATGGACGGACATTTTGTTCCTAACTTGACCATTGGGCCCTCAGTAGTGGCTAGCCTGCGTAAGGTAACCAAGCTACCCTTTGATGTCCATCTTATGATTGAACGACCGGAGAATTTTCTGGAGGTCTTTGCTAAGGCCGGGGCTGATATTATCACCGTCCACGCCGAGGCTTGTGTGCATCTCCATCGTACACTACAGATAATCAAGCAATTAGGGAAAAAGGCAGGGCTAGCCTTAAATCCAGCAACTCCTTTATGTTTTTTAGAACCGATTTTAGAGGATGTGGATTTGATTCTGATTATGAGTGTCAATCCCGGTTTTGGAGGGCAAAAGCTTATTCCTAGTGCCTTAGACCGTATTCGGCAGGTGCGTAAGTGGATTGAGGAACGAGGGTTAACCATTGACTTAGAAGTAGACGGAGGGATAAATGCCGATACCATTGCCAAAGTAGCAGCCGCTGGGGCCAATGTATTTGTTGCTGGTTCAGCCGTTTTTGGGCAAAAAAATTACGCCCAAGTAATAAGGACGTTTAGGGAAAAAATTGTAGGAGGAAAAGATGTTAGAAACACTTAAACCTTATGTTAATCTTGATCCTGAAAATTTTAAGCTAGAAGTGCCAGAATATTTTAATTATGCCATTGATGTGGTTGATGAATGGGCCAAGCGGGATAGAAATAAGCTAGCCCTGGTATGGACAAACGAGGAGGGAGAGGAAAGGAAACTTTCTTTTTGGGACCTAATGATCCGTTCCAATCAAGTAGCCAATATCCTAAAGGGGCTGGAAATCAGCAAGGGCGACCGGGTTATGCTTATGCTCCCCCGTATTCCTGAATGGTGGGAAATTGTGTTAGGCTTAACTAAAATTGGGGCTATCATTGTACCCTCTACGACAATGTTGCGTTCAAGGGACATTCTTTACCGTGTCAAGGCAGCGGAAATTAAGGCGGCCATTACGACAAATGAACATATAGAAAAGGTAGAAAAGATCTTACCTGAATGTCCTTCTCTTCAGGTCCTAATTAATATCGGTGAACCCCAGCCCAATTGGGTAAACTATGACGAAGAAATGAAGACGGCCTCACGGCGGCGGGTAGACTTGGGAGAAAACGGTAAGACTATGTCTACTGATCCCTATATCATCTTTTTTACCTCTGGTACCACGGGTTATCCTAAGATGGTACTCCATGATCATTCTTATCCCTTGGGTCATGTGCTTACGGCTGGTCTCTGGCATGACCTTACCCCCAATGACTTGCACTGGACCCTATCTGATACGGGCTGGGCCAAGGCGGCTTGGGGAAAGATTTATGGACAGTGGATTATGGGAGCAGCCGTGTTTGTCTATGACCAACGAGGGAGGTTTAATCCAGCCAAGGTACTTGAGTTGATGGATAAATATGGAGTAACTACCTTCTGTGCCCCGCCAACGGCCTACCGCATGATGATCTTGGAAGATCTAAAAAAATACAACTTAAGCGAATTACGCCATTGCACCAGTGCTGGTGAACCACTTAATCCAGAAGTAATTAAAATTTGGGAGCAGGGTACAGGGTTAAAAATTCATGAAGGGTATGGACAAACTGAAACGGTTATTTTGATTGGAACTTTGAAAAATATGAAAGTCAAACCTGGCTCCATGGGTAAACCGATGCCAGGGATAAAGGTAGAAGTTGTAGACGATGATGGCAATATTTTAGACCCCACTGAAGAAGGTAATATTGCTGTTTATATAGGAGACAAATATCCCATTGGTCTATTTAAAGGTTATTGGAGGGATCCTGATAAAAACAAGAGCGTATTTCGGAACAAGTGGTACTTCACTGGCGACCGGGCTTATAAGGATGAAGACGGTTACTTCTGGTTTGTTGGTCGCGCCGACGATGTAATCAAGAGTTCTGGATACCGGATTGGGCCTTTTGAGGTAGAGAGTGCCCTTATTGAGCATCCGGCCGTGGCGGAGGCAGCCGTAATAGGTGTGCCTGATCCTATCCGAGGACAGATTGTCAAGGCCTTCGTCGTCCTCGCCCCTGGTTATTCGCCTTCGGATACCCTCATTAAGGAATTACAAGAGCATGTGAAGAATACGACTGCTCCTTACAAGTATCCGCGCAAGATTGAATTTGTCTCTGATTTACCAAAGACCATCAGTGGTAAAATTAGGCGCGTGGAGTTAAGAGAAAGGGAAATACAGAAACTAAAAAAGAAATAGGAGCGTGAAAGGATGCGGATAAGGTTAGATGTTGTTTCTCCTGGCAAAAAAGTGAAAATTATTATGGTGGAAGGCGGGGTGCGCTGTCGACAATGTCTGGCTGAAATGGGGGTCTATCCCGGCGAGATGCTTAAAGTTATCCGCAGCGCTCCCTTTGCTGGACCTATTTTGGTAGAGGCCAATGGGTATCGGTTCATCTTAGGAAGGGGAATGGCGGCCAAGGTAATTGTGGAGGAAATGGATTGAGGATTGTTCTTGTAGGTCAACCCAACTGTGGGAAAAGCACCATTTTCAATTATCTGAGTGGTTATAAAGCCGTTGCTTCCAATTTCCCAGGCACAACTGTAAAATATACCGCCAGTAAACTTTACATCAACAGTCATCTTTGTGAGTGTATTGATTTACCCGGTACTTATTCCCTTATCGCCTCGGATGCAGCCGAGGCTGAAACAAGAAAGTTTCTCTTAAATGAGTCTTTTGATACCATTATTAATGTCTTGGATGCCTCCCTGTTGAGCCGAAGCTTAGAGTTAACTTTAGAATTATTGGAACTGCGCAAGCCTATGATGGTCGTCTTAAACATGATTGATGAAGCCGAGCGCAAGGGTATTCATATTGATGCCGAACATCTTTCATCTATCCTAGGAGTGCCAGTAGTAAAAACTATTGGCTATAAGGGACAGGGACTTACAGAGATGGTGCGCACGGCCCTACAGGTAGCCAAAAAACAGATGCCAAGTAACCCTATTGCCTTAAGTAAAGATATTGAAACCGTTGTGAAAAAACTCACTGAGGACGTAGCCAAAGTGGCAAGTCAACTAAGGCTTCCGGCCCGTTTTTTGGCCCTAAAGCTTTTACAAAAAGATAAAATCTTTGAAGAACGCGTAGCAGAGATTGCACCAGAATTATCTTCTAAGATAAAGGCAGCCCAGAGACAGCTTGAAATTACGCATGGACGTCCTTCGGATGTTGTTATCTCTTCTGAAAGACATGCCCTGGCGATGAATATCTATGAAGAAGTAGTGCAGATCGTACGTACACCTCATCCTGATATTCGGGATAAAATAGATAACATCCTCATGCACAAGTTTTGGGGATATATCTTCTTGGCCCTTATTTTCTATGGCTTTTTCACCTTAGTTTTTAAAGTAGGCAGTCATATTGAAGAACCGCTTATGGCCATTTTTGACCAATTACTTGCTAAGCTCAAGACTTGTTTACCACCATCTAGTCTAACTTACGTCATAGTGGAAGGAACTATTCAGGGTATTGCCGGTGGTATCGGCATTGTCTTACCTTATCTTGTGCCCTTCCTCTTTGGCCTGGCCATTTTAGAAGACTCTGGTTATCTCCCCCGGGTAGCCTTTTTAGTGGACTCCTTTATGCATCACATTGGCCTACACGGAAAATCCATTATTCCCTTTCTGCTAGGCTATGGTTGTAGTGTGCCTGCAGTAATGGCCACGCGGATATTGGAATCAGAAAGAGATCGTTTTATCACGGCCATCTTAGCAACTTTAATTCCTTGTTCAGCCCGAACGGTCATTATCTTAGGGTTAGTTTCATACTATTTAGGCCCTGTGTATGCCATTGGCGTGTATTTACTTAATCTTCTGGTCGTGGCCATCGCAGGAAAGATTTTAAGCACTATTTATTCAGAGGTTACCCCAGGACTCCTGTTAGAAGTCCCTACCTACCGTATCCCTGCCTTTAAGACTATCTGGGTTAAGACTTGGTATAGACTCAAGGAATTTGTCCTCATTGCCTGGCCCATCTTGATTATTGGCAGTATTGTTTTGGGTATTCTACAATATTTTCATTTGGACAAAGCTATTAATCAGCTTCTGTCTCCTCTCACTCTCCTTCTAGGATTGCCTATAGCGGTAGGAACAACTCTTATCTTTGGCATCTTGCGCAAGGAGTTATCTTTAATTATGCTTCTGCAGGCTTTGGGAACAAAGAAAGTCTTAACTGTCATGAGCAAGACACAGGTAATGACCTTTACCATCTTTGTTGTCTTTTATATCCCCTGTATGGCCACCATTGCTGCCTTATGGCGAGAAATTGGTCTAAAAAAGACCCTTTTGGCTGTCTCTTTCAGCTTCCTTATTGCTTGTTTGTTGGGAATGGTAAGCAGATTTTTAGGCCCTCTATTTCTTTAAAAAGTTTTTCTTTAAGGAGGTAAGTCATGGTCTATCCCCTTTATGTTGGAAACAAACCGGTTAAGACGGATAATTTGTTTACTGTAACCTCTCCTTATGATGGTCAAACGGTGGGAGAAATTTGTCTGGCTGGGGAAAAAGAAATAGAAGAGGCCATTAAGAAGACCCAGAAGGCCTTTGCGGTGTTAAAAACAACACCGGCCTATAAACGCAGCCAGATTCTTCTTCAGATTAAACAGGGAGTAGAGAAAAGGGCTGAGGAGCTGGCCCGCATTATAGCGCAAGAGGCAGGCAAACCTATTACCTTTGCCCGGATAGAGGTTGCCCGCTGCATTGAGCTCTTTCAATATGCAGCCGAAGAGATAAAGCGCTTTGAAGGAAAGGTCCTTCCCCTTGACTTGGATAAGCTAAGTGAAAATCGTCTGGGGATTTATAAACGTTTTCCCATTGGCCCCATCTTGTGTATTACTCCCTTCAACTTTCCTCTAAATCTCGCTGCCCATAAAGTAGCCCCAGCCCTGGCGGTAGGCAATCCGGTAATTCTTCGCCCGTCTTCTGCTACTCCCATTACGGCGTTAATCTTAGGTGAAATTATGGCAAAAACTGATTTACCTGAAGGTAGCTTTAGCATCCTGCCTTGCCCTACAAACCTGGCCGAAAAGATGGTCAAAGACGAGCGGCTGGCTATGTTGACCTTTACCGGCAGTCCAAAGGTAGGGTGGTATTTAAAGAGTATTGCCGGACACAAACGAGTAACCTTAGAGCTTGGAGGTAATGCAGGGCTTATCATTGATTCCCTACGCCTTAAAGATTTCCTTCTACCAAGGGCCATCCTCGGTGCCTTTTATCAGGCTGGACAGGTATGTATTTCTGTGCAAAGAATCTTTGTCAGGGAAGACTTATACAAAGAATTTTTAGAGGCATTTGTAGAAAGGGCAAGACAAACACCGGCTGGTGATCCTATGGATGAAAAAACAGTTGTTGGCCCCCTTATCAATGAAGCAGCAGCCGACAGGGTAGAAACATGGATAAAAGAGGCATTAGATGGCGGAGCAAAACTTTTGTGTGGCGGGAAAAGAAAAGGTAATGTGATTTTACCGACCGTGTTGACCAATACCAAGCCAGAGATGAAGGTCAATGCCTTAGAGATATTCGGCCCTGTGGTAACCGTAGAGCCATATAAGGAATTTAAAGAGGCCGTGGCTGCGGTAAATAATTCAATCTATGGTCTGCAGGCGGGTGTCTTCACTGACAATCTAAGCAATGCCTTTTATGCCTATCACACGCTAGATGTAGGCGGAGTAATTATCAACGATGTGCCCACCTATCGTAGCGATCCTATGCCTTATGGTGGTGTAAAACAGTCTGGTTTGGGTAAAGAAGGGATTAGATACGCAATGGAAGAAATGAGTGAAGGAAAGATTATGGTGGTGAAGTGGGATTAGGAAATGGTAATTATCGGAGTAGAGGACAAGGAGGATAAGGCATGAAAAAAATAATTTCGCTGTTCATTTGTTTAATAAGTCTTATTTGGACTGGCCTTGCACATACCCAAGAAGCCACACCTAAGAGGATTGCCCTTGTACCCTTAGCCCTTTATGCCCCTGAAAATTATCAATATCTTAAAAACGGCATCTATTCTATGTTTGTCACGCGTCTTTTTTGGGAAAATAAGGTAGAGGTGATAGAAAGATCGGTAATAGAAGAAGCGTTAAAAAGGCTTAAAATTAAAGGTATTCCTACGCAAGTTCAAGCTGAACGTCTGGGAAAAATGCTCCAAGCTGACTACGTCTTGTATGGCAGTGTAACCATTTTGGGCAAGGAGGCCAGTATAGATGTCAAGTTATTGGACATAGAAAAAAAGAAGGTATATCCCTTCTTTCACCAATGCCATGACCCAGGGGATATTATTAATGGCGTGAACATCATTGCCATGTCTATCAATGATCAAATCTTTGGTCGTAAAATGCCAGTATTAGAGGCAAAACCCAAAACTCCACCTCCTCCTTCAGCTCCAAATGCCTCCTTTGCCCCACAGGGTACATATTTTCCTGAACAAAAGGGATTGCGCAAGTGGTATAGTTATCCTCTCTCCTTTGCTGCCAGGGGATTGGCCATTGGTGATGTGAATGGAGACGGTAAAAATGAACTGGTTTTGATAGATAACAATACAATTTGGATTTATCAATATATAAAAGGTCATTTAAACCTTCTGAAAAAAGTTGAGACTATTCCAAGCAATCTCTTTGTCAATGTAGGCCTATATGACCTCAACCATGATGGCAAGCAAGAAATCATTATTACCAATTATCCTCGGCGGAGGGTGGCTACGGTTGTCTATAGTTGGCAAGAAAATAAGTTGGTTAAGATAGCAAAGGATATTCCCTGGTATGTAAAGGTACAGATTGGCCCGAATGGGAAGAAAACGATTTTAGGCCAAAGGGAAGGGATAAATGGTCCTTTTAGACCAGGAATATATCGTTTACGTTGGACAGGGAAGAAATTTGAGGCAACTGAGCGCATTTGTTCTATTAATAAGGCCATGATTTTTAACTGCCTATTTGCCGACGTAACCGGAGATGAGCTAAAAGATGTGATCCTTTTAGACGAAGAAGATTATCTGACTCTCCTTACCACAACTGGTAGTAAAGAATGGAAAAGTAGTGAACATTACTATGGGTCGGTTTTTTATATAGAAGGAAAATTCATTGACCCTGATGCCTTTAATCCACGGTTAGAAAGGATCTATATTCCTGGACGTATTTTGGTTGCTGAGTTAAATCATAAACCACCTTTAGAGCTAATTGTGTATCAAAATCATTCTCGTTTCGGAAGAATCTTGAGGGATTTTAAAAATTTCTCAAACGGGGAGTTTAAGATTCTTGGATGGGACGGTTTAGGTATGAAGCTAATGTGGCAGTCGCCTAAGATTCATGGTTGCATTAGTGATTGTTATTTGGGTGATTTTGACAATGATGGACACAAGGAATTAGTTTTTACGATGATAAGAAATTATAGAAGTGTTCTCTTCAGCAAGAGCCGGACAATTATTGTTGCCTATGACTTAGGGGTCATTCATTTAAAATGATTATGTTTTGGCGGCGGAAAAAGAAAAAAACTGAGGATATACAGGAGATAAAAGAGAAAAAGCTGCCTTTGCCCTTTAAGCGTATCAATGTCTGGCAAAAGGAGCAGTTTTTAAAGGAATTTAACGATAAGGAAAGAAAATACTTTTTAGAGTTGGCCCAAAAAGAGCTTTTACAAGGTGTTCCTCCTTGTCAGGATTTATACTTCTATTGCTTTTTTAGTACCCTTAAATTTCGTTTTCTTTCTCAAGCAGGTCATGACGCCCGTTTTAGCTATGTCTATGCCTGGGGGTTAAAAGATCTAAACGACCAAATTGCCTTGTATGAAAAGAGAATAAGCCGCTTTAAAAGGCAATGAGACTTGACTCCCTTACGCAACCAGAAAGAGATATTCTTTTTCGCATTTATAAACATGGTCCGGATTGCGCCAAATTTATTTCTAGGCAATTGAAGTTAGAACTTGCTGAGGCTATGCAGATTCTGCGGTTATTACAACAAAAAGGATGGCTTGAGCGGGTGGAAGGACGTTTTTTAAAACCCAAAGGCTGGCGTCACGCCAAACACATGAATCATACCTATTATGATCTTACCCGCAAGGCGAAGCTTGCTTTGCGGAAGTATAAGGAATAGACGCCTTGTTATTAGCATAGGAGTAGGTTATATTACGGCCATGTTTATTGCTGATTTTCACATTCACTCCAAATACAGCCGGGCGACAAGTAAGGATATGGACATCCCTACCCTTTATCAATGGGCCAAATGGAAAGGAATAAAGGTTTTGGGCACAGGCGATTTTACCCATCCTCATTATTTGAGGGAATTAAAACAACAGCTTGAACCCTTGGGCAATGGTCTTTTTCGGTATAAAGAGGGTACAGAGGATGTACTTTTTATCCTTACAGCGGAGGTAAGTAATATCTTTTCGGCCAGGGGCAAAGGTAGACGTATCCATACCCTTATATTTGCACCTTCTTTTGAAGTAGTAGAAAAAATCAATGCCAAGCTAGAAAGAAGGGGAGACTTACTCGCTGATGGTCGGCCAACATTTGGTTTCCATATTAAGGAATTGGTGAAGATTGCCCTAGATGCTTCTTCTGACTGCCTTGTCGTGCCTGCCCATATCTGGACACCTTGGTATGGCCTTTTAGGGGCTAACGGTGGTTTTGATTCTATTGAAGAGGCCTTTGAAGAAGAGGCTAAGCACATCTATGCGATAGAGACAGGACTTTCTTCAGATGCAGCTATGAACTGGCGGCTTTCGGCCTTGGACAGGATTACCCTTATCTCCAACTCTGACGCCCACTCCCCACACAAGCTTGGCCGGGAGGCCAATGTCTTTACCTGTGCCTGTGATTATTATGAAATTATAGATACAATCAAAAAGAAAGACGCTAGCCGTCTTTTGTGTACCATAGAATTTTATCCCCAAGAAGGCAAGTATCACTACGATGGTCACCGCAAATGTGGTATTTTGTTTTCTCCTAAGGAAACAAAAAAACATAATTATATTTGCCCTGTTTGCAGGCAAAGACTTACCGTTGGCGTAATGCATCGGGTAGAAACCCTAGCCGATCGGGAAGAGGGATTTCGCCCGCCTAAGGTTATTCCTGAGATACATCTTATTCCGTTAGAAGAAATCATTGCTGAGGCTACAAGCAAGGGTGTAGGAACAAAGACCGTCCAAGATGAATATCAACGCTTGGTGTCTAGAGTGCCAGAGTTTGAGATCATGCTTAAATTACCTTTAGAAGAATTAGCCTCTTTTGTGCCTGGGCCGATCTTAGAAGGAATTAAGCGGGTAAGAGAAGGTGATGTCTATATTCGGCCCGGTTATGACGGGGTGTATGGAGAGATCAAGATATTTCCAGAAAAGGAGCACAAGGAGGAGGCCAAAGAAGAGAAGAAGCAAACGAGTTTGTTCTGAACTGAAGACAAATTTGATCTTAAATTACAAAAAATGTTAAGATGTGTTTAAATTAAGGTAGGTGATAAAATGCTTAACGCTGGAAAAGTTAGGACTAATGTTCATTTAAACAAGAGATACAGGAAATGTAGAGAAACAGAAATTGTATTTTGAAATATTAAGCAAAATTACAAATATAGAAACAATAGCTGTTGGAAGTTCTATCCGAGAATTAAAACGGTTAGAAAAGATTTATGGAAAAGGACGATGGCGAAAATTAAAAGGAATTGCTAAAATGTCGTCCCTGAAAAACGCTCTAACCTACCATTTTATCACACATTTTTCTTGAAATAAGGCTGACAAAAATGCAAAGATATGCTAAAAATCAGCTCAAAACCTTGCAATTTGGGACATCAAAATGAAA
>Ga0256842_1000462_pt1 | contig 35932 bp, 34 predicted proteins | sample 4559240metaG_FD_185973 | JGI IMG/M metagenome (GOLD analysis project Ga0256842, IMG submission 185973) | Hydrothermal vent microbial communities from Guaymas Basin, Mexico - 4559-240 | ecosystem: Environmental > Aquatic > Marine > Hydrothermal vents | place: Mexico: Guaymas Basin | collected...
AAAGCTCCATGTGATTAATCGTTATCAATATTGATAACGATTAGTTTCTAAATGTCAAGTAATAAATTATCTCTTTCTCGTAATAATTCAATAAAATAATCACTTAAAAAATGTATCAGTGTTTTAAATAATTTATATATTCTTATCATTTAAATATCAAATTGTACTTAAAAACATATTGACACTTAAAAAAAAATGCTTATATTCTAATTTGGGTTTGCTTTGTGAGGAAAAATGAGCGAGAAAAAAGATTATTATGAAATATTAAGTGTACACAGAGACGCAAATTCTGTAGAAATAAAAAAAGCATATAGAAAAATAGCTTTGGAAAACCACCCCGATAGAAACCCTGGTAATACTGAAGCAGAAGCAAAATTCAAAGAAGCTAGTGAAGCCTATGATGTTTTATCAAATGAAGAAAAAAGAGCAACTTATGATAGATATGGTCATGAGGGCTTAAATGGCATGGGCGGAGGTGGCTTTGGTGGCTTTGATTTTGGAGATGTTGGAGATATCTTCGAGCAGTTTTTTGGTGGTGGTAACTCAAGAAGAAGTAGAACCCAACCAGGACATGATTTAAAATTCAGGCTTGAACTAACATTTCAAGAAGCTGCTTGGGGCTGTAAAAAAACAATTTCAGTAAATAAACATGAAGTTTGCCATTCTTGTAATGGTCTTGGAGTAAAAGACCCTAATAAAGACCTAAAAATATGCTCTTATTGTGGTGGAAAAGGTCAAATAAATCAAGGTGGAGGTTTTTTTGTAATTAGACAAACTTGTCCTGCTTGTCATGGTAAAGGAAAACAAGTTATAAATCCTTGTAAAGAATGTAGAGGTGAAGGTTTAACAACAATAAAAAAAGATGTTGAAATTACTATTCCTGCTGGAATAGATGATAGTAATAGATTAAAAGTAAGTGGTGAAGGAGAACCAAGTATGGATGGTGGTGAAAATGGAGATTTATATATCTTTGTTTCAGTTAAACCACATCCTCACTATGAAAGAGAAGATTATGATCTATATGGTACTTATGAGATATCATACCTTGATGCAATTATTGGAACCAAACTTTCTCTAGACGGCATTAAAAAAGATGAAAAGATTGAATTAAATATTCCTGCAGGAACTCAAACTGATACAATACTAAAATTTCGTAACAAAGGAATTCAAAACTTATATAACAAGAATAGAGGAACTTTACATATTAAAATTGTAGTAAAAGTTCCTAAGAAAATATCCAAAAAAGAAAGAGAACTACTCCTTGAACTTAAGAAAATTCAAGAAGATAATAAGAATAGTAAAGAAAATTCATTTTTTAATAAATTCAAAAAAATATTTAATTAAATACAACATTATCAAAAAGATTGACAATTTAGTAAAAAAAAATTAGAATATAGTGTTTTTTAGGAGGTGTATGAATATTAATTGTCCTCAATGTGGTAAAGAATATGAAATTGATGATGCTAAAATTCCAAAAGGTGGTGCAAAAGTAAAGTGTTCTCAATGCGAAACAATGATAGATATTGATTTTCCCGTAGTTCCTGCCCCTGATTGGTATATTACAACTGATGGTGAAAATATTTATGAAGCAACAACTGAAGAAGTTACAGATTGGATACAAGAAAATAGATTACTAAGAGAACATAAAATATCTAAAGATAATAAAAATTGGACCACTCTTGAAGAAAATCCTAAATTTTTAGTGATTTTTGAAGATAAAGAAAAAGAAGAATCTATTGCTGAAGAACCAACAGAAGAAAACAGTAGTCAAGAAGAACCAATTGTTAAAGCTTATAAAAAAATAGACTATACTGATTATGATGATAGCATTATTGAATCATCTGATACTTATAAACCTAAAAAAAGCCACTTTTTTATTTGGTTTATTCTATTTTTAATTATGGGAGCAGGAATATTTGCTCTTATAAAGCCTAAACTTGTAAAAAGTTGGTTTATGAAAATGAATTCTAAAACTAATACAGATACTAGCTATAATGAAGCAGTGAAGTTGTCAAAACAATATAATCTCCAAAATAAAGATAAAATCATATATCTTTTTGATAATGCTTTGAAAAAAAATCCAAAAGACATTAAACCTTTAACCGGTAAAGCACTTTATATTACTCATCTTATTTACCTAGAAAAATTAAATATAGAGTTTAGAACAAAATTATTTAAAAAGTTAGAAATTCTTTCAAAACAAAATAATAATGAAATTATTAATAAGATATTATTGAACAACAATAAAAAACTCTTAAAATCTAAAAGAACATTAAAAGACTTAAATACATTATTAACTCAAGAATATAAAAACAAATTAAAAGAAATTGAAAAAACTAAAAACAATTATACTACATCTATAGTAATGGGATTATTAAGTTATTTTGATACCAATAAAAACGCGTTATCAATACATCTTTCAAATGCTAAAAAATTAGATTTAGATAATCCAGAAACCTCATTATTAAAATTATTATATTTGAAATTAAAAAAAGATAACAGTTACTTAGTTGTTTTAGATGAGTCAACAACAAAATATGCAAATTCAATTCCTTTAAATATATTAAATGCTTTCGAATTACTTAACCAAGATAAGTTTGGAGAAGCTAAATCTAGTTTTAAAGGAATAAAAGGCCTTACTCCAGATAATAAATTAGTATTAGAATATATTTTATTACTAAATAACTTGATAAAAAATAAAGATTTATTAGTAGTGGCTAAAACTTCTGAAGAAAAAAATAGTAAAGATAAGCTCAAAGATACTCCTCTTAAAAAAGAAGAGAATAAAGTAGACAAAAATAATGCAAAAATATCAACAAACAATAATCCCAAAGAAATTAAAAAAGAAGTTAAAAAAGCAGTCAAAAAACTAAGTCCATCAAGAGCAACAGAAATAGGTTGGGAATTAATAGATGCAAATAAACTTTCATCAGCTATTAAAAAATTTAAATATGCAATATCAGTTAATCCTAACTACGCAGAGGCATATCAAGGTCTTGGTGAAGTTTATAGAATAAGAAAAGATAATGAAAATGCAATAAAATACTTTAAAATATTTTTAGCAAAAGACCCTCATAACTCAGAAGCAGGACTAGTTAAAAGACAAATTAAAAAATTAAGTAGTGATAAATAATGAAAAATAAAAAATTTAAATTAATTAAAGAAGATAAAATCTTTAATATAGGATATGCTAAATTTTATAACTTACTAAAAAATAATTTAAACATAATTTTATTAGAAAATAAAATTGCTCCTTTAGTAAGTTTTCAAATTTGGTATGATGTTGGTTCTGGTGATGAAATCAATGATATTAAAACAGGTCAAGCTCATTTTTTAGAACACATGATGTTTAGAGGAACTAAGAAACATCCTCAAGGTGTTTTTGACACCCTATTAGATTCAGCAGGGGGCAGTGGAAGCAATGCATTTACAAGTATGGATTTCACCGCATATACAGTTGATTTACCATCAAATGAATTAGAATTAATCATTAAACTAGAATCTGATAGAATGAAAAACCTAAATATAAACTCAGAAAACTTAAATCTTGAAAGAGGTGCTATTTTAAATGAACGCTCCTTAAGAGTTGATGATGATCCTAATGGTTATTCTTGGGAGTTACTCTTAAATTCCATTTACCGAGGAACATCTTATCAACACGATACAATTGGTAGTATCAGTGATATAGAAAACATCTCAGTAGAAGATTGTAACAATTTTTACTCTAAATATTACTCTCCAAATAATGCAACTATTGTTATTACTGGTGATTTTAATGAAAATAAAACTTTAGATTTAATAGATAAATATTTCTCTCCAATTGAAAAGTCAAATATTGTTAAAAATAAATTTGATTCATTTGATATTGCACCAAATAATAAAGTAATCAATAAAGAATTTAATATTCTTTTTGATAAATTTTTAATTGGATATCAAGCAACAAGCTTTACCCATACTGATTTTTTTAAACTAAAGCTACTCTCCATTATGTTAACCGATACTAAAACAGCATTTCTAAAAAAAGAATATATAGATACAGATAAACTAGTTAGCATTAATACAGATATTTTATACTTAAAAAATCCATCTATTTTTATTATAGATGGTACACTAAAAACTATCAACAAATCAGACTTTTTAGAAGATTTAGACTACAAATTAAATAATTTCATAAAAAATCTTTCAAAAAATGACTTATTAATAGCAAAAAATAAATTTAAAATTGATTTGACAGTATCATTTTCAAATAATTATAAAATATCATCCCTATTTGGAGAATCAATAAGTTTGACTAGCTTGCCTTTTTATATATACGATAAGTTAAATGAAATAGAAACTATCACAATTAGTGACATAAAAACAGTATTTCAAAAATATATACAAGCTAAAAATAGAGTAACTATCCTACTTTCAAAGAGAAACAATGACAAAATATAACTGGCAATCAAATATAACAGAAGAAGCACTAGAAAATAAAAGTATTTTATATAAAATAGAAGACAATTCTATTCCTATCATTTATTTTAAACTCATAATTGAAGATGGTGCCTTAACAGAAGATGAGTCAGAACTTGGAATAACTTCACTACTTGTTCAAATGTTATTAAATGGTAATAAAAATTTTCCACAAGAAAAGGTTAATATCGAATTAGATAAACTAGGAGCATCATTAAATATTGCAAGCGGATATGATTATTTTGCTTTAATATCAAGAATGCCTGCAAATAATTTTAAAAAATTTATAAATTTTTTAAATAGTTTATTATTCTCTAATATGAATTTTGATAAAGAAAAATTTGAAATATCAAAATCTAAGGCAAAATCTTTATTACTAAGAATAAAAGAACATGATAGCTATTTATCATCTATGATATTTTCTAATATCGTATTTAAAAATAAAAACTATGGCCTTTTATCCTCTGGTAATAGTAATTCATTAGATAAATTAAAAATAGAAAATTTAAATAATAGGCTGGAATATTTAAAAAGCGCTAGACACTTCTGGCTTATTGGAGGTGATTACAATAATAATGACATATTAAAATTAAAAGAATTTACAAATAAATTTAAAATTAAAAATAATAAGTCAAGTAAAAATATTAAAACCTATAACCCTAAAGGATTTGAATTATATTATTATCAAAAAGATAATAAAAATAAAGTAAATACCATAATTGGAGCGTCTTCAATACCTTTAAAAAATAAAGACATCAGCTCTATCTTAATATTTAACAAATATTTTGGTTCTGATTTCACCTCTATTTTAGCCCAAGAAATAAGAGAAAAAAATGGCTGGTCATATTACGCTAATAGTGAATTTTCATTATATAAATATGCGACTCTATTTAATATGGAATATGCTCCGAATATAGAAAATTTATTAAAATCATTTAAATATTTTAAAAAATTATTTACAGATAATATTAATAAACAAATAGATAAAGAACATCTTGAATTTACTAAAAATAAAATAATAAATTCATATAATTTTAAATTTTCAACAACAGTAAAAAAACTATCTCTTTTATCAGACTTAAAATTATATGAATATCCTAATAATTTTTTTGAAACATATCAATCAGATACTCTAAACATCAATAAAGATATTTTAGGACAAAGAATTAAAAAAATTATAAATCCCAATAACCAAATAGTTGTAATGGTTGGAGATGTAAATAAAAAAATTGAAGAATTAAAAAATAGTAATATTTTTAGTAGTATCACTAAATTAGAAAACTTAGACTACTTAAGTTAATATGTATCAAAATTATAAAATTGCAGTAGTTATACCTACTTACAATGAAGAAAAACTAATAAACTCAACAATCAAAGATATACCTAATTTTGTAGATAGAATTATTGTTATTAATGATTCAAGTACGGATAATACGAATATAATACTTGCTGAAATAAAAAAAAATAATTTAACAATAATAAATCATAAAAAGAATAAAGGCGTTGGTGCAAGTATTGCAACTGGATACAAATATTCATTAAAACAGAACTTTGATTACACTGTTGTTATGGCCGCAGATGGCCAAATGCTTGCTACAGAATTAGCACCAATGCTTAACTGTATCATCAATAATAATTTAGATTATGTAAAAGGAAATAGATTTTTAAAGCCATGGACATTGGTATCAATGCCTATAATAAGAATAATAGGATCTATTGCACTTAATTTTATGACTAAAATTGCCACCGGTTATTATCATATTGGAGACCCACAATCAGGATATACAATAATTTCATTAAATACTTTAAAAAAACTAAATTTAAATAAAATTTACCCACAATATGGTTATCCAAACGATTTACTAGGTAAATTATCTATGATAAATGCAAAAGTTAAAGATTTTCCTATTTCAGCTATATATAATGAAGAAAGAAGTGACCTAAAACCAATAAAAATTATCCTTCCATATACTAAACTCTTAATTAAAATCTATAAAGAAAGGAGAAAACAATGATAGACTTATCAAAAAATATTCCTAATATTTTTATACTTGGAGCAGGATTAGGAACTCGATTAAGACCATTAACAAATAATACTCCTAAACCACTTATTAAATTATTAAACAAAGAAATTATAAATTATAATTTTGAATTGTTTTACAACAAGGGCTATAAAGATTTCATAGTGAATATTGCCTATAAAAAGGAAAAATTTTTAGATTTTATTCCTATTTTACCGGTAAATATTAAATTTAGTATAGAAGATTCTCCTCTTGGTACTGGAGGTGGAGTAAAAAATGCAAAAAAACTCTTTAATTTAAAGAAAGATACAATAATTATGAATGGAGATATAATATACGACTTTGATATTAAAGATTTAATTAATTTTTATAATAAGCAAAACTCCCCTTTAACAACCATGGTTTTAAAGCCATCAAACAAGGGAAATGTAACAGCAAGAAATAATATAATCACCTCAATTAGAGGCCAAAAAAGTAATTATTTTAAAGAAAGTGATAAAAAATATCAATTTACAGGCTTACACATAATTTCACCTGATTTCATAAATTTAATTGATGATTTTTGCATAATTGATACATATATTAAAAATTTAAATACAAATAAACTCATAGCTTTTATTGAAGATGAAAATTTGTACTGGTCTGATATTGGGACTATAGCTTCATATAATAAAACGACTAAATATCTAAAAGAAAATTATAAACAACTAAAAATATTAAAAATCAATATTTAAAGTTGAGCTAAAATATTATCAAGCTCTTTATTGCTCATTTCATTAATTGAATCATCAAAAATAATTTCATTATCTTCATAAATATCATCTTCAATAATACTACTAATCACATTATTAGGCTGAATTTTTGACTTATTAGAAACAGCAAACATAATAACAGATAAAAATATCATTGCTGCAATTCCTAAATAAATATAAACACTTGTATTCACATTCTTCTTAGAGTAATTTTCCCAAATATTTTCAAAAACAGCATCTTTTTCATCTGTAGTTAGTTTTTTATAATTACTCATACTCCCTCTCCAAATATTTTTTTAATTTTTTTATTGCATTATGATATGTTACTTTAGCACTATTTTCACTTATACTTAATTCTTCTGCAATCTCTTTAAATTTACTTTCTTTAAATATTCTTAAATTTACAACATTCTGTTGACTATTTGATAATTTAGCAATTGCATTATTCATATCTTTTTTTAACTCTTGGGCTAAAACAACATCCTTTGAGTTACTTCCTAATTTATAATCTATTTCATCTATTGTAATATCATTTTTATTCTTTTTATAAAAATCAAAAACAACATTTCTTGCAATTGTATATAACCAAGATTTAAATATTTTTCTGTTTTTTAGCTTTTTTAAATTTTTAAAAGCTTTTAAAAATGTTATTTGCAATAAGTCTTTTCCAGAATCAGCAGGATAAATACGATTATGAATATAAAAATAAATTTGGTCACTATATCTTAAAAATAAAACACGCCCTGCCTCTTTATTATTATTTATTATTTTTTCAATAAGCTCTTCATCTGTAAGATTAAACATTAGAGTCCCACAAAGGTTCTATATATAGACTATTTTTTTGGGAAAAGGTTAATCTGAACTTGGAATAATTTGTTTATATGAAGCAATCCCTTCTGCTTCTGCTATTAAACCATCACTATCTGCACTAGATCTTATATAAAAGTATTGCCAAAAAGCCTTATCTTCTCCAATCGCAGCATTATACCCTTCTGTAATAGGTATTGGATCAATAAATTTACTTGTTATAGAAGATTTACTTGCAGCAGTATTTACATCAGTAGCAGTTGCCTCACTTACTGTTGGATCAAGAATTGCTCCAACTTGGGAAATTCTTATAATATTCCATTTATAGGTAGCAATTTCATTTCCTGTAGAAGTATCTTTTAAAGTATAGTCTGAAGCAGTTATGGCTTTACCTAATCCATCTGTGTAACCATCAGGAGAATTAAAATTAGAATCTGTTATATTAGTATTATCATTTGCAGTAAAATTAATTGCAACTGTGGTATCTGTCAATATGCCTGCTCTTGAGAAATTATCTTCTATACTAGTATCAGTTATTGTAGGCCTAACAACAATAAATAATTCATCTCCATTACCTGCATTTAAAGGGATTGCATTTGGTTTATAATGCAAAGACAGCCAGTTTTTGGCTTCCATTACTCCTAAATTAGCAAGTTGCTGGGCTTGAGCAGATATTTTCTCATTACCAGTAATCATAATATCAGTTTTAGGAGACTGCATGCCAATTACAGACAAAACAGTTACTACCATCAAAAAAAGCAATGAAGTTATTAAAACAGCACCTTCTTCATCTCCTCTAAGCTTATTAATAAAAAAATTATTCATAATATCCTCTATTGAAAAGTTTTATTTATAAAAAATACTCTTGCAACAATTTCACTTCCTTCTAATTTCGTATTACTTTCCGTTATTTCATTTTCTTTAGTTTCTGCTTGAAGAGTAACCTGAATACTATCTATTTTATCTTTATCTGAAGGCGCACTATTACAAGTTGTTCCTCCTGCAACAGGATCAGTGTAGCAAGCTTTTATTTCAAACTTTTTTATATTATCTAAAATAAACTGACATTTATTATTAGATTCAGGATCGCTAGTTACATTATTTGCACAAATATATAGCGAATTATCTCCCCCTTTAATAAAAGTTACTCTCTCCATAGTATTTGCTATTTGAGCAGGAGCATCAACCTTTCCAGTCAAGTTAGTATCTGAGGTAATTGTAAAGTAATTTGAAGCAATAGTTTCAAGACCAGTACATTTGTTATTATCATCAACAAAAGAACAATTGGAAATACTTATTCCAGCTTTTTTGATATAACCTTTCATTATATTAAGAGCAGCTCTTGTATCTTGTCCAATTTTTATTATCTTTTCTTGCCTTGAGTACAACAATTTTTGATTTTTAAAAGTTGTAAAAACTCCCCCAAAAATAACAATACCAATAAACATTGATATCATCAATTCAACTAAAGTAAATCCTTTTTTATTTTGTTCTAAAATATTCATAATAAATCCTTATTTACTTGTTATAACACCATAACTGTAAATTACATGTTTATTCATCGCACCTGTACCTAGTAAATCTGTCCATGCAACTTTTATTTCAACAAAACTAGCATGGGCAGAAGCTATACCTATTTTTTTATTAGCTAACATTGGAGCAGTATCAGCATTAACTCCACAAGTAATAGTATATTTAACTCCTTTATGAGTTATTTCTTTACTACTGCTTAAAGTAGCATCATCATCTAAAAGGCAACCTGTTTCAGTAATTACTTTATTAATTGGTCTAGACATTTGCTTTTGTAAAGCTGTTTGTGCTAAATTTTGAGCATATGTTAAATCCCCAGAAAGTTTAGTAATAACAGCAGAGGTTGTTTGTAATTTTATTACACCAGTCATTCCAGCAAGCAATATAAAAAGTGAAATCATTACCTCTATTAAAGTAAAACCCTTCATTTATCCTCCTAATTACATTTAGTTGCAGAACTATCATCTGTTGTACAAAATCTCGTTACTCCAGAAATAGATACTTGAATAATAAAATATGCAACATTCTCAGATTCTGCATCTGTTGCAGTAAATTTAAAATAAGTTGCAGAACCAATCTTCTTTATACCTTCCGAATTAAATTCAACTTCATGATTTCCATTAGAGCTAATATGTCCATTTTTGAGTTTAAAATTTTCACTCATTAAAGCTTTTAACTTAGATTTTACGAGAGTTGCTCTATCTCCAGAAACATTGGGACCATTATTACCTGCATCACAGAAAGTAAATTTATTACCACTTGGTTTAATACAAACATCAATTCTTCCAACAATAGCTAAACTTCTTGCTAGTTTTATGGCATTTAATGCTCTTGTTGAAACAGCTTTTAAATCATTCTTTCTTTTAAAATAAGAACTAGAATTTGATGTTACAGATGCCATAATACCAATTACAGCGAGAACAACCATAAGTTCAATTAATGTAAATCCTCTTTTCATCATACTCCTCCATAATACTTTACTACATAGCAATATTTATTCCTAAATTATTTGAATATAAAATAAATAATATAAAATATTAAGTGATTTTAGTTATAATGTGTGTAATTAATTACCTATCTTCATGAAATTAAACCACCAATTCAGAATTTTTTCTCCCCAAAATAGGTATTCCAAACTCCCTATTATCAGAAATGGAATAAAAGGAAGTGCCGCTTTATCTTTTATAGGGTCATCATCAGTAACATCGTCATAAGGGACAGTTTGTTTCTTGCCTATAAGTATCATTGTAATTCCAATTAAAGATGCTTGAAATACAGAAAAGAATAAACTAGTAATGGCCCCTTTTGCACCTAAATATATTCCAATTATAGAAAGAACATATGCGTCACCCCAACCAAGAGCATCAATATTTCTTATTAATTTATATAGTATTATTATTATTGCAATTGTAGCAAAGCCAACTAAGCCCCCAATTAATGAAGTAAAAATATCTATATAAAAAATATAATTTAAGAAATAACTGATTGCAGGCACTAATAAACCAACTATAGCTAATAATATTAAAATTGAATCTGGAACCATCCAATGTTTTAAATCAATAAATGCTAACGCAATCATTCCAAAAACAAATACAAAGTAGTATAAGTATTCTATAGTAAAATCAAATTCTAAATAAAGAGCTAAGCCCATTACACTGCCAATAAATTCTACAATTGGGTACTCTATAGAAATATGTGTTTTACAATTACGACACTTTCCTCTAAGAATTAAATAACTTATTATAGGAATATTATCGTATGGTTTTATTTGATTTTTACAGACCGGGCATCTACTTGGAGGATAAACTACTGATAAGCCCTCTGGAACTCTAGAAATAACAACATTTAAAAAACTACCCCAAGCTCCACCAAATAAAATAGAAGCAATAATCAATAATAAATTATATTCCATATTCATCTACTTTAAGTATAAAACAAGTGCTACAATAGCAATAACGACAAAAACAAGTAAAAGTAATATTATTAATAAATTACTTGAATTAGACTTACCTACTGGTTTATCAAATTGTATTGATGCAGATTGCTTTAATTCATCCTCTTCTGTAAAAATATTTAGAGGCTTATCGGCATCTATCAATTCTATATTACTTGCAATAATATCTTTTACATTATCGCCTTCTTGAATTGTTTTAATTTTAAATAATGCATTCATAATTAATTGATCAATCATATCTTCTTTATTCTGTTTTACTTTATCAATTTCTTTCTTGTAGGTAAAAGCCTGAATTAAAGATTGTGAAACATCATGGGTAATAACTTTTAAGTTATTTTTAAAAATATATATAGCCAAATCATTTTGAAATTCTAATGCTGTTTGATATCTATTTTTAGCATTTGGAGCAAGAGCTTTTTTTAATATAACTTCTAATTCAGGTTGAACATTAGGGTTAATCTCTCTAATGGATTTGATATCAGCCTTTTGAACAATATCAAGAGTTTCCCTAGTTGCTTTATTAGAATAAAGTTTTTTATTAGAGAGTAATTCATATAGCAATATTCCTGTTGCAAAAATATCCGTTCTTTGATCAACTGTTTCCCCTTTAGCTTGCTCGGGAGACATATAATCAATTTTTCCTTTTAAGCTATTTGGACTTGTTTTTTCAAGTTGAGTAGTTGCTTTCGCAAGACCAAAATCAGTAATTTTAACATGTCCATCTGATGTCATAATTATGTTTGGAGGTGAAATATCTCTATGAACAACATTTAACGGTTGATTATCATTATCTTTTCTTGTATGAGCATAGTATAACCCCTCTAAAGTTTGCATTATAATAAATACTGAATGATGTATAGGTATCTGATAACCTTTTTTCCTTACTCCTTTCATTATTAATTCAAGATTTGCACCATCTACATATTCCATAACAATAAAAAAGCTATCATTATTATCTATTCCTGTTCCTAAATCAAAAACCTGAACAATATTATTATGATTAAGCCTTGCCCATAATCTTGCTTCATCTAGAAACATTTTTACAAATGTTTCTTTGTTTTCATCATCATTGGTTAGATTAGGCAAAATTCTCTTTATTGCTACAAATTTAGAAAACCCCTCTGCTGCTTCAGCTGTGGCCAAGAAAACTTCAGCAAAACCACCTGCTGCAAGTTTTTTAATAATTTTATAATCCACTGAGTATACTCCTATTTAGTATTTAGGGGTAGCTTTAAGGGCAGCTTTTCCATTTTTATTATAAACAGTAAATTCAACTTTTTTACATTTATTAGATGTTATTAATTTCTTTTCAGTATCTTTTAATTTTTTAATAAATGCACTTTCTGTTAATGAATTAGTAGGTTCTCCTAATTCTATTTTCATTTCATAAAATTTATTAAAAACAGATTTGAACTCATTCTCTCTGTTATTTTCTATAAAATTCTGACTTTCTCTTAATAATTCTTCAGGAACGGATGCAATTACTGTTTCTGCTCCTTTTGAACTATCATCATCATCTGCAAAATCTGAAAAATTTGAAGGAGTAAAATCTTTATTCTCTTCTTCAACCTTAGGCTTCATATTTTCTAATTCAGCCAAATCAAATGAAGATGCAACAATAGTTTTTTTATCTTCACCATCAAATTCATCAGGATTTGGTAAAGAAGGCTCAAAAGCTTCCATTTTATCAGATTCTAATTTATTTTCTTGCTCAAAAGGTAATTCTTCAACTTCTTTTTTAGTTTCTACAGGTGATTCAACCTCCTGTATTTCAGAATTATAATCATTGTTATCTTGCCCTTGTATAGACTCAGTTCCTCCAATTCCTTTAATATATTCAGCAATACTTCTAGATACTCTATCAAGCTTTGGTAAGTCTTTATCTGGCATACCATTTTTTAAAAAACTTAATAGTCTATTTACTTTCGAAGAAGATTCAATACTTGAAAATAATAAGCCTAGAATCATTAAAACTAAAGTTGTAGAAACAATAATAATAATAGGCAAACTCTTAAAATTAATTTTACTAAAATCAGGAATGAATATAGCCTGAAGATTGATTTCAGTAGCACTACCTAAAAAGGATAGAGAAATCATCACTAACAGTATAGATAATAAAATTATTATAATTTTTGACAACATAATACCCCAAAAAAATTAGTTAATTATATTTATAAATAGTATAAATGTCAAATTTTCTTTTATCTAAATACTCTTTTCTTATTTTTTAAAATTTAAAAGATTAAAAAATAACTTGATTTTTATATAATTAAATAATATTTTGTATATAACATAGGTTGTTGAGGTATAGTGGATTTAATTTTTTTCAATTTTTTATCTGGAAAGAAAGAAAAAAGTACAGATCAAAAAAATAAATTTTTTGTTCCTATTGATAATAAAACATTTATTATTGAATTATTAGAACAAATTTTAAAATCTAGAAAATCGATTACGATATTTGTAGGTAACTCTAAAAAAGTATTTAAGTCATTTATATCAAAAATTGATACAAATGATAATAAATCATTTATTATAACAGAGTACATATCTTTTTTAAATTTATACAAATCAAGATTTGAATCAGAAAGTATAATTTTTGTGTTTAACTATAACAATATTTACTATGGTTTTAACACAAAGTTTATTAGCTTTATAAATAAAAATCAATTAAAGGTAGATGTTCCAAAATTATTTTACAAACTACAAAGAAGAGAATTTGTTAGAGTTAAGCAATCAATTACCATGCCAATAAAAATAAAAGTAGCCCCTTACTATAAAAATGATTTAAAAGACCATTTCATAGATTTTATTAAATTTTGGAATGAAGAAAAATCTACGATATTACCTACAGTAGTGGATATATCAGAAGGAGGAGTTAGTTTTATTATTTATAGTAATACAATAGGACTTGATTCTTATAATTTCCCCATTTTTAGAATGATATTAAAAATATTTGATAAAGATATTTCAGTAATAGCTAGAGTCGCATCTATTTTACCACTATCGAATAAAGATAAAAAATACAGATATAGAATTGGATTTTCATTTAGAAACATTTCAAATCCTGACCGCTCTGTAATAAAAGAATACATAATGGAACGACAATCAGAAATACTAAAAAACCGTAAAAGGAATTTATAAGGATACCATGTCTCTATTTAAAATAGCTTTCTTTAACATAAAAAGAAATAAAAAAAACTTTTTTCTATCAAGCTTTGGAATAATTATTGGAGTTATGATTTTTATATTTTTTTCTGCATTATCCCAAGGAATGAAAGAAATTGTAAATAATAAAATATTTGATACTTCTGCAAACTTTTTAACAATAAAATCTCAAGGACCATTAAACGATGCAAGTATAAGGAAAATAAAAAAATGGGCGGAAGTAAAAGATATTTATCCTATTCAAAATATGGATGTACCATTTATGGTAGAGGGAAAAATACTTGGTAATGACTTTAGAATGGATGCAATTGCTTATGGCCTAAGCAATAAAATGATAAAAAAAGATTTAAGGAATCCAGAACTCTTTAAATATAATAAAGACAATAAATTTATTCCTGTTGTTATTTCACAGGAAGTTTTTGAAATCTATAATGGTAGCTATGCTATTAGTCATGGAATGCCAAGATTATCTCCTCTACTACTAAGCAATCATCCTTTTAAAATTGTTTTAGGAAAATCTTTTGTAAGAGGGAGGGTTGGAGATAAACCTATAAAAAGATTAAAAGCAAGAGTTGTCGGGGTATCGAAACAAGTTCCATTGGGCTTTTCTGTTCCAATAGGATATCTAAAAAAGTGGAGAACTGAATACAATGATGAGAAATCATCAAAATTATATGATAAACTTGTTATAAAAGCCAAAAACAAAGATATGCTGACAGAGTTAAAATCTAAAATAATGAAAGATAAAAATTATATTGCAGTTACAGATAATAACGAAAGAATTAACTTTTTTATATCTATTGTAATGATGCTATTTTTAGTTATATCTTTAATTATTATTGCAATTTCTGCAATAAATATTATGCAAACATTTTATTCTTCGATCAATACAAGAATAAAAGAAATTGCAGTAATGAGAGCATTAGGTGCGACTAAGAGCTATATTAAAAATATGATATTATTAGAATCATCGATTATAGGAGTTTTTGGGGGTATTTTTGGAGTAACATTTGCTCTTTTACTAAGTTATTTAATAGACTGGTTTTCTAATAATAAATTACCTGACTTTCCATACAAACCAGAAACCTACTTTTCATTTCCATTGTGGCTTATCCTTATTGCAATACCTTTTGCAATGTTTTTCTGTATACTTGGAGCCTATTTCCCTGCTAGAAAAGCAGCAAACCTTGACCCGTCTTCATCTTTGACTATGCAACAATGAAAAAGTTTTTTAATTTTCTATCAATTATAATTTATATGATTTTAATTGCGATTTTATATAAAAATTATTCTATAAGCAATAAAGACTATTATTTAAATTATACTAAAATTAATTCAATATTTATAGCAATACTTCTTTTAGTAAAAATAACACTAGATGTTCTAAGTTTTTTAAAAAAAGAAAGTAAACATATAGAAAAAATATCAATTATTTATATATTTATAATTTTAGTAATAGGAATGCTTTTTATACCAAAAGCCGAAAATGAATCAAAACTTTTAAATAAAAATTTAAAGGCAATGTTAGAATTAAATAAAATAGTGTTTTCAGGCTTTAATATAAAAGAGAATAAACTTCCAAAAGATAAGTTTTTTAAAAAATTAAACGAATTAGATTTAGGAGATACAATATATTTAAAAAAGGGTAATAAAAAGTATAAGTATAAAATAAAAGTTATATATGATGATTTTCCCAAATTAAAAGCAGAAAATTCGGCACCAGGAACATTTTTCATAGTTGTAAGTAAAAAACATAAGGACTTTTATATAACAGCAACAATCCTTGATCCAGTAAACAAAAAATTAGCTATGCTATCAATAAATGGAGAAATCATAGTTCTAAATAAAAATATAAATTTAGAAGAGATTTATAAAAGAAAACGACAAATAGAATTTACAAAAAAACTTTATATGAATCTAAAATATAAATAAATTTTACTACATTTTTAAACATTTTAATAAAATAAGCCTAAACATCTAATATGTTAAATAAGTAAATATTATTGTTATACACAAAAGATAAAACCCACGATTGTGGGTGTGAGTGGAGTAAAATCTACTTTTTCAAAGAAGCAACTAAACCAGCATAAAATGCACTAGCCTTTTCTAAATGCTCTATTTCACAATATTCATTAGGAGCATGAGCATGTCTTTCGTGGCCAGGACCAAATCCAATTACCGGAATACCTTCTCTTCCCATAATCGAAACTCCATTAGTAGAAAATGTCCATTTATCAATTTTAGGAGCAGTTTTAAATAAATTTTCATAAGCTGATTTTGCATCTTGAACAAGAGGATGACTTTCTTCAATTTTCCAAGTTGGATAATACTTTTCTGTAGGATAAACAAGGCCTGTATAAGCCGCTCTAGCATATTCATACATAGTAACTTTTGCATTATACTTTTTAGCAGAAGGTAAATTTTCAATTTCAGCAATTGCAGACTCTTTTGTTTCTCCCCAGGTTAATCTTCTATCTATAGAAATACTACAGCCATCAGCAACCGCACATTGAGAAGGAGAAGTAAAAAATATTTGACTAACAGTTAAAGTTCCCTTTCCTAAAAAATCATCATCTTTAAGTTTTGGGTTTAAATCTTCAAGTTCATTTAATATTTTAGCCATTTTATAAATAGCATTATCACCTCTTTCAGGAGCAGAACCATGAGCAGAAATACCAGAAACTTCAACTTTAATTTCCATTCTTCCTCGGTGTCCTCTATAGATATTTAAACTTGTTGGCTCTGTAGAAACAACAAATTCAGGCCTTAATTTCATTTCTTCATTAATGATATATTGCCAACAAAGGCCATCACAATCTTCTTCCATTACAGTACCGGTAACCCAAAGAGTAATACCATCAAGAAGCCCTAATTCTTTCATTATTTTTGCACCATAAACCATGCCAGCCATTCCACCACTTTGATCTGCTGTTCCACGGCCATAAACTTTAGTATCATCAATATCACCACTAAAAGGATCTCTATCCCAATTATTTAGATTTCCTGGCTCAACAGTATCAATATGAGCATCCATTGCAATAACTCTTTTACCGTTTCCTACTCTACCTAAAATATTTCCTAATCCATCAATGATGATTTCATCAAAACCAACTTTTTCCATTTCTTCTTTGATTCTTAAGACAACATCTTTCTCTTCTGCCGAAAAAGAAGGTATTTTAACCATGTCTGATAAAAATTTTGCTGTATCCATTTTGTATTTAGCAGCTAATTCATTAATTTTTTCCCATACCATAAAAAACTCCTCATAAAAACTTAGAGTAAAGCTATATCATATTTTTAATCAAAATAATATATAAAAAATTATAAATTATAATTTTTTATATTCACACTAGTGAGTTTTGGAGTTTCCTATTACGGAAACAGTACCTGCACTCACATTGTGAAAAGCGTGGTTTTCACACTAGTGAGTTTTGGAGTTTCCTATGTAAACATTACACTAGTTAAGAAATAATCACTTATGAAAATTAAAATTGAACTTGACACGACAGCCTTTGTTGTTGCTTCTCCTACTCCTCTTGCTCCTCCAGTTGTATTATAGCCATAATAAGTACCATTTAATGATATAATTGCACCAAACACAAGAGCTTTTATTAATCCACTATTTAAATCTCCTATTGTTACTATCCATTTTATTTTATCCATAAAAATACCTGGATCTATATCCATCATAACAACAGCAACTAAGTATGCTCCTATCATTCCAACAATATTAAAAAGCATTGTTAATACTGGCATCATGAGGATTGTAGAAAAAATCCTTGGTGCGACTAAATAATGAATTGGATCAACTGCCATAGTATGCAAAGCATCAATTTGCTCTGTAACCCTCATAGTTCCAATTTCTGTCGCCATTGCGCTAACAGCTCTCCCGGTAACCATTAAACCAGTTAAAACAGGGGCTAGCTCACGGGTTAAAGTTAAGGCAACAGTTGCACCAGTTAAACCTTCTGCATTAAATTGACTAAACGCATAAGCTCCCTGAAGAGCTAAAACAGCCCCAGTAAAGCTACCTGTTAAAAAAATAATAAAAATAGAACCAACTCCAACAAACTCTAATGTTTCTATATAGTTTTTAAATCTATATGGAGGTTTAAAAACTAAACTCATTGCATGAAAGAAAAATAACATCATTTTCCCAAAGTTTTCAATTAAACTTAAAAACTTTTCTCCTAATTGCTCTATTTTATTTTTTACAAACATTATTACCTGATTTTTTGAAAATACTTCATTAATTTATTCGTATTATAAATTGTTAGCTTCTTATCTTCTAGACTCAAGATATGTTTTTCTAACATCTTATTTAATGCTCTTGTTACTGACTCTCTTGTTGTTCCTACTCTTGCAGCAATATCTTTATGGGTAAAACTAAAATCTACAACAGCACCGGTAACTAACGGTACTTCATTTGAAATAAATATTTTAGTAATAAATCTTGAAATCCTGCCCAAAACATCATGAATAGATAAGCTATTAATCACATCATCAGCTTTTCTTAATCTTCCAACAAGTTCTTTTAAAATATTTATAGACATATTTGGATATTGCATCAATAAATTCATAAAGTCATTTCTTTTAATCATTATTGTTGTTGTTTTATCAGTTGTGATTATATTTGCAGACCTTGGCATTTTATCAATAATAGACATTTCTCCAAAAAAGCCACCCTTTTCTATTATATCAAGAATAACCTCTCTTCCATTTTCACTAAATAATGAAACTTTTACACTACCATCTAAAATTATAAACATTGCATCACCCATATCATTATGCCTTACAATAGTATAATTATTAGGATACTCTTTATAAATAACAATTCCCATTAATGAAGCGAGTTCATCATCTAAAAGATTTTCAAAAATAGATATTTTTTTAAAGATATCTACATATTCTGAATACTTAGCCATATTCCCTCCTAAAATCAAACACCAACTTCAATATTTGGCCAAATAATTTTATGCAACTGTATTTGTAATCTGATATTTTTCATTTTTGCGTTTAATACCCAAGCAGCTATTTTCTGAAACTCCAATTTATCGCTAATAGGAGAAAACAATATATGAGATTTAAGATTTAATTTAAATCTCTTAATTATGTCTATTGCAAAATCAAAATCTTCTTTTGAACCACATACAAATTTTACTTCATCCCAAGCCCTTAAATACTCAAAATTATTATAATCATTTCTATCTGCCATTAAAGATGATGGGGTTTTAATATCCATTATTATTTTAACTCGCTTCCAGTCTTTCTTTGCAATATTTTTTATAGATATAGCACCACTAGTTTCTATTGAGATCTGTTTTCTAATACTTACCAATTTTTTAATTAAAAATAACAGATTTTTCTGTAAAAGAGGTTCCCCACCAGTTAAACAAATATGTTCTACCTTGAATTTACTTATTTCCTTTAATATCTCTTCTAAGTTTTTTTGTTCTCCATTATGATAAGCATATTCCGTATCACAATAACTACATCTAAGGTTGCATCCTGTAAATCTAACAAATACAGTTGGAATCCCCATTGTTGTTGATTCACCTTGTATAGAATAAAATATTTCATTTACATTAAAATCCATTGTTTATATCCTCATAACTATCTTCCATTCTATTTTCAAATTTAGTAAATTCACTTTGAAATACAAGTAAAAACTCACCTATTGAACCATGCCTGTTTTTAGCAATACTTACTTCAGCAACCCCTTCTTCCATGTCTTTATCTTTATAAACTTCTCCACGATAAATAAATAAAATTTGGTCTGCATCTTGCTCAATTGCTCCCGACTCTCTTAAATCAGAAATCATAGGCCTTTTATTTGGCCTCGAATCAACTTTTCTGTTTAATTGACTTAGTACCAACATTGGTATATTTAATTCCTTAGCAAGTACTTTTAATGACCTTGAAATTGTAGATATTTCCAACTCTCTACTTGACTCACCCGTTCCCTTCATTAATTGAATATAATCAATTACAATTAAATCCAAACCCTGTTTCATTTTTAGCATTCTTGCCTTACTCGCTAACTCAGCAACAGTAATACTACCAGTATCATCAAGAAATATTTTATTTTTTATGAGATTTGTTATTCCTACCTGTAACTTATTCCATTCATCTGTATTTAATCTACCTTTTCTTAAATTTGATGAATTTAAACTAGCTTCAGCAGCAACTAACCTATTAACTAACTGCTGAATAGGCATCTCAAGTGAGAAAATAGCAACTTTATGCCCTGCTTTTGCTGCATTTGCAAGAATATTTAAAGCTAAAGATGTTTTTCCCATTGCAGGCCTAGCGGCAAGAATAATTAAGTCAGAAGGTTGCAACCCTCCGGTAACATCATCAAGTTTTTTAAAACCTGTTGTTACTCCCGTTAAAGAAGATTTATTCTTTTGCATAGTTTTCAAATTCTGAAAAAACTCTTTTAAAGCATCTTTTATTTCAACAATTTCATTTTTAGATCTTTTCATAGATAAATCAAAAATACTTTGCTGTACTTTATCCATAAATTCATCTGTGTCTTCAGGTAATCGTTGTGCCTCTTCCATCATTGATTTCATTGTTAAAATTAATCTTTTTAATTTAGATTTTTTAGAAACAATATTAATATAAGCCTGAATATTACTAGGAGATGCAATTACATCTAATAATTCCATAATATAATTTTCGGGAACATCTTGTTTTAATTTTGTATGAGAATCTAAATAATCCTCTATTGTTACCATTTCAACAGTTCTTCCTTGATCGTTGAGATCTCGAATAGCCCTCATTATAGCTCTATTTTCCTTAAAGTGAAAATCTGATTCACTTAAGTCAACAAAAACTTCACTAATTTTCTCATTTTCCATCAAAATACTATAAATAATAGATCTTTCAGCTTCAAGACTATAAGGTAGTTTATCCATACAACTCCACAAAGAGTTTTCTTATAACATAATTTTCAAAAAAAATTAAAATTTTTTTTATTTTTATAATCAATTTTGAGATTTTAGCTCAAAATAAAAAAAGAAACATGCAAAGCATGGTTACTTTTTATTCCAAAACTTTATTTTTTGCCTTTTTAGATAAGTAAATCATAAATCCCACAGCAATAATTACAATAATTAAAGATATAAACTGTGATGTTGACAAAATAATAGCAGAACCTTTTGGTAAACCTAAAAAATCAGTTAAAGAGCGAGGACTCCATTTAAATAAATGCTTTCTTATACCATCACCTCTAAATATTTCAACAATAGAACGCTCAACAGAATACAAAATTACATATAAAAGCCCTATCTGCCCATGAAACTTCTTTTTATTTCTAAATAACCATAGTATCAAAAAAATTATACTCACACCCAATGCCTCATATAACTGTGTTGGATGAATACTTAATGAATGATTTGCATGAACATCAATAACACCTTTTAAAACTTCATCATTAAAAGGAATAGAATTTTGTGGAAAACTTACTCCTAAAAAACTATTTGTCTCATGACCATAACAGCAACCTGCAGAAAAACATCCTAGCCTTCCAATAGCATGCCCCAATGGCATACCCATTGCTAAAACATCAAGCAATTTAAAAGTATTTAATTTATATTTACGAATATAGTAAACTGCCGCAGAAAATCCACCTATTAAACCACCATAAAATACAAGCCCACCTTCCCAAACTCTAAAAACAGCAAAACAATCGTTTTGAGTGCTACACATATCAATATAAGATGGTATATTTGTAATTATATACAATAACCTTGCCCCTATCATAGTCCAAATTAAAACAGGAAATGCCATTTCTATAATAATTTTAGGGTCTATTTCAGCCCTTGCTGCTTCTCTTGTTATAAGCCATATACCTGTTAAATATCCAAGAGCGGTTAATACTCCATAAGAATAAATACTTATTCCAAAAATATCAAAAAGATGATTAAACATTTTCTTCCTTATTTAAATTTTTAATTACAAATCTAGCCATAACAGATAAAATTACAACTATAATACTAATCCACTGAGAAGTACTGAAAATAAGCAAACTACCTCTATCATCACCTCTAAAAAACTCTATAATAAATCTAAAAATACTATAAAGAATCAAAAACTGTATAAACATTTGCCCATTATATTTTTTTTTCTTTCTTAACAGAAAGTATAAATATAAAAATATTATAAAATTAGCTCCTGCTGAAAATAACTGAGTAGGAATAACAGGTAGAGAATGAGTATGATTATGCATTAGTTCAGGATAAATTTCCAAATGCTTTTTAAATGCAGGAGAGCCACTAGGAAATGAGATCCCTAAAAAAGAAGAAGTGTAGTTACCAAAACAACAACCTGCCATAAAGCAACCAATTCTTCCTATTCCAACACCAAGGGCTAAAACGGGAGCCGAAATATCTAAAATTTTAAGAAAATTCATTTTTTTTCTGATTATAAATATAGTTGCCGACAAAAAACCACCAATTATTCCACCGTAAAGAACAAATCCACCCCGTCCTAAATTAAATGCAGCTAAACAAGTTTGCTCATAACACTTTCCATTAGATAAATTACATATATTCCCCAAATCCTTTGCTACACACATCGCATCAGTTTTACAACCACCAGGATAATACTTTGCCATATTTTCAACTTTAAAGGGAGCTGTGCACATATTTATATAATCATGTAAATGTCCATCAAATAAAACATGAAAAAATTTGGCACCAATAAGAGAAAATATAAATATTATAAGTGATAAGTCTAAAATTTTACTAGGGTCAACCCCTATTCTTTTAGCCTCTTTTACAGAAATATAAATTCCAATTATAAAAGCTAAAATCTCTAATGTAAAATATGAGGATATTTCAATTGGCCATGTTAACAAAAAAGGGTGCATTAACTCATTTCCTCTTTATTTTGTTTTTCAACTTCAGCATACTCCTTATGGTGTAAAATCCAATCTATTACAAGTAATCCCATACCTGTAGAAATAGCCACATCAGCAATATTAAATGTAGGCCAGTGATGAACACCTATATGCCAATCTATAAAGTCAACAACAAAGGTAACAAAAACCCTATCTATAAAGTTTCCAATCATTCCTGCAACAACAAACGAAAGAGCAAATTGTAAAATAACTTGTTCCTTTTTCAACTTTTTATAGTAGTAACCAAGTACAACAGATGCTATTATAGTAATTACAATAAAAAACGGTATCCTAAATTTAGTACCAAAGTTTCCAAACATTCCCCATGCTGCACCATGATTTATTACATAATTTAAATCAAAATAATCTTTAATAATGACAATTCTTGGTTTAGCTTTAAGAGCATTTGTTGCCCATGTTTTGGTGATTTGATCTAAAAAAATAAAAACAACTGAAATAATCACCAAAATTAAATATTTTCTTTTAATCTTCATTTATTTGCTCCATTTTTTTACTTTTATGCTCTTTAATTCCCGACAAAATAACTTCAAGACCAAGCAATGTCATTGCAATTACAAGTGATACATCAGCAATATTAAATGTAGGCCAGTGATGAACCCCGATATGCCAATCTATAAAATCAACAACTGCTCCATTTGTGAATCTATCAGATAAATTTCCACCTGCTCCACCAACAATTAACGGAAACGCAAATTGTAAAAGCTTTTGTTCATCTGTTAACTTAGTAATCATAAATAAAACTAATAATATTGCTCCAATTGTTAAAATCATAAAAAATGGAACTCTAAAACTATCATGAGTATCAGCCAAAAAACTCCAAGCGGCACCTTTGTTTTCTCTATAAATAAAGTTAAAATACCCTTTGATTACTGTAATATTATTATTTGGTTTTAGATTTTTTATTGCCCAATATTTAGTTATTTGATCTAAAAATAAAACAATAGGAACAATTATTAACAAAATTTTATATTTTTTATTCATATTACTCCCTAGTAATTAAATATTTATTAAAACAATAAATAATTAAATTTATTCACTAAACAAGAAATTAATTCTTATTTAATGTTTTACTTTTAGTTATATATCAAAGATTTAATTAATTGTCTATTTTAAAATTTGGCTTTTAATTTTGATATTAGAATTATTCTGCCCCAATGACCCATTTTTTTCTATAAAAAACAATCTATAATTATGAAAAAGTAAATATTTATAATAAATACTTATCTTTTTTATAAAAAACTCCGAGTGATTTACAAATGTTATTTTGAGAAATGAATGCTTAATGAATTTTATATATATTTAAACAAAAAATCTAGATTAGTTTTTAAAGATGTGACTCTTGAAAAAAAATTTAGAAAAGAATATGTGCAAGATAATTTAAAACAAAATAAGTTTGCTGTATTAATAACTTTAATTTCTTATATTATTTATCTTCCACTTGGTTTTTTTATTACTCCAGATGATTTTATATATGACTTAATTTTAATGCTTGCACTACCAATAGTATCATCAGTTTTAATGCTATTCTATATTAACAAAATAAGGAATAAACATTCCCTAATTTTATTCTTTTATTCTATTACAATTACAATTCCACCAATTATTTCCATTTGCTATACAGATAAATACTACAAAATTTATTTAAATAATTATATTCTAGTAATGATAGGAATAATGGTAATTTATGGAGCATTTTTTTTAGTAACTTTTTTTTCCGTCTTACTTGTAAATATTTTTGCAATAACTACATTGGTAATAAACATCCAAAATCGGTCAGAATTCATTTATGATTTATTTTTTATAAACACAGCATTTATTGTTACTTCTATAGCTTCATACCTTATAGAAAAAAGTAAAAGAAAAATATATTCAGATAAATATAAACTGGAAGAACAAGATAAGTTTATTCTACAACAATCAAAACTTGCTCAAATGGGAGAAATGATATCTATGATTGCACATCAATGGAGGCAACCACTTGCGGCAATAAACAGTAATATATTAGGGATTAATAGCAAAATAGCAAGTAATAGATTTGATTTATCTAATGAAAGCTCACAAAAAGAATTTTTTGACTATTTAAATAAAAAACATACAAAAATAAAAGATTATACCCAAGAGCTTTCTGATATCATTGATGTTTTTAGAACCTTTTATAAACCAGATAAAGAAAAAAAGAAGATATCACTAGTTTTACCTATAGAAAACACTTTAAAAATAGTTGAAACAAGCTTAGAAGCTAGTAATATACAGGTAGTAAAAAATTTTAAAATAAAGGATAAACTTTTTATTTATCAAAACGAATTGATGCAAGTATTATCAAATATTTTTAAAAATAGTAAAGATAATTTTATTGAACAAAATATCAAAAACAGAGTTATAAATATAAAAACAGAAAAAAATGATAATAAACTTGTAATTAGAATATCAGATAATGGAGGCGGAATCCCTAAAGATATTATAAGTAAAATATTTAACCCATATTTTACAACTAAAGATGAGAAAAACGGTACGGGGATGGGCCTTTATATGTCAAAAATGATAGTAGAAAAGCACCATCTAGGAAAATTAAAAGTAAAAAATATAAAAAATGGAGTGTGTTTTAAAATAATTTTACCAAGTGGAGAAAATAATGTATAAATTTAATGAGATTTACTTATATTCTAAGGATTTAGATGTGTTATATGTTGAAGATGACAAAAATCTTTTACAAGAAACAACAGAAATATTAGAAGATTTTTTTAAAGTTATAATAACAGCAACAAACGGAGAAAAGGGAATAACCAAATTTAATGAATTTAAAAAAAACAATAATACATATCCAGATTTAATTATAACAGATATCAATATGCCTAAAATGGATGGAATCACTATGATAAAAAAAATCGTGGAAATAAATCCTGAACAATCAATAATTGTAATTTCAGCCTATAATGATAGCGATAAACTAATTAAATTAATACATTTAGGCATATCCAACTTTATAATGAAACCAATGAATACAGAAAACATGACTAATGTATTATACAAAACATGTAAAGCAATTAGCAATCAAAAATCTAAAAACAATCACCTAATTCAACAATCTAAGTTTGCTCAGATGGGCGAAATGATTGATTTTATAGCCCATCAATGGATACAACCAATTAATGTAATAAAAATGTCAACAGATTTATTCGAACTGAATAATAATAATAAAAAAATTACTCAAAAGTATATTGATGAATATTTAAAAACACAACTTTCCCAAATAGATTTAATCTCCGAAACATTACAAGAATTTAGGAATTTTTTTAGAAAAGAGTCAGACCTTAGAATTATTTCTTATAAAGAACTAGTTGAAAAGACATTAATCTTACTAAAAGGAAAATTAAAGAATAAAGTTGATATTTTTAATTATATTACAGAAGAGGTTAAAACAAAAGTAATTATAAATGAATTTAAACATATTATCATTAACATTGTAAATAATGCACTTGAAGCATTTGAAATAAATGAAATTAAAGAAAAGAAACTTATATTTAAACTTGAAGAAATTAATGACTATATTGCCTTAAACATTATAGACAATGCCGGTGGTATTCCCCAAAAAATAATAAGTAATATATTTAATCCATATTTTACAACAAAAGAAACAGGTACAGGAGTTGGCCTTTATTTATCCAAATTAATTATTGAAAAGATAAAAGGTAAAATTCAAGTAGAAAACTTAGGAGAAGGAGCAAAATTTAGTATTTTATTACCAAAAATAAAAACTGAAGATTATTCAAAATCATAAAAAACCTTATAAGCCTGATATATTTCATGAATATCAAATTTACTTGCTAACTCCATAGGGGAATGCATTGATATTACTGCAGCGCCAGCATCTATAGTTCTAATACCATAATGAGCAAGAAACATTGCTACAGTTCCACCACCACCTTCATCTACTTTACCTAACATTCCTGTTTGCCACTTAATATTATGATTATCAAATAATTTTCTTAACTGAGCAATATACTCAGCATCAGCATCACTTGAACCACTTTTCCCCCCTGAACCAGAATATTTTGTTAAAACAATTCCATAACCGAGCTTACTAACATTATCGAGGTCATGAACAGACTTAAATAATGGATTTAATCCTGCATTTACATCAGATGACAAAGAATGACTGTTCCAAAGTACTTTTTTTAATAGGTAATCATTGTATTTATCACCAACTAGCTTATAAAGAATATCAGCCATAAAAAATTCAAGATAATTAGATCTTAAACCAGTTGAGCCGGTTGAGCCAATTTCCTCTTTGTCAACCAAATAGCAAATTGCAGTTCTTTGAGGTGTTTTATCCAAATCAAATATAGACATCATTGAAGTAAATGCACAAATTCTATCATCCTGCCCATAAGCACCAACAATAGAACGATCTATTCCAATATCACGAGCTTTTTCAGCAGGTACAAGCTCTAGTTCTGCTGATGTAAAATCCTCTTCGGTAATACCATAATCATCATTTAACTTTTTGAGTATTGTTGCCTTAAAATAAGTTTTAACCTCATTATCCTTTAATACCGTAGGTATTGAACCAACTATAATATTTAATTCCTCGCCTTTTAGCACCTCACTTGATTTCCTATCTCTTTGAACTTTTCTATCTAAATGAGGTAGCAAATCAGGAATAGTAAAAACTGGGTCGTCACTTTCTTCACCAATTACAATATTTATCTTTTTACCATTCTTTAAAATAACAACTCCATGTAAAGCTAATGCTCTAGCTCCCCACTGATATTTTTTTACTCCTCCATAGTAGTGTGTTTTAAACAATGCAAAATCACTATCTTCATATAATGGATTTTGCTTTAAATCAAGCCTTGGTGAATCAACATGTGATACAATAAAATTCACTCCGTTTAAAATATCCTCCTTACCAATAACAGCTAAAATAAGATTTTTATCTCTGTTATTATAATAGATTTTATCTCCCGTTTTTAATTCAGTTACTTCTTTTGCATCAATAAAACCATTTTCTCTAGCAAGTTTAATTGATTCAGTAACAACCTCCCTTTCAGTTTTATTTTCACTTAAAAATTTTTTATATTTCTCTGAAAATTTAAAAATTTCCTTCTTTGTTGAATCATTCACTGATTTCCAAGCATTCTCTTTTTTATAAAACATATTTCTCCCCACAGTCCCAAAAGGATAAAATAGTATATGTAAACAATAAAATCAATAAAATTTTTAGATTTCAGCTAAAAATTCAGCGTAAACCCATATTTTGTCAAAAATATGGGTTGAAGTTGCAATAAAAAATAAAAAATAACGATTTTAGTTGACAGCTATTAATTTTGCAATTAATATACCTTTGATTTATTTAATTTACTTGATGGAGAAGACTATGACTCAAGGATTTTTTAAAGTACCAACACCTTATAATGAGCCTATTAAAGCTTATGAAGCAGGAAGTAAAGACAGGGAACTTTTAAAAGAGGCATTAAACGAACTATATAACAAAACAGTAAACATTCCGTTATATATCGGTAATAAACAAATTCATAAAGAAAAAAAAGCTGTTTCGGTTATTCCTGACGAACATAAACATGTTTTAGGATATTATAGTGAAGCAAGCAAAGAAGACATACAAGATGCTATAGATGCAGCAATGAGAGCAAAGGAATCATGGGGGAATATGCCTTGGCAAGATAGAGCCGCAATATTCTTAAAAATTGCTGATTTGCTAACTACAAAATACAGATACATGGTAAATGCAGCAGCAATGCTCGATTTAAGTAAAAATGCTTATCAATCAGAAATTGATGTAATATGTGAATTAGCTGATTTTTTTAGATTTAATGTAAAATACTTAGAAGAAATTATGCAAAACCAACCTGCATCTCCAAAAGGTCAGTGGAACAGAACAGATACTCGCCCTCTTGATGGATTTGTATTTGCCGTAACTCCTTTTAATTTTGCCTCCATTGCAGGTAATTTACCAACCTCTGCCGCCATTATGGGTAATACAGTTATTTGGAAGCCAGCATCAAGTGCTGTTTATATTGCTCATTTTCTGATGAAAATATTCTTAGAAGCTGGTTTGCCTGCTGGAGTTATAAATATGGTTCCAGGCAAAGGCAGTGTAGTGGGTCCGCTTGTAATGAACAATGAAAACTTTTCTGGTGTTCATTTTACAGGTTCAACAGGAGTTTTTCAAGGAATGTGGGGAATGATAGGACAAAATATCACTAAGTATAAATCATACCCAAGAATAGTAGGTGAAACAGGAGGAAAAGATTTCTTGTTTGCTCATAATAGTGCTCAAATTGCACCACTTGTTGCAGCAACAGTAAGAGGAGCTTTTGAATATCAAGGACAAAAATGTTCTGCTCTTTCACGAGAATTTATTCCTAAATCAATATGGCCTGAATTTAAAGAATTACTACTTAAAGAAATGAATACTGTTAAAACAGGTAGTACTTTAGATTTTACCAATTTTCATAATGCAGTTATAGATAAATGGGCTTTTAAGAGCATTACAAATTATATAGATTATGCTCAAGAAAATGAAAACATAGAAATTTTACATGGTGGAACTTATGATGATAGCAAAGGTTACTTTATAGAACCTACAATTTTATTATGTAAAGACCCTAATGTAAAAACTATGCAGGAAGAAATTTTTGGTCCGGTGTTATCTATTTTCGTTTATGATGATGAAAAGCTAGATGAAGCACTAGAAATATGTGACGAAGGCTCAGAATATGCACTTACAGGAGCAGTTTTCTCACAAGACAGAGAAATGGTCATAAAAATCACAGAAAGATTAAGAGGAACAGCAGGTAACTTTTATATCAATGATAAACCAACAGGAGCTGTAGTTGGACAACAACCATTTGGTGGAGCAAGAGCAAGTGGAACTAACGATAAAGCAGGTTCTGTTCTTAATCTCCTAAGATGGGTTAGCCCTAGAACAATTAAAGAAACCTTCGTTCCTGCTGAAGATTATAGATATCCTTTTTTAGAAGAATAGAGTTTAAAAAAACTTCAACTGCCCTTGGCATTTTCCGTTTAAAAAAGTAACCAAACAAGTTTGTTTCTTTTTTATTTATGGTAACTATTGAATTATTCACAAAATTTCACTATAATATACTTATCTATAGGAGGAAATAATGCTAAATAAAATTAATTTAATAAATAAACTACCCTATTCTATTATTTTTCTCACCTTAATCATATTTAGCTCTTGTGATAATACATCAACCGGCTATAAAACTAAAGAGTGTAATAATCAATGCTTAGAAACTGGTATTTTCTGTGATAAAGATAATAGTTCTGCAGTATTCAATTGTACACAAGATAAAAATGGCTGTTTTATCAAAGAGCTCTTTCAAGAATGTGAAAATAATAAAATTTGTGTTGCTGGCACCTGTCAAATAAAAAATTGTGAATCACAATGTATTACCGAAGGTTATTTTTGTGAAAACAATAATCGATATCAATGTGGCAATTTCAATGATGACAATTGTTTAGAAAAAAAAGAGGCTTTTTGTGAAAATGGTTATAATTGCGTTATGGGAGAATGTAAAAAAGATTGCGTTCCATCAGAAGAAGTTTGTGATGGCATAGACAACAATTGTAATGGCGAAACAGACGAAGGTGTAAAAATCACTTTTTACAAAGATTCAGACAACGATGGCTTTGGGGATATTAATAACATAATTGAAACATGTTCTGCTCCTGATGGATATGTTGAAAATAATAATGACTGTAATGATACCGAACACAATACCAATCCTGATGCTCAAGAAATTTGTGATGGAATAGATAACAACTGTAATGGTAAAATTGATACTGAGGACAATACCCTTGAAGATGCACCATTAGCAGATAACCAAAATGGAATATGCAATGGAAGCAAAAAAATATGTAATAACGAATGGATAAACCCTGATTATACAACCTTAAATAGTTATGAATTAAATGATGAAAGTTGCAATAGCATTGATAATAACTGCAATGGTGAAACTGATGAAGGATATATCATTACAAATATCTCATGTGGAATAGGTGAATGCTCTAATACAGGAAGACTTGAATGCCAGAATGGCCAGGAAATTGATACTTGTACACCTAATCAACCATCAGAAGAAGTCTGTGATGGCATAGACAATAACTGTAATGGTGAAATAGACGAAGGGTTAAAAATTACTTTTTACAAAGATTCAGACAACGATGGCTTTGGGGATATTAATAACACAATTGAAGCATGTTCTCTTCCTGATGGCTATGTTGAAAATAATAATGACTGTGATGATACCGAACATAATACCAATCCTGATGCTCAAGAAATTTGTGATGGAACTGATAATAACTGCAATAGTGAAACAGACGAAAACTTCCCGGATAGTGATAATGATGGAATTGCTGATTGTGTTGACAACTGTGTTTATACGCAAAATGTCAATCAACTAGATGCAGATGATGATAATATGGGTAATGCTTGTGATTGTTACTTAGGAAATTCAAATATTGCCATTCAAGAAATATGCAATGGTATAGACGACAATTGCGATGGTCAAGTTGATGAGGGAAATGTATGTGCAACTGATAACTGTGTTGTTAGATTTCATGATAACCATAATTACATATTCTGTTCTACAAATACTATGAAAAAATCATGGAATAATGCCCGAAAATACTGTAATCAAAAAAATTATAACTTAGTTACAATAGAAACAGAAGAAGAAAACAATTGGATTAGAAGTGAAATATCAAATAATCATTGGATAGGCTTAAATGATTTAAGAGATGGCCACAAATGGGAAGCAGGTTTTGGAAGAATCTGGAATACAGACCATGATGATTGGGACGAAAAATGCTGGGAAATAAGGCATAATGATACTAAATGGCATGATAGATATTGTAGCAGTGATGTAAAAAGAAGGTTTATTTGTGAAGAAAATTTTAACTTAGGTGCAAAAAAAACCTACGCTAAATCCTGTAAAGAAATTCTTGATAATGCCATAAATAACAATCAGCCAACTCCTACTTCTGGTGTTTATTATATAAATATCGGAACTCCGGGTAACTTCAACCCCATACCTGTTATTTGTGATATGGATACAGATGGTGGAGGCTGGACACTTGTTGCTTCATGGTTTTATGACTACAACTGGACTCTTTCTTCTTATTCAACATCTAAATTTTTTGGAATGGCAACAAAGGATACTGTTTCTTCAAATTTTGGAAATATGGTAATAAATGATTTTAGAATTATAGCAACAGAAAACCTTGTATATCGTGGATTAGAAAGAAATGATGATAATGGAAATCCTCTTGGAGCAACAGGAGCAGATTGGTACTATCATTATGATACCCCTATAAAATGGAAAGAAGTATGGGCTCCTCAAGCACATAATGGAAATAATGAAAATGATTGTAGTAATGGTTGGATTTCTTCAGAAGTAGAAACATCAAGACAAGCTATAAAGAAATTTAATTACTCTAAAAATATTAAATTTAATTACATAAATAATAATCATCATTGGAACAATATTGGCGATTGGAGTACTATCTATCAAGGAGGTGAAGATAGGCCTAATACATGCGATAGAATTGCAGATTATTGGGGAGCATTAACTCAGGAAGGCATAGAATTTACTATTTACAATAATTCAAATGAAAACTATGACCCTATTGAAGACGGTACATTGGGAATACCTAGAGAAAACAACCATACTGAAATTACCGGACATGATATTAGTACATACTACAGTGCAAGAGTTGGTTATGATGATGATAATAAAAATGCCTGTTATGGAAATAATTCCCTTCATACTGCAACTTATAGTGATAACGATGAAAATATTGATAATTCTACTAAATTATGGTGGTTTGTTAGATAACTTATCTAAATATTTTACTCCATACGGCTTTAGCCTTGAAGTCTAAATAGGAAATAAGTATATATTTATTTATTTAACATAAAATTAAAAATAAGATTAATAGATTAAAATATGAGCTATCGTAATATCATAGATTGTATAAATAATGATAACTACCAATCAACAAATGGAGTTTATAGAGCTATTGATGACTAAGTAAATAAGTTTCAATGATAATGTTTTATCAAAAAAATAAAAATCCTAGCTATGCTAGGTGGAGCTTTGATTAAATATAAAAAATTATCTTTTCTGTAAAATTGTTAATTTAAAAAATAAAACTGCAATTACATATAATTCAACAAAAAGAAATACCCACTTTTGTATAGAACAAATCCCACTAATCATAACTAAATAAGCAGGCATTTTGTAATTTACAGTGATAAAATAAATATGAAACACATTTTCTATTAAATCAAAAAAAGCAATTATAAATGGTAAAATCAAAAATATAGTTCCTCTAGTTTTTACTTTTGCATGAATATAAAACCTAGAAACAACAGAAAACATTAAAAGTGAATATGAAATTAAATATAAAAAATCTAAGTAAAAATGATTATGATATTCTAATATTTGATTATTATCCCATGAATTAATTATTTTAACAAAGGTATCTTTATTAAGAGTTATTTGCATATTAATAAACTCTTTCATATTAATATCTTTTAAGATAAATGCCATTGTGCCATAAATAATGATAGTAAAAATAAAAAGTATTGTGATAGCTTTTCCGTTTCCTAATTTATTTTTAAAAATATTTAACATCACTCTCCACGCAAAGTATTTGCTTTCTTATAACATTTTTTATTATTTTGTAAAATATAAATTTTATGCTATAATTGACAAGTTCAACGATGAGGGATTATGTTTATTGAACCAAAGATATTTAGAAATACAGAATTATTATCTGGATTTTCATTTAACGACAAAGATTATAAATCACAAAATGATTTAGAAGAAGAATTAATAGGCTCAAAAACTAAAAAAATGATTTTCTTAAATCAAAACCACACTGACAAAATTGCAATTTACCCTGGAAGTGATTTAAAAAATGAATTTGATGCAATAATTACACAAAGAAAAGGATACTACTTATTTCTAAAAACAGCAGATTGTAACCCTATTTTATTTTTTAATTCAAAAGTAAAAGTTATAGGAGCAATTCATGCTGGCTGGCGAGGAATAGAACAAAAAATTATAACTAAAACAATAGAATTAGCACAAAAAAAATATCACTTAGAGCTTAAAGATACTAAATTTGTTATAGGGCCAAGCATTAGGTCTTGTTGTTATGAGGTAAAACAGGATTTAGTAGATAAATTTAGTAATTCATTTAAAAACACTGATAATTTCTTTATAAAAAGAGGAAATAAAATACATTTTGACCAAATTGAAGCAATTAAGCAGGAATTTAATAATTTAGGACTCAAAGAAGAAAATATTGAAATTATAGACCAATGCACACATTGCTCAAATCAATTCTTCAGCTATAGAAAAAATGGTACTGACCTTAGAAATATCTCTTTTATTGGTATGTCGTGATTTTTTTACTAATTTTTTTTAATTTAAATATTTCAGGATTTGGAAACAGACACATACCTTTAAATTCTGATTTTACACAATATAAAAGAGATAATCGTTTTCCGCTTACTTACAATGAAAGTATAGCTAAATTTATTAAATATTACACAGGATATGCTAAAAAATACTATGAAAAAACTATAGGAAAATCAGAAGATTATAAAAAAATAATTTTCAAAGAGTTAGACAAAGCAAATCTTCCTCATGAGTTATTTTTACTTCCCTTTATAGAAAGTGGATACAACGAAATTGCCCTTTCAAGTGCAAAAGCTCAAGGTTTGTGGCAACTAATGCCTTTTACAGCTGTTTCTTTAGGCTCTAAAGTTGATATATTCATAGATGAAAGACGAAATTACCAAAAAGCAACTCAACATGCAGTTAAATTTTTAAAAGAGCTTTATGACAAATACGATGATTGGTATCTAACTCTAGCAGCATATAATTGTGGCCCCAGTTGTGTTGACAAAAGAATTGAAGAGGGAGAAAGCAGGGATTTTTGGAAAATAAGAGATAGTTTTCCTACTGAAACTCAAAATTATGTAAGTAAATTTATTGCAGTATTAATTATTTACAAAGATTTAAATGAATTTGGATTAACTCCTATTATTAAACCAAAAGATAAAACATTTGTATTTGAATTATTTAATCCTGTACCATTAAGCTTTATTGCAAAAGCAAGCGGTTTATCAATAGACGATATAAAAAAATATAACACCGAATTAACAACTAACATAACCCCTCCGAATGTTGATATTTATAAATTAAAATTACCTATTACTGTAAAAGAAAATTTTACAAAAAATTTTGAAAAGATGAAAGATGAG
>Ga0256842_1000463_pt1 | contig 35921 bp, 25 predicted proteins | sample 4559240metaG_FD_185973 | JGI IMG/M metagenome (GOLD analysis project Ga0256842, IMG submission 185973) | Hydrothermal vent microbial communities from Guaymas Basin, Mexico - 4559-240 | ecosystem: Environmental > Aquatic > Marine > Hydrothermal vents | place: Mexico: Guaymas Basin | collected...
AGTTGTTTGTTTACTTTTGATTGTTTAATATCCCAATGAAATGTAGATTTAAACTCTAAGGCAGAACTTTCTCCATGAGAAATAAGGGTTCCAATATCTTTTGTTAATTCTCCACTTAACTGTTCAATATACCGGAGGTTGCTGTTTAATGATACATGAATCTTTGCGGTTAATAAACCAAGCATAGCACCTACTGTGGAATAAAATATAAGTTTACCTGAACTTTCACCGGAAAATAGCATATTAAACTGGCTTTGGACAAATTGAATAACGGTTGGGCCATTAAGTTCATTTTGTACATATTCATAAAATAGAATGCCCTGATTTAATGGGAAAATAATAAGCAGACCAACTATTGCTCCAATAAGCGTGGTGATAAAATAAACCTTAATTTTCCAGTCTATCTTTAGTTGGATTACCGGTAATAAAAACTTTTTAAATATTTTCATTTTTTTTGGGGAATAATATTTTGACCTTCAAAAAAAACAGACAGTCTTAAAAAAAATTTCTGTTTTTCAGAATTGAATTGAGTTAATCTTCGTTTATAATCCATGATGCTTTTTGTAAAATATCCGATATCTAATTGCGTATTTTCCTATCTTTTTTTAGATAATTTGCACATCCGTATTCATTTTATTTTTTTTATAATTCAAAAAAAACTAAGAAACAAGGTGAAATTTAAATATAAAGGCGACGATAATGCCTACAATTGTACCTACTAATACTTCCACAGGAGTGTGTCCTAACAACTCTTTTAATCGTTCTTCGTTAAAGCGTTCATCTACGAGTTTACTCAAAGAAGCCCCCAGACGATTTAATACACTCGCCTGTTTTCCGGCAGCTCTTCTTATTCCTGCTGCGTCATGCAATACAATAATAGCAAATACAATACTAACTGCAAAAAGTGGTGTTGCCGTTCCATAGACAATTCCAACCGAGGTGACTAAAGCACTTACTGTTGATGAATGGGAACTTGGCATACCTCCTGTTTCCCAGAAGCGTTTTATACTTAATTTTTTATCACTTATAATACTAACAATGACTTTATAAAATTGAGCGATAAACCAAGCTATAAAAACTACGTCTAAAATACTGTTTCCAAAAATAATTCCACTTTCCATGATTTCATTGATTTATATTTTACAATATGAATATGATTTTTAATTATTATAAAAAAAATCTTTTCTGTTTAATTCCTGTAACTTTTTAACTACTTGTGTTGTGGTTTTTCTGGGAATAAACTTTGTTGCATTCACTAATGAAGTATTTACAAAACCGGGTATTGCCACTCTTTTTCCTTTGTGTAAAGCTTTATACCCATATTTGGCAACATCTTCAGAAGAAGAAAGTAAATTTAGTTTTGTCAATTTGGAATTTTCACTTCCAACTTCATTTTGAAACCCCGATTTTGTAGGACCTGGGCATAAAGTTGTTACAGTAACTCCTGTTCCTATTAATTCGCTTGTTATTGCTTCGGAAAAAGACTGAACATAAGCTTTACTTGCATAATAAACGGCCATATATGGTCCCGGTTGAAAAGCTGCCATTGATGATACATTCAATATTTTACCTTCTTTTCTTAATACCATTCCTTTTAAATATAATTTAGTTAGTTCGGTAAGTGAAATAATATTGATTTGTAAAATTTGTGATATTTTTAATAAATTTTCATTATTAAATTTTTCAAAATCGCCTATTCCTGCATTGTTTACTAGTACATCAATAATAATTTGTTTTTCTTCTGTTTTGTGAAATATTTCGTGTGCGACATTTGGTATTGATAGATCTTTAGCAATTATTGTAACATTTATGTTATACTTATTACTAAGGTTTTCTTGTAGTTCTTTTAGTTTGTATTTATTTCTCGCTACCAAAACCAAATCATAAGAATCTTTTGCAAATAATTTTGCCATTTCATATCCAATCCCTTTTGTAGCACCTGTAATCAATGCTGTTTTTCTAGTTTGATAATTATTCATTGTTCATAAGTTTAAAATCAATTATTTGATAAAAAAATAGCTGTATCGTTTGTCTAAAATTAAATCTTTAGGATATTTTGCAATTACATTTTTATACATTTGAGATATTTCCGTTATAGTTCTTTTCATATCGCTTGTGTTCTGTATTACGCTTTTAAATTTCATTTGTTTCTTTTTATAATAATCAATGTAACCAACAACAATTGGAACATTTGCCTTATATACCATATAATAGAACCTTTTTTTCAACGATTAGTTTTTGCAAGTTGTTCTTCTGGAGGAAGGAAGATGTGTAAGTTCCGGTTTTTATTAAATAGCGAAACAACCTCATCAATATATTCCTTGTTTTGGGAAAAGGGAATTGAGCTATAATATATTTCAACGGAAAATAAAAGAACTCTTTTTTAGATAGAAATTTATAGTTAATATCATATTGTATAAGCAATAATTTACAGTAAAACCCATCCCAAAAGTTTGTGTGTGGGGAAAATACGAAAACAGATTTGCTGAGGTTTGGTAAATCATCTGTTATTTTCCAGCCTAGTGTTTTTAATGTTTTATTTGATATTGATTTCATACGACTATTAATTTTTTGCTACTGATTAATTAAATTATAAAATAAAGTGAGTTAGTATTATCAACTGTAATTTAAGTTGCACAACAAAAATAATTTAGTTCTTATAATTTATTATATGATTGTTTAATAAATTCTGCATCATATTTTCTTTCCAGTTTTCTTATTATAAAATGTCCTTTTGCTACATCTTGAAAATGGTCGATAAACATTGTATTAATTAAAGCTCCGCCAACAGCTCCAATTATTGGCATTGCTTGTGCGGCGGCTTTTTCTCCTATTTGAACTCCAAATCTTTGAGCGATGTTTGCTATAAATCTTAATAAAACAGGTGAACCTTCTTTAGTTATTCCTTTCGTTGCAATAAATTCATTGGTCTCTGCTATTGACCTTGCTAATGCAGAACGAACAAAGAAATACCCGGTATCTACATCATCATCAGATTTAGACTTGCCTCCAAAAGCAAAAACTTCTAAACAGGCTAATTTTGATTCTGTAGTATTAATTTTCTCTCCTTGAGACCTTGCTATATCAGTAATTGAGCGTAACATAATTGACGTTGATATTGGTAATTCAATTGCTAAAGCTGAAATTCCGAAAAATCCGCCAACGCCACCCGATGCTGCTACACCTAATTTGTGCCAACCATTAGAAGTATTTTCTTTTGGAATATCTTTCATTGTTAATAATGTGCCTTCGGCAATTTTAAGCATTGTTTTGGTTGTAATATTTCCTAATCTGTTACGCCAATCAAAAGGTAACACATCAAATCCTTTCTCAATAGGTTTTCCAATAAAATTAGTAATTTTAGCTGTAATTCCGGGATTTTCTAATAAAGCTTTTGCCGTTTCCAGTTCTTCTTTATCTGCTTTCGTTAATTTATTGCTTCTAATCATATCTAATTTATTTTACTACAAAAATATAGTAATTTGATATTATCAACTACCACTTAAGTTGCATAACAATAATTTTTTAATAAATGCAATATTGTTGCAGAAAATGAGAAAAGCGGAAGAGTGAAAATTATATCTTAGTTTCGAATAAATTGCATTTATATAAGAAAAGGATTTCGTCTTTTAAATTCTTCTATCAATTTATGAATATTATTTATTTCAAGGCTTTTTCTTTGTACGGATAACAGTTGACTGTTTTTTAAATCTTGAATATGGCGGTTGACAACATTTCGTGCGCTGCCAATCATTTTAGCAATTTGTTCATGTGAAAGATTGTTGATTAGTGATAACTTTCCTGTATCATTGTCTGTATTTCTTAAAATAAGTTTAACTAATCTTGTCCATGTGTCATATAGTACAAGGTCAGTTGCTGATTCTTCAAAATGTCTTAGTTGTTTCCCCAGATAAGGCAACAGTGCTTTATTAAAATCAGGATGTATATATAACCATTCCCTTGCCACTTCAATGGGAGCTGCTAATAACTCCATGTCGTCCAATGCAGTGGCAATGATATTATGTTCTTTTTTATCAAGTAAACATATTACATCATAAATATCTCCCGGCCCAAGTATATCAATTATATATTCTCTGTCTGTGTCAAAATTCATTACTGATATTTCTACTCTTCCGGAAATTATCACATAAATATTATACATGGTTGACTCAGATGTAAACGGATAATTATCTTTAAGATATTTTTTGCTATGAAACATTCTTAAGATTTTATGTAAAACATCATCCTCAATTTTAGAGAAGATTGGAGATTGCTTGAGAGTATTAAAGTAATAGGAATAATTTGCGGTTTCTTTTTCCATTCTAATCTAGTTTATTGTTATACTCTTTTAGGCTGTTAATAGCTGCATGTCGACCAATTTCAACTAATTCTTCTGCTTTATAGAAATCAAAAATATCACACGATTCTCTGGATACGTTTATTAAAATGTCTGGTGGATATTTTTCTATCGTCATTTTTGATATTTGATAGGTGAGTAAACCTATTGTATTATTAATAAGTTTAAAATATCCTAATTTCTCTTTTTTCGTTTTAGAATTAAATTCATTTTGAAACGTATCAATATTTTTTTGATATTTTAATTGTCTTTTCTTTCTTTCTTCTGATGATATAGGTGGTGTATATACAGGAACATTAGCATTTACATGAACAACAATTAATATATCATCTTTGGTTCTTTTTACATGATTAATAGGAACAGGATTCATAACGCCTCCATCAACAAGCAGAGAATCTCCCACTTTTACGGGTGTAAATATTGTAGGTATAGCAATTGAGGCCCGTACTGCCTTATAAACACTTCCTTTTGTAAAAACTACTTCTTTCTTATTTGTAATATCTGTAGCTGTGGCTGAATAATTAATTTTTAAGTCTTCAATATTTCTATCAGGAATAAATTCTTTCATCTTTTTTAAGACTTTATTCCCTTTTACTAATCCTTGTGAACTGAATGAAAAGTCAATATATTTGTAAGTGTCTAATTTATCCATAGTGTATATCCAGTTTTTAAACTCTTCCATTTTCCCAAGAGCATAAACAGCACCTACAAGAGATCCCATAGAAGTCCCTGATATTGAAACAATTTCGTAGCCTTGTTTTTCTAGTTCTTCAATTACTCCTATGTGTGCAATTCCTCTTGCCCCTCCACCTGATAATACTAATGCTACTTTTTTCTTTGTATTATTCGTTTTTGTGTTTTCGTTACTTGAATTAAGTAGCAAGGAAGTGTCTTTAGAGCTTGAGTTTGGATAAATATAATAATTAGGGTTTGTGTTCTCTGCAATTTCGATAGTGTTAATTTTTTCTTGATATTGCTGTACCTCTTGCGCCTGTAATACTTTCATTCCTAATAGGAGAAGCAATGTGCTTATTAGTAATATGTTATACTTCATACGTCTAGTTATTAATGTTAATTTTTAATTTTGAGAATTACAGTTCTTTATACTAATTTTTTATTATACTCTTTAAGGCTTTTAATGGCGGCATATCGTCCTATCTCTACCATTTCTTCGGCTTTGTAAAAATCCATAGTACCACAAGAATTATGAGATACTTCAATCATTATATCTGGTGGTTGTTGTTTAAATGATAAATAGGCATTATGATAAATCATTAGGTTAATGGTTTTATTAATTAGGTCGAAATAACCAATTTTTTTATTATTATTTAAGGGGTTGATTTTTTGCAAGTGGGTTTTAAATTCACTTACTTTCTTTTGGTATATTGACTCCTTTCTGGCGCGTTCTTTTTCTGATATTATAGGTTTATAAACAGGAATATGTGCGTTAACATTTACAACAACTAAAATATCATCAGGGGTTCTTTTTACGCGGTTAACGGGGATATTGTTTACAACTCCACCATCTACCAATAATCCTTCATCTGTTTTAACAGGAGTAAATACCGTAGGAATTGCAACGGATGCTCGAATGGCATTATAAACACTTCCCTCTGTAAAAACTACTTCTTTGTTATTAATAATATCAGCGGCTACGGCAGCATAAGGTATTTCTAAGTCTTCAATATTTTTATCAGGAATAAATTCTTTCATTTTATTAAATACTTTATCTCCTTTAATAAGTCCTTGAATTCCAACATTAAAATCAATAAGATTAAAGACTTCTAACTTGTTTAATTTGTACATCCAGTTTTTATACTCTTGCATCTTCCCTGTAGCGTATATACCGCCAACCAAGGCTCCCATAGAAGTGCCAGAAATAGATTTGATGTTAAATCCTTGTTTCTCTAATTCTTCAATTACACCAATGTGAGCAATTCCTCTTGCTCCTCCACCGGATAATACTAATGCTATATTTTTCTTCATAATACTAAATTTTGAGTTTGAAACTCTCGTTGCAATATTTCATTACTCTATCATTTTTATACACTATTTACTTCTTTTTATTTTTAGTAGACTTTTTTGGATGTGTCATTATGTTGGGTGACGACTGATGTAATAGTAGTAGCACTTTTCAAAGTGATGTTGTTTAATTTTACCAAATAGCTAAATTTTTTCTGATAAATCAGTAAAATTAAAGATTTGGCGAGGTTGGGATATGAGAAATAACGTTGCAATTTTCTACCATAAAGCTATTACTTTTACATTTGTGTGCCTCCAGCATAAGCTAAACCACACTCAATTCAGAGTTTTGAATAAATTCCAAAAATACAAATTTAATTTAGTAATAAAAGAATAATATTGGGAAAAGGTCAAAATAAGATTTAGCCTGCCTTTGAAAGAGGGAAGGAATCTGAAATATTACAAAAATATAAATGCTATTTTTTGTATCTTTGTATGTTTATACAAATTGTTTTTTTCTTGAAAAATAAAGCATTAAAATATTCACTTAAGACTTTAAAATGGCTTACCTATTCGGTAGTTATTTTGATAATTTTGTTGTACTTTTTATTGCGAGTGTCATTAGTGCAATCTTATTTGGCTAAGAAAGTTGCTAATGCCATGAGCAAAAAAGCAGGTGTGGAAATACAGATTGGTGCTGTGGATATTTCTGATTTGCTGAGGATTGAGCTTCGAGACTTAAAAGTTAAAGATAAGCACGATAGTCTTTTTATTAATACTGATAGAATTGCCATTAATATAATCCCCTCATATCTTTTTGATAATACCTTGTATATTAAAGATGTAGAGGTAGATACAGCTTTATTTTCCTTAATAGAATACAAAGGCGATTCTGTTTTAAATTTAATGCAGATTGTTAATGCTTTTCTTGATGAATCTTCTGATGATTCCTCTACTATTGATATGAGTTTTGAAGTTAAAAATTTTAAAATCAGAAATTCTGTTTTCGTTTTGGATATGCAAAATATGGAGCATTTTGAGGGTATGGACTATGCACATCTTTATACTGATAGCATTAATGTTGATATTCATGATTTCTCCATACAAGGTGATAGTTTTTTGTGTAATATTATAAATTTAAGTGCACGTGAAAAATGTGGCTTTAGATTAGATTCTTTAGCTGGTAAGGCATTGCTGAGCCCTCGTGAAATCAGTATTCCGGATTTACTTATTAAAGCAAATAATACCAAAGCTTATGCTAATTTTAAACTTGAATATACACAATGGACAGATTGGCTTGATTTTATTAATAAAGTTAGGTTTAATTCTCAAATCTACTCCTCTGTTATAAATCTTGATGATATTAAATATTTTACTTCTTCCATGAAAGGTATGGAAAATATTCTATCAGTCTCAGGAAGGATAAGAGGAAGTATTGAAAGCTTGAAAGTTTCCAAAGCAGAAGTTCATTATGGCAAAGAATCCTATTTTATTGGTGATATAGGTCTAAATGGTTTGCCTGATTTTGAACAAACTTTTCTGCGCTTTCGAGTTAAAGATGCTCTTTTTACTAATGCAGATATTTCTAAATTCTATTTGCCAAATAGGAAAAAGCTGCCAACAAGTGATATTTTATCTGATCTTGGAAAGATTAAATTTAAAGGAAGGTTTACAGGTTTTTACTACGATTTTGTTGGTGAGGCTAGTTTTAAAACTAATCTTGGACGATTTTCTACCGATATTTCTCTACAACCTGATAAAAATAGTAATCTGATTGCATATTCCGGTAAGCTTAATGCAAACGGCTTTGATTTGGGTAGATTACTTAAAACTGACTATATTGGTAAACTTGATATGCAAGGTGTTATTAAAGGAGTTGGACTTTCTGACAAAGCTAATGCAAAATATAATATAGATTTCAAGAGTATAGAACTTGCTAAGTTCAATTACCAAAAAATTTCTGTCGAAGGTGATATTGTAAACCAGAGGATTACTTCTAAAATTCATATTTCTAATGATGAGGAACAACTTTCTGCGGAAGGTTTTTATGATTATCGTGATTCTTTAAGTCATTTATTCTTAATAGCTGATATTAAAAATGCTGAAGTAAATAGATTTTTCCTTATCCCTGAAGATACTCTTGGCCGTTTAACAACGGGTATAAATATTGATATTAAAGGGAATAACCTTAATAACTTGCGAGGTTCAGTTATTGCTGATAGTTTTTCGTATGTCTACAATGCATATAGTTGGATAGCAGACTCTTTGTATGCAACTATGAATATTGATTCAGTTAATAATATTCATAGAGTAAGTTTTAGCAGTCCATTTTTTATTGGTTCTATTGAAGGCTTTAAAGATTATTCAGAAATCCAAATGGATTATAAAAATATCTTAAGTGATATAATGTTAAAAGCTCAAGGTAAAACATATAAAAGTGGTACAATAGCCTCTGTTGCGGATAATAATTTGGATTCAGCTAATTCAGTTCGTTTTGATTTTAATATTATAGATATTGATGATGTTAATAAGGCATTTTTCCCTTCTTTTGCCATTGGCAAAAATAGTGTTATCAAAGGAGGATATAACTTTAATAACGATTCCTTAAAGGTTTATGTAAATACTTCAAAATTGCAATATGATGGTTGGTCAGCAAGTAACTTAGAAATTGCTTTGAATAAAGAGAACTCTCGTTTAGGTTATAAAATGACATCTTCTAATGTGTATAGTCCTACCGAAATAAGTTTCGATTCTCTTAAAGTCGAAGGAGAAGTGGTTAATGATAGTCTTACATTTGATATTTTATGGGGAGGTGCTATGAATAAGATGAATAGTGGAAGTATTAATGCAAATATGGTATGGAATGATACTAATGATTTTAATATTAAAATAAATTCTTCACATCTGTATATTAATGATACTTTGTGGACTTTAAAGCCAAATGCAAAGATTGATTATAGATATCATTATTTAAGTGTATCTGATTTTAATTTATTATCCGGCGAAAATAGTTTGTTAATTAATGGTATTATATCCGATAACTTACAAGATGCTTTAATTTTCAAATTTAACGAGTTTGATGTTTCTATTATTGATTTTTATACTAAAAGATGGGATACAGATATTGATGGAATTATTAATGGTAAAATGGAGCTTTCTACAATTTGGACTCAGCCGGGTTTTGAAAGTGAATTTGATATTGATAAATTTGTATTCAATGGAGCCTTATTTAATATGTTGCATGTGAAAGCTTTATATTCAAAGTACAGAAAAGCAATGGTGTTAGATATTAGTTCTGAATCTGATGATAAACTTATTAAGAATATTGATTTGGGTGGTTTTTATTACACCAGTAGGAGAGATAATCAACTCGACCTTGAAGTTAGACTCAATAAATTTCCTCTAAAATCTATTCAGAATTATTTAACTTCGTTTTCAAGTAGTGTTAATGGTGTAGCCACAGGTATTCTTAAGTTAAAAGGTTCTGTTGATAAGCCTGTTATACTTGGATCGTTAAAAACTAATATCGATGATATTTTAATAGACTATACTAAAGTGCATTACAAAATTAATGATAATTTTATTTTTACTCCGAATTATTTTGGTTTTGTTAATGCACAAGTGGAAGATAAGTCAGGAAATAATATGACTCTTACTGCTAAGATCTCTCATAATTATTTTGATGACTTGAATTTTTATATCGATGTTAAACCTCATGAAGCTAAATTATTGAATACCACAAGCGTTGATAATGACCTTTTTTATGGAAGTGTCTTTGGTACTGGAGATTTTAAGCTTTATGGCGATATGAATAAGTTGAATATTAAAATGGATGTTACATCTGCAAAAGAATCTTCTATTAGTATTCCTATTTCAAGTCAATATGATGCAGAGCAAAGTGATTTTGTTAGTTTCGTTATTGCTGATAGTACTTCTATTTTGGAGAAAGAAAATAACAAAGTTGACGATGGCCTTGATTTGGGACTGGATATGAATGTAAATGTAACTCCTAAAACCGAGCTGAGACTTGTTATGAATGCCACTGCAGGAGATGTAATTACAGCATATGGCAAAGGAAAAATGCATATGATTTATAATACTAATGGATATAAAATTTACGGAAAGTATATTATAAATGATGGGAATTACCTTTTTACTTTGCAAAATATTATCAACAAGCGATTTATTATTGAACCTGGAAGCGAGATAAATTGGGATGGGGAACTAGAATCAGCTACTATTAATATGAAAGCTGTCTATCATGTTGACGCTAAGTTATGGGATTTATTACAGCAACTCGACTCTAATGAAGCTGCTGCTTATAAACGCCCTTCTAAAGTGAACTGTATAATAAATATTTCGGGTAAATTATTAGACCCGGAGATAAGTTTTGATATCAAGCTTCCTGATGAAACTGTTGCTACCAGAGAATTAGTTAAACAAGTTATTTCTCCCGAAGCTACAGGTAATAATGAAGAACTTAATAAGAATTTTGTAAGTTTACTGGTATTAGGTCGTTTTCAACCTCCTAGTGGCTATGATGCAGGTAGTAACCCAAATGCCTTGAGCCATAATACTTATGAAATGTTAGCCGAACAAGTTGGTAATCTACTTAATAATATGGTGGATAAAGTTGAAATTGGTGTTGACTGGAACCCGGGAGATGAAGTTACAACTCAAGAAGTGGCGGTTGCTCTTACATATAAGATGCTTAATGATAGGCTTATTATAGATGGTAAATTTGGAACTGGTGGTGGATCTCGAGAGGCTAATGCTGATACTCGTATTGTTGGTGATGTTAATATAGAATATAAACTTACCGAAGATGGTAGAATTAGAGCAAAAGTGTTTAATAGAACAAATTATTATGACCCTTTGACTCGTAAGGCGCCATATACTCAAGGAGTTGGTATTACTTTTAGAAAAGAATTTGATAGTTTTAAAGATATGTTTGCATCTAAAAAGAAAATAGATAAAAAACAAAAAAATGTGACTCCAAATGAAAATAAAGATGTTAAACAAAATAGCATTGTTGAATAAATTACTTAACCGTCAGTGTTATTTGCGATTATTATTGCTGTTTTAGAAACGTCCAACTGGAAGTTGACAAAAGAAGAAAAGGACTAAATTTGAAAGAATTATTAATAATTGATAATAAATTAATAATTCTGAAGTTTGCTGTATGCTAGGCTGTAATAGAAAATTGTATTTAGTAAATAGCATATTTTGTGCTTGGTCGATGTAGAAATTTCTATGCCGGCCTAATATGAAATAAATAATAAAACCAATTAAATGTCTGATAACATGAAAAAGAAAATTTTTTTACTTTCAATTGCAATTTTGGCATTAACAACTCTAAAAAGTCAGGATAAAATACAGTTTGGAATAAAAGGAGGTGCTAATTTTACTAATATGACCTCTGATATGACCTCTGAAGTTTTAATAGAAAAAGAATATAAAATAGGGTTTCATACAGGTGTCTTAGTTGAAATTCCTTTTGGAGATAAATTCTCTTTACAACCTGAAATTTTATACTCTACATTTGGTTCTAAAGGAAAAGAAATATTGTGTGGAGGCCCTAATATAACAACAGAATATAAACTTGATTATATTCAGGTTCCGATACTAGCAAAAATCTATTTGTATAAAGGACTTTCTTTAGAAATAGGCCCATCGTTTAATTTGCTAGTCAATGACAAGAAAATTCGTGAATCAAATACTATATCAGATATTGGAAAAAAATTCGAATTTAGTGGGATATTGGGTGTCTCTTATAAATTAAGTAGTGGACTTATTGGAAGTTTTAGGTATACAAATAGTTTTACAAATGCTTTAAATAAAGACTATTTTGAAATAAATAATTATGGATTTTTAGTAGGAATTGGATATCTGTTTTAAGAATTAATCTTTGTGTTATCATAGCAGGAGTGTTGGTTTTGTTGACTCAATCATAATATTAGGATTTAATCATTGGGACTATCGGCTTTCTGTGAGTGAAATCTTATGTCGAACTGAGGTTGTTAGTTTTACTTAATGGTCAGGATTAAGGCAAAAAATATTTATCTAATTTTTATAAGGAGATTAAAATTTAATAAGAAGTAAGGTACTGTAATAAAAAAACTCTGATTTACAAGTCATATATATATCACTAAATTAAAAAAATTATTTTACAAAAATGACTTTACCAAATGTATAAAATCTTTTGGTTTATCTGCATGAAGCCAATGACCTGCTCCATCTATGGTTTCCAATATTGTTAATGGAAAATGCTCATTTATCTTATCAATATCTTCATCCAAAATATAATCTGATTTGCCACCGCGGATAAATAATGCTGGTCCATCATATACCTCATTTTTTACTAAAGGACTAATCTCTTTTTCAAAGGAATTTATTAGTGTTTTAAAATTTAACTTCCATGAGTAAACTCCATTTGTTTTACTGATATTCTTTAAAATGAATAATACAAGTCGCTGACTTGTAATGTGTTTTCTTAAAAAACTCTCAATCTCTTTATAACTTTTCATTTTTTCAATGGGAGCATCTTTCATTGTCTGAAATATCAACCAATGCTCTGCTCTAAGTTTGGGAGGGCGCATGCTCATATCGGCAACTATAATCTTTTTAACTCTATTTTGATGTAATAATGCTAAACGCATACCAACTCTTCCTCCCATAGAATGTCCTAATATTATAGCTTTAGGGGAATTTAAGTGGTCCATTAATTCAATAATATCTTCAACCATAATGTCAACGGAGAATTCTTCACTATGTGGACTTCTTCCATGATTGCGCAAATCAGGAATTATTACTCGCCTTTCTTCAGATAGTTGTTTTCCAATACTTATCCAATTATCTGACATCCCAAAAAGCCCATGGATAATAATTAAATCAGTTTTTACATCTGCTTGTTCACATTGAGCTTCAATTATTTTTTTGTACAGCTTCATCTTTTTGTTTTAATCCTATTTGATAATCTTTTATTATAATTCTTTCCTTTTCTTGATTCCAAATATATACTTTTAATATTTCTTCCTTTTGAACTTTTATTGGTAGATCAAAATCTACTACCGACCAATCTTTAGCCCAATGATGAAAGTACTTTAAAGGTATTGCAAACCAGTCAGTTGTAGTGTTTTTTCTAGTTTTTGTTATTATAATATTTACATTCTTAAAAACGATATCACTTTTAAATAATAGATTTAAAGATAAAATGTAATCTTCATTTTTAAATATACTAAAACTTTTTGAAAATGAGTATTGATTTTTGGAGATATCTTGTTTATTTCGCTCTTCAAAAAAATATTTTTTCTCGAAACTATGCTTATCAAGATAAGTCATATTATCTTCTTTCTTAAATAAAAAATATCCATTATTCCATTTATAAAACTTCGACTTAACTTTATCACGATATTTTGACTCCATCATCATTAAAGCTATCCTATTTTGTGGTTTTAAAACCACATATTCAAGATATTTTGCATTAGTAGTATCTAAAATATGTTGCAGTTCAAGTAATTTTTTAGAATTACTAATTTCATCCAAAGCAAAATTTGTATTTATATTTTTGAGGTAAAATTGTAAATATTTTGGTGAATTTACTTGTGCTAAACTCAAAATATCTTCTTCGGGTATTTCAGAATGTGTTTTATGGTACATCTCTGCAATTCCTTTAAAATCAATAAAATGTTGTTTTTTGTAAAATGATTTTATAAATACTGTATGAGTCAAAAATATTATAAATGCCAGCCAAATAGAACTAAATTGCCAACTTTTTGTTGATCGTGGCATAAATGAAAAAATAAATATTAGGAGAAATGGCATACTGAAAATCAGTACTCTATTTTGCAAAACAGGATTTCTATACACTGAGTAGAAATATCCAATTAACATTGGCAGTAAAAACCATAGCAATAAAACTATTCTATCTTTATATAAATCTTTATTCCATTTTTCTGAAGTAATATGAAAAACAAATACAAAAGCTATCGTACCAATAAAAAGGAATAATGAATCATTGAAAATATGAATAATATGTTCATAGAAGAAATTCCACTTTGGAGCACTAAGCCATTCTCCCACACCGCCATAGCTAAGTTGTTGTAGGCTTATACTTAGGTGAGGTAAAAACATTATTATTGAGAATATACCAATAATAGAGTAGGAGATAAGCTTCTTTTTTGAAATATAGGCATAGCCACTTATATATACTATTGCCGCGAATAATAAGCTGAAATAATGATTATAAGCATTTAATGTAAGTGCTAAGCTCAGTATTATATTGTAAAAAATAATGTAATTCCTTTTGTAATTGTTAGGATTTACAACCTTATCCCAGGCCCATACCAGAAAAGTAGAGAGAAACAAACCACTGGCATATGGTCTGGCAATTTGTCCATACATTAAAGGAAATTCTAAGACTGTTAGCGTGGAAGCTATCATTATTGCAGTGGAAATACCAAAGCGTTTTCGTGCAAATAAATAAGCAAAAACTACTGCTAATGAACTCATTATTACAAAAGGAAATCTTATTGCAAATTCTGAATTACCAAAAAGTTTTATCCAAAAAAAAAGGAAGATTTCCACACCTGCAGGATGACCATCAACCTTGACTCCTTTATCTAATAAGTCATCAAAATTATTTTGTTGAGCTCTTAGTATTGCCGAAAGTTCATCATTAGAAAAAGAGAAATCTAATTTATAAAGTCTAAGTAATATTGCTACTATAAAGAAAAATACTGGAATTATCCATCGATTTTTATTAGAAAAATAAATAGATGTGTCCATAGTATTTGGAATTTGTTATGCGTTTAGTTTTTGATTTAGAGCTTCATATAAAACTACGGCAGCAGCGGCAGAAACATTTAGAGATGCTATATTTCCAACCATGGGAATTTTAGCATATGAGTTGCAAAGTTTTAAATATTCTTCTGAAACTCCATCTTCTTCAGAGCCCATTATTAATGCTGTTGGTAGTTTGTAATCATTGGTAGTATAGTTAGTGTTAGTCTTTTCACTAACCCCAATAATTTGCAAGCCTGATTCTTTTAATAATACCAAGTCATTTTTAAGATTATAACTTCTGGCAATTGGAATACGAAGGATAGCTCCAGCAGAAGATTTTACTGCCTCGGCATTTATTTTTGCAGAATTTTGTGCCGGAACTAATATTGCATGTACCCCTGTGCATTCAGCTGTCCTGGCTATTGCTCCAATATTTCTTATATCTGTAATTCTATCCAAAACTAAGATAAAAGGTGTTTCTCCCTTTTCATATATTAATGGTAATAGGTTTTCTATCTTTTGATATTCCACAAGAGACATCATCGCAATTATTCCCTGATGATTTTTGCGTGTTTGACGATTTAGTTTTTCAATTGGGACATATTGAATATAGATGTCTAATTTCTTTGCTAATCGGATTATATTGTGTAGATGGTCGTTGCGTAAACCACTTTGGATAAGTATTTTATCAATCTCTTCACCCTTTTGCAGTGCCTCTAAAATAGGGTGGACTCCAAATATAAATGAGTCTTTTATCATATTATGTGTTTATATTTCAGTTATTAATGACTGTAATTGCAAAAATAAGAAAATTACATTCTCTTTCACAATGCTTCAATTAATTATTAATTGCTAATGTTTTATGAATAGATTTGCTTAAATGGTTGAGTTCCCTTAAACAAAAAAAGCTGTTCATTATTTGAACAGCTTTTAAAATATATTTTTAATAATGTATTACTCAGCAGCAGGAGCCTCTTCAGCAGCAGGTGCATTTTCTTCAGTTTCAGCTTGAGCAGCTTTAACTTCTGCTTCAACAGCTTCAGCTTTACGTTTTGCTATTTCAGCAGCACGAGCTTCATTAATTTTAGCTTCAGCCTCGAGAGCATCGGCTTTTTCTTTTGCCAACTTATCTTGATGTGCTTTTGCTGTATTATTAATTTTAGCTTCTTTTTCAGCTAACCAGGCATCAAATCTTTTTTCTGCCTCTTCAGCAGTAAAAGCACCTTTTTTAACACCACCCAATAGGTGTTTCTTATACATAACTCCTTTGTAAGAAAGTATTGCTCTTACAGTGTCGCTTGGTTGAGCTCCGTTTTGTAACCATTTTACAGCTCCGTCAATGTCGATATTGATAGTAGCTGGTTTTGTCATTGGATTATACGTGCCTATTTTCTCAATATATTTTCCATCTCGAGGTGCACGACCATCCGCAATTACTATATGATAAAAAGGTTGTCCTTTTTTACCATGACGTTGTAATCTTATTCTTGCAGGCATATTAAACTAATTAAATTGTAAATAAATAAAAATTCCGTTTCTAACGGGCGGCAAATATCCGACTATTTTTGCAAATAGCAAAATAATTATTGTTTTTTTTTATTTGATTATAGTCTTTGTATATGGCAGTAAATCAGTGTTGTATATCGTAAATGTAAACAGTTATTGGAATTTGTTATACCGGAAGTCCTTTGTTTTATATGATATTTCTTCTTATTTCGTGTTTTAGCATTGTAAATATTAATGATCTGAAACCGTGAGCAAAGCTTATGATATGCACATGATAGCAAAATCTTAAAATGTTAGAAAGATATGTAGTACTTACCAGGTAGGACTGATAAATTATCATTTTTGAAACTTTATATTATATCATTTCCCTTTTTTATCTGTACTTTAGCACTTTTAAAATTATTAATATTATGGCGAAGATTTTAATCATTGATGATGAGGCTCCTATCAGAAGAACTCTGAAGGAAATACTTGGTTATGAGAAATATAAAGTTGATGAGGCTGCCAATGGAGCTATTGGAATAGAGAAACTTAAGAATGATGATTTTGATTTAGTTTTATGCGATATAAAAATGCCTGAAAAGGATGGTCTGGAAGTACTTCAAGAAGCAATGGAGTTTACTGATACTCCTTTTGTGATGATTTCTGGGCATGGAACTATTGAAACTGCTGTCGATGCTATTAAAATGGGAGCTTATGATTATATTTCCAAACCTCCGGATCTAAATCGACTTTTAGTAACTATTCGTAATGCGATGGATAAGTCTAAGTTGGTTAAAGAAACTAAAGTTCTCAAAAAGAAGGTTAGTAAAAAATACGAAATGGTTGGAGAGAGTAAGGCTATTACTGAAATAAAAAATATGATAGAGAAGGTAGCTCAATCTACTGCCAGGGTGTTGATTCTGGGAGAAAATGGTACCGGTAAGGAATTGGTTGCTCATTGGATTCATGAAAAAAGTAAGCGTTCTTTTGCTCCTTTTATAGAAGTTAATTGTGCTGCTATTCCTTCTGAATTGATTGAAAGTGAACTCTTTGGCCATGAAAAAGGCTCTTTTACTTCTGCTCATAAGCAACGTAAAGGTGATTTTGAATTGGCTAATGGTGGTACTCTTTTTCTCGATGAAATTGGGGATATGAGTTTGTCAGCTCAGGCTAAAGTTTTAAGAGCTCTGCAAGAGAATAAAATTACTCGTGTGGGTGGTGAAAAGGAAATAAAAGTTGATGTTAGAATTATTGCCGCCACCAATAAAGACCTTGCCAAAGAGATACAAGAAGGTAGATTTAGAGAAGATTTGTATCATCGTCTTAGTGTTATACCTATTAAAGTGCCTCCATTGAGAGAACGTAAAGATGATATACCAATACTTTCAGAGTATTTTATGAAAGATATTGCTGCAGCTAATGGTCGTGCTCCAATTAAATTAGAGAAAAAAGTTTTAGAAATGTTGTCAGAATTCCCTTGGACAGGAAATATCCGTGAACTAAGGAATGTTATTGAAAGATTGGTGATTTTATGCGATAACACTGTCACACCTAGTGATATCGAGAATTATGTAAAACCTTTGGTGAGAAGTAATTAGAATTTATATGGAAAAATTAATATACCTTGATTATAATGCTACAACTCCTATTATTGAGGAAGTAGCAGATGTAATGAAACCTTTTTTAGATACCTATTTTGGAAATCCTTCCAGCAGTCATAGCTATGGTGTGAAAACCAAGATGTTTGTTGAAAATGCCAGAAAGCAAGTAGCTGCCTTAATGAACTGCCAAGCTGAAGAAATTGTTTTTACAAGTGGTGGGAGTGAATCTAATAATTATGCTATTAAAGGCTACGCTCTGGCAAATAAATATAGAGGTAATCATATTATTACATCCAGTGTTGAGCATCCTGCTGTAATTGAAGTTTGTAAGTATTTGGAAACTAAAGGTTTTGAAATTACTTATCTTCCTGTTGATGAGCAGGGTAGAGTGGAAGTCGAGTCTCTTAGAAAATCCATTAAACCAACAACTATTTTGGTTAGTATTATGCATGCTAATAATGAAGTAGGAGTGATCCAACCTATAAAAGAATTGGCGGAAATAGCACATGAACATGGGGCTGTTTTTCACTGTGATGGAGCTCAGTCTGTTGGTAAAATATTAACAAAAGTCGATGAGTTAGGAGTTGATTTAATGAGTATTGCGGCTCATAAATTTTATGGTCCAAAGGGTATAGGAGCATTATTTATTCGTAAAGGGATTAAATTAGAGAAACTTATTCATGGTGCTGATCATGAACGAAATCTTAGAGCCGGTACTGAGAATATTTTGGAAATAGCGGGTATTGGTAAAGCTGCTGAGGTTGCCTTAAGAGACTTGGAAAAGAATGCTGTGCATTATTCAAAAATGCGTAATAGACTCGAAGAAAAATTAAAAAGTGAATTACCATATATTGTTATTCATGGTGCAAAAGCTGAGAGACTTCCTAATACTTCATCTGTAGGTATTCCAAAGGTTGAGGCTAATACTCTTTTAGATGAATTAGAGGGCGTTGCTGCTTCTGCCGGTGCAGCTTGTCATACCGATTCAATTGATGTTTCTGCTGTTTTGGAAGCTATGCTTGTACCTTTAGATTTTGCTATGGGAACAATTCGTTTTTCTGTCGGTAAATATACTACTGAGGAAGAAATAGATAAAGCCGTGCAGTTATTTGCTGATAAAGTTAGACAAATTAAAGGGGAGGATAGTAATGAACTCGTGCAAATTGCTAGTAATGATATTAAACTAACCCATTTTACCCATGGCCTTGGTTGTGCTTGTAAATTAAGACCACAAGATTTGGAGTTAGTATTACAGAAGTTGCCTATCCCTAAAGATGCCAATGTGCTTTTGGGTGCTGATACATCCGATGATGCTTGTGTGTACTCATTGAGAGAAGATTTAGCACTAGTACAAACTCTTGATTTCTTTACACCCATTGTAGACGATCCTTTCCAATTTGGTGCTATTGCTGCGGCTAATGCATTAAGTGATGTATATGCCATGGGTGCTAAGCCTATTTTCGCTCTTAATATTGTTGGTTTTCCGGATAAAAGACTACCTTTAAGTGTACTTGAGGATATACTTAAAGGTGCACAATCCAAAGCTACTGAAGCTGGAATTAGCATTCTTGGTGGGCATACAGTAGAAGATAGTGAACCAAAATATGGTATGGTGGTTAGCGGTATTATTCATCCTGATAAGATTTTAAAAAATATAGGTGCTGAAAATGGTGATAAACTTATACTTACTAAGCCTATTGGTACGGGCATAATTTCTACAGCTGTAAAAAGAGGTGTTGTTGAGAAAACTTTAATAGATTATGTTTCAAATCTTATGGCTACTCTTAATAAAGATGCAGCTGAGACTATGCTGCAATATGATGTTCATGCTTGTACTGACGTTACTGGTTTCGGACTATTAGGTCATTTACGAGAAATGATACTTAATACTGATGTTGGTGCTGTGCTAAATTTTGATATGATTCCTTTCATTCCTGAGGCGCGTGATTTTGCTGTTGCCGGAATTATTCCTGGTGGTACAAAAAATAATTTAGACTGGGTGTCAGAGGATGTTATTTGGAATAATGATAGATCTGAAATTGATAAGATATTAGCTTGTGATGCTCAAACGTCTGGAGGATTGCTTATTGCTGTAAGTGCTGCTGATGTTGATAAACTATTAGCTGACTTACGTCAAAAATCCATAGATGCTCATATTATTGGTGAATTTACTAACGATTTGCCGGCAAAAATAAAGATATAGTTATTAAATAATAAATATTATCACGAATTATTCTTTGTGTAGATGTGTAGGGTGTCAAAACCTACCGATATGTCCTAATATTTCAAAGATTTTGCAAGGTAGTAGATGCATAGAGCTCCTTAAATTTACAAAAAAAAAGAAATATTAAGTAAATTAATTTATTATTGAAAGAATAAATTTTCTAATTTTGTCGCGATTTCAACAAGGGGTGCCCCAATATTTCGGGCTGAGATCATACCCATATTACCTGAACCAGATAGTGCTGGCGTAGGGATTTGGATGAAGATTTTACTTCATTCTTTTAGGGCAAAATTTTAATTAAGAATAATATGGATACCTCTCTGTTTTATTCAAAAGTTTTATCTTAATTTTTTAATTTCATGTTTAACAAATTTATTTTAGTGTTATTTTTATTACTGGCAGTTCCATTTGTAATGATAGCACAGTACACTATTAGCGGACAAATTATTGATGCAGAAAATAATCAAACTTTACCGGCTGCGCATATTACATTAGACGGTAATTTTAAGACTTCTGTTAGCGATTTACATGGTAAGTTCTTTATGAAAAATATCAAGAGAGGAACTTACACTATAAAAGTTACTTATTTAGGTTATGAGGCTTTTAAAGAAAATGTTAAGCTTACTGAAAATATTAATCTTAAAATTGCTTTAAAACAAAAAGCTATTATGGAAGATGAAGTTGTAATTACTGCAACAAGGGCTAATAATAGAATGGGAACAGCTTTTACTGATGTTTCAAAAAAAGAACTAAAAAAGGCGGATTTAGGTCGTGATTTACCTTATATCTTAGATCTTACACCTTCAGTTGTTTCTTCGTCTGATGCAGGAGCAGGTGTTGGTTATACTTCTATCAGAGTTCGTGGTACTGATATCTCTCGAATAAATGTCACTATTAATGGAATTCCTGTTAATGACCCTGAGAGTCAGGGGGTTTGGTGGGTGAATATGCCTGATTTGACAGCTTCTCTTAATAGTGTTCAAGTGCAAAGAGGGGTGGGTACTTCTAGTAATGGTGCTGCTGCTTTTGGTGCTTCTATTAATATGTTTACTGCAGCTTCTGAACAAAAAGCATTTGCTGAAGTTAACACGTCATATGGTTCTTTTAATACTCAAAGATACCGATTTGCTGCTTCTACTGGTTTGATTGATGGAAAATGGTCTTTCGATACCAGACTTTCTAAAGTTTATTCTGATGGTTATGTTGACAGAGCTTTCTCCGATTTAAAATCATTTTATGTTTCTGGTGCTCATTATGGTAAAAATTCAATTCTTAGGTTTAATGTGTTCTCTGGTAAAGAAAAAACATACCAATCTTGGAATGGAGTACCAAAAGATAGCATTAAAACAAATCCTACCTATAATGTCTATACTTATGATAATCAAACTGATAACTATCAGCAGGATCATTATCAAATGATTTATTCTAAACGCATAAATGCATTCTGGAATTTTAATGGAGCACTTCATTATACTAAGGGTAGAGGTTATTATGAAAGTTGGAAAGATGATAGAAAGCTTTCAAAATATGGAATTGAAGATTTTATTATCGGAAATGATACTATTACTAGAACAGATCTTGTGCAACAAAAATGGCTTGATAATGATTTCTATGGATTAACATTCTCTTTCGATTATAATAATAAAAACAATCTAAGATTGAATATTGGAGGTGCAGCAAATAATTATGATGGTGACCACTTTGGTAAAATTATTTGGGCAAAATATTCTTTAATGGGTAAGGATTTTGAATGGTATAGAAATAATGGACTGAAAAAAACTTATAATATATTCGCTAAAGCAAGTTACCAAGCTTCTGATAATCTAAGTGTTTTTGGTGATATTCAATATAGAAAAGTTGATTATTGGATGGCGGGTTTGCATGATGACTTTAAAAACCTTGATGGTGATTATCATTATAATTTTATTAATCCAAAGGCTGGTTTAAATTATGATATTAACGATATTCATAAATTTAGTTTCTCTGCAGCTTTAGCTCAGAAAGAACCTAGTAGAAGTGATTTTAGAGATGCTGATAATGGTAAAATTCCAAAGCCAGAGATGCTTTATGATTACGAGTTAGGTTATTCATTGAATATGCAGTATTTTATTTTTAGAGCTAATGCTTATTATATGGATTACAAAGATCAGTTAGTACTTACAGGTAAAGTTAATAATGTTGGAGCACCTATAATGACAAATGTAGATATGTCTTATCGTACCGGAATAGAATTTGTCGGAGGGGTTAAGATAAATAAATATATTTCTTGGAACGCCAATATTAGCTTTAGCCGGAATAAGATAAAGGATTTTACTGAATATGTTGATAATTGGGATACTTGGTCACAGGATTCTACCAATTTAGGAACAACAGATATCGCTTTCTCTCCTAATGTGGTGGCCGCTAGCCAGTTTCAGATTGCACCATTTAAAAAATTGGATGTGCTCGTTAATACTAAATATGTAGGTAAACAATATATTGATAATACTTCCAACGATTACAATAGCTTGGACCCTTATTCTACTACTGATTTAGTTTTTAATTATCATTTCCAAACTAAATGGATAGAAAAGGTTGGTATTAACCTAAGTATAAATAATATATTTAATGTACGCTATGCCTCCAATGCATGGGTTTATAGTTATAATTATGGAGGAGAACGTTCTGTTATAGATGGTTATTTCCCTCAAGCTGGTATTAATTTTATGCTTGGTTTAGATTTAAGATTCTAGATGTTATATAACTTTATAGAATAAATGTACAAAATATCAAAGATGATTTGTGCATTTATTCTAACCTATATTATTTATAGACGAGCGAAACAAATTAATTGAATTAGAGTTGATTATATCGTTGTTATGTAAAAACTAAGATTCAGAAAAATCATTTTTTGTATTTGAAAAATATTCAAATTTTCTGGTTTTACTTAATCTTTAGGATTATTTGTTAATAATCCGGATAATTACAATTTATTATTATGCTGATAATATGTTTACTTTTGCCAATTATTTACTTATAAATGCTTAAAATAGCTAAGATGATAAACACAATTATTACAGGTACTGGAAAATTTGTTCCTGAGAATATTATTAAAAATTCTCATTTTCTAAATCATAAATTCTATGATGAAAATGGAGATAGATTACCAAAGACAAACAAAGAGATTATTGATAAGTTTGAAGAAATCACTACAATTGCAGAACGAAGATATTCTGATAGTGATATGGTATCGTCAGATATGGGATATTTAGCCTCTTTAAAGGCAATAGAAGATGCAGGAATAGATAAGGAAGAATTAGATTATATTCTTGTTGCTCATAATTTTGGTGATGTTAGAGAAGGTAATATAGAAGTTGATATTGTTCCTACAATTGCATCACGTATTAAGCATAAATTAGGAATAGAAAATCCATATTGTGTTGCTTATGATGTACCTTTTGGATGTCCGGGTTGGTTGCAAGCTTTTATACAAGCAGACTATTATATAAAATCAGGAGATGCAAAAAAGATTTTAATTATTGGAGCAGAGACATTGTCGCGTGTTATAGATCCACATGATATTGATGGAATGCTTTATGCTGATGGTGCAGGTGCTACCATTATTGAAGCACGTGATAGTGATGCAATAAAAGGAGTACTTGCTCATCTTACTAGATCTGATACTAAAGATCATATGTCTCTTTTGACAATGGGGCGTTCCAATAATTTAGAATTAAGGAAAAAGGATAAGATTTATATAAAAATGCAGGGACGTAAGGTGTATATATATGCTATTTCTGAAGTGCCGAATGCCATTAAGAAAACTCTTGAAAAAGCAAATAGAGATCTTAGCGAAGTCAAAAGAATATTTATTCATCAAGCCAATGGGAAAATGGATGATGCTATGGTCGATAGACTTTATAAAATGTATAAGTTACCTAAACCAGAATTTATTATGCCTATGACAGTACAGGAGTATGGTAATTCTTCTGTTGCTACACTTCCTACTTTATTAGATATTGTAAAGCATGACGAAAAGGAGAATTATGATATCCAAGAAGGTGATTTGGTCGTGTTTGCTTCTGTTGGAGCAGGAATGAATATAAATGCAATGGCTTATCAATTTTAGCTTTAATATGATAAAACTAAAAGATAGGATATCAGTAGCTTCGAGTCTAGGTGAACAATTACGTATTTGGCTTAATGAAATAGGTAAATATGATGAGCCTACCGATTTTGAGAACTTATTGTTGAAAGCAGAACAATATAATCCTTGGTTTACTCAAGAATATCTTAAGTTCTCTTTTGAGAATGTAATTACTATGCTTAATGAAGAAGCCCTAACGGAATGGGTGGCAAATTATCCTGAATTATATTTTGCTGATTCTGATTTTAGAGTCGGTGTTATTATGGCAGGAAATATTCCATTGGTAGGTTTTCATGATTTTTTAAGTGTTTTTATTACTGGGAATGTTTTTATTGGAAAATTATCTTCTCAGGATAAGTTTCTTTTACCTTTTTTAGCTGATTATATCATTAAAGAAGATAATAGATTTGCCTCAAAAATAATCTTTACAGAAAATTTTCTTAAGAATTTTGATGCTGTAATTGCAACTGGTAGTAATAATACATCTCGATATTTCGATTATTATTTTGGAAAATATCCAAATATTATCAGAAAAAATAGAAATTCTGTAGCTTTTCTTACAGGAGATGAAAGCAAAGAGGATATTGAAAACCTTGGTAAAGATATATTTTATTATTTTGGATTGGGATGTCGTAATGTGTCTAAACTGTTGTTGCCAGAAGATTATTCTATACCAAAATTGCTGGATAATTGGCAAAGTTTTGATTTTGTAACTCAACATACTAAGTACTTTAATAATTATGAATATAATAGGTCGTTATTACTGATTAATAAAGAACCTCACTTTGATAATGGCTTTTTAATTTTAAGAGAAGATGATTCATTAGTTAGTCCTGTTTCGGTTCTTAATTATGAATTTTATAGTGATAAAGATGCCAGGATTAGACGATTAAATATATATAATGACCAGATACAATGTATTGTAAGTAATGAAAATGTTATTAAAAACGCTGTTGCTTTTGGAAAATCACAAAGCCCTACATTGATGCAATATGCTGATAATGTGGATGTAATAAATTTTTTGGGAGAGCAAAAGAATAATTAACAAAATTATGTCGAAAAAAATGATATAAAGTTTTGCTATTAGGCTAAATAGATATACTTTTGCAGTCCTTAAAATTTAAAAAGTTTTATAGAGTAGTTAATAGTTTTATTTTGAGTTTAAGAATTTAAATAATATATAGATATGAAAGCAGATATTCATCCAAAGGATTACAGATTGGTAGTATTTCAAGATATGTCAAATGGTTATTCTTTTATAACTAAATCAACTGTAAAGACAAAAGAAGTAATTACAATGGAAGATGGTGTTGAGTACCCATTGATGAAATTAGAGATTTCACATACTTCACATCCATTTTATACTGGTAAAATGAAACTTGTTGATAGCGCCGGACGTGTTGACAAATTTAATAGTAGATATAAAAGCCGTGCTAAGAAAAGCTAATTACACTATTTACAAAAATATTAAGCTCTCATTTTGAGAGCTTTTTTTTTGACTAAAAAATCATCTCCGATTATTCACAAATAATACTGGCAATAAATAAAATTTGAGTTTTTTTTAATCAAGCTTTATCGAACTTGTTTTAGGAGAGATTTCCCGTATTGCACTCCGCTATTTATTGCTCATTCATACAATTTGATTTGCTTTTGTATGAATAATGCTGGCTAAAATGGAATTATCGAGGTTTTGTATATAAGAAACGGAGTAATATATAAGTGAACAGATAAAAGCTTATAGCAAAAACTAAGCATAACCGATAAGTAATAAAAATGGCTTAATATATAATTTTCAATAGTCAATATTATTTGTGAATAAATATGTTTAATAATAATTTTATTTTTATTTGAAATATATATCATAAGCATAGCTTATTAGAATTAAAATGAAATAATTGTCTAATATTGTTGACATATTTTTATTATCTTTGAAAAGTAAATTAAAAACATATTATGAACTATATATTATTTGACGATCAGAAAGTTAGAAATGGTTTGCTTCCATTAACCTTTACTCGACCTGTTGCTGATATTCGTTTCGGAATTAGTACAATGCGTGAAAAATGGGAGAGGATTCTTGGAGCAGAAACTTCTACATTAACAGAATCATATCTGAGAAAAAAGTTCCCGGTTGTTAAAGGTGATACTAATATTCTTATTAATAGTAGTGTTTGTCCCAGTGAAAATTTATTGGCTCAAATACAAGCTTTAGGTACAAATCAAGCTTTGGTTGGTGATGTTAAAGTTATTGCTATGAATCTTAGTGGTGACAATTTAGATGCTATGGATACCTCAGAAACTACTGAAGTAAAATTGGATGCTGAAACTATTTGTATTAATCATGTATGGGATTTGTTTGCCAAACTTGATATTACAATAGATAGTGATTTTAAGTGTATTACTAAAGGTAGGAAGTCTCAGCCGGTAAGCGAAACAAATAAAATTATTGGTGACAATCCTATTTTTATCGAAGAAGGTGCAGTTGTGGAATATGCATTTTTAAATGCAACAAATGGACCTATTTATATAGGCAAAGATGCTGAAGTAATGGAAAGTTCAGTTATTCGTGGACCATTTGCATTAGGTGAGCATTCTGTTGTTAGAGCGGGAACAAAAATTTATGGTCCCACTTCAATTGGACCTCACTCAAAAGTTGGTGGTGAAATAAGCAATAGCCTTATTATTGGTTATTCTAATAAAGCTCATGATGGATTTATTGGTAACTCAGTGTTAGGAGAATGGTGTAACTTAGGAGCTGGAACAAATGTCTCGAATCTTAAGAATACATACGATACTGTGCGTATCTGGAGTCATCATCAAGAAACTTTTGTTAATACAGGATTGCAGTTCTGTGGGCTTATTATGGGTGATCATTCAAAAACAAGTATCAATACTATGCTTAATACGGGTACTGTAGTGGGTGTTAGTGCAAATTTATTTGGCTCTGGTTTCCCTCGACAATTTGTTAGTTCTTTTAGCTGGGGAGGTTTTAGTGGTCTTAAAAAGTATAATCTTAATAAAGCCTTGCAGGTAGCAGAGATTGTTTATGCACGAAGAGATAAAGTATTTGATAATATAGAGAAAGATATTCTTAGGAATGTTTATAATCTGACCTTGTAATTTTTCTATGTTAGTGTTTGCAAGAAAATACGTTGTTTTCTAGCAAAGACTATTTATAACTATTAACCGCAAGGCTTATTGTTTTGCGGTTATTTTTTTTAGACATTATTGCAGTTAATTTTTTCGGGAATTGCTTTGGCATACTCATTGAATGTCCATAGATGTAATTTTATAAATATATTTATTATTGTATTGATAGATAGATATATAGATTTCAGTTTTAATATGTTTAGATACAAAATTAGTAAAAGGTTTATTTTTAGACCTTTTGGTATAAGTTTTTTATGACAAAATGACAAAATATGAACTTTGATGATAATATAAGAATTCAATTGGCGAATAGCTCAGACGAGGATGGTGAATTTATTCCATTAATCCCACATCAAGAGGATTTTATGATGAAAAATGAAGATGTTCCTGAAGATTTGCCAATTCTTCCACTACGTAATACAGTGCTATTTCCTGGTGTTATGATACCAATAACAGTTGGTAGGGAGAAATCTACCAAGCTAATTGAAGATGCCAAAAAAGGTAGTAAATTAATTGGTGTTGTTGCTCAGAAGGATGGTAGTATAGAAGAGCCTGTTTTTGATGATCTTTTCAGAACAGGAGTGATGGCTCATATTGTTAAGGTGTTGCAAATGCCTGATGATTCTACCACTGTAATTTTACAAGGTAGAAATAGAATTTATCTTGAAGAAGAAATTCAAAGTGAGCCATATTTTAAAGCTAAGATTACAGCCTTAAGCACCGACTCAGTAGTAGAAACTACAGATGATTTTGCCGCTTTAATGGGCTCGATTAAGGATATGTCGCTGAGTGCTATTAAACTTAATCCTAATATCCCGGGAGATTCCGGCTTTGCTATTAAGAATATTGATAGTCCTTCTTTTTTGGTAAATTTTATTTCCAGTAATTTAAATGCGAGTCTAGAAGAAAAGCAAGATTTATTAGAGCTTGAAACTATTAAAGAAAGGGCAAATAAGCTTTTAGGTTTACTTAGTAAAGAGCTTAAAATGCTTGAGCTTAAGAATAAAATTCAATCTAAAGTAAAGACAGATTTAGATAAGCAGCAAAGAGAATATTTCTTAAATCAGCAGCTTAAAACTATTCAAGATGAGTTGGGGGGAAGTCCTCACGAGCAAGATATTAAGGAGCTAAAGGAAAAAGCTAAAAAGAAAAAATGGCCTGATAATGTAAAAGAACTTTTTGAAAAAGAATTGGATAAGTTAAGCCGTATGAATCCTTCTGCGACAGAGTATTCTATTCAACATAATTATCTTGAAACACTGGCCGAATTACCTTGGAATGAGTTCTCAAATGATAATTTTGACCTTAAAAGAGCTCGTAATATCCTTGATGAAGATCACTATGGATTAGATAAAATAAAAGAGAGAATTTTAGAATATCTTGCTGTTATTAAGCTAAAGGGTGATATGAAATCACCAATTTTATGTCTTGTAGGTCCTCCGGGTGTTGGTAAAACATCTTTGGGGAAATCTATTGCACGTTCGCTTAATAGAGAATATATACGTATGGCGCTTGGTGGTTTAAGAGATGAAGCAGAAATTAGAGGGCATCGTAAAACATATATTGGTGCTATGCCCGGTCGTATTATTCAAAGTTTGCGTAAAGCCAAGAAGTCAAATCCGGTTTTTGTACTCGATGAAATAGATAAGGTCACAGGAAGTCAGTTTAATGGTGATCCTGCATCTGCATTGTTAGAAGTCCTTGATCCAGAGCAAAATAGTTCGTTCTATGATAATTATTTGGAAGTTGAATACGATCTTTCTAAGATTATGTTTGTTGCTACAGCTAACTCTTTAGCTAGCATTCATCCGGCATTAAGAGATAGAATGGAGATTATTAATCTCAGCGGTTATCTAATGGAAGAGAAAATACAAATCGCTAAGCGACACCTTTTGCCAAAGCAGTTTGAAGAGCATGGTATTGATAAATCAAATATTATTTTTAATAAAAGCATACTAGAAGAACTTATTGATAAGTACACTTCAGAATCCGGTGTGAGGACACTCGATAAGGTAATTGCTAAGATTATTAGAAGTAGAGCCAAGTTAATAGTTATGGAGGAGGATTTCAAAAAAGAATTAGATATTCCTACTATCCATAAAATAATGGGACCCCCACGTTTTCAGAAAGATAAAGCTATAGATAATTCTCAAGCTGGAGTTGTAACAGGGCTGGCATGGACTAGTGTAGGGGGGGTGATACTGTTTATTGAGGTGAGTTTGAGTAAGGGGAAAGGAGAATTTTCAATGACAGGAAGCCTTGGTGATGTTATGAAAGAATCTGCTACTGTTGCTTATAAATACTTAAAGGCTAATGCTGATAAATTGAGTATTCCTCAAAAAGCTTTTGAGAAGTGGGATGTACATATTCATATCCCTGAGGGAGCGACACCTAAAGATGGTCCTTCTGCCGGTATTACTTTCTTTACCGCTCTTGCTTCAGCATTTACTCAACGTAAGGTTAAGAGTAGAATTGCTATGACAGGTGAATTGACTTTAAGGTCTAAAGTATTGCCTGTTGGGGGGATAAAAGAGAAGATATTGGCGGCAAAAAGAGCTAATATTAAGGATTTGGTGCTTTCTAAAGAGAATGAAAAAGATGTTCTTGAAATTAATGAAAAGTATCTTAAAGGTCTTAATTTTCATTATGTTGATAATGTAATGGAAGTGGTAGAGATAGCTTTACTTAAACAAAAAGTACAGCATCCAATAAGGTTCTAATAAATACAAGAAAGCTCCCTGATAAGGCAGCTTTCTTGTTTTATAAATTCTTTGTTTATTCTATTCTTTTTTTAAATTTGCATAGTAATCAATCTACTAATGACTAAAGCATTACTTCCATTTTTATTTTTATTCTTTTCAGCTGTAGTGTATGCACAACCTGATAATTACTGGACTTTAGGTTCAAATACAGAGTCCTCTATAATGGCTGGTGCAGTAGTAGGTGGAGGTTCCGGTATTACATCAATTTTTTATAATCCTGCGGGTATTTCTGAAATTAAATCTAATAAGATTTCTATGGATGCCTCTTTATTCCAGTTTGATAATTACAATTATGAGAATACATTTTCTAAAGATGATATTAATAGTTACCTTGACTGGCAAGTTAAGCCTAGATTTTTTTCATTTGTGTACCAGCCGAAAAATGATAAATTAAAATTTCAAGTTGCCGTTTTTAGTCGCTCTCATTCTTTTGTTAAACTTAAATATTTTGATAATCAAGATGTCGTGGAACCTGTTACAAATATTAATAAAGCCTATTCGGTACAAAGTGAGTACGAGAAGCGATATTCTGATTACTGGTTTGGTTTAGGAAGCTCATATGAGTTAACAGATAAATTAGTAATTGGTGTAAGTTTATTGGGTAGTGGAAAAGGTTTTGTTTATAAAGAGAATTATAATATTGATTTAGTAGATTTTAATGATACTCTCAATAGTAGTAACTCAATTTGGTCTTATTCTGATCGTCAAGATTTATATGTTGTTAGTATAATTTCTAAAATAGGATTACATTATACATTTTCTTCGTGGACGTTTGGAGCTACCTTTACAGCTCCTTCCATTCGTTTATACGGTGATGGGTACCATAGTCGGCATGTGAGAATGACTAATATCTTCAATAATGGAATACTAATGCCTGATATTATTATTTCAGAACAGAATAATCATATAGTAACTAATTTTAAGGAACCTTTGTCTGTAGCTGTAGGCTTTACCCACTATAATATATCAAACAAAACAAGGTTTTTATTCTCTGCTGAGTATTTTGCTCCAATTGCTAAATATAAATCCATAGATAATTCCAGAGTGGCAAGTATTTATACTGATGAATATTCCCCTGGAAGTGATTTTCTTACATATTATTATGAATCAAAATCAGTTTTTAATATTGGTTTTGGATTTAAACATGCATTAAAAGAAAATCTTTTTATCCTTACTGGATTTAAAACTGATTTTTCTTCAAATGATTTGGAGTTTTTTAGTAATAAAAACAAAAATTTATATAAAATATCAACGGCTAACTTATATCACTTTAGTTTAGGTGTTCAGTTTAAGTATAAAAGTTCAACTGCATTATTAGGAACTGAATATACTACTGGAAGTGTTAAAGATATCTACCAGTTTTCAAATTATTCCTATCCAGGAGTTTATTCGGCAGAAAACTATATAGCTTTACAAGAATATCCACAACCTAAAATGAATTTATATATTAATAAGGTAGGCCTTTATATTGGGTTGTCACTAAATTTCTAAAACTCAGAAGTGAAATAAAATTCTATCTCAGGAAATTTTTCTTGTGCTATTTGTAAAGAATATGGTGAGTCTGCTAAAAATACATCTCTACCTTCTTTGTCAAAAGCCATTTGTTGATATTTTCTATCAATAAATTCCTTTAGCTTTTCCTTATTTTCACTTTTAATCCAAACAGTTTTATAGAGTTTTATTCCTTCGTATCTGCAGCTTGCTCCATACTCATGCAAAAGCCTATATTGAATTACTTCAAACTGTAATGCTCCAACAGTACCAATAATTTTTCTAGAGCTTGCTCTTCCTGTAAATAGCTGTGCTACACCCTCATCCATTAGCTGCTCAATTCCTTTGGCCAATTGTTTTGATTTCATGGGATTGGCATTCTCAATATATTTAAATAGCTCTGGTGAAAAACTGGGCAATCCTTTAAAATGGAGTTTTTCTCCTTCAGTAAGCGAGTCGCCAATTTTAAAATTACCTGTATCATGAAGCCCTACAATATCACCGGGGTAAGCCTCATCAATTATGGATTTTTTTGAAGCCATAAAAGCAGTAGGGCTTGAAAATTTCATCATTTTACCATGACGAACATGCAAATAATTAGTATTCCTTTTAAATTTACCAGAACATACTTTTACAAAAGCAATCCTATCGCGGTGATTGGGATCCATATTAGCGTGAATCTTAAAAACAAAACCAGAAAAATTATCTTCTTCAGCTTCTACTATTCTTTCTTCAGTTTCTATTGGAAGTGGAGATGGAGCTATATCTACAAAGCAATCTAATAATTCTTTTACTCCAAAATTGTTTAGTGCACTACCAAAAAATACAGGTGCTACGGATGCTGCTCTGTATGTTTCTATTTCAAATTTAGGATAAACACCTTCTATTAATTCTAAATCCTCCCTAAGTTGTTCAGCATCTTCACCAATATATTTTTCTAGTTCGCTATCAGTTATATCAGTGAATTCTATAGAATTATTATCTCGTATGTTTTCATTAGCATTGAAAAGTATTAAGTTCTCGTTATATATATTATAAACTCCTTTAAAATCAGGACCGTTATTTATTGGCCAGCTAAGAGGCTTAACTCCAATCTCTAATTGGTCTTCAATCTCGTCAAGAAGATCAAAAGTATCTTTGGATGGTCTATCCATTTTATTTACGAAAACAATAACGGGTGTTTTGCGCATTCTACAGACTTGCATTAGTTTTTTTGTCTGTGGCTCAACACCTTTGGCGGCATCAATAACTATAATAACAGAATCAACAGCTGTTAACGTACGGAAAGTATCTTCGGCAAAATCCTGGTGGCCAGGTGTGTCTAGAATATTTATTTTATGATTGTTGTATTCAAAAGCCATTACAGAAGTAGCAACAGAAATTCCTCTTTGTCTTTCGATATCCATCCAGTCAGAAGTAGCAGACTTTTTAATCTTATTACTTTTTACTGCACCGGCTTCTTGTATTGCACCTCCAAAGAGTAATAATTTCTCTGTTAGCGTAGTTTTTCCTGCATCAGGATGTGATACAATACCAAAGGTTCTTCTTCTATTTATCTCTTTTGTATTTGCCATTTTATAAAAAAATTAGTTGGCAAAAGTACTGTTTTTTATGTTTCAATAATTGGGAACTATTATAGAATAATATCTGGATTTTTATCCTATTATTTATTTTCTATAAAATTGTATTTAGTAAATAGCATCTTTTGCGCTTTGTCGATGCAGAATTTCTATGCCGGTTTAGTATAAATGTATAGCTATACTTTTCTGCAAAAAAAAGCGAGCTAATTAGCTCGCTTTTTAAATTATTTCTAGTTAATATTAATATAACTTTAAAGCTGCTGGATAATAATCCCAATCTATTTTATCGTCTTTAGCAAAATTAATTTTTTTCCAGTTTGGGTGATTGCCTGCATCATTTTTATGAGCTTTTACAGCTTCAAGCATTTTATAAATAGCTTCTTCTTTTTCAGGAGTTTGGCCAAGTATAGATGTAACTAATACAGATTTTACTGCATAAGTTTCAACAGGTTTATCAAGCCATTTATAATCTTCTGGAGTAATTTGCACTTTCTCATATGCTTTGTCTAGTTTTTCGTTAGCAGGAATAGAAACTAAAGCAATTTTGTCTCTCATTGAAACAGAAAGCTCAGCTAAGTCTTTAACTGGTTTAGCACCTACATAAAAGAAAGCGTCGATAGCACCACTGAACAAAGCTTTGAAAGATTTGTCGAAAGGGATTTCAACATTTTGCCATTTCATACCTGTAACTTCTTTGATGTATTTAGCAGTGATGTTTGTTCCCATTAATGAAGAACCAATTCCTACTTTCTTCTTTTTTAAATCAGCAAATGACTTAACACCTTTTTTTCCCTCAGGTTTAAGAGTAATAATGTGTATTTGTTCTGTACCCATTGGTAATAATACCTTAATGTTGTCAGCTTTTTTATAAGTGCGTGTTAAATCTTTCATTGACTCATAAAGGAGTACATCATACTGGATAAAAGCTATGTCTGCTCCAGATTTGTTAACTTTTAAGAAATTGTAGTAACTACCTTCAGAATCCATTACTTTTACAAAGTCAATAGTGTCTCCAGTAGCAACTTTTTTAGTTATATCTTCAGTAAGTGTATCGCCAAATTCATCTAATTTAGGATTTCCGTTTTCATCCAAAACAGTTTTTATTTCTGTTTTTTCCTCATATTTAGGTGTTCCTAAAGTTTTACGAGTCATTTTTTGAATATCCATTGCCATTTGATAATTAGATCCTCCGGTAAAACCAGATACAATAACTAAAGGCTTTTGTGTACTTTCATTATCTTGAGCCATTAGGCCAGTTACTCCCATCATTAGTATGATGACTAATGTAGTGATAATAGTAAATTTACTTTTCATAGTTTGCTATTTATAATTATTAATTACGCTGCTATATTGATGTATTTATATTTAATACAAATGTAGAATAAAATTTGCAATTATGCACAACAAATTTTTCCTTCATGAATTCCAAATAGTTTTTCAACTCTTTTTTTAACTCTTCCGCCTACCATTATTATCAAATAATCCCCAAGTTCGATAATAGTATCTGATCTTGCATTAACAATCAACTGTTGCTTTCCGTCTATATTTTTAGTTATTCCAAGAAGTACGATATTGTATTTTAGTTTTAGTGCTACGAAAGCATCATCGTAGTTCTTGTTTAGATATGGGTTTTTCTCAGTTACTAGATATTGTTGATTGTCAAAGTCTTCGTCATTAGCCGCTGAACTAAGTAAGTCAATATTCAAATCGGCTACATCTGGCTCAAAAACGTAACTAGCAACAAGCTTTGAGGCTATTTCATTTCTTGCAACAACATATTTTACTCCTGCAGTATGGAAAGTGTCTTTAAGATTGTGATTCTGAATCGCTACAACCAAATTAGGAGTAGGGTAATGTTTTAAGAACTCTATTATATAAATAAGAGAAGCTGTATCGTCGTCAAAACTAAAGAATACTTCTGAAGCTAAATTAGGGTTTGTCTTAATAAGTGATTCAAAATTATGATAATCAGCAAAAAGTACAAAAATATGTTCATTGCCATATTGTGAATATATTAAATCTACATCATCTTTTTTGTCGGTGACTATAGCGACTTTACGTTTTGCTTCCAGAACTTCATCAACAACCATTCTGCTGAATTCATTCCAACCTACACATACTATATGATTTTCAAAAGTAGTGCCTTTGTATCCTAATTTATTTTCTTGTATCATACCAAATATTGTTGTTGACATACTACTAATTAAAACTCCTAATAAGATTAAACTTGAAAGAATAAAGAAATAACCAATTGCTTTACCGAAGAATGTTGTAGGAACCATATCACCATAACCAACAGATGTTAATGTTACTACCATATACCACACGGCATCTCTAAAGGTGTGTATGCTAGTGTCGGGATTAGTTTTTTCTGCTAAAACCAAAATGATATCCCT
>Ga0256842_1000464_pt1 | contig 35911 bp, 61 predicted proteins | sample 4559240metaG_FD_185973 | JGI IMG/M metagenome (GOLD analysis project Ga0256842, IMG submission 185973) | Hydrothermal vent microbial communities from Guaymas Basin, Mexico - 4559-240 | ecosystem: Environmental > Aquatic > Marine > Hydrothermal vents | place: Mexico: Guaymas Basin | collected...
TAAAAGAGGTACAAGCACTCTCCAAAGAGGTTGTTAAACTCTCAAAAAGTTCTAAAAGTTCTGCAACAGATGTATCAAAATTATCAAAATCTTTTAGTTCTCTCGGTGGTACACTTACGGCAGTAGCTGGGGGATTTACAGCATTTGAGGGTATAAAATTAGCTGTAGGGACTATTTCAGATTTTGAAAGTTCGATGGTGAAACTCAAAACTGTTTCAAATGCAACGGCACAAGAATTTGAACTTTTAGAATCAACAGCTTTAAAAATGGGGGAATCAACAAAGTTTAGTGCGACAGAAGCAAGTGAGGGTCTAAACTTCTTGGCTATGGCTGGATTTAGTGCAACTGATGCCGTTAAGGCTCTTCCATCAACTTTAGATTTAGCAGTTATTGGGAATATGGATTTAGCCCGTGCCACAGATATAGCAAGTGATTCACTCACGGGATTTGGGCTTGAAGCTAGTGATATGGATAGGGTAGTCGATGCAATGGCAGTTACTATCACAAGTTCAAATACAACAGTGGAAGCTTTAGGGAGTGCATTTAGTAAAGTTGCTCCAGTTGCTAATGCGATGGGTATATCTGTAGAATCTACAGCTGGAGCATTAGGAGTAATGGCTGATGCTGGTATTAAAGCCGAAGTTGCAGGAACAAATCTAAAAATAATTTTAAACAGACTAGCAACTGACAAAGGCTCTCAAAAAGCGATGAAAGAGCTAGGTGTCGCAATTTATGACACTGAGGGCAATTTTAGAGGTTTAGAAAAAATTACGGCAGATTTAAAACCAGCCTTAGCAGGATTAGATGCACAAGCAAAGCAAACAGCCCTCAAAAAGATATTTGGGAGTGAAGCTATTGCAAGTGGTGCAGTTCTAATTGATAAAACAGAAACCTTAACTAAAAGAGTAGAAGCCTTAAATTCTGCGAATGGTGAGGGTAAAAGAATAGCTAAAGAGATGAGTGATACATTAGACAACTCATTTAAAGCAATTTATTCAGCAGTTGAGGGGCTTATACTTTCAACTTCCAATGATTTACTTCCAATTATGAAAGATTTAACTAAGCAAACAGTAGAGTGGATTCGTTCGATTGATAAAAAAACTATATCTGATTTCGCAGGTGGTGTAGCTAGTTTAGTAAAAGGTTTAGTTAGTTTAGCAAGTGGAATCGGTACTGTTATAAATTTTTTAGGAACTTTAGCAAGTAAATCAGTGGTTTTGAAAGCTGTTGCTGATGGTTGGGGAAAAATATTTGACCAACTGGGGCGATATACAAAAAGATTACAAGGCTCATACACACAAGAAACAACCAAAGCTATAATTTCTGCTAATCAATTAACTAAAGCCGTAGGGTCATTTGATGGGAATCAAGCTGAATTTAATAAGTTACAAAAATCGCTAAAAGATACAATTGAAGAGCAAACTGCCTTATCTGAAAAGATGCGAAATGACGACCCAGAATACTATGCAAAACAGATAAAAGCACTTGAAAAATCAACATTAAAATTAACAAATCAATCTAAAATCCTAGCAGGACTAGACCCACACAAAACAGCAACGGCATCAGTTAAAGAGAGCATAAATGCCGATAAAGATAAAAATAAATCTTTAAATACTGTTATAGCTAAAGAAAAAGAACTTACGGAAGCACAAAAAGGAAGTTTAGCTAAAACTATAGCAGATATAGGAAAGAGAGAATCTACAGCTAAAACCTCGTTAGATAAGATGCTTTCAAATGAACAAAAACTTAAAAATGATTTAGTTAAATTAGAGGAAGAACTAGCGAACATAAGAAAAGGATTCGCAAATAAAAGAGAGAATCTAGTATTTGACAATCAGCAGAAAATAGCTGATATTGAAGCTAAAGGGCTAGATGAACATGGGAAGTACATTGATGCACAAAAGAGAGCTGATGAAGCTTTATCCCTTGCTAAAAAGGCTTTATCTGATGGGGATTTGGCACAAGCTAAAAAATACCAAGCCGATTATTTATCTCTAATTCAAAGAGGGGCAGGGGACGAAATAAAGGTAGGGGATGAAATAAGATTATCTCAATCGCAAACAGCAGAAGAATATAAGAAAGACTTATTGACTGGTCAATCTCTCTCAATTAATATTTTAAATAAAGAAGAAGCTGAGCAGATAAGAGTACATAATACTAAAATCAACAATAAAAAACTAGAAATTTCAATGATTAGAACTCAAATTGAAGCTGAAAAAGCATTAATTACACAAATGGGCTTATTGATTGCACAAGCCACAGGTGCAAAATTTGAAATGGACTTTACGACAGTTGATGCTTCTTTAGCTAAACTAGATTCTGATATGGCTATCCTTGAATCTCAAAAGAGAACAGCAAATATTGAAGTAACAAGCGACACTACATTAGCTGAAACAAAAATTGATACATTAACCAATACTACAAATGCAACGACACTCAAACCAGCATTTAGTTTAGATACTACACAAGCAAATGCGAAGGTAAAAGCAGTACAAACAGAAGCTAAACAGCCTATAGGCTCAACTTTTACGATGTTTGTTCGCGATACTTTGGATGGAGATTTAAGACCACTAAAAGCCGAAGCCGAAGCCCCTACAATGTCTATTTATTCAGTTGATACAGCTGAGGCAGATAGAAAAATTGTAGAGTTAAAATCTAGTGCAGGTTCAACGGTTCAAACAACTGTAAATATCGAAACTACACAAGCTAATACAGAAACAGATGCACTTAAAACAGAGATAGAGCAACCTATAAACAGCACTCTAACAATTACAGATAATAAAACAGAGATTCAAGCTGGACTTACAGAGCTTACAACTCCCACGGCTTCAATTCATACGATTACAAGTAATACAGCAGAAATACAAACCTCAAACCAAACACTAACAGAACCACTTGCAGAAGAACACACGGTTACTACAAATGTAAAAGATGTAGTTGCAGATATTCAAAAAATACAGACACCCACAGCCTCTACTCACAATATAACAGCAGATGCCACACAACCAATTAACACTATAAAACAGCTTCAACAAAACACATCTAGTGTTCACACAGTTTATGTTCAAACAATAGAAACAAGTGCTACTGGTGGAGTAGTAGGTAGAACAGCTGTCGGCAAGTTCGCAACTGGTGGAGGTTACAAAAAGAGACGGGGAAAAATAGCAGGTCACGACTTAACAGGTCGAGATGATATTCCCTCGATGCTTACCCGTGGTGAATTCGTGCAAAAAGTTAGAGCCGTAGATTATTACGGAGTTGATTTTATGAAGAGGTTAAATAGCTTACAAGTTCCAAAAAGTGAGCTACAACTTGCAACTGGTGGGATTGTAGATACAAGTGCAGAACCATCAAAAAATATAAACTTATCTTTAATGATGCCTGACAATAAAACTCAATTTAGTATGCAAACAGACGAACAAATCGCTGGAGCATTAGAGCGATATATTCGTAAGATGAGATAAAAAGAAGTATCATTTTGTTAGCTTCAACAAAATGATAGTTTTGGTGGTTTATATATTTTTATAAATCATCATATGTGGGTTAATCCTAACCCATTCTTGAGGATCGAATTTACTAATAAGTTTAAATTGATTTTCTATACCATTTGAAATAACTGAAATATAATTAAGGATTGGAGAATTAACATTTTCTTTGGTTAAGATGCTAATTTCTTGAGGGTTATAATTCACTCGACAACAGTCACCGTGTTTTACTTCAATATCCAATGTTTTAATTGTTTTAGTATAAGTTTTCATTTTAAAGCCTTTTATATTTTAGATAGTGTGATTATAGTTAAATATTTTAACAATGTAAAGCTTTTTGACCCTAAAATGTAAAGAATTTTAACATTCTATGATTTTAGGTATTTTTATGTAATTTCTATTAAATATATAGTATGCAGAATTAGATATAATTACAAAACTCAATTAATGGGGAAATATGAAAATAAAAAAAATAGGTTCAATAAAGTTACTTAATAGCCTTTGGTGGACAAACCACAATGATGTAACACCAATTATAGCAGAAACAGTCTCCACAATTGATGGGGGTGTAGTAGTTTTTGAACTTGAAGCACAAATAACAGCACAAAACATACAACTTTCTAGTTTAGAAAACGGCTGGTTGTCTATTCAAAATAAAAATGATATTATTGATTTGATAAATGCTGGAAATACAACAACTATAACAACAGATGATGATGATGAGATTGATGTTCGATTTAGATATGAGAACTCCAACCCTGCTAAGTTTACAAGATTAGTACAGGCTAAAGATAGTATCTACTACACAATAGATTTAGCACTAGCAAAAATATAGAATATTTTATAGTAAACTAAATAATAAATTATATAAAAGAGGTTAAAAGATGGCACTAATTACACGAGATTCCAAAGGTGAAGAACTTACCTATGATGAAGTAGATGGAAATTTTATATATTTGAATAATAAAAATGCAATCGCAGATACAGCACCAACAGCAGATGATAATGAAACAAAAGGTTTTATTGTTGGTTCGGAATGGAAAGATTTAAGCGATAATTTAAAGGTTTATGAGTGTACCGACAATACAACTGATGATGCAGTTTGGGAAGTTAGAAAATATGGAGTTTCTCAATTTATAAGTTTATCCGATGCACCAGAAGAATTAACAGCAGATAAGATTTTGAGGGTTTCCGATACTGGGACGGCTATATTTTGTGATTTACCAACTTTAATAGAAGCGAAAGATTCGCCAGATTCCTATGAAGATAATGCTGGAAAGATTCTAAATGTAAATGACGATGAAAATGCTATGGAATTTATAGATTTTAAACTAGAAACACTAAAAGATGTATCCACGACACTTTCTAACGAACAAGGTATCACTTTTAGAACCGATGATACTTTAAAAGTCCACACAAATACAATAGGAACAACAGACGACAGACCACAAAAAATAGAGGATTCTATGTGTTATTTTGACACAGATTTATCTAAGCCAATTTGGTTTTTTGATGGTGATTGGTATGATGCAGATGGTACAGTAATATAAAATGGCTTATGTAAATGATGGATATTGGCTGAGTGGTTATTGCAAGGGTGACACAAGAATAGCAGTAATGCCAACAGATACAATCGCAAGAATCAAAAGAAGTTTTATTTTAGATGGTGTTGATATTTCTAAATTCGTAGATTCTTTTTTTATGAATAAATTATTAAATAGACTGTACCATACAGCAGAATTAACATTAAATAACTATGAACTTGACTATACACTTGTTAAAAATAAAAATAAATTATTAAATGTAAAAATTGAAAATGATGAATATAATTTTATTATTATTGATGTAGAAACCAGCAGTAGAAAAGAAAATATTTTAATACTAAAAACACAAGGTTGCTTGCTTGAAAAACCATTTTCTCAAGAGAAAACAGAGCAATTTATAGATATTAGAAGTTCATCAATTATTAAAAAATTAACTAAAAATATTTCAACGAACAATAATATTCCTTCTTTTTTCACAAATGGTCGATTTCTAAGAGAATCTTTAACGGATGGCGAAACTTTAGAATCTATTTTATCTATTACAAAAAGTGATTTCTATGAAAAGGAAAATGCACTTTTTTTAAGTGAAAGATTTAGGATTTACAGTGAAGAATCTCCTAAATTTGAGTTTGAAGATAAGTTCATAATAAGCAAAAAATTTTCAAACAATAGCGATGGCGATAGAGATTTAAAAACAATTTTCTTAAATCTTGAAGATTATCAGCAAGATTTAAAAATCGGAATCAATAAAGATGCAAACTGTCAAAGACCATCATTTTTATTTTGCCCACTACTCATTACAACACACGAATTAACAGCAAATCTAGGAACTTTTAGTATTAGTGAGGTCTCATTAACTCAAACTACACTTATAGTGTTAGATGACATAGTGAAAGTAGAGTGGGGCATTCTAAGAATTGAAAGAATTTTAAGAGATGGTGATATATATCCATCTTCAAATTATGGTTTTCAACCTCGCTCTAATGTAATAAATTTTACAGAAAAAGTTTACGGAAATTTTACAATTATTTATTATTCAAATACTGTTTCTAACTACTCTCAAAACGGAAACACAGTAGCAATAAATACAAGAAGCTACAACTTAAGTTACTACGGAGAGGAATTTAACGAAGTCGTGCGATGCGATTTGGATTTATCAACTATTGGGGAGATTCAAAAATGCTATTTAGATTGTCCGTCAAAAGTTGGAGAGGGTAGAAGTTTAACAATTATTGCAAAACAAAATTCAATAGAAGCTATTCGTTTTGTTGGTTTGAACCCCCCAGATGACTATACATACGATTCCGAAGTAGAGGGAATTAAGTTTCAAAGCAGGGTCGTAAATTCTAACTATTTAAATGGTACCAAAGTTACTAATTCAACTGAAACAATACCACTAAGGTATACAATTGTAGATCTAAATCCTTTCGCAGAAGTTTTTAACATCTTAGATTCTGGTGATTATAGGGATTTTTATTTTTGGGGATTCGCAACAGGAATAGGAGAGTTACTTACAGATGAGTTAGGGATATTAGAAACTTATACAAGAATTAGAACACAAGGAGTAACTTACTATTATCAATATTCAAAAAATAGCAATTTAGCAATGAAAATTGGAGAAATAATTGAATGTTCCGTTGTAATGGATATTTCAGAGATTTATATTCCGAACTATAGGGCTTTCTATAACCACCTAAATTACAATCCAGAAACACGGACAGTTACATCCGTTTCAAAAAAATATTTAACTTCCGTAAAAACAATTTTTATAGATGGATGCGAACCGAAAAAGATTGAAGTTATGAAAACTAGCTTAATACATTTGAGAGATGGCGGGAGAAGTAATGCAGATGAAACAGTAGCACCATCTAGTAAAGGAGATTGTATCACAATCCCACAAAGTAGTTTTGTTGTAAAAATAGCTGAAGTATTAAGAGTGTCAAATCGAACGGCAAGGAACAAAGATGTTATTTTAGATGGCAAAACACTAAGAACAAATTCGAGTGGAAATTTAACGATTTCTCTTTCTGCCATAAGACGAAAATATGTCATTGACACTACTACAATAGAAGAGGGTACCAGAGTAGTGGTAGATTGTTCAAGTGCAGAGGTGAGTAAATGAAAATCTTAAGAAAACAATTTAATATTAATGATACAAAAGAAAATAAAGTATTTATAAATGAAGAATTTTTAAATACTGAATCTTCTGTAAAAGCAAGAATAGAATCCGAAGTATTAAAATTGGCATACATTGAAAGAATTTTAGAACTCAAAATTGCATATTTAGAAAATGTTGAAATTGGTGATATTTTTCAATATGATTCCGAATTATTTAAAATTACAGAAGCAGAAACAGAAGTGAGAAAAGCAAAAGTTACATTAAGAATTGTTGGGAAAAGATGGGAGCAATAAATGAATAATTATTTAAAAACCACCCAAAAACAAATGCAAAGAACTGTAAATACAAGTAAAAGTAATAGTACAATAAAACCGAAAATTTTAGAGCCAATCACGAACAATTTAACAGTAGTTAGTGTTGTAAAGCTAAGCTTCTAATGAGTTGCATACGAACATATAAACAAGTAAATAGTTCTTGCATAACAACACATAAAGAAGTATATAACCCGTGTACAACAACATACAAGATGACAGAGCCTTTGGATTTATGTTTTCAAGAATTAACTACTTATTGTGAAGATACGGACTTTATGATGGGTGTTTGTTGTGTACCTGATGCTACTATATATTTTGTAGATAGAGTTGGAAGACAGGTAGTTTTATCAAATTTTGTGGGGATTTTAAACTTTAGCAACTTTGGCAATACATTCGATGGACTTACAGCAAAAAGATCTTATATGTATGATGCACGAATGTTTCATTTTTCCACTGGAAAATTGAAATTGAAACTTCAAAAAGGGGAAGATAAAGCATATCAAAGAATATCTAAGTTGAATGAATATTCTTTCCCTCCGATGGAAGGTTCTTGCATTTCTTCAAGTGATTACGGCATTACTTTCTACGGCGATGAATTAAAACAAGAGGCTCTCCTAGTTTACGATTCTACACAAGCAAGATATTTCGTTTGTGCCAGAAGTGGAACTAATACAAACTTCTCAATTGCTGAATTAGAAACAGAATAAACTATTGTATAATTACAAATCTTTAAAAGATAAAGGATTATAAAAATGGGAAAGAAAATTGATTTAATCAAGGATTCCTCTTATAAGGGGATACAATGTCCCGTGCTGAGAAGCATAGTTTCGAGTGGGACTTCTTTTACTCCAACAAAAGATATGATTGTAACACTTGGTGCAAATGTATCTATTACTGTAGATGGTGAAAGTATCGATAAACTACAAGAATCTACATTCATACTTTTAGCAGGTGTAGAATATAGGTTTAGCGATGATATAAAACTAATGATTAGCTAAATGTTTGTATTTTTCAGACGATTCAATTTCGGCGATGAATGGCACTCTACACCTAAGGAAAATGATGATTTTCTTTTAGAAGATGGTTTTAGTGTATTGCTTGAAAGTGGCGAAAGACTTGTTTTAGAGAATGAAGCTACAGAGAGTGAAGAAGATAAATTATTATTAGCTAATGGTGATTATATTTTACTTTCAGATGGTTCAAAATTAATTATATAAAGGGAAAAAATGGCAGATCAGAAATTATCCGAATTAGATGATTCGGGGACACTACAAGGTGACGAGTTAGTTTATGTTGTTCAAGATGATGAAAGTTATAAAACAACAGTAAATAATATGAGAGGTGATGGAGAAGCGAATGTACAAGCTGATTATACGGAAACTGATGATACTTTAGATAGTTTTATTAAAAATAAACCAGATTTAAGCACTTATGCAATTAAAACACAGACAAGTGATACTGATACTGTTTACGATGATAAAAGTACAGATACGAATTATAAATTATATGTAGATAATGGTGATATTATCTTAGAGGAGTTATAAGATGGCAACTGGTGATAAAACAATAATTGCAAGTAAAAATTATGTAGATACAGCTACTGAAAATATGGTGAAAGATGATGTAGCTACTACATTTACAGCACCACAGAGAGTGTCTAGCACCAATGAAGATGATGGAAGCATAGATTTTAGAAATAGTAATGATTTCGATATAACTTTAGATGATGCAACAGATATAACAGTAACTTCAATCGATGGTTGTGATGGTCAATCAGGAGTGATTGTGATTCACGATAGAGAGAACATTGACAGTTGGTCAGATGATTTTGGCTGGCTAGGTGATACTCCAGCAGATGAAACAGATTTAGGAATTTTTAGCTATAAAATTGTAGCAGGAAACTTATATATTGCAGAGGTAAAAAACTAATGAATCAAATGTATAATAAAACAGAAAATAAGGTGATGAAAGTACCAAAAGTAATAAATGCTAATGGTGCTAATAGATACACAAGTAAAATGAGTATTGAGAAATTAAATAGTTTAGGCTGGTATGAAGTTGAAAAAGGTATTAAACCAGATGCAAAGTTTTATACCAATAAAGAACAAGCAGAGTTAATTGATAATATTTATGTGATTGAATATAAAGCTATTGAAAAAAGTGTTGAGGATTTGCAAAACACTTTAAAAAGTAAAATATCAAATAAATACAAAAAAGAGATGATTCGCCCTCTAGTAGATACTGGTCTAGGGTATTTCATTGACGGGGGTCGTGATGACTTAGAAAGTTTTAAGATTGGCAAAAAAAGAGGGTTTACTTTTATTAAAGATGCAAATGGTATTAACCACAATGCTGATACTAATACTTATGATACTTGTATTAAAACGATTGAAGACAAGGGTATAGAGTTGATGCAGTCAAAATGGGCAGATGAAGCTAGTGTTGATGACTTAACAATTTTTGATGAGTTAGTAGATGCGATTACTCAAATATAAAGACTTAACAGAAGAGCAAAAAAAATTTATTACAAACGGTTGTGGTGGTAAGGGGGGGTGGATAAAACCACCTAACTTTATATTTAAGGCTTCTTGCAATCATCACGATTTCTTATATTGGCGAGGTGCAACAGAAGAGGATTTTAAACTAGCAAATATCAAGTTCTATGATAAAATGGAGGAAGATATAAAAGAAGTAAAAAACTTTTTAAAAAGAACCCATTACAAAATTTGGGCTTATGCTTATTTTAAAAGTGTTAGTTTGTTTGGTAGAAAATATTTTAATTTTAAAAGAATTAAAACTTTAGCTGATTTAAAAAGGGAGATGCTATGTTTGGGATGATGAGTGGAGGGAAAGGAGAATGTGATTTTAAAATATTATCAGATACAAATGCTGGGGATGATCCTAAAGATATTTGTGTTGATATAGATAGAGAAATAGCATTTAATGTAGCTTATGGAAGTGATAGAGTATATATTACAGATATTAGTAATAGTTCTAATATAGAAAATATTTCTTTTTTTGACACGAGAGACGGTCCAGATCACTGTGAAATAGACTTAGTAAATTCTATTTTATATGTTTCAAATGCTGGGAAGGATTCCTTAGAAGCATTTGATGTATCTGATATAGATAATGTTTCTCAGCTTGGCTATGTAGATGGCATTGATGCAGCAAGAGGTATTGCACTAGATTTAGATAATAGTATCGCTTATGTTGCTGGGCAAAATGCAGATAAACTATACTCAATCGATATTTCAGATTCTGCTGATATGTCGATAATTCAAGGTTTAAGTGGATTTGATGGTATAGAGGGTATAGTTTTAGATTTAGATAATAGTATCGCTTATGTTACTGGGCATGATGCAGATAAACTATACTCAATCGATATTTCAGATTCTGCTGATATGTCGATAATTCAAGGTTTAAGTGGATTTGATGGTGCTTTACAACTAGAAATAGATATTGAGAGAAGTTGTGTTTTTGTCATTTGTTACCAATCAGATAAGTTATACTCAATCGATATTTCAGATCCTGCTGATATGTCGATTTTAAGCAGTGTAGATATAGACTCTCCTCGATTTGGTATAGCATTAGATTTAGATAATAATATTGCCTATGTTCCGACTTATGGAGATGACTTACTATATGCAATTGATATTTCAGATGTAAATAACATAAAAACTATACAAACACTTACAATTGGAGGTGATTTAGCTGGAGTTGCATTAGATTTAGATAATAATATTGCCTATGTGTTATCTTACAGTGAAAATGATATAACCAGTGTGTGTATAAAATAATGAGAAAAGCAGAAGCCACAATTATAACAATAATAGCAATGTTAATATCATCCTACTTATCTCTATACATTCCACAAAAAACACAAAAAGAGATTAAGCAAGTAGTAGAAATTGTGGTAAAATTAGATAACAATACAACTAGCAAAGGTGAATAAATGGCTAATAGTAAACTTAAAGAGATTCTTAACACTTTAGATTCTGTTTATTTCGCAGGGTAACACCTTTCTTAGGTGTTACTTACAAAAAAGGTTTAAATTTGGAAACAAGACTAAGAAGAGTAGAAGATCTAACTATCGAAATGAAAAACGATTATAAATTAGTTATACAAACACAAAAATCGATAAGCGAAACGTTAAGAGAATTAAAAACTATTATCGATAAGCTACATTCTGTAGAAAAGCATTTAATAAAAGAAGACAATCAAATCGACACTTTAGCGACACAAACTAAAGTTCTTTTTAAATTTAAAGAAGAAACGGAACTTAGACTAAGAAAACTTGAAACGAGCGACTCGGTGCAGGGTATAAAACTTGGTGGGGGTGAGAAATTCTTTTGGATAGGTGTTACAGCTATGGTTGGTATTGTAGTAGCTGTTTTTAAAGGAGGTGCACAATGAATAATTATGATTTGGGGTACTCTCTTCTAATTATCTCTACTATTTTAGCATTCGTAGCTGGAATGTTTGTTCTCAGATATGCCAGAAGAGGTAATATCTGTCTAATTTTAATGTTGTTCTTTACTGGATTCGCACAGTTATTATGGGAGTATCTACCAACTTATATAACAGATATAAATATTATATTATTTATTCTTTATGTAATAAAAAGAAATATACATTTCGAGCAAAAAGTGATTTCACATTGCAAATCTTGTAAATCTTATAAATCTTATAAAAACTGTAAAGGTCAAAAATGACAGATGGATTATTAGAAAATTTAAAGTTTTCAGAGGGATTCCGAGGTGAGCCTTATAGCGACAGTTTAGGATTCTTAACGATAGGCTATGGAACTAAATTACCACTCTCTAAAGAAGAAGCAGAACAAATTTTAGTTTCAAGATTAAGTGCTAAAATTATTGAACTTCAAACCAAAAAACCAGTCATACTAGAATTATCCGAAAATGCACAAAATGCACTTTTTGAGATGGCTTATCAACTTGGGGTTAATGGGCTTTTAAAGTTTAAAAAAATGTGGAAAGCTTTAGAAAAAAAAGATTTTAAAAAGGCTAGTTTAGAAGCTTTGGATTCTAGATGGGCGAAGCAAACACCAAATAGAGCTAATAGAATCGCTCAGGTTATTCGTGAGGGGTAAAACCCTCATACTCCAAATATATGGAGAGCTCACTTATTTTTTACTTAATTCTATATCGTAGTTATAGGCTCTTATATAAATATCCCACATCCCTTTGCCTGTCTCGTCATATTTTTTTTTAAGTTGTCGAAATGCAGATATAGCACTTCTTTCGTTAGAATATCTGTTTACGAAGTGCTTTCCTAGCACTCTGTAGTCTATGTTTATGTTGTTAAGCATTTGTGTCCTTTATTTTTTTATGATATACTTCTATCGTTCAATCTAAAGACTATTTAACCGATACAAGCATTGTATTTAAATTTATGAATATTTTAAAACACAAGCTTTAGATTGGATTCTATTCCACATAATCCTGTTTTAATAAGATAAAATTTTTTCAACTTCTAATTTATTTTTTGTAATCCATACATTTTTTGAATATACAGATAAATCTAGATCGTCCGAACTTTCTTTATAATATCTAAAATACTTTTTTATTTCGTTCCATTTTTCTATAGTCACTCTTCCACTTAAACTATACCAACCTTCACCACCTGCAACTAAGTCAAATCCTCTATATTCTAATGTTACAATCGGTTTAGTAATTTCTAAATCTTCAATATCTGTTCTAAAAAATTCAGTAAAGTTTTTAAGCATATTATCAAAACTTTTTAAATCTTCTGGGAAACTTACATTCGGTTTTAAATCTTTAAGTTCTGCATAGTCTTTATATTTAGAATGTATTACTGGAGCATAATAGTCAAACAAAGGAGAGTAATCTTCACCCTCTCCTCCAGCTCTTAAAGTATATATTACTCCATTTACATTATATATCTTTGTTCTGCCAATGTTGCCTAAAAGTTCTTTTGGCTCAACAACTTTTATAATACTGTAATCTTTGTCTTTTTGTAATTCTTTCGGTAACATCTTAAATCCTTTGTTATTTTTGATATGCCGTATTATAACAAGAAATCTTCACAATGTCAAGAAATCTTCGCAATTCTTTATAAACACTTCAAAAACAATAAAATATCGTAAAGTAAATAAACTCACAAATGAAGATTTTAGAAGATAATAAACTATCATCAAAACGAATTATTATTGAACATTTCCCTTAATTGGCTCATATAGTTTGGCAAAAGTTTATTATCTTCTAAATTCTGTTTCCATAAAATCGAATTAATATCAGTTATCAAGCAAAAATACCTTATACCATCTTTTTCAAATCCTAAAGAAACAGTACAATCTTCTATCTTTTGAGCCAAGGGCTGTTTATACTTAACTTTTATAATACTTACAGTTAAATTACTACAAGTAGCTGTTTTCGCTAGATAGTTTATATCCCAGTCAATCTTCAATTTATCTTCAAAATCACAAATCGCAGTAAAGATTTTTTTGTAATCATAAAAACCAATATCTTTAAATTTGAATTTTACCCCATTTATTGTCTTTCTATCTTTACTAATTACTATATAATCATTTTGAGAAAAGGTAGTGATATAATCATCATCTGATAATGTTTCCATATACTCTTTTAGAAAACTTTTCCATTTCTTTAATGTGTTCATACTATTTAAAATCTTCATTTGTTTATTGTTTAATAACATAAATATTCCTTGTATTGCAGCAGTTCTTGCTGCTGTTCTTGTGATTATTCTAATCTATATTAAAATTAACTTCTCATTAAACTTTATTTTAAAAAATATTGTTTCATTTTTAATATAAAACTTTTTCTAGTAAATCTTTTGTAATTTCCATTTATTTAACCATCCATTTAAAAATATTTTCACCAATTACACCAGCACCAATAATAATATTTAATAGAAAATAATATTCTAAAATTATTTCATATTTTGTGTCATTTAAAACTTTAAAGTTATTCAATAAAACCAAAAGTAACAAGATAGAAATTGTTGCACCTATCGTTCCAATATGTAAAATTATCCATTCTTTCATTTTTTCACCTCATTTTCAAAAATATAATTCAAATCTAATTCGTGCTCAATAGCAAACTCTATTATTATATCACTTGGAATCTTTCCACGGTATTTATATGTTGAAAATGTAGCAGGAGGAACATTCAATAGTGTTGCTATCTCTTTACCCTTGTACCACTTTACAATACCCATTTTATAATTATAAGATGCAATTACTCTCGATAATTGTGTAAACTTCATTTTCTTAATTTAATATTTAAAATCTTGAATTTCAACAATAGTATTTAAACAATCGCTTGTAATATCAAGTTTAATTATTTTAAAATATATTATCTCATCACCTTCAAAATCTGCGATACTTCCTTCCGAATTTTCAATATCTAAAATATCACTTTCAATATCTAAATTGAAAATATCCTCAAAGTTTTTAGCTGGTAATCTATTACTTAATTCTAATAATGTCATTTGTTCTGTATTCATTTTCTTAACCTTTTATATTTTAGATAGTGTTATTATAGTTAAATATTTTAACAATGTAAAGCTTTTTGACCCTAAAATGTAAAGAATTTTAACATTCTATCTTTTTAGAGAAATTAAATTGTTTAAATCTTGCTTAGTCATTCTTGATTCCTATAACTTCTAATCTTTCATCAAAATTTGTTGGTAGATGCTTATCACTTTTTGACATATACACACCTTTAGCTAAATTGAAATAAACAATATATTTAGTTTTGTTATCGAAACCAAGGAGTATATCCCCACCTTTACCATTTTCATTTAAACTAGCAAATATTTTTTTACCATTTTTATCAATCATTCCATTAAAATGGATAGCAATAGTTAATAGGTCTATTTCATATTGGTGTCCATTTTCTAGTCTACTTATTGTGCTACATATTTCGTCTCCCATACACATATAAAACCTAGGATAATAAAATCCCTCAATGTATTCATCATTATTTATCTTTTTTGCTCTATATATTGGTATTTGTAAACTCATCTTATTTCTCCCATATTTTCATTAAATCTCTATCTTTTAAAAGAATCCCATTCGCTCTAAACTCATTATTTATAATAGCTCTACTTAATCTAAAAAATCTCCACATCATTATAGAGATTCTAAAATTAGTAATTTTATAATTATTTATTCTAAATAATCCATCTCTCAGAAATGTATTCCAAGACCTTAATGTGTGATTTGGATAAGCATAGAAAAGTAATTTTGCAACAGTGAAAGTCCTATAATTTTTAATGAGTGCAAAAAATTGCTCTTGTGCTTTTTGAATAATAGAATGTCTAAAATTTGCTCTTTTTAAAAACCAGTTTTCATCTACTAGCACCCTCCTATTTTTCATATAAAAAGCAGGTACAGCAGTTTTTCTAAACTTGATTCCATTTGCTGTTCCCTTAGAAAGATCATATCTCTTTTCAAAATCTACTAAATACATACTAATTTACCTCATTCTTTGACGATATAGCATTATTATCATTAATAGGTCTATTTATATAGTTATGACTAATTATTAAAGCCACGAGTTCTGCACTAACATTAAATTTTTTAGCTATATTTTCTAAACTTAACTTTGATTTACAAATTAGAATATTGAAAGCTGTTTCATAAGTTATTCCCTCATTTGAAATTATCATTTCAATAACCTCTCTTAATTTGTAGATTTTGCATAGGGTTAGCGATTTGTTTAGTTGCATCATTAAAGTTTTTATCAACTCGCTTAATGGCTTTTTTAATATCTTTAATAGCCATTTCGCTAGTTTGATAAAGATTGATATTAATTATCTTTTCTTTACCACCAAATTCAAAAGCAACTTTTAAAGAGTAATTATCTCGCATTGGAACTCTTTTAGTTTTGCAAAAATCTTCATAAGTTAAATGATTTTTATCAGCATAATCTCTCATACTAGTGCTAACACTATAAAAATAATTATAAAACTCTTTAGCTATTTCATCGGTTCTATCTATCTCTTGTGGTTTATAGCTTTTAGCAACTAAAATAATTGCTTTAATACCATTACCAAAAGTTTCAGCACTCATAACTGCTTTGTAAAAATCTCTTAACTGCTGGTTAGATATATGTTTAATTTCATCAGAAATAGTGCCAAAATTAAAATTACCTTGTGGAATCTTCAAAGTAAGCATTAATTCTTCTATCATAGATTTTCTAAAGTTATCCATTAATTACCCCTTGTTTATCATTTTGTTGGTACTGGTCTTGTTGTTCTATCATATCCCATACATTTACATCGGTATTAAGTGTTTGTAGTTGTGGGGCATTGTATGGCTTATTTTGTTGTTTAGGTTCAAATAAACCAGCCCAGCCATTCATAATCGAATTATCTATTATTTGTTGTTGTGTATTTAGATCATATTTACTAAGCATATTTAGAATCTTAGTTACAGGAGCAACAGTTTTAAACTTTTTAATTTCTAACCATTCCTTAAACGAATCTAAGTTTATATTTTGATATTCAGATATTTTAGATTCTATTTGTTGGGATAGGGAAAGTTTTTTTTGTTTATTTTTTATATTACTATCTAACTTACTATTATTTAACTTACTATTACCCGACTTTTGAGTAGGTAGTCCTCCCGACTTTTGAGTAGGTAGGTCACTACTTTTGAGTAGGTAGTTACTATCAATTAAATATCTATGTGCATATTCAGTAATACAGATAAAAATCTTATTACCATCTTCTTTACTTTGATATTTTTTTAAGATGCCTAAATTAACTAATTTATTTAATCTTCTACCAACAACATCATTAGTATTGATGTTTGTCATGGGATTATCTTCACGGATAGTTTTATAGTTTACCCATATAAACAATTCATTATTAATTAACTTTTTCAATGCTTTTCCCGAGAGTGTAAAACCTTGAATCCAATCAAATAAGATTCCATCAATAGCATCAACTTTAATGTTTTTTTCTTTTCCAATAGCTATAAAATTATGCTGGTTTATGCTTATATAATTTCTCATTTTTATTTCAGTAATATTAAATTTAGGATGATACCTTAATAGAAGATTATTAAGGAGGTACCAACTCGCTTAACAATTACTTCGTGTAAAAATCCTTTGAGGGTAGCAAGAGCCACCCAGTGAGTTGGTACCCTCAAAAGATTTTAATTATTAATTGTAGTGAAAGTATAACAAAATGCAATTAAAAAAATGCTTAAAATAGAGAATATAGAGGAAATAAGAGCGACAAATCGGGGGGGGGGATTAAAAAAAAATGAAGTTAAAAGCAGAAATTGATTCTTTTAACTTCACGAATAACCATCTAGAATCTTATTTCAATAATGAAATAGAATTATAGCATAAATATTTAACTATTTTTCCAAATATAATAAACTTGCATTATTGAAATAAGATTCTAGATGGTGTTATCATTTATTGTTGCCTTATGCTTTCGTGGTATGTTGGCACATTGTTAGGGTCATACTGTCGTTGCCCTTGTTGCCCTTGTTGTTGCTGTTGCTGTTGCTGTTGATTATAGCCTTGTTGTTGATTATTTTGAGGTCTTTCCTCTTTATCAAAACAATTAAATTTAAAATCTGTTAAACCAACAGGAATAGATTCAATCTCTCCAAATACTTTTCCGTCATCACTAATAACCAAAGAACCTACATTAATCCACTTAGTTTTTTGAGCATTTGTATTTTTGTCAATGTATGGCTTCGCTACACTTATGTTTAATTTTCTCATTTTATAATTTCACCTAATTTTTTAATTAATTTTTTAATTTCAACTAACTCTTTGTCTACTTCTGTTTCAGAAGATTCTTCTTTGAGCATACTATCTAAATGTTCAATAGATTTTTTTTGTTCAGCAACAACTGTTTTTAGTTTTTTATTTTTAACTCTTAACACATTGCAATGCTCAATAGTTTCAGATAGTTCATAATCTAAATCTCCAATAGTTTCATCATTAAATTTAATTAAATCATCAGCATTAGAAGCTTCATGTTTTAGTTTTCTATTTTTTTTATCTAATTTGTTAATAGTTGCACAATTAATATCATTCATATCATCAGTGGTAGCTACTTGTTTCATTAAATCTTTGATAGTTTTTCTATTGTCTAAAACTAAATTAACTAAATCTTTTTTACTTAATTTTTTTAACTCTTTTTTCTTCATAATATACCCTTTTTATTTATTTATTTAAGATAAGCCCCACAAGGCTTCATCACAACTACATTCAAACCAGCATACATAACTAAATCATTTTTAGACTTGATTCGTAAACAATTTTTAGTTCTCATTTTGCATTACCTCTCCAGTTACAGGATCAGAAACTTCAATCTCAGTATTCTCTAACAAATCTTGACCTTGTGCTAAATCATTCAAATCTACATTGACTACTTCTTTTTTAGGCATCTCAATAGTTTGTGCTTCGATAACAACATCATCTTTTACAACTACTTCTGCAACATCTTCTCCTATAGGAAGTTTTTTAATTAGCTTTTTAATAACTGTTTTAGATGCCATTTCATCATACCAATCAGCCCAAACACCCGACGGCTTTACACCTTTTTGATTGGCTGAAACTTTACGATGTTTTTCAATCTGATTTTTATTCATAATTTCAACAAAAAGTGTTCCATCTGGTGCTTGTGCAAGGGCAACGGCATATTTAAAAATCTCTTTATCATTATCAATATTTTTTTCAAAAATGATATGCTCATCAAATCCATTTACATTATATTCAAATCTATCACCCTCATTGACAATATAACTCTTAACTTTCCAACCAGTACGAGCCAATAGAGCCACATAACCACGAGCAGAAATAATTAGTTGAATATTCTGTTTAAATGGTACTAAATAGCAATGGCTTAGAGCAGGAGAAAGGTCTAAGTTTAATTGAGCAACAGTCACACAAGCATCTATAATGCTGTTTACATTACAGTTAGCTAGTTTGTAATCGTTAGCAACTTTCGATGCTGTTGCCAGGAACTTATCACTTTTAGCTTTGTCACCAAATAGCGAATTAATTACTTTTTGTTGAGCAATTAAACCTTGTTTAATTTGCAATTCTCTATTATTTTGCATTCTTATCATCCTTATGATTAATATAATATTCCAACAAAGCAGAATATAATAATTTATTTGATTTTTTGTAAGTGCCAATGGTTTGGCGAGTAATAGAAAAATAATCACCTATTTTTTGATTGGTAATTTCTTTAAAAACTCCCATAATACCCCCTTAATTTAAAAGAGTATTATAGTAAAGAATTTTAACATTTTAGCTTAAATATGTGGTAAATTTTAACATTTGCTTTATTAACTTTATTTGATTATAATATTGTTCTTAATATGCGAATATAGCTTAATGATAAAGCGATTAGCTTCCAGCTAGTAGATAGGAGTTTGATTCTCACTTATTCGCTCCATTAATCCACTTACCCTTATACATTTCAATATCTAATTCTTTAATTTTACTGAATGGTATAAATTCACCTGTAAAGTTTTTTTCTGCTTCTTTATCTATAAAATAGATATATTTATACATATAGCCTTTTAGTTTTTTCCACCCTTTGTGTTTGTCATTTAACCACTTATTTATACTGCTATACCCATCTTCCACCATCTTATGATTTGCATCAGGTCTTAATGATATCATAGCTTTAACTTCGCCTGTTGGTAGTTGTATAAGTCCATTATTCTCTTTAATCTGGCATAATTTAAAATTACTGGCTTGATAAATAGTACCGTGTCCACATTGACACCCATCTGCAAAAGATATAACCCATCTAATGCCAGTATTCTTTTTCATCCACTTTAAACTATATGCTATTGCTCTACTTTCTGCAAATCTTGGAAGTGCATCAGAAAAAGCCATACGGTTAAGTTCTATCATTTCGTTCCATAATGTGCCTTTTACCATAGGAAGCATTTTTCGTTTATCCGTAGGGCTTCCATATTGCATTGCACCGAGTAAAATACCTTTGTAATAGATACCAAAACATAAATTACTATTTTTTACAACCTTACCACTGTAATGATATTTTTTTACTATCTTATCAGCTAAAGGTTTAGGAATTGGTTTTACAATTATCTCTTTAGCTGACATTCTATCACCTCGTTATTTTGTGTAAAATATCCAATAATTTTATTATCAACTTTGTGTATCTTATTATCTTTTGTTTTAACTATCCAAACCATTTTTAAAAACCTCACATATATAATATAAAGCATTTCCATTACTGTTTCCATTTACACCTGCTGGGTCTTGAAGTGGAAACTCTTTTGCTAATTTTAAAACTTCTTCTATAAGTTCGTGTTGTTCGTCAGATATTGTAAAAGTCATATTACGAATCGGCTCTCTATCCCCACTTGGTAAATCAGGCTTATATTCTGCTTCGTCATCAATTGAATCTATATCAAAATCAAAGTCAAAACCTAAATTACTATAATCAAAATTTAACTCACCTAGTTCAGCAAGTTCAAGCTGTAATATATCTTCATCCCAGCCACTATTTAAGGCTAGTTTGTTATCTGCTATAACATAAGCTTTCTTTTGTGCTTTACTTAACCCTGTAAGTGTAATAGTTGGAACTTCATTCATATTTAGAAGATTAGCACCCATCAATCTGCCGTGCCCTGCCACAATGCTATTATCCTCATCCAATAAAATAGGATTAGTAAATCCAAATTCCGTTATACTTGCTGCTATTTGTTGCACCTGCTCGACACTATGTGTTCTACTATTATTTACATAAGGAATCAAATCCTTAATTTTTTTATAATTAACTTCTAGCATATTCTCTTTCTCCTCTTCTTTGTTCAAGAAACCAATCGGGGAATCCCGTGGTTTTAACTACATTTACCACACCATCTTCTTTATATTTTTTCCAAGTCGCTAAATACTCTGAATAAATAGCTCGACCCTCTTCAATGCTATCGGAGTGCATTTCCTGTACCGATACCATATAAGGCTTAGTAGTTTCAACAAGTATAAAAACAAACCTCTCAGCTGGTTTATTTAGACTTTTAACCACATCACAATAAAATGCACTTTGTGTTCCATATCCATACTCTAAAATAGACTTTTTAAAATCTCTAATTGACTTTGTAGTTTTTAAATCTATAACCACCCCAGCAGATTCTATGTAGTAATCAGCTTTACACTTAACAGGTATTCCATCAAACTTACTAAAAAAAGCTAATTCAGCCACTCCACCTTGAAGCAGTCCACCTGCAATAGCTTTTACATTTCTAGCCATCAGAGTAACTTGCTCAAATAAATCTTTAGATAAGATGGTTTTACCTTTAGCACTCTCTAACCAGTTCGCTTTTGCTTCTTTATAAATTTTAGTGTTCTTGTTAAGCTCACACCCCTCAAAATCTTCTATAATAAAATCTTCATTAAATAATTCATTTTCTAAAACTAATTTGTGAACAGCAGAACCAAGTGTAAGAGAAGCCCCCTCGATTTTGAAAAGGTCTTGATGCACAAAGTGTAGTACACTTTCTTTCAAAAGTCTAAACCCACTGTTAGAAAGTGCTGGAACTTTAAAATAGTCCTTGTCACTCATCTTGATAACTTGATTTTTCATAATTCAGCCACCAATTCACAAACACTAGAATCGAATCCAGCATTAAATATAATAGTTTGAGCTTTATCTATTAAAGTTTTAATCTCTAATAGATTAGGTTCAATCTCTAGTCTCATAGCTTCATAACTTATGTTGCTATCTTCTATCTTCTGCTCGTATTGTGCCAGTGCTTGTGTGTTCGCATCCACTTAAACAACCTTTTAGTATTTATTTGTTAGAATCAAATTCTCGTTTAAGTTGTGCTACATCTTTTACAGAAACTACTTTTAGATTAATGCCTTGATTTGTCGCAAACTTCATCAAGGCTTTCATTTCAACCATACTCATATCAACCTCCTTTTAAAATTTTAAAACCTATTTCTATTAGTGAGCCATCTATTTACTAGGCAAGGAATTATATACAAACAAAGCTTATATAATTATTAAACTCTTAATAAAAGATTATTAAGAAGTTATTAAAGTTTGAAAGTGTATAATACATTTATATAACATATATAAGGGGGTCAAGATGGCAAGACCGATAAGAAGTAAAATAATAACTTTTGCAATCACAAAAGATGAAAACAAAAGTCTTGAAGATGCCGTAAATAGCAGTAATTTAAGTAAATCAGAATTTATTAGATTAGCGATAGATAATCAAATCAAAAAAGTAAAAAGGAGTAAATAATAATGACAGTTGAAGAAATTCGTGCTTATGCAAGAAAAGCATCAAAAATATTTAGTAAATAAATATGAAAAAACAAAAAGTTTGTAAAATCTGTAAAAAGAAATTTACTCCACAAAGAGACCTACAACCAACTTGTAATAAGATGGAATGTATGCTGGAATATTCAAATAAACATTTGAATAAAAAGAAAAGGGAAACTTTAAAAGCTCAAAGAAAAGAGGTTAAAGAGTTTAATAATAATGATAAAAGTTTGTTGAAGCAAAAGGCACAAAAGCTGGTTAATGAGTATGTGAGACTAAGAGATAAAGACTTAGGTTGTATATCTTGTGGAACTAAAACAGGGAAGTTTGATGCTGGTCACTATATGAGTGCTGGAGGGCATCAACAATTAAGATACAACACGATTAATATTAGAAAACAATGCTTTAGATGTAATAGAATGTTAAGTGCCAATTTAAAGAACTATAGAATTAATCTTATAGCTTTGATAGGTTTGGATAGAGTGGAAAGGCTTGAAAGCGACAAGAGCCTTAGAAACTATAATATTGGGTATCTTAAAAAACTAATAAAAGTTTTTAGAAAAAAGATAGTTCAAATTAAAAAAAGATAAATTTAGGAGTAGCACAATGGAAATAGAGGTTCAAGAAATTTATGTGATTATGAAAGATGAGAAAGGTAATTTTCATCAAGGCTCATTAAAAAGTATAGATGAATTAATGATAAAAGGAATCGTTAAAGTCCTACCAAATAACAATTTTGAAAAAAGAATCATTGACGATTTAAAAGTTTTATGTAGTGGGGCGAAGTAATGGAAATAAACAGAGATTTATGTATCGGGCAGATGGTGCTTGGAATGATGAGCCACTTTGATAATGATGAGATTATTAAATATAATGATTTACAGTATATTGCAAAGATTCTAAAAAAGAAAAATTTTGCATTAAAAAATGGAACTGAAAAAGAGCGATATTTTGCAAATGAAAGTTTTGTGATGTTGAAGTTAAAAGCAGTTTCTAAAAATAAAAAGAAACAAAAAGCTATTTTAGATGAATCCATTAAATCTAAAATTGCAATCGAAAATAAATTACTTAGATGGTCTGAACACGGCAAAATAACAGATTTAGCATGGATGAAAGCCATAGAAAAAATAGATAAAAATAATTACATAACAATATTATCTGCTATTCTAGCAGTATTAAGAAAAAACCCACAAACAGTAAAGTTTTACAGTTTTAGCCCTAAGAAATTGGAGCAAATCCAAAAAGCACAAAGTTTAAAAGATGCTTATATATTTAGTTCCTCCCGAGCCACTACACACCTATTAGATGCCTTAGATGTAGAGATAGCACAATATAACTTTAGACAAGTAGCAGAAAATGGCAAAAATTAAGAAGATTAGAATTTGTGTCGAATGTGGGGATAAGCAAATAGTAAGTTATTACCCGACTGGAAAAGAAAAGTGTCGCAAATGTTCTGCCAGGGATAGAATAGCAAAAACAATTCATCAAAAATACAAAAACCCAGATTTTAAAAGAAATTGCTTTACTTATTTTTGTCCAAACTGCTCAAGTGTGAGGATAGGACAAAGTAAAAGAAAGACCAACTACTGTGGCGATTGCACGAGAAAAAAAAAATCTTTTATGCAACAATATACATTTTGTTTGAAATTTATGAAGTATATTAAAACTAATAAAAAGCCAATAAAAATAAGAATATGTGATATGTGTGGAGATAGAAAAGAAGTTAGCCAAAAAACAGCCTCCACTAGATGCAAAAAGTGTTCAAACTCTTTACGAGTTCGGAAAACAGGACTCTCAAGAACATCAACAAATAAACCAGTTCAAGCATCAAAGGAGTATATAGAAAAAATGAGGAAACAAAATAGAGATCACAAAAAAAACTTAAAAGCAAAAAAGAAAGTTGTTCAAACTTTATCAGAAAAAGAAATGATAGCTAAGTTTTTAGAGAATAATGAAGTAAAAAATATTGATGATGGAGGTATAGAATGACTTTAGATATATCAACAAAAACAGTGCAAAAAATGCTAGTAGATGCTATAAGAGATATGCCTTATATATCAATGTTAGCAATTAATGACATGGCATTTGATGCCAAAGATAGTTTAAAAAAAAGTATGTTGGCTGGATTAGAAATTGAGAAAGCATCTTTAGCGAATGCTTTTAGAATTAAAAAAGCTAAAAAAACTAATTTAACAGCAGTTTTGTTTGTTAATAAAGATAGCTGGCAATATAAAGCATTAGAACAGCATTATGAGGGTGGAGATAGGGCAAGAAAAGGTATGGAATTAATGCTTCAATCTATGGGGGCGATAAAAAAATCAAAGATATTGATTCCAATGGCAAAGATTAGAAAACGGGGTTATTCAGATATTAAAAATGCTTTAAATTCTAAAGCTAAATCTGATTATTTTTTAGCAACAAAAACAGCTAAAAAAACAGCACATTTAAATGAAGGAATCTATGCAAGAGTAAATGCAGGACATAAGGTCGTAGGTATTATGATGATAAGAGATAAGCCAAATTATAAAAAGAGATTTGACATAACATCCATAACAGAGAAAGTTGTAAACAGAAGATTTGAACAACACTTTAACATAGCTTTTAAAAGAGCTATTAAAACAAGATAAAGGGGGAATAGATGCTAACTAAGCAAATAGTAATAAACAAAACAACTTTTAAAATAGTGCCAGATAGTCGTTGGATGAGAGTGTTTAAAGAAGATAAGCAAATAGCAAATGTAGTTAATGTAGCAGCAGCACGACAAGTTATCTATATGGAGTGGGTAAAAGATTATGAGAGTGAGCAAATAGAAGTTATCAAACTTTCAAACGATAAGCCACGATACCTATATGATGAAGATTTTGAGGTTATAAAATAATCCTAAGTTTTAGTTGTGTTTTACTAGGGGTGCAAACCTAACCAATGCCCCTAAAATGGGGGGCTTAATTTTAATGAGATGGTTAAAAAACCTTTAAGATATAAGAGAAGAGATGAGTTAATAGCAGAGATAGTTAGATTAGAATCTATAACTGCTAGAATTACTAAGCCAGTAACACCTATAAGAGTTACTTTACAACAGATAATAGATGGGGATGTAGCAGATGGCAAATAAAAGTTTAAACGATAGATATGATATTCCATTTGGTAGTGAGTGGGAGCATAAGGATGGGGGCTTATATAGCCCTTTTGGTAAAGCATATAAGTGTTGGTGATAATATTCCAATAGTTTTATATAGCGAACTTTTTAAAAAACAAAATATTATTAATAAGTTCGTGAGAACAGTAGACCACTTTAAAAACAGTTTTACTTTTAAGAGGTTATAGATTAAATGCCTCTATAAATGTAATAGATATAAAGTTTATTATAATAAAAACGGAAATATTTTGAATAAAAAAGAGAGTATCTAAATGATTAGTAGCAAACTATTAACAGCAGTATTAGAAGTACCAGCTACACCACACTTTAAGAGAGACGGAGGATTATATTATTCGCATGATACAGTAGGTAGAGAACCAGCAAGACCAGTATATAAAGATATACACAAACTAAGCTACATGATTAAAGAGTGGGCTAATAGCAAGGGTTATAGCTATATAGGGAATAAGGGATTGGTAAACATACATTATAGAGACGGTGCAATAGGTGTAGTAGCAGATGACAGAGTAGGTAAGTGGTATGGTGTAGAGGTGGATTATATCGCTGGGGATTGGATAGTAGAACATATAGAGCAGGTAGCTAAGGAGATAGCAGATGATTAGTAGTGAGTTATTAACGGTAGTAAAAGGTGAGGGGTTAATACTCACACCATTCAATCAGATATGCAATAGATTAGATTACTCAGTAGGGTTAGAGGATGCACCTAGTTGTTCACATATCAATATATATGAACTGATGCACCTAGTGAAGAGATGGGCGAGGGATGAGGGGTATGAGATAGGAAGCATACAGTTAGTTAATGGTGGGGCTAGTGCTACACTACTAGATAGTAAGAACAAGATAATGGAAGCAATAACAGTTAATAGTGAATGCGAAGCAGTTTACTCAATGGGTGAAGTATTACTTAATATTATAGGTGGGTAGGCTTTCAAAAAAGTGTTAGGTACTCCGTGATGGGGGTTTTAGCAAGGGTAGTGTAAGGCTCGCTTTTACACTATTTTTCAATTTATAAAAGGTGTTATAAAAAAATCACTTTTAAAAATCCCTTTATAGTAAAAGTAAAAACCAAAAATTATAACACTAAATTATAACAGGGCAAAATTTTTTTAGGGTGTTATAAAAAGTGTTATAATTCTAAATTCAAAAGGGGGATATTTTGCAAACAATAGTCAGCCAATCGGAAGCAAGTAAGATTCTAGGCATCCATCAATCAGCAATAGCGAGGTATCTAAAAAAAAGTGTAATTAAAAGATATGAAAAATCAAAAGTTTGTATAGAAGAGATTCAAGAATTAAGAAAAACAGATATTAGGTCTATTTCAAAGTCACCACAACAAAAACCACCACCACCAAAAAAAGAACCCACCCCAGCAGAATCCGAAGATATAAAAAGTTCAGCATCAAAGATGACATATACAGTAGCAAGAACCCACAGGGAAGCCTACAATGCCAAATTAGCAGAAGTTGCATACAAAGAGAAAATAGGTGAGCTAATAACGATTGAAAAAGCTAAAGGTGTTATAGAAGTGATGTTTTCGCCACTATCTCAAAAACTAGATGATGTTCATATAGATTTAAAAAGTCGGTTCCCTGAAATACCTATGGAAGCAATTAATTGGCTCAATAATTATATAAATACTATTAAAAAATCAGTTAATGAGTATGAGTGGGAGAAGAAAATATGATTTTAGAAAATGAATTATACATAGTAGTGGAAGACGAGTATTTAGATATTCTGCCAACTTTGATTGATTTTATGGAGAGTGAAGATGACTAGAATGAAAGCAGAACAAGATTTAGCAAATTATATCTCTCTTATAATGAAGCCTAGACCCGTATTGACTGGCTCAGAATGGGCTAATAAATATTTTCAACTTTCTAGTGAATATTCTGCTATTACAGGTAAGTGGAAAACTTATCCGTGGCAAGTTGAGTTACTAGATGCTATGACAGATGATATATCTCAAACAATAGTTATAAAGAAGCCTACAAGGATAGGTTACTCAATTATGCTAAGTATAGTTATAGCTTATTATGTGCATCAAAAACCATCAAATCAATTTCACTATCAGCCAAATGATGATGAAGCAAAAGGGTATGCAGAAGATACGATCGAACCAATGATTAGAGATAATCCAACAATATCGAAATTAGTAGAAGCCAACAACAACAGAGGGCGAACAAAAAAAGAAAAAACAGTTAAAAAAAATTATCCTGCTGGTCACATGGAATTTTTGGGAGCTGAATCAGATAAAAACTTTAACCGTAGAACAGGTCGGGTCGTGAGTGGCGACGAGGTAGATGCTTGGAAGCGAGAAGCTGGAAATACTGGTGATAAGATAATGACAATGCTTAGACGAACCTCCGACTTTTGGAATAGAAAAAATATTCTTGGTGGAAAACCAATCGGCTCAGAATTTCAAGATGACAAAGAAATAGACGAGAGTACATCTATATTAGATATTTGGTTTAAAAAAGGTACGCAAGAATATCTGAACATTCCCTGCCCTAAATGTGACCACTTACAGAAGTTTGAGTTTGAACAGTTGCTTTGGGAAAAAGATTTAGATGATAAAGGTCGAACAATTAAGCACTACCCACACACGGCACATTTTAAATGTGCAAAATGTGAGCATAAAATTTATGATAAAGATAAAAGAGAACTTTTAAAAAAATGTAAGTGGGTAGCAGAAAATCAAAATCCCGAAAAGGGGATTAGATCTTTTAGTGTTTGGGCTATGGTATCTTACTCTCCAAATGTGACATGGGGTAATATCGTAGAAGAGTTTTTAAGTGCCAAAAATTCTAAATTGAAATTAAAAGCTTTTACCAACGAGGTGTTGGGTAGAACTTGGGAAGAGGACTACACAAAACCTATAATTAGCGATTTTGAGGATAGATTAGAAGATTATAATGCAGAAGTGCCTGACGGTGTACTTGTATTAAGTTGTGGCTGTGATACACAAGATAATAGGATAGAAGCCCATGTAATAGGCTGGGGAAAAAACGAGGAAAGCTGGGCTATTGAGTATAAAATATTCCACGGAAACACTAATGATCCCGAAGTTTGGCAAAGATTAGATGAGTATCTAAATAAGACTTTTTACCACGAAAATGGAGGTCAAATGAAGATACATACCACCTCAATAGATTCAGGTGGTCACTCAACTCAAACTATTTATGAATTTTGTAAAACTAGATTTTTTAGACGAATTTTTGCAGTGAAAGGTGCATCTAAAATAGATGCACCAGTAGCACCTAGATTAGCTAGTCAGATAACTATGAAAAGGGGGGGTAAAATCCCATTATTTATGGTCGGTGTAAATATGGTTAAAGATGTTTTATATTCTTATGTACTCGCAGAAATTGGGGGTGCTGGTTATTTTCACCATCCACGGGATGAAACATATGATAATGAATATTTTAAGCAACTAACAGCAGAAAAAAGAGACAAAGACGGACGATGGAAGCCCACAAGAGCAAGAAATGAGGCTTTAGATGTATATGTATATAGTTATGCTAGTTTGTTTATAGCTGGTATAGATTTAGAGTTATTAAGTCACAGGGGGGCTTTAATGTATGTTGAAAAACAAGTTAAAAAGCAAACTAATAGAAGAAAGGATTATTTAGATGAGTATTAAATTGATAGACTATTTTATAAACAATTTACACTACATATTTAATAGAAATTACATAAAAATACCTAAAATCATAGAATGTTAAAATTCTTTACATTTTAGGGTCAAGAAGCTTTACATTGTTAAAATATTTAACTATAATAACACTATTTAAACATTTACAAGTTTTGTGGTATAATTTCATCAATTATACATAAGGCTCCTTATAAATGGCACTTAAAACACTTTCGGAACAACTAGAAGAGGTGCAAACAGCAATTAGTGCTGTAATGACAGGACAAAGCTATAAAATTGCTGGTCGTGAAATGAGCAAAGCCAATTTAAGAGAGTTGTCCGATAGAGAAGATAATCTTTTAGCAAAAATTAGTAAGTTCGGATTAGAATTTACACCAACTTCAAAACCACAAAAAGCGAAAATGAATGTCATATTTTCGTAATTTAATCCAAAAAATAAACCCTTTTCAAACCAGAGCATTCTATTCGGGTGCAAAAAAAAGTTCTGCGAATAAGGATTTTTGGAATGCCAACACACCATTTGAGCAAACAGCAATAAGCGAGAGAGATACACTTAGAGCCAGAGCCAGATGGCTATCTGCTAATAATCCAATTATGGGAAACATTGATAATTCATTTATAACTAATGTCGTAGGTAAAGGTATATCACTTCAAGCTAGGACAGCTGATAAAGCATTAAATGATGAGATAGAATCAAGATTCAAAGCTTGGTGTCGAAGATGCGATATAACAGAGCGATTACACTTCTTTGATGTCCAAAAAATGGTTTACTTAAATCGTATGGTCGATGGTGAGATATTCATTTATAAGAAAATTGTAAAAGGTGAGTTAAAACTTCAAATTTTAGAAGCTGATGCTATTGATGGAACAGAGGGCGAAAACGGATTAACTCTTGATGTAAATGGTAAGGTTACCCACTATAATTTTTTAGATAAAAATCAAAATAAAATCAAAATAAAATCAGAATTAGTTATTAATTTTTGTAAACTAGAAAGACCCACACAATACAGAGGAGTTTCTGAATACAAAAGGGCTATTTTAGATATTAAAAACTTTTCTGCTTATCAAAGTTCAACTGTTCTGAATGCTAGAGCAAATGCAGAAATTGCATACACGATAGAGACAGAGCGAAGTAATGAAATGTTTGGAGCAACTCCACAAGATGGCTCCGATGAAGAATTGCACGATATAAACGGCTTGATGGTTTATTATCTTAAAGCAGGTGAAAAAATCAATAAACACTCTAATTCTTTTGGTGCAGGGTATGATGATTTTATAACTTCAACGGTTAGAATGATTGCAAGTGCTAGATGTATATCGTATGAATTGGCTTTTAAGGATTATTCCAAAGTAAATTTTGCAAGTTCTCGGGCAAGTATTATACAAGATAACAAGAAATTTGATGATGAGCAGATACACATTGCTACATATTTATTAGATGATATTTATAGAGCTTGGTTAGAAGTAGAAGTATTGAAAACAGGAATTATAGCACCAGTAAAATTTGAAGCTGAAAAAAGCACCTATTTAAAATGTAATTGGGCTTTCCCTCGCCGTGTTTGGGTAGATCCAAAAAAAGAACTTGATGCGATAGAAAAAGAGATTAAACTAAATCTTACAACGGAAACTGACATCTGCTCGCAGATGGGTTTAGAGTACGAAGATATTTTAAAGACTAAGCAAAAAGAAAATGAGTTAAAAAAATCTTATGGAATTTTGAGCGATTTTGATGAGGAGATACTTATCAAAAAAGCAAGTCAATACAATAAACAAGAATCATCAAACGATGATATAGAGGAGGTAGAAGATGCCAAAACAACAGATTAGAAAAGCTGAATGCTTACAGGGTGTTACTCATACTAGAAAGCTTAGTATAGCACCGACAAAACGAGAGAATCTAGCAGAAAACACTTTGGAATTTTGTTTAGTTTCAAGCGATAATGCTGGAACTCGTTTCGATTGGGATTCATATGAATACTATACAGAGCAACTAGATGTGAATGGTGCAAATGTCGAAAGGTTAAACACTTTCTTTAAAGACCATTACAGAAGTGTAGATAGTGCTATTGGTAAAGTTTCAAATGTTCGTGTAAATGGTGGTTTACTTGTTGGTGATGTGACTTTTGGAACCGATGAAGATTCGCAAAAGATATATAGAAAATATCTTGATGGGATTCTTACCGATGTTTCAATCGGTTATGAAATTAGAAACTATAGTGTAGAAAGTGCAGAGAATGAACGGGATATTGTAACCGTTACTGAATATGAAATTTTTGAACTTTCAGCGGTTGGGATTGGATTTGATGCTGGAGCAAAAAAAAGAAATGATAACAAATTGGGGGAAAATATGCCTAAAGAACTATTAGAAAGATTAGCTAATTTAGAAAAATTAGCAACAAAAACCGATGAAGAGAGTGCTGAACTTAGAAGTTTGTTATCTCAAAAATCAGATATAGAAAAAAATGAGATGATAAGATTAAAATCTGAAAATGTAGAGTTAGCTAGAAAAGCTGATATTGAAGCTACAATCGCAACATATAAGCCGTCAGAATCTGTTGCAAATCAATTTAGAATGAGTGGAACAGTAAACGAGCTTACTCGTGCTATTTTAGATGAGAGACAAAGTAACCAACCAAATATTGAGACAAAACCAAATAATGAATCAACTCGAAATGATATGATTTCTGCTATGATTGATGGTCTAGCACTTAGAGTTGGTGCAATCATTGACAATCCACACAAAGATGCTGCACAATATAGAAATGCACCTTTAACAGCAATCGGTAATGCTCTATTATCTGAAAACAATCGTTCATTTAATCCCTCTGAAATTGCAGAGAGAAGCCTTGTAAGTGGTGATTTCCCTTTACTTTTACAATCTGTTGGTGCAAGAGTATTATCGGCAGAATTTGAAGCTCAATCGAGAACTTATGCAAGTTGGATTAATCAGGTTGAAGTACCAGACTTTAGAGTTAATACAGACCTTACAGCAAGTGTTGGTGGTGGTCGTCTTTCTAAAATCGGCGAAAATGGTGATTTAAAAGAGTTGAAAGGTAGTGAAAAAGCTGAACAATGGAAAATCGAACCATTCGGAAATAAATTTGTACTTACTAGAGAAATGATTATTAACGATGATTTAGGTAACTTCACAAACTTGATTTCTGTTTTTGGTACTATGGCACAAACTACTGCTAATGGTTTGGTATATGATTTACTTCAAGGTAAAGGTGCTTATGCCAACTATAAAATGGCTGATGGTTCAGGGGTTTTCGTAGCTTCAAGAAATAACAGTGCAACTGATGATCTATCACCTGATGCTATCTCTGCTGGTCGTCTTGCAATGAGTAAACAAGTTGGGCTTGATGGCAAAACACCTTTAAATATCACACCAAAATATCTTATCGTTTCACCTGCTCTTGAGGTTCAAGCAAGAGAGATTCTAGGTGCAACAAATAAAATAGGGGCAACAAATACAGGTGAGATAAATGTTCATCAAGGGGCTTATGAGCTGATTGTAGATGCAGAAATTAAGAGTGATTCGGCTTGGTTCTTAGCAAGTGATAGAAGAACTATTAAGATGGGCTTCTTAGCTGGAACAGGTCGCAAACCAACGGTAAAATTAAATGAAACTTCAATCTCTAAAACAGTTTTTGAGGGTATTTTTGATTTAGGTGTAGTTGTGGAAGATTTTAAGGGTCTCTACAGAGGGAATGTATAAGCTTAATTGCTTATACATTCTAAAAAACTAAAATAAAAAGGTTTAAAAATGGGAATTGCAAGAAAATTATATACAGGAGATGTTGTAACTATGGTTGCAACTGCTACAATAGAAGTTAAAGATGTAGTTATTTTTGGTGATAGTATAGGTGTTGCACTTATGGCTGGTGAAGCTGGTGACACTATTTCGGTCGATACGGTTGGAGTTTACGAATTACCAGCATTTACGGACGATGAAATTAATGTTGGAACAGTTTTATATTGGGATGAATCAGAAACTTATGTAACTATCGATTCGGATTCTGGTGCTAATGTTCGTGCTGGTGTGTCGTGGAACACTAAAGGTTCTGGTGTTGCTGGTGTTGCAGAAGTGAAAATAGGGTAGTTATGAGTTTAAAAAATCAAATTAAAACAGACACGGAATTTTTCTTAAATATTGCAGAGTTCGCAGATACTGCTTTCTACAATGGTAAAGAAATATCTGTTTTGTTTGATACTGTCGCAGAAGAAAATTTTTTAATAGAGATTATTACTTGTAACAAAGAGGATTTAGACCCTCTTACTACTTCAACAAAATTTATACTTAACGGCAAGACTTACACGGCTTCAAGCTGGGTAGATAGAGCAGGAATGATGGAGATAGTTGTCAATGTTCAAAACTGAAAATGAAGTGATAGAGATTTTAAAGCCCGTGGTGGCATTATTGCACCCTAACACACAGATACGAGTAGGGAAAGCCGTTCAGGAGCAAATATCGCTAATTAGAAAAGTTACTTTCTTTGTAGTTATTCCAATTTCAGTGAATCGGGATGACATTATCAAAATTTTTAATGAATTATCGATTAAATATAACCGAGAGATATTTTTTTCTGGTTCTGAGGCTGGATTTTTACACAGTGACTTAGAAAATGACTGGTTTTTTATAACAGCAGAAATTACACAAAATTTATAAGAGTTGTAGCACACTTAAATAAAATAAATTTTAAGGTAAAATTATGGCAAATAAAGAATTTCTACAGATAACTGGTGGTGAGGTTTTTATAGAAACTTACAATGCAGATGGTACACTAGCACCTATGATTTCATTTGGTAAAACGGATGAAATGGCTTTAAGTTCTGAAGTTGAAAAGATTGAACATTACGACACGGAATCATGCGAAACTGTCTTGGATGGAGAAGCTGTTGTATCTCGTACAGCAAATATATCTTTTACAACGGGAGAAGTTTCTCCAGATATGCTTGGTCGTGCTTACCTAGGAGAAGCAGTTACTACAACACAAACAGCAGTTGCAGATGATGACCAAACAGCAACAGGTGTTATAGCTGGTGGTAGATATAACCTTGGTGGTTATAGAAATGTTACAAGTGTAGTAGTTAAAAATGATGATGATTCTATTACTTATGAAGAGGGTATAGATTACAAATTTGCTTCAAAAGCTGGTTATATTGTTATTGTATCGGGTGCAGGAATCGCTGATGGAGATGATTTAAATCTTACAGTTACAGCACCAGATGGCGAAGTTGCTACTATTGATGCAATGAAAAAAGATAGTTTAACAGCTAGAATCACTTTTAGTGGTTGTGCCTCTGTTGGTGAATCTAACGAGTATGTTTTTGAAAAAGTAAAACTACAAAGTGACGGTGATATTCAGTTAAAAGGTAAAGAATACACTACTATTTCTTTTAGTGGTTCTGTTCTTAAAACTAATGGTAAATATTTTACTGTTACAACTTACTAAGGTTGTTATAGCACCCTAAATTGGGTGTTATATAGAATTTTAAAAGGGTTTAAAAATGATAGAATTTCCAACATATGAAGAGCAAGGCAAAGTTAAAGATTTAGAGTTTACTATTACAGATTTGAGTGTAAAGTTTTTTGATAAAGTAGATAAAGATAATTCACATTACAATGATTTTGAGATTTTAAAAGATGGTTCAAATCTTACAGATGAACAGATTTTAAGTTTGGGTGCTAGAACTAAAATCGAAATAGTTAATGCTATTTTAGACCTTACAAATCCAGACCGAAACAAAACAGATAATGAAGAGGTGGACGGAAAAAAGTAGCAGAGTTAGTCGCTTTTTTAATCACAAAAGGACACCAAAATAGTTACTTATACAGACTTAGATTCTTTCAAACTTGTTTAGAGGTAGCATACAAAGAAGATGAAAAATTAACAGCTAGAATCGGAATATCAAAGCATTATAAATTTGATACTCTCAAAGAGATTCTATATCCACCAATCAAAAAACAACAATCACACGAAAATAATATCGAAGCATTAGAAAATATTTTTAAATAAAAAGGCGAAAATGTTATGACAGATAACGAATTAAAAATCAGGATAACAGCAGAATCGAGTAAGGCAGTAAAAGAGATACAAGCACTCTCCAAAGAGGTTGTTGAACTCTCAAAAAGTTTTAAAAGTTCTGCAACAGATGTATCAAAATTATCAAAATCTTTTAGTTCTCTCGGTGGTACACTTACAGCAGAATCGAGTAAGGCAGTAAAAGAGGTACAAGCACTCTCCAAAGAGGTTGTTAAACTCTCAAAAAGTTCTAAAAGTTCTGCAACAGATGTATCAAAATTATCAAAATCTTTTAGTTCTCTCGGTGGTACACTTACGGCAGTAGC
>Ga0256842_1000465_pt1 | contig 35899 bp, 42 predicted proteins | sample 4559240metaG_FD_185973 | JGI IMG/M metagenome (GOLD analysis project Ga0256842, IMG submission 185973) | Hydrothermal vent microbial communities from Guaymas Basin, Mexico - 4559-240 | ecosystem: Environmental > Aquatic > Marine > Hydrothermal vents | place: Mexico: Guaymas Basin | collected...
GTTTATAACTTTTTTCTTATTTCTTTAATTTTTCCTTTATTTCCAATTTATTGCCTAGTTTTCCACAGAAATATCAGTTTTTAGATTATAAATTAACAGCTATTTCAAAATGGGGAAACTTAAAACATTTTTAAAATTGACAACCGTTATCAATGATGATATAATCTAATTAGATAATGAGAATTGATATCAATAGAGGTGGTTTTATGAATAATACTTGTAGAAAACATGGGAGAGGTTGCGCATTTAGAAATAATTGTGATTTGCCTGAAGGCTGTGTTTATTTAAATAATGTAAAAGAAAATACAAATGTTGAACTCGAAGAACTTTGTAATAATGGTAGACTTAGAAGAAAATTGCAGGAAATGGGATTGACAAAAGGTGTTAAATTTACTGTAATAAATAATACTCATAATGGGCCTGTTGTTATAAGCATACGCGGAAGTAAGCTTGCTTTAGGATTAGGAATGAGTGAAAAGATAATGGTAAAGAAGTTTGCGTAAGGAGTAATTGTGAATAAAATTAATGCAGTATTAGTTGGTAATCCAAATAGTGGTAAAACTACTTTGTTTAATAGATTAACAGGTTCAAAACATCATGTCGGTAATTGGCCGGGTGTAACTGTTGATAAAAAAGAAGGAACTGTAGTCTACAAAAATAATGAAATTAATTTAGTTGATTTACCGGGAATATATAGTATATTTCCGTTTTCTATTGAAGAGAGGGTAAGTAGAGAATATATTTTAGAAAATGAAGTTGATGTAATTGTAAATATTGTTAATGCATCAAATTTAGAAAGAAATCTTTATTTAACTCTTCAATTATTAGAATTGGGGAAACCGGTAATTTTAGCTTTAAATATGATGGATGCAGTTGAAAAAAAAGGTATTGAAATAAATCTAAGAAAACTTGAAAAAGAATTGTCAATAACAGCAATTCCAATAATTGCAGTTAAAGATGTAGGTAAAAATGAATTGCTAGATAGCATAACAGAAATTTCTAAAGATAGAATAAATTTTAAATTAGATTATGGTGAACATATTGAAAATTTAATAAGTAAATATATGGTAAAGCATCAAGATTATGATGAAAGATGGATTGCTATTAAAACTATCGAAAATGATGAAGTAATAAAAGATATTATTAAGCATGATTTTGATGAGGATTATACAAATCAAATAACTTCAAAAAAATATGATTATATTGATGAGTTGCTTGAAAAAGTAATTGTATATAAAAAGAATAATTATATTGGAATGACTGATTATATTGATAAAGTAACTACACATAAATATTTTGGGATTCCAATATTTTTAATGATAATGGCTTTTGTGTTCTTTTTGACTTTTAATTTTGGTGGTATTTTTGTTGAAAAATTAGATTTTTTATTTAATGATATTTTTGCACCTTTTGTGGATGCTACTTTATTGAAAATGGAAGTTTTTCCATGGTTAAGATCTTTAATAGTTGACGGTATTATTGGTGGAGTTGGTGGAGTTTTAGTATTTGTACCAACTATTGCTATTTTATTTGTGTTTATTACTATTCTTGAAGATAGTGGATATATGGCAAGAGCTGCACTTATTATGGATAAATGGATGAGAAAAATTGGTCTTAATGGTAAAAGTTTTATACCAATGATAATGGGATTTGGATGTAATGTGCCTGCGATAATGAGTACTAAAGCGCTTGAAGATGAAAATGATAGATTGGTTGCAATACTTATCAATCCTTTTATGTCGTGTGGAGCTAGATTACCAGTTTATGCATTTTTATCTTCTATATTTTTTAAAGGATACGAAGCGATAGTAACTTTTTCACTTTATTTACTTGGAGTACTTATTGCTATTTTAATGGCATTTATATTTAAAAAGACATTATTTAAAAGCGAAGAAAGCCCATTTATAATGGAACTTCCTGATTATAATGTCCCAGATATAAAATCTGTTTCAATACATGTATGGGAAAAAGTAAAAGGATATATTGTAAATGCAGGAACAGTTATCTTTTTAGCGTCGGTGTTATTATGGTTTGCATTAAATTATAATTTTGCAGGACCTTCTGAATTTGTGAATAGTTTCGGGGCTATGATAGGTAAAAGTATTGCACCTATATTTGCACCACTTGGATTTGGAGATTGGAGAGCCGCATTAACTTTAATTTCGGGTGCTGTTGCTAAAGAGATTGTTGTTGCAAATATGCATATTTTATTTGGTACTACAATAAACCTTATATTTAGTCCGCTAAGTGCATATTCATTTATGGTATTTGTTCTTTTATATGTGCCTTGTGTAGCTACAATTGGAACTATAAAAAGAGAAACAAATTCATGGAAATGGATGTTTTTCTCAATATTTTATCAATTGATTATAGCATGGACAGTGAGTATGCTAATATATCAAATAGGTTTATTAATATTTTAAAGTATAATAATTCATTTAAATCGTGATATTCTTTTAAGATTGAAGATTGTCACGATTTTCTTGTTGCAAGGAAAGGACAATAGTCTATTTAAAAAACACAATAAAAGTTTTTTTACTATTAATAAAACTATGATATAATTAAATAAGGCGAGATTCAGTAGGATAAAAGGTGATTATAATATGAAAACTGTCAATGTTAACGAATTAATACCAGGAATGATTTTAGAAGAAGCAATATTCAATGAAGTTAATTCTATTGAATTATTAAGTAATAATACTATTTTGACTGTAAGACATATTGATTTATTGAAAAATGCAGGAGTTGAATATGTAAAAATATCTGCAAAAAATAATCAAGAAGATGAGTTTTTGGAAATAAGAAAAGAAATTGAAGAAAGTATTAATGTTCGTGAAGTTTTAACAAATGTTGTTAATCAAAATATGAAAATTAATATTTTAACTGGTGAGGGTAATAAACCTATTGATGAAAAACATTCGGAAGCGATAAATGAAACTAAGGAAATTTTTAATGATTTAATGATTTCAGATGATCTTGATTTTAAAAATATTAAAAAAAATGTAGAAGAAATGTTACCTGATATGATTAGAAATAATGATGTTTTAATGAGATTAAGTCAGTTAAAACGTAGTGATAATTATACTTTTGAACATTCACTTCGTGTATCAATTTTAGCTGCGAATTTAGCAAAATGGTTAGGATATAATGATGCTCAAATTCAGGAAGTCGCAGAAGCTGGCTTATTATTTGATATTGGAAAAATGAAATTACCGCAATATATTTTGAAAAAAGGCGGGAAATTAACTCCAGAAGAATTTCGTATTATAGAAAAACATACACAATTAGGATACAATATTTTATTAAAAACTAAAGGAGTATCTTCAGCTATAAAATATGCTGCTTTACAGCATCATGAAAGAATGGACGGTTCCGGTTATCCTCTAAGAATTAAAAGTGGTCAAATTCATGAGTATGCAAAAATTATTATGGTATGTGATATTTTTGATGCAATGGTTTCAAAAAAACCATATGGGAAAGGTATATCTAAAATTGAAGCTGCTGAATATTTAAATTGGAATACTGATTCAAGTTTTGATACTAAAATGGTATATATTTTAGTTCATAAGATATCTGAATATATGCTTGGTAAAAAAGTTGTTTTAAATACAGGTGAGGCTGGTAAAATAGTATATATAGATGTAAATTATCCAACAAAGCCTACGCTTCAAGTTGGAGAAAGAATTATTGATTTAAGATTTGAAGAGAGTATTAAAATTGTCAAAATAATTGAATTGTAATCTTGACAATGTTTTGCATTTGATTTAGTATTAAATAAAACTTTGAAAGAACATAGTAGCATTTTAATGCGAATACACTCTTGAGTTTAATAGGAAACTATTACGTTAATTGGCGTTATCAATTTAGAGGCATTTATATGCAAAATAAGGTGGTACCACGATCATTTTCGTCCTTTGAAAATGATTTTTTTGTGTTTAAATAAAAATAGGAGGGAATTATGAGCGTATATGATATTTTAAAAGAAAGAGGATTTATTGAACAGGCAACACACGAAGATGAAGTAAAAGCAATGCTAGAAAATGAAAGTGTAAAATTTTATATTGGATTTGACCCTACTGCAGATAGTTTACATGTAGGACATTTTATTCAAATTATTGTAATGAAGCATATGCAGAATGCTGGACATGTTCCGATTGCTTTAGTTGGTGGTGGAACTGCAAAAGTTGGAGATCCATCTGGTAAAACTGATATGAGAAAAATGCTTGAAAATAATACTTTAGAAAAAAACGCAGATGCAATTGGAAAACAGATTTCTAAGTATTTAGTTTTAGATGGAGAAAAAGGAATACTTGAAAATAATGCTAAATGGTTAGATCATTTAAATTATATTGAATTTTTAAGAGAAATCGGATCAAAATTCTCTGTAAATAGAATGTTAGAAGCTGAATGTTTTAAATCTAGAATGGCAAATGGATTATCTTTTTTAGAGTTTAACTATATGATTATGCAAGGATATGATTTTTTGGAATTAAATAGAAGACATGATTGTAAATTGCAACTTGGTGGTAATGATCAATGGTCAAATATTATAGCAGGTGTAAATTTAGTTAGAAAAGCTGATAGAAAATCTGTATATGGTTTAACATTTACTCTTTTAACAACATCAAGTGGAATTAAAATGGGGAAAACTGAAAAAGGTGCATTATGGATTGATAAAGAAAAAACATCACCATTTGAATTATTTCAGTATTTTAGAAATGTTAATGATGAGGATGTTGAAAAAACTTTGAAATTATTAACGTTCTTACCTTTAGATGAAATTGAAAAATTAGTTAATGTTGAAGGCAGTGAAATTAACAAAGCGAAAGAAGTTTTAGCTTATGAATTCACAAAAATTGTTCATGGAAAAGAAGAAGCGGATAAAGTTTTAGAAGCTGCAAAAGCATTATTTGGTGATGGAAAAAATGAAGAAAATATTCCTTCTACTGAATTTGATGCAAGTTTATTTGAAGATGAAGGCTATGAAATAAGAAAAATATTAATTGATTTAGGAATTTGTAAATCTTTAGGGGAAGGTAAAAGATTAATTCAATCAGGTGGAATATATATAAATGAAGAAAGAGTAGCTGAATTCTTTGCAGCACTAAAACTAGAAGATTTTACAGATGGTGAAGCTATGTTAAGAAAAGGCAAAAAAGTTCATCACAAAATTATCATGAAATAAATATTTAATAAAATAAAAAAACATCTATTTATAGGTGTTTTTTTCATATATAATTATAGGAGAAAGAAAAGAGGTGTGCGGTGGATATTAATGAATCAATTTTATATAATACTGAATTAAATTCTAGTGAAAAATTATTGCTTTTATTGATAAATGATAAAAGTGGTAAAGAATTATCAAGTAAGTTTTTTATGAAACAACTGATGTGCTCTGAAAACGAACTTAATAAAATTATTGAAAATTTGATAAATAAAGGCTATTTAAATGCGATTGATAATAAACTTAAAGAGGATGAAGAAAATATAAAAATTATTAAGAATTCAAATGATTATAAAAAACTTAGATTGAAAGAGTTAACTGATAATGATTATGAAAACAATATTGATAATCTACATAATTTAATTGAAGAACCTATTAATGATAGGCAGGCAAGAATAATTTTGAATATGGCATCAGGCGATATTGAATTAATAAAAACTAAATATAAAGAAGCTAGAAAATCACAATTTTCGGATAAGATAGGAGTTTTATTAAAACTTTTGCAAACCCAAGAATATGAATATAAAACTAAGGAGAAAGTAGCTAAATCTCAAATAAATTATGGAAAACTTTCAAAACTTAAAAATTATCAAAAGATAAATAATATGCATAAAAGATAATGTTGTGATATAATTTATTACGAATATTTAATAAATTCCGGAGGGGTTATGGATAGGATTGAGTACTTAAAAAATATAAAAAGAATAGTAGTTAAAGTAGGAACTTCAACAATTACTCATGAAACTGGCTTAATAAACTATGAAATGATGAATAAAGTTGTTGAACAAATATCAAATTTAATGAATAGAGGATATGAAGTAATTTTGGTTTCTTCAGGAGCTGTTGGAGCAGGGCTTGGTATATTAAAGGACATGAAAAGGCCTATGACTATACCAGAAAAGCAAGCTGCAGCATCAGTTGGGCAAGTTACTTTAATTCATTTATATCAAAAAATGTTTTTAGAATATAGTCAAAATATTTCTCAAATTTTATTAACTAAATCTGATATTGAAGATAGAGAGAGATATTTAAATATAAGGAATGTATTTTTTGAATTATTAAAAAGAAAAGTAATTCCAATTATTAATGAAAATGATACAGTGACTACAGATGAAATTAAAGTTGGTGATAATGATACATTGGCAGCTTTAGTTGCAAATTTAATTGATGCAGATTTATTGATTTTACTTTCAGATATTGATGGATTGTATGATTCAAATCCTAATGAGAATAAAAATGCTAATTTGATTAGAAAAGTGATTAATGTTAATGAAGTTATGTCTTATGCAAAAGATAGTAGTTCATTACAAGGAACTGGAGGAATGATTACTAAATTAAATGCAGGAAAAATTGCTAATGCATATGGATCACATATGATTATTGCAAATGGGAAAACTAAATTTGTTTTAAATAGAATTATGGATTGTGAAGAAATCGGGACTTTGTTTGTAAAAAATAAAAACTTAGTAAGTGCAAGAAGGCAATGGATTGGTTTTAATAGTAAAGTAGCAGGAACTTTAATTATTGATAACGGAGCAAAAAAAGCAATATTAAATAATAAATCTTTATTACCTATTGGAATAAAAAAAATAGATGGTATATTTAAACGAGGAGAAACTGTCAGTATTGTCGATGAAAATGAAAATGAAATTGCAAGAGGTTTGAGTAATTTTGATAGTGGATCGTTATTAAAGATTATTGGATTAAATAGTAATAAAATTGTTGATATTTTAGGATATAAAGATAGTAATGATGTAGTTCATATTGACAATATGATGATAAAGGAGTAGACATGGATAATTATGTTATTGAAATGGGTAAATTAGCTAAGAAAGCAAGTTATGAATTAAATAAGTTAGATAAAAAAAAGAAAAATGAAATCCTATTAACTATTTCTGAAGGTTTATTAAAGGAAAAAGAAATTATTTTTTCAGAAAATGAAAAAGATGTTGAAAATGGCAAAAATAATAATTTAAGTAATGCTATGGTGGACAGATTGATAATTAATGAAAAAAGACTTATTTCAATGAGTGAAGGGTTAATTACAATGGCTTCATTAGAAGATCCAATAGGTGAAGTCTTAAATGGATTTACTGCGGATAGTGGTTTAAATATTTCAAAAGTTAGAGTGCCAATTGGAGTTATTGGAATGATTTACGAATCAAGACCAAATGTTACAGTTGATGCTATGGGACTTGCTTTTAAATCAGGAAATGCAATAATTCTTCGCGGCGGTTCTGAAGCAATTCACTCAAATAGAATTTTAATGAAAATAATTAATAAATATGGAATTGAAGCGGGTTTGCCAATTGGAGCATGTCAACTTATTGAAAAAACTGATAGAAAATATGTTAAAGATTTAATAACAATGAATGATTATGTTGATGTTGTAATTCCACGAGGTGGAAAAGGGTTAAAAAAACGTATTGTTAGCGATTCAACTGTGCCAACAATTATTACTGGCTCAGGACTTTGCCATATGTTTGTTGATAATGAATATGATCTTAATAATGGTGTTGATATAGTTATTAATGCAAAAGTTCAAAGACCCGGTGTATGTAATGCAATTGAAACTCTTTTAGTTCATAAATCTTATGCTGCTAAATTTTTACCTGTTGTTATAAAAGAACTTCAAAATCAAGGTGTTGAAGTTGTTGGCTGTAAAGAAACAATAAAATACGTAGAAAATATTGAAAAAGCAACTGAAGAAGATTTTGATACTGAATATCTTGATTTAAAAATATCGGTAAAAGTTGTTGAAGATATTGATGATGCTATAAAACACATTAATAAACATACTACTAATCATTCGGAATCGATATTAACTAATAATTATGAAAATGCAGAAAGATTTTTAAATGAAATTGATGCATCTACTGTATATGTGAATGCTTCTACACGATTTACAGATGGTGGAGAATTTGGTTTTGGTGGAGAAATTGGAATATCAACGCAAAAATTACATGCAAGAGGGCCTATGGGATTAAAAGAATTAACAACTTATAAATATCTTGTTAGAGGGAACGGTCAAATAAGAAATTAGAAAGGACAAAAATGCGTATAATCAATACTGATAATATTGTTAATGTTGTAAAAAAAATGTGTATTGAATCTAATTTCAATTTGAATTCTGATATTAAAAACGCATTAAAAGAAGGAAAAGAAAAAGAAGAATCTCCTATAGGAAAAGAAATACTTAAAAACATTTTAATTAATGCAGATATTTCAGAAAAAAATAGAGTGCCAATGTGTCAAGATACTGGAATGGTAGTTGTTTTTGTTGAAATTGGAGAAGAAATTTTTATTGACGGAAATATTAAAGATGCTATTAATGAAGGTGTTCGACTTGGTTATAGAGAAGGCTTTTTAAGAAAATCAATTGTAAGTGATCCGATTTATAGAGAAAATACTAATGATAATACTCCTGCAGTAATTCATTATGATTTTGTAAAAGGTAATAAATTAAAACTTACTATTGCGCCAAAAGGTTTTGGTAGTGAAAATATGGGGAAATTAAAAATGTTAAAACCTTCTGATGGAATTGAAGGTGTTAGAAAATTCATTTTAGAAACTGTTAGCGAAGCGGGATCTAATCCGTGCCCTCCTATTGTTGTTGGGGTGGGAATTGGTGGAACGATGGATAAAGTTACTGAGATAGCAAAAAAAGCTTCGATACGTCCAATTAATGAGTATAATAAGATAAAGTATATTGAAGAATTTGAAAAGCAAATGCTTTTAGATATTAATAAGCTTGGAATTGGTCCTCAAGGGCTTGGGGGAACTGTTACAGCTATTGGTGTAAATGTTGAAATATTTCCTACACATATTGCTGGTTTACCTGTAGCTGTGAATATTAGTTGCCATGCTACAAGACATATGGAAGTGATTTTATGATAAAAAAAATTCAAACACCATTAACAAAAGAAATTACTTTAAGTTTAAAAGCAGGGGATAGTATTTTATTAAGCGGAACAATTTATACTGGAAGAGATCAAGCACATAAAAGATTGGTAAAATTAATTCAAGAAGGTAAAAAATTGCCATTTGAATTAGAAAATCAAATTATTTATTATGTTGGGCCATCACCAACAAAACCTGGAAATGTAATTGGATCAGCTGGACCTACGACAAGTTATAGAATGGATGATTTAACTGAACCATTATTGGATTTAGGGTTAAAAGGAATGATCGGAAAAGGACAAAGGAATCAAGTAGTTATAGATTCTATAAAAAAGAATAGTGCAATTTATTTTGCTGCTATTGGTGGAGCTGGAGCGCTTATTGCTAATTCTATTAAAAAATGTGAAATTATAGCTTTTGAAGAATTAGGACCTGAAGCAATTAGAAAGTTAGTCATTGAAGATATGCCTCTTACAGTAGTTATTGATTGTAAAGGCAATAATCTTTATGATATAGAAAGAAAGAAATATCAGAGAAGGTAGGGTAATAATTTAAGGAGGAAGAATATGATTAAATGGCAAGATAAGTTTTCGGTAGGGTACGAGATATTTGATAATCAGCATAAAGAGCTTATTAAAATAATAAACTCTTTGGAAGAGTTAATAAAAGATAAGGATATTCATGAAGATTTATTATATGATAAAATAAATGGTATTTTTAGTGAATTATTAGATTATACAGTATATCATTTTACTACTGAGGAAGAAATATTTGAGGAAAAAGGATATGAATTAACAGAAGAACATAAAAATATTCATAATGAGTTTGTAGAAAGTGTAAAAGAAGAAGTTGCTAGATTTGAACTTGGTAAAAATGAAAGAGTTGTTGCTTTAGAAATTTATAATAATTTAATTGATTGGTTAATGAATCATATTTTAGGAACTGATAAAAAATATATGAATAAACTTGACTAAAAGTAAACGCTTTCATTAAATTTACAATTGACAATTATAAATTTTGTGGTATACTACCTTAAGTGTTGATATGACTAATGGTTATATCTTTTTAATTTAAGGAGTGAATAAAATGTTAAAAAATAAAAAGGCATTAATAGCTGTTTTGTTGCTAGCTATTATGGTTTTTTCAAGTTTTTATGTTATGCTTAATAACAAAAACGAAGAAATCAGTGCTTTAAAAGAAGAAATTCAAGAAAATGAAAATGAGATTCAAGCTCAAGGTGATTTAGAAATAAAAATTTCTATTTTAAGTAGTACAATAAATCAACTTGAAAAGAAAAAGAATTTAGCTGAAGAAAAAGTTAATTCAATTATTGAAGAGTTAAATATTGACGGATTAAATGAAGAAGAACTTAGAAAAGTTGGAGATATTGCAGGAAACACACCATTAGATATTGAAACATCTGCAGTGGTTGTGAAAGTTGCAAAGAAATACGATCTTAAACCATCACTTATTTTATCAATAATGGAATTAGAAAGTAATTTTGATCGTTTTGAAGTAGGAACTTCAGAGGATAGAGGTTATATGCAAATAATACCGTCGACAGAAAAATGGTTAGCTGAGGAATTCTCAATTGATTATGATCCAAGCAAAATATTTGAACCAGAATATAATATTGAGCTTGCGGGTGCATATTTAAGCTTGTTGAAAAATTCGTATGGTGATAATTATAGTAGAATTTTATCTGAATATAATAGAGGACCATATAATTTAGCTAAGTATTATAACGAACACAAAACATATGCCACATCATATTCAAAAACGGTATTAAATAAAGAAAAGAAGTATTTAGCTTTTAATTAAATAGAATAAAAACGAAAAAAAATCTTACAAATAAAAATGTAAGATTTTTTTTGTCTACAAATTAAGATCTTCGTCGATTATTATACCTTCAGATATAATATTGGTATCTCCTATCAATAAAAGTTTGTTAATTTTCATATTTTCATCAGTTTCAATTTCAACAATCAAATCTCCGCCTAGCGAGCTAATCTTTATTTTATTTCCATCAACTAGTTTTTTTAAATATAATATAGCGGCGAGAGATGCTGAACCGGTTCCACATGCTAAAGTAAAGTCTTCTACTCCTCTTTCAAAAGTTCTGATTATAGTAGATGATTTACTGTCAATTTCATAAAAATTAATGTTAGCTCCTTTAGGGAAAATTTCATGATATCTCAAATTTTTTCCTAATTCAAAAATGTCTTCTACTTCAAGATTTTTCAACCCTTTATATTCAATGACACCATGTGGTAAACCTGGATTACCTAATTCAACATATGAAATAGTATAATCTATTCCATCGATAGTAGCAATTTTATCAAATTCAATTATCTCCGGATTATTTAATGTAACTGCTATCAACCTATCATTTTTAACTTCACCGTTAACATTCCCAGCAGTAGTTTCAAATATCATATTTTTCTTTGCAATGTTATTAACATAAGCATATCTAGTAATACATCTTGCTCCATTTCCACACATTTCTCCAATACTTCCATCTGCATTAAAAAATCTCATTTTAAAATCTGCAATGCCATCTGATTCTTCAATTGCCATAAATCCATCTGCACCTACAGAAATTTTTCTAGAACAAACTCGTTTGGTAATTTTTTGTAATTGATCTATAGTGTATTTAGATTCTCTGTTGTCGATTATAATAAAGTCATTGCCTAATCCTTGTATTTTTGTATATTTTAATTTCATTTTACTCTCCCATAATATATTTAAATTTTTTTTATCATTATACCATTTATTCTGAAAAAATGATAAAATTTGAGTAGGTGATATTATGAAATATAAAATAGCAGTAAGACAACTTGTTGAATTTATTTTAAAAGATGGGGATCTTGATATGTCTTTTACTATAAAAAATAGAGCTCTTGAAGGAACAAAAGCACATCAAGTTGTTCAAGGTAAATACGATGATAATACTGAAAGTGAAGTTTTTGTTTCAAAAAATTTTATTATAGATAATTATGAAATAAGTGTATCAGGAAGAATTGATGGTTTAATTAAAGACGATATAGTTATTGTAGATGAAATAAAAAGTACAACAAGAAATTTATTTGATATTGAAATTGATGATAATAGGATTCATTGGGCACAAGCAATGTTTTATGGATATATATATATGACTGATAATAATTTAAATTCTATAATATGCCAACTTACATATGTAGAGATTGAAAACTATGAATGTATTTATTTTAAGAAAGAATTTGATAAAACAGAACTTGAAGAATTTGTATTTGAAATATTAAATGAATATATTAAATGGATAAAACTTCAAGAAAAAAATAAAAATAATAGAAATAAAACCATTGATGATTTACGATTCCCATTTGGCGAATATCGCAAATATCAGAGAGAAATTGCAGTTGTAACATATCAAGCAATGAGAGATGAAAAAAATACTTTTATTCAAGCTGCTACTGGAATCGGAAAAACAATGGCAACAATTTTCCCATCAATTAAAGGATTAAAAAGTTTAGATACTGATAAAATATTTTATTTAACAGCTAAAACAATAACTCGTACTGTTGCGGAAAACAGTTTGCAGATATTGATAGATAATGGACTTAATATTAGAGCCATTACTTTGACTGCAAAAGAGAAAATTTGTTTTTATGAAACAATAGATTGTAATATTGAAAAGTGTAAATATATGAAAGGATATTATTCAAAAGTAAAGGATGCTATTAAAGAAGTATTAAATACAAGATTTTTAGTAAATCGTGAAGCGGTTGAAGAAATAGCAAAAAAATATGGAATTTGTCCTTTTGAATTTTCGCTTGATTTATCAATGTTTTGCGATATTATCATTGGTGATTATAATTATGCTTTTGATCCTAGAGTAAAATTGAAACGGTATTTTGAAGATAGTAATTTTAAGATATCACTATTAGTAGATGAAAGTCATAATCTTGTGAATAGAGCGCGTAGTATGTATTCAGCAGAACTATATAAACAAGATTTTTTAGATATGAAAAAGCTTGTAAAAAACAGGCATAAATTATTATCAAAGAAGATCGAAAAAGTTAATAAAGTATTTTTAAAATTAAAACATGAACTTAATGGTGATAAATATAAAGTTAATGAAGAGTATTCAGATGATTTATATGAGCGGATTAATGAACTTAATTTTTATTTGGAAGGATTTTTAAGGGATTATAAAAAGGATGAAAATTATGAAGAAATATTAGAGTTTTATTTTAATACTTTCGCATATGCAAGGATTAGTGAACTTAATTTTGATGGATCGGTTTTTTATTTTGAAAAATTAGAAAAGAATAATTATAAAGCAAAACTTTTTAATATTGATCCATCGTTTCATCTTTCAAATATTAAAAGACATTCGTGTACTTTTTTTTCGGCAACTTTAAGTCCAATAAAATATTATAGAGAAATATTAGGTGGGAAAGAAGAAGAGTCAGTATATATGTTTCCATCACCTTTTAATAAAGAAAATCAAAAGGTATTATTTTCAAATGAAATATCTACTAGATATAAAGACAGAACAAAATCAATTGATTTAATATGTGAATATATTAAAAAATATATTTCAAATAATAAAGGTAATAATATTGTTTTTTTCCCATCATATGAATATATGCAAAATATTAAAGAAAGATATGAAGAGCTTTTTGACTATGATATTTTAATACAGAGTAGAAATATGAGTGAAGAAGATAGAGAAGAATTTATTTATGAATTTGAAAAAGGAAATTCTTTGACTGCATTTGTAGTTCTTGGAGGAATTTTTTCGGAAGGTATAGATTTAAAAGGGGATAAATTAATAGGTGTTATTCTTGTTGGTATTGGGCTTCCAGGATTTGGGCTTGAGAACAATATTATTAAAGAATATTATGAAAAGGAAATTTCAAAAGGATTTGAGTATGCATATTCATATCCGGCAATAATTAAAATAATGCAAGCTGTTGGAAGAGTAATTAGAACTAAAAAGGATAAAGGAACTATTTTACTTTTAGGTGATAGATTTTCATCTAATTATTATAGGAAAATGTTACCTAATGATTGGGGAAATGAAATAGTAACTTTAAATAATTTAGAAAAAAAGTTAAATAAATTTTGGAAAACGAGTTGTAATTAGAATAAAATTATTATTATTGTTATTTTACTAAATAAATGGGTATTATTTATATCGAAGTCAGAGTATAGGAGTGATATTTTGAAAGTTGCAATAGGGTTGATTGTTAAGATTTTGGATGAAAGTGTTAATATTCTGTGTTTTTTAAAAAATGCGAAAAAATATAATCACAAAATTGATGAAGTAATTGTTGCTTATTCTGAAGGGTATAGTGATAAATTTGTTGATGAGATGAAAAAATATGTAACTGTAAAATTACTTAAAATTAATTATTGTTATGAACTTGAATATCAATTAAAGAAGATTGGTCTTAATGATGAAGAAATAAAAAGTTTGATTTTTTCAGAAGATTGTGAATTATACAATTTAATACCATATGGTAAAAATAGAAATAATGTAGTTATTAAAGCAATTGTTGACAATATGGATATTCTTTTTTTTGTTGATGATGATGTAAGACCTACAGTACTTATAAAAAATGAAGGAGGAATAGAAGAAGTTGAAATTGATTTTTTTAAAGAACATTTAAGCAAATTAAAAAATGATGTTTATATTACAACCAGTGATTATTCAGGTTTCTATATTGTTCCGCCAATGAAATTTAAGAATATGGAGCATTTTGTTAGAGGAATTCAAAAAGGTGAACTTTTTAAGAAAAGTTTAACTACAGATTATGGTTATTTAACAACTGGGAAGTTAGTAAACAAAGAGGTTTTTCATACAAATAAAGTTTTAGGAGGAAATTTAGCAATAAGACTTGAAATATTTAAGGAAATTTTACCTTTTTTCTCAAGTGTATATATAGTAAAAGGAAATGCATATTTAACAAGAGGAGAAGATACATTGTTAGGTTTAGAAATTGATAAAATTAAGGATAAATTTTTCTTAGATATTGATGTAAAAATATTTCATGATACATTTTCAGATTTTCCAAAACCACCGAATATTTTAACTGAAGAGTCAGTTAAAGATAGATTTTTTTATGCATGTATGGGTTGGATTGGGAGAAATCCTTTTTTAAATTGGATTCTTAATAGAGATTTGGATAAATATTATACAAGAACTAGAAAAGCCTTAGTTTTAGGGGTACCTCATATTTCAGAGTATTTAAATGATGAAAGATTTTTATTGTTACCAGAGGCTTTAGATGAATCTTATAAAAATTTAAGTCAAGTTTTAATTGATTATTATGAATTAAGAAATGTTTGGGCAAGTTTTATTCAAAAAAAATTTAATGGGAAGAAATATTAAAGTATATTAGGAGGGATAGCTATGAAAGTTTTAATAATGAATCATTTTCCTTTAGAAGGATCGGGTAGTGGAATTTATACTAAAAATCTTGCAAGAGAACTTAGTGAACGTGGGAATCAAGTAACAGTAATATTTCCAGAACATGAAAACAAAGAATATGAAGGATTTAAATCAAGAGTAATAAAATTTAATAATGGTAAAGGGAATGATTATGAGATTGATTTTAATTTCCCTTGTTTTACAACACATCCTATATCGAATAATACATATTATAATTTGAGTGAAGAGCAAATTGAAGAATATGTTGAAGTTTTTTATAAAGCTGCTAAAGAAGAAATTGAATTATTGAAGCCTGATGTTATTCATGCCCAACATTTGTGGATTGCTCCATATATTGCTTCAAAATTTGATATACCATATGTTGTTACAGCACATGGTACTGATTTAAAAGGATTTGTAAAAGATGAACGCTATCATAAATATGCACTTGAAGGTGCTAAGAAAGCTTCAAAAATAATTACAATTTCAAATCAAGTTGATAGAGAAGTAACTGAACTTTATAAAATAGAAAATAATAAAGAACTAATAATGAACGGTTATGATGAAAATTTATTCATACGCACTGAAATGAATATAAAAGATGAACTAAAAAAATTTGGAATTGATAAAGTAACTGATCATATTGTTTCTTTTGCTGGCAAATTGGCTGATTTTAAAGGTGTCGATGTTTTATTAAGAGCGGCAAAAATTTATGAAAAGAAATTAAATAATAATGTTACTACTATAATTGCGGGAGACGGTGAATTACGTGAACCGTTACTAAAATTAAAAGATGAATTAGGACTTGTAAATGTGCATTTTATAGGGCATGTTAATCAAGAACAATTAGTTTCATTATATAACATTGCAGATGTAAGTACTGTTCCTTCTAGAACCGAGCCATTTGGTCTTGTTGCTATTGAAGCATTAGCGTGTGGTACACCTGTTGTTGGAACTAATCAAGGTGGGCTTCCAGATTTTATTAATAGTAAAGTTGGTACTCTTGTACCTGTTGAAGATTATCAAGCACTAGCAGATGGAATAGTTAATGAAATTTTTAATTTAAAGAAAGATGAGAGATCAGATTACTGTTATAATTATGCATTAAACAATTTTTCATGGAAAAAATCATTGGACAAAGTAGAAAAAGTATATGAAGAAGTAATAAAATAAGGAGGCTTTAATGAAAAAATGTGTAGTGATTCCAACTTATTGGGGAAGAAAAAAAGGTGAACCCTCTAAAAAAAGTGACGGTATATATGACCATCCAACACCTATAGACGAAGAAGGTACTTTACAACGAACTCTTGAAAGTATGAAAATATTGAATGATAAGAAATTTAAATTAATTATTCCTGTATGCCCTATAGCTATTGAGTTAGAAGAAGAAGCTGTTAATAATGTTAAAAAAATAATTGAAAAAGCAGGTATTGATGAAATTGAAACTTATCTATTTACACCTTCTACTTTAACTGAAATTGAAAATGTATTTGTTGAAAACGGGTATAGAGGATCAGATTTATTATCTCTTAATGGATATTCAAATATTAGAAATATGTGTATATACGCGGCTCAATTAATTTCGGCAGATGTTGCAATTTTGATTGACGATGATGAAGTGTTTGAAAACCCTAATTTCATTAATATGGCAACAGAACATATTGGTATGAGAAAATACGGTAATGTAATTTATGGTGTAGCTGGATATTATTTAAATAAATTTAATGAATTTTATGATGATGTAGATATTGTTCCATGGATGACTTATTGGAATAGATTTGGTTCTAAAACTGAAGCTTTTGATAAGATAATAGGTCAGGGTCCAAGAATGAAAGTCACTCCTTTTGCTTTTGGTGGTGCAATGGTAATTCATAAGAATTTATTTCAACTAGTTCCATTTGATCCAAAGATTAGACGTGGAGAAGATATTGATTATTTAATGAATTCAAAAATGTTTGGATATGATTTCTTTTTAGATAATGAATTAAATATTAAGCATTTACCGCCTCCTAAAAGTAATCCGGTTTGGAAAAGATTCAGAGAAGATATTTATAGATTTTTATTTGAACAAGATAAAATAAATAATCAAAAAGATGTGAATTATATGACAAAAGTTACATCGGCTGATTTTGATCCATATCCAGGAGATTTTTTAAAAGAAAATTTGGAGGATAAAATATTTAAAACTAATGTGCTTTTAGCACTTGATTATTTAGCAAACGGAGACGTTGAAGGTTGTAGAGAATCTATAAAAAATGTTTATTTGTCAAAGCATGAAGCAAAACCTCATTTTGATGTATTTGATGATTATATGCATACACAAAGAGAGTGGGTATCTTTAGTAAAAAGAACAATTGAATTAAGAAGAAATTTAAGAAAAGTTATGGAAAGTTATAATTTAACTGGTCAAAAAATAGAAATCAATATGGAACTATATTCAAATACTACTGAAAAAGAAAAAATTATAAAATTTAAAGCTCATGAATTATTTAAACGTTTTACAGATGAAGAAATAGAAATAATTTCAAAAATATCTGAATTGAAAGCTTATAATGAAAATGATATAATATTTAGGAGTAAAGATAATGATTTATTTATTTATGCGATTTTAAAAGGTTGCGTTAGAGTTGTTAAATGTGATTTAAAAGGAGAGGAAATATTATTAGCTACCGCGTGTAGTAACTCTATAATGGGAGAAACTTCTTTATTAAAGAAAGAATTTAACTCAACAGGAATTGCTGATGAGTTTGTTGAATTGATGAGAATATCAAAAGAGGATATGGAAAATTTAATTAAGTTAAATCCAGTAATAGGTAATAAAATAATGAATTTATTCTTAGAGCGCATGTATATGAAATTAAATGAAACAAATGTAATGTATAGAGATAAAATAATTAAAGAGGAACATATTGAAGATTGATGAGGTGTTTAATGAAAGTAAGAAAAGCTGTTATTCCTGCTGCTGGGTTTGGGACAAGATTCCTTCCTGCAACTAAAGCTCTACCAAAAGAAATGCTTCCTATAGTTGATAAACCTACAATTCAATATAATGTAGAAGAATTAATTGAATCTGGAATTGAAGAAATTTTAATTATTACTAGTAGAAACAAGGAATCTATTATGAATCATTTTGATAAATCTCCTGAACTTGAACAATCGTTAAGAGAAAAAAATAAATTTGAATTATTAAAAATATCAGAGGATATTTCAAATATGATTGATATCCACTTTATTAGACAGAAAGAGGCAAAAGGATTAGGGCATGCAATATTATGTGCAAAATCTTTTGTTGGAAATGAACCGTTTGCGGTTTTATTAGGTGATGACGTAGTTTATTCAGAAAAACCATGTATAAAACAGCTTATTGATGTTTATAATGAATATAATTCATCTGTGGTTGGAGTCCAGCAAGTTAAAAGAGAAAATGTTAATAAATATGGAATTGTTGATGGAAAAAAAGTAAACGATAGAACTTACAAACTTAATGATATGGTTGAAAAACCTGATATTGAAAATGCTCCTTCTAATATGGCTATTTTAGGAAGATATGTGTTAACACCTGAAATTTTTGAGGAATTAGAAAATACTAAAAAAGGTAAAGGTGGAGAAATACAATTAACAGATGGAATTAAGAATCTTAATAAGAAACAAAATGTATATGCATATGATTTTGAAGGTAGACGTTATGATGCTGGAAATAAACTTGGATATATGGAAGCTAATGTTGAATATGCATTAAGACATGATGAAATTAAAGATGATTTTAAATTGTATTTAAAAGAATTAATTTCTAAATTATAAATAATAAAAACAATCCGTTATTAAATTAGCGGATTTTTACTTTACAAATATATTATTAAATAAAACAAAGTAAAAAAACTTGATATAAAAAATTCAAAATGTTAAAATATGTTTGAGAAATAAAATAAATGAATAAAATACAAACAAATGTTCTTAATAAAATCCAAGTTATGACATACAATGAAGAAAATAGTTGTAAAAGGAGGTTATTGTGAGGATTTGGAAAGATGAGAATAATGTTAAGGTAGCTATTGGATATGATTCGGATATGGTTGAGAAACTTAAGCTTGTTGGTAGTGGAAAGTGGAATAAAAAAAGCAGACTTTGGAGTTTCCCGTTTTCTAAATATGATGATTTAATTAAATTGAAGAATTACAAAGTAGAAGATATATCATTTAGTATGAGTGATAGAATTGAAGTTTTAAGACAATATTTAGTTAGAAAAGGATATAGTCCTAAAACGATAAAAAGTTATACGAAGCATTTAGAAATATATTTAAAGTTTTCAGAAAATTTAGTCGAAGTTGATAAAATTAATGAATATTTATTATTTCTACTTGAAGATAGAAATTTAAGCCATTCATATACTAATCAAGCAGTAAATGCTATCAAATCATATTTAAAAGTGTCTGATGTTTGCTCATACTATGAAATAATTAAAATTCAAAGGCCAAAAAAAGAGAAAAAGTTACCTAAAGTGTTGAGTAAAAATGAAATAAAGAGGATTTTTAATTCTATTGATAATACAAAACACTTAACAGAAATTATGATTGCATATTCATGTGGATTAAGAGTAAGCGAAGTTGCAAATCTAGAAGTAAGTGATATCGATAGCGATCGAATGTTAATTACTATTAAGCAAGGCAAAGGTAGAAAGGATAGAATAACAAACTTATCAGAAAAGATGCTACTTCAATTAAGAAAATATTATAGAGAGTATAAACCAAATAAGTGGTTATTTGAAAATCCAAGTAAAAATGCTCCAATATCAACAAGAACTTTGCAAGTAATATTTAATAGAGCTGCTAAGAAAGCAGGAATTACAAAAAAGGCTACTTTTCATAGTCTTAGGCATTCTTTTGCAACTCATTTATTAGAAGCAGGAGTAGATTTACGGTATATACAGGAGCTATTAGGACATTCAAGTTCAAAAACTACTGAAATATATACACATGTATCAAAAAAATCAATACAAGGTATACCAAATCCATTAGACTCTCTATAGAGTAATATTACCGAACTTCGGTTATCATACAGATTTGGAAGGATTACCGATATAATAGATATTTTATAGTATCGGGAATATGGGAGTTAGATAAAAATAATCATATTAGGAGTGTGAAATAATGTTTATCGATTTTTTACCAACAATATATTTGGCGTCAGGAATTGTAGTTGTAGTTGGTGTAATATTGCTAGTTAAGATGTTTGTTCAATCAAAATTTTAATATTTTTCATGATTATTATCTATAATTTAAATGTAGCTATGAAATAATATGATTATCATCATCTAACACGATGATTAACGACATGCCAAATTTTGAAATAGAGTGTTCCGAGAAATTCGAGTGAAGGAATATTAGCGAAAGACTTCGTGAATATACAGGTACAATCGTTAATCACGGGAACGTTAGATGAAAAGATTTTAAGTACCTATTAATTAAAACATTTTATGAAGGGAGATATTATGGAGAAATTAGAAGATAGAGTAATTTCTGCGATTTGCTATTTTGTTTCTATTACACCGCTGATTTTCATTGCAACATTTTTTATAATTAAGTTAAAAAATTCGGATTATGTGAAATTTCATGTTAATCAAGCACTAGTATTACATCTCGTTACTTTAGTTATTATGATTTTTATAAATGTTATATTAGATTTATCTTTTATATTCAGTACTTTATTATATATTGTAACTATTTTTATTATTATTTGGGGTATTATCAATGCTCTAATAGGTAAGACTAAAGAAATTCCTATGTTAGGTAAGATACACATGGTTAAAAGCTCATATCAAGTAATGTAACAAAATAAAAAATTATAAGCTGATTATAAGTAAGATAAAGATCTTAAAATATCATCATCTAACAGGATTTTTCCCGATATTAGAAATAAGCCATGTTCGATATTTCTATATTTAAATGTTGTTTAGTAATGATTTTAAATTCGTTTAATACACATCGGGAACAACCGAAACGTTAGATGAAATCAGCATTCAGTTTGGAGGAGTTATGAAACATTTATGTGTATGCATATTATTATTTCTATTGATTGGTTGTACGGTTGAAGATGAAGGAATTAATGTTCCTAATGTAGCAGATGGAGAAGATGTTGTTGAAGAAGTCCTTTATGATAGATTAGAACCTACTAATGATTTTCAGATTGTTAACCGCGGACTTTTGCCAGAAATAATGCCAGTGGATTTTAATATAGTCTTAAAGTATGGTGTAAGACCAAGAAATGTCATCGATACATTTGAAGGTACTATTTCTAAAGATATGATTGTTGATGATGCAATTATGATACCCTATAAATTCACTGATTTACAATTGGAAGATTTTTATAATGAATTGCAGTCTATCTCAATTGAGAAATATCCGAATATATTTGTATCACCATATAAACTAAGTAGAATTAGAGAATTTGGGGGGCAAGAACCATATATAGTTTATGACCTCACATACATGGTTAATGGTGAAGCGTATAAGGTTAAATGGGATGATAAATATCCTGGAAAATCTTTAGAAGATAAGATGGGTGATGATTTAAGAAGCGCTTTGAATAATATTATCGATATTGTTGAAGGACTAGAAGAGTTTCGTAATTTACCTGAGTCCGAAAGTGGTTATCTATAACACTATACCACATGATGACTTCACCTAACAGCACCCTTAACGCAAGGGTCATCCTGGGGTAAGAGCTTCGAAGAATAAGATGACCACATACAACCCACCAAGCCCGTCGGGACGTCACACGCATTAGTCAGGGCAAGCCTGCCATGAGCGAGTAATTCTAGGTGGCCAGTACGTCGTAAGGCCGAAACGTTAGATGAAATATTTTGAAAAGAGGTTTTGAGATGAGAAAATTTAAGAAAGTAGTATACATAACAATATCTATCATACTGATAGTAGCTATATATATAAATATTGGATTTGATAATTCTTTTGAAAGAGTTTACTCTGGAGAAGGGGATAATTGGAACATTCAGATTACATATAAGGGATTATATAATAAAAAATTATTAGGTAATTTAGTATTAAAATCTTCGAATGAATTGATAAAAGAAATTAATTTAAGCTACAAAGTAGAAGAATCATCAATAAGTTCTATAACAGAACTCATTGTAGAAAGCCCAATTGACAATTGGTATGGTCATTCTACAGATACAGGTTTATCTCAAGCTGATTTAAAATTTAGTATAAAATCATACGATGCAGAATTTTCAAGTTTTTGTGGTTTTGAGAATTACAATATTACCATCAGATGGTTGGAATCAACTCAACATGAAGAAGTAATTAACGTGACAAAATCAAAATAAATCATCTAACACGATGATTAACGACATGCCCTAATATAATGGGTTTTGTTTTGCACTATAAATGGTAAAATTATGAAGTGATGGTAATGATATAGAAGCACGATCGTTAATCACGGAAACGTTCTCAGAAACAAATTACTAGCTTTTGTGCTAAGATTTGACGGAAAATATACTTTATTTTGTGTTTAATAAAAAAGTTAGAATAGTAGAATTTAAATTATAAAATATTGATTTTACTTTATATAGAACAAAAAAATAATAATTTTAGGTAGGAGAAAAAGGGCTGGGATGATGTATCAAAAATGGAGTGATTTATCTCAAAAGAAGAAAATAGCATGGATATTTATGATAGTTGCATTAATGATTAATATAGGTGCAATGATTGAAAGGCGAGAGGCTGATGATATAATAAAAATATTAAATAATTATGATAAAACAAACAAGATTATTATTAAAACAGATAGTGATGAATTGGTAATAACAGATGATGAAAAAGTTAATATGTATAAGAAAAATTTAGAAGTAGTTATGTATACTGAAATGGATAAAAAACTATTGAATAAAGATATTATAAAACTAGTGATAGAAATAAAATTTTATATAGATGATGAAATTTTATTTGCTGAGAAAATATATTCACTTAAGCCTAATACAAAGATAAAAAATTATTTTGAAATTTACAATTCTAAATTTATAGCTAAAATTAAGGGCAGGCATTGTATTCTAGAAATTACTGATGATATATTTGCTGATATTTTTGAAGAAGAATGAATTTTTATTTAAACTACAACTATTTTAGAATTTGCTATAGTTAGTACTATGATAATAAAGTACAGATAAATAAATTAATGATTTAGTTATACTGATATGATTTATAGTGTACATTATTTTTTTAAATTTGATAATTTAGTATAAGCTAATATCGAGATAAATTTGTTCAAACACATTTAAATAAGTGAACAGTCAATTTCCGTGATTTGCATCTGAGAACAATGTGTTTACAACATCTCCCAATTTAAGACCTAAAGGTACAGTCGGCACATTAATTACTCAAGGCAGGAGCACCTTCTTCTAGAGGTTGGGGACATCGCAAACACGGTAACGTTAAATGAAAAACTTTTCTGAGTCCATTAATCTTATTTATACTAGTATCTCAGATGGGGAAATCATTTATGTACAATTAAAAAGGAGGAAGTATATCAAATCTGAATTTTGGTATACGCATTATTTTATGAGTGGGTATTTGGGAATCTTTATTCAAACATGGTTGCATACGTTTGACATTGAGGGAGAGGCAAGTAGAAAAGAGTTAGTAGTATTTTGGATAATAAACTTTATTTTGGTGAATATAATTATCCGATTAGATATAGTTATATTGCGTTATTTTGCATATATAGCTATCATTCCAAATATTACCTTAATAGTTCGAAGATTAAATAGTTTAGAAAAAAGTAGAAAGAATGTGTTTTTACTTTTTATTCCAATAGTTAATTTATATTTAGGAATGTTATTATTAAGTGATGGCAAAAAATTCTGATAGTGAGAAGAACAGCATGATATTTAGCTGTGCTAGTTCATCATTTAACATGATATTTCCGAAATTAAAAGACTTCGGAAAATACCAAAAACGTTAATGGACATCTTTTTAGAATTATTTTAATAATTTGATTATAAGTGTTCTTTAATTAGGAGTTTGTTATTTAAAAATTTTAAGGAGGAATTTTAAGTTGCTGTTTAATAAAATTATGGTTCTAATATTAGCTATATATACTTTGGCTCTTATATATAGTGCTATAAGAAATAAAATAAAGCTCGGAAAGATTGAAATGAGAATAAAACCAAAACATATGAACTTCACTGTAATAATGTACATATTTTTCGGATTCTATTGGATATTAAATGGTTTTAGTGATTATAAAGGTTATTTAGAAGATAGTTTATCTGATATTATAATGATTGCTATATCAATATTGGGAATAATAAATCAATATAAATTAGGTCAAGTTAGGGTAGGTGGAATCAATACACCGCTAAGGATATACAGATGGGATGAGCTTGAAGGTTATTACCATTATTATTATAAAAATGAAATAATAATATGTACTAATAAAGAGTCTTTGTTTTTTAAAAAGAAGAAGGAAATAAAATGGAGAGTTAAAGAATGTCAAGTAGAAGATATTGAAAACATATTAGAGAAAAATATAGATTTAACATAAGCTATTTCCTTAAATATAATTTTTAAAACTAAAAAGACGTCCTTTAACAGCGTATTTTCAAAATGGTATATATATTTAAAAATTCCACTTTGTAAACACGCAAAACGTTAGGTGACATATATGATTAATTAATAGTAGAAAAGATGGTGAAATATGAATTATATTTTAAATATAAGTTTGACTATACTGGTTATCTTAAATGCAATATGGATAATCAGAAATACAACACTTTTACTCTCGAACAAAAAAAAGAAAAAGAAGTTGAGAGGTAAATTGATTGAAGAAAAGATTGGATTTAGATTAGTCTATATTGCAATTACATTAATAATACTTGCTGTTATTTATGGGATGTATATAGCTATAGATACTATAATGTCCATAGCTATTTTAACAATGGTATTAGATAAAACAATGATGTTAACGTATAAAAAATCAATATACACTAACGGAATTTCTACAAATAATCAAATTATTCAAATCGATGATATATTGAGTTCATCACTTAGAAGCTATAAGGATATGACTGAAATAGACTTTATGTACAATGGTAAAATGAAATTAGTAAATCCAAATCACTTAACTTTTAAAATTGATAATAAAGATAAAGAAATTATCGAAAAAATTATTATGATTTATCAACCATCATAGACGATCGCCTAACACACTGTTCACAACATTGTCAGTACACGAATTTATGTTAGAATATTTTAACATGATTCTTAGCATTACCAACGTCATGAACAGCGAGAACGTTAGTTGCAATAAAACTTGTTTTACATTTTGCGCACAAAAATTGGAGAAAAAATATGAATGAAAAAAGAGAAATACGGCGATTGCTTATTCTAAATTTTATTATTATGTATACTTTGATGGTTATATTGATTTGGATTAGTTTAAACATAAAGTTTCAGTGGAAATTGATTCTTCATGACTATTTTTATATTCTAATCAATCCTTTAATATTTGCTGGAGTTAAGAATGCTGGTTTGAATTACCGAATCAAATACGAAAAAAACCAAATAGATAAACCATCTTTGGAATATGAGAATTTCAGAAAATTTATGATGTATAAAAAAGTGAAGGTAGTGTCATCAACAAATAATTTGGATATATGTCTTGTTAAAAATAAACATTCATTTTTACCCTTAAAGTTTATTGTTAATAAATCTGAGTTTGATATTAATCTATATGCTCCGAAAGTTGTTTTGAAAGAAATAAAGAGGTTGTGACTATTGTAGTTACGAAAAATTTGCGTTGGTTTTACAGCAACTAACAGCCTTTTTTCAGCATAACAAATATGGTAGAGAGTTTGTTACGCTGTAAACAGGCGAAACGTTAATATGAAATTGCGCTTCGCTGATTTCATATTAACGCCGCTCGCCTACGGCGCAGTTTGTTCGTGGCGAATCGCCACATCACATAACTGCACCTTTGCAACAATAACACATGTGAGTGAACTCACAGTGCCATCGTCGCAAAGCCGCGCGGTGTTATGTGAAAGAAAAGACTAGAATTTATGAAATATTAGATAGGAGTAATCATGAATAAGAAGAAAATTAAAAGTATATTGATTGCGATGTTTTTAATAATAACAGTTCTGACTAGTTGTAATGTAGATAATACGCAGATTGAAAATAGTGATACTGAAAAGGATCAAAATGAAATAGAAATAGATATAAATGAAGAGCAGACTGATGAAATAAATTTAGTAGATGACGTTCAAGAAAAAAAGGTCTTTGATGTGCCAGATTACATATTAAATCAAGCATATGAACAAATTGAAAGTTATTATGAAGAAAGTTTATTAAATTTTTCTGAATCCGAATATTCTGACTGGAGAATAGAAAATTTAAAATGGTCATATAGCTATGACGATTTAGAGGGAATGAAACTTGATATTTATCAAATTAATTTTGAATTTTTTACAGAGGCTCCTGAGAAAATTGTTATGGCTGGAGGTATGTATATAACTGAAGATAATTGGGTATGTCCAACTTATCCAAATTGTACTTATCTTGTATTTGATTCAAATAGTGAGAATATGAATAAAAATTTATTATTCGCTATAATGGAAAATGATTGTTTTCCAGGTGATGAGGTATTTACATCTGATTTGATACGGGTTTTATCTACCAGAGAAGATAATATGAAATAGAATGTGTTTTTTATTTTGATAGAGAGATATGCGAAATCGTTATAGGTATGTGAAATTGTTATTATAATTGAGAAAGTGGTAATACACGTCTTTTCCTACACATAACACGACAGTTCAAAACATGCCTTTGGGAATATAGAGAATAAGAAAGTAAAGAAGGTTGAGGTTTATACGACATATGTCGGGAATATCGAGAAGTTGTTTGAAAGGCACGTCGTGAACTGCGGGAACGTTAGAATAAATTAATTTGCTATTGAGGTGATATAAGTGTACTACATATTAATGATAAGCGTAACATTTATTAGTATGATTTTGATTAACATCTATAAAAAGTACAAGGAAAGAAAGAACGGTTATATAAGAAAAAAAGATGAGTTCACTAATTTTTTTGGTATAGGAATTGCCTTACTATTCAGTATAATTACTATCGTTCTTATTGTTTTATTGGTCATGACATACCAAGATTATATAAATTCAAATGAAATTTTTAAAATAATTAGTAAAAATCAATTATATAACTTATTATACAGTATTAGTTTTAATCTTCTAATGATTTATTTACATCTAAATATATGGAAAATAAGAATATTTAAAAGTGGAGTTGTTTGTATTGGAAAATCTATTAAATGGAATTTAATAGATTATGTTGAGATTGAGATCGATAATTTTGGAATATATACTGTAAAAATTAATTACGGAAAAGATAAAATACTTCTTTTTCTCATAAATAAACATGGTAAAAGATTTGAGAGTATCCTTAGAAATTTAAATATTAAGCAAATTTTAACGTATTCTAACATGTTGTTTCTGAAATAATCACTTCAGAAACAACTAAACGTTAATATGAAATTGCGCTTTGCTGATTTCATATTAACGCCGCTCGCCTACGGTGCAGTTTGTTCGTGGCGAATCGCCACATCACACAACTGCACCTTTGCAACAATAACACATGTGAGTGAACTCACAGTGCCATCGTCGCAAAGCCGCGCGGCGTTAGATAAAAATAATCATATTAGGAGTGTGAAATAATGTTTATCGATTTTTTACCAACAATATATTTGGCGTCAGGAATTGTAGTTGTAGTTGGTGTAATATTGCTAGTTAAGATGTTTGTTCAATCAAAATTTTAATATTTTTCATGATTATTATCTATAATTTAAATGTAGCTATGAAATAATATGATTATCATCATCTAACACGATGATTAACGACATGCCAAATTTTGAAATAGAGTGTTCCGAGAAATTCGAGTGAAGGAATATTAGCGAAAGACTTCGTGAATATACAGGTACAATCGTTAATCACGGGAACGTTATCCAACATAATCATTGCAAGAGAATTAAAAAAAGACCATATTAATAATGGTCTTTACATGAAGCAATATAGACAGTATTTTTATCAGTTTTGTATATGATACGATGTTCTTCATCAATACGTCGACTCCAGTAGCCGCTTAGGTCATGCTTTAATGGCTCTGGTTTGCCTATTCCTGATGAATAACCTTCTCGTTCTATACTTTGGATTAATTTATTTATTCTTTTGAGTTTGGATTTGTCAGTTTTTTGCCAATAGAGATAATCATTCCATGCATTATCAGAAAAGAGTTTATTCATCGATTAGCTCCTGTTTAGATAAAAAACCATTTTCGATTTGATCAATACCGTCTTTAATTTTTTTATGTCGTTCCGGTTCACTAAAAATTCTGAAATTTTCGAGTATGTTGTTATATTCATCTTCAGAAATCATGACAACATTTTTACCACGAGTACGAGTTACAATTATTGCTTCGACATCTTCAACAACTTTATCACAAATTTCTTTAAAGTGGCTACGAACGTTTGAACCTGATATAGCAATCATAATATCACCTCTTGAAACTATTGTACCATATATCGTACGGTAATGCAAATGAGGAAACGTTATTCGAAGCATGAATGTAATGATTAAATCGGATAACACGACAATTTCCTTCATATCCTCGTAATTAAAAGGGATTAAGATTTACATATATATGAGTTAAAACAATAAAATGAAGCAAAGATAGGGATACGACGGAAATTGCGGGAACGTTAATATGAAAGGTTTTATAGGTGATAGATTATCGAGAATAATATTGCATTAATTGTATTTGTCGTAACAATAGTGATGTTTATATTAAAGACATACCAAAGAATAACTAAAAATGGTTTGAGTAATAAAAAATATGAATCCGAAAAGGTAAGTAATACTAAATGGAATTATTTTAAACTGCAATCACCGATGTTAATATTTTTAATATATGCAACCACTTTAAATTTAACCCGATTATATTCAAAATTAAGTCTTATTGTATTCGTAATTTTTCTATTGGAAAATTTGGTAGTATTATTCGATAAACCTAAATTATATGAAAATGGAGTATATATTGACAATCACAGAATAAATTGGAGAGAAATATCAAGTTATCATTGGAAAAAGAATAAATCTTCAGAGTACTATTCATTAATAATAAAACTAAAAATTAATCGAAGTAAAAATAATCGATTTTTCAAAAAAAAGAAATTTTACGAATTAGTTTTTGATGAAGAGAAAGCGGATGACATCGAGGAATTTTTAAAAAATAAAACCCATCATTTAACATGATATTTCCGCAATGCTGATTGTCACCACTTCTGCTGAAGCAAAAGTGTCGCCAAGAATTTCAGCACAGCGTAAATACCAAAAACGTTAAACGTGAAATGGCGCTTCGCTTATTTCACGTTTAACGCCGCTCGCCTACGGCGCAGCCGGTTCGTGGCGAATCGCCACATCACACAACTGCACCTTTGCAACAATACCACTTACTGAGCTGAAGCTCATAAGTGATATCATCGCAAAGCCGCGCGGCGTTATACAGACTTTTGAATAAAAGGTATACTAAATCATAAGATGAAAAAGTCTTCAAAATATGACAAAGTATATTTAATTCATCATCATATTGGGGGAATTTAAGATGAAGGAAAACAAAACAATTTATTGTTATAAGTGTGCTGGAGAAATTAAAAATTCACATGATTTAGTTGTAACTAATAATTTTTTGCTTATTGTTCCATATCATAAAAAATGCTTTTCAAAGGAATTAATGGGATTATCTACAATATTAGTGGGGAATTTTCCAATAAATGGAGCCATGAGCAATGTAAGTACAATATTAGCAATAATATTTGGTACAATTCTATTGTTTATTAGGGACCTTCGTTATATATCGGTTATGTTATTGCTGTTTTTAGGTATAAGATTTTATTCATGGTTTCAATATGAACGTCACCTATAATATTTATGAGATAGAAAACATAATTTGATTGAAGATATATGGGATTTAGAATGGTTTAGTAAATAATTTGCAATCTCATTATAGTACGTACTAAATTTAGTGTTAGTATGAGTAAATATTGCTCAAGGTGTAGGGGTTAAAACTCCGTATAACAAAATTTTGCTGTTCGCTTTGGCGATGTTTATTTTTATATAGGAGTATTTGAATTTATGACTCATAATTTATATATAGGGTACCAGATAATGCATCGCCAAGGCATATTTCCTAGCCGAGTGCTGTTGCACTAAGACTGGGAAACATCGTTTCAGAGTTTTAATGAACAATAAGCACTTTATTGCCATAAAAGAGGTATTTTTAGGGTATTACACTAAAAGGAGAATTATGAATTTTGAAAGTATTAGAAAAGTTATTTACAGAAAGGAATATCATAAAAAAACTATTGGTATTAATAATATTAGTTATAGTATTTCTATATTTTAAAACCTTTTTTTCTATTGGTGTATTTTATGATGAAACATTTCTTAAAAGAAAATTTATTTCAAATGAAAGACATTATATAGGAAGTAATGAATATGGAATTATAGATATTGCTATAAAATTTGATATGGACAATCAAAATACTAAGAGTGTTGTTTTCAATTTTCCCAATAACAGCCCTAAAGAATATACAATAAATTATAATAAAAACAATTTAGTTGGAACTATAAAAAATGAGAACGAGAAAATAATTTTTGAAGAAAATTATGATACAGTAACAAACGTTATGGGACAAGGGGCAAAATTTATAACAGATAATACTGAGATAAGAGTCAAGAAAAGTGATAATAATATTGGTTGTTACTATATTTCTATAAGAGATATTGTAAGCTTTTCTAAGGCGAGACATGAAGAAATTCGTGGGGAGATTGCTTTATTAATAGGTTCTATACTTTTATCGATATTTTATTTTATAGATTTGGTTTATCCTTTATTTTTTTTTAAAGTGAAACATATTTTGTCTGTTAGAAATCCAGAACCTTCTGATTTATATATAAAAATCCAAAAAATATCTTGGTATATATATCCATTTATAATATTTATCATGCTATTCTACTCTCTAAAATTTTGAATTCTATAAAGATTAAATTAAAATATTATAGCTGATTAGAAAGAGCTCCAATTAGGATGCATTAAAAGGTTTAAAAACTTAATTAAAGAATAATCAAATGAAAGGACAGAAAATGAATAAAAAATATAAGAAAATATTACTTGCATTATATATAGTGTTAATCCTAATCGATTTTATATCAATAAAAACGCATAATAGTTGGTTTATGCCATATTTATTCTTAGGAATCTCAATTTTGCTGACTATAAATTACATAATGGAAACAAAGAAAAATTGGTTCATAATAAATTTAGGAATTTTATCTTCAATATTACTTCTAGGAATAATTATTTTAAAATAAGTGTATTTTTATTCATTGGATTGATAGTGGAGTACAAATTGTGTTCATGTTTGTAATTATATTTTCTGTATTCAGAGGTATGAGGAAAACTCAAATATATGAAAATGCAATTGTAAGTACTGATTTCGTTATTGAATGGACAGATGTAAAAAATAAGAATGCCAGATTGAAAATATTGAGAAGCGAGATAGATATTGTTGATGGGATATTTAAACAGTCATTATTTTAAATAAAATCCGTTACATAACAGTGTATTTACAAAATGCTTGATATATGTAGGATTTACACTTTGTAAACACGCGAAATGTTAATAGGATATTACTTGAGTTTAGATAAGCTGTTTTGGAGGATTATTATGAATAAAAAATTAATTTCTACTATACTATTTGCAAATATTTTTGCGAGTTTATTTGGGCTATGGGTTCTAAATTTGACTAATACTGGCTTTGATTATTCACGTGTAAGTATATTTAAAAAAGCTTTTGAACATGAAACTTCAGCAGAAATAACTGTCGAAATTGAGACTGGTTTTTTAAGCAATAATATTAGATTTATGAATGGTAATGAATTAGTCTGTAATGATAAAATTGGTAATTCAGGGATTACTGTACTTTTAAGTATATTGTTTTATAATATTGCCGTATTTATTTTCTGGAAATTATACACTAAAAAACACAATAACAACCTATAATACTACGCGGCATTAGATGAAATTCAAAAAGAAAAGTCGGCTACATAACCGACTAATTAAAAGTAATATGAAGTTTTTTCCCAAGAGCAAGAGCAATTTTATTTAGAAATTCAATGCTTGGATTAGTGTCAGCACTTTCTAAACGTGATATAGCAGATTGTTTGGTCCCGATGATATCAGCAAGTTGTTTTTGAGATAAACCTTTTTCAATACGTAATTTTATTAGTTCTCTTTTGATTTCATATATTGGTTCAAGGGCATCGTATTCTTTGCGAACTTTATCATCTTCTAAAAGTAGTTTTTTTAAATCTTCATGATTCATTATAACTCACTCCTTTCAAGGTAGTTGTTTTTATATTGAATAGCTCGTTTAAGTTCGTTTTGAGGTGTTTTCTGTGATTTTTTATGAAATACATTAAGTAATAAAAATTTTTTTCTTTAAGTGTAAAGTAGAAAACTCTATAATTATTAGTTGAATGTTTAATCCGTAATTCCCATATATTATCAGAGGAATTCATCTTTTTGATATGATGTATTCTAAGATTTAAACCAAATTCATTTAAAAGATCAATTTCTCTTAATATCTTAGCTTGGTCTTTTTTAGGAATAGATTTTAAAAACTCTAATATGGGACAGTAATTATTTTCGGTATAGTATATTATTTCAAACAAGTTAACAACACCTCTCTTTATATTAAGTTTATAACATATATGTTATAATTGCAAATGATACTATGTCCGAATATTAAATAATTAATAGGTGAATATTAAAAGTAAAATAAAAAAAATAAAATGATAAAATACAAATAATAATTCTTTTTGATCACTAATAATTATACAAGTAGTTTTTCACATTCAAATTATATTAATTCATGGGTTGTGTTTAAGTGTATTTATAAGGGTGATTTGGTATAAGAATTTAATTTAATAAAAAGTTTATATAGCATTTTCAGAATTTTTGAATGTTGTATTCAGTGCAAAAAAATTGAAGTGAGGTAAATCATGATTTTAAAATTTAGTTTATATAATTTATTATTAATTTTTATTCCAATTTTAATATTAACTATAATAATTATTAGAGTTGCGCAATCGCTTTGTGCTAATAAAATATTAAACCCTGAAGACCATGATAAAAGAAATATCATTGAGTTTTTAACAAATTTATTAATGTTTACTTTTATTTGTGCCTTTACACCAATAGTTACAGGGGTACTATTTTGGATAGGTATATTTTTGCTAGTAATGGCTGGAGTTATTTATATCTTATCAATTGTTGCCTTTTTAAAAAACAAAAATGGCTTAACGATAAATGGTATATATTCAGTAACTCGAAATCCTATGTATATAGCAATGGTGATGCTCTTGACTGGTTTTTTTCTGATGACATTAGGAAGTGATCTGGTATTGGCTTTCTTAATGGGAATAATCATAATAAAATTTATACGATTGATTCATGTACGTGTGTTGAATGAGGAGGGGTTTCTTCGTAATAAATATAAGGATATATTTTTTCAATACTGTGAAAATACTCCTAGGTATATTTAATATGAAGACTATGAAGAGTGATTGAAGTTGGATTTTAATTAATTATAAATTAATATTAACGTAAATCATTGTTAATGATAAGCGCATTTGGAAAGGGATGATTTGAATTAAAGAAAAAATAACTGTAATATTACTACTTATTACGATAACAGTTTTTACAGGTTGCGATATTGGTAGTAATTCCATAGAGAATAAAAATAATATAGAAATAAAAGATGAAGAACAAATAGTACATAATTCTGATGATTCTATGACGGTAGAAGTGACATATGGTAATGATAATTTAACACCAGAAGAAATTATTGAAGAGATGAAAAAAATTAATGAAAAATATCCAAAAGATCGGACTATAGAAGTTGAGGGATATAAAATAAATGAACGAGATATTTACCTTGCTATGCTTGGGGAACGAACGAAAGAAGAAGCAATTCAATGGAAATTGAAATCCATTAAAAGAGGCGAAGCAATGAAAATTATTTCAACGAGATTTGATGATGTAATACCATCAAAAGAAGAAGTAGAAGAACATAAGGAATATATAACTTCAATTACAAGTGAAATAAGTGGAGATGATTTAGAAATATTTTTGCTTACTACAGGGTATTCGTCTTATGAAGAATATGTTAATGCACCTGAAACATTTGTTGCTGCTAAGCATTTATTGAGGGATAGTAATATTTATGACAGATTATTAGAAGACGAAATGAATTCAAACCCTAATATTACAAATGAGCAAGCTAAAGCGAATACAAAATCTCGATTAGAGACTTTAATATTGCAAGAGATAGATAAACAGTAAAGTACTTTATGATTAAAATTACGCTGCTCGCATACGACGCGCAGTTATAAAAAATTATTACAAAACAGAACGAAAAGCCCATTACTTTAGTGGTGGGCTAAATAGCTTAAGATTCGTAAATGGTTATTGGTTGCTTACTTTTTTATAAAAGAAGATGGAGTTGAAAAAATGAAAAAGAAAACTAAAATTATTTCAGGAATAGTATTTATTATACTCATAGGTGTGATACTTTTTTTTATAAATGCTTTTGAGGGAAACCCTATTTCAAAATTTCTTGCAGATAGAAGTGCAAAGATATATATTGAAGAGACATATCCAGGTATGGAGTTTACTAAATCTTCTTACAGCGTTAAAACAGGAAAATACCATGTACTTATAAAATCGCCGATTAGTATAGATACACATTTTGGAATTAGCATATCTTTAATGGGTGATATATATAGTGATTCATATGAAGAAAAGGTATTAAGCAAATGGAATACTTATAATAGGATTGATAGAGAATATATGGATATTGTAAGAACTATATTTGATTCCGATGATTTTATTTATGAAAGTGATATGGGATTTGGATATCTTATATTAAAAGACGAAGATATAGAAGAATTAGAAATTGATAAGATATATGATATGAAAGAATTAGGTCGAATGTCAGGGGACATAGTCTTGGAGATAAAAGACGAAGAAGTAAATGCAAAGAGAGCAAGTGAGATATTGCTTAATGTAAAAGATATATTTGATGAAACCTGACTGCACACTTTTGACTTCAGTCATGAGTTAAGTCAGAAAAAAAGTTTCTTTTTTTAAAATATTATAAAATAAAACCTTTACAAAAACCAGTTCTGAACTGGTTTTTTAAGCACATCCATGATA